>Ga0123333_10004669_pt1 | contig 12734 bp, 9 predicted proteins | sample BioC12SIPDNA_3_FD_89957 | JGI IMG/M metagenome (GOLD analysis project Ga0123333, IMG submission 89957) | Anaerobic biogas reactor microbial communites from Washington, USA - Biogas_R2_B C12 SIP DNA | ecosystem: Engineered > Bioreactor > Anaerobic > Unclassified | place: Washington, USA...
CTGTAACGGTACCTTCGGGTTCCACGGTGCTGGAGGCAGCTCAGGTTGCGGACGTCGAAATCCCGACCCTGTGCCATCATCCCGACCTCACGCCCACCGGGTCGTGTCGTCTGTGCGTCGTGTCGGTAGAAGGCATGCGTGGGCCAACCACTGCCTGCACCCTACCGGCTGCTGATGGTATGGTCGTTCACACCGAGACCGAGGAAGTGGTGACACTGCGCCGCTTTGTCCTCTCGATGTTGCTGACCGACCATCCCAACGAGTGTATGACCTGCGAAGCAGACGGAGACTGCGAGCTGCAACGCTGGGTATACCAGTACCAGGTACCGTGGCCCGAACACAGCGGGGCACGACACGCCTATCCCATCGACTCCGATCCCAACCCGGTGGTCTTTGTCGATATGAACAAGTGTATCTTGTGTGGGCGTTGTGTACGCGTCTGCCAGGAAATCCAGGGCTGCAATGTGTGGGACTTCTCACAGCGAGGGTTCGACACACTGGTGGTCGCCGGATCTGCGCAGGCAATGCTGGACGCCGGTTGTGAGTCTTGCGGCAACTGTGTGGCCTACTGCCCGGTCGGCGCCCTCTTCGACAAGCCTTCGCTCGGTTGGGGCCGCGCGGCCTATCAGGACAAAGTCCGCACCACCTGTACCTTCTGCGGTGTAGGGTGCCAGTTCGACTTCAACCTCAAGGATGGCAAGATCACCCGCGTGACCTCTGCCGAGGATGCCCCGGTCAATGGCCTGGCGCTGTGCGTCAAGGGCCGTTATGGTTGGGATTTCATAGCCCGCCCCGATCGGCTGACGACCCCGCTCATCCGCGACGAGAACGTCACCGACGGCCCATGGCCCGGCTTCCGCGAAGCCGGCTGGGACGAGGCGCTCGACCTGGTTGCGCAGAAGTTGGTTCACTATCGCGACACGAGCGGGCCGGACAGCGTGGCCTATCTGACTTCGGCCAAGTGCACGAACGAAGAGACCTACCTGATGCAAAAGCTCGCGCGCGGCATCGGCAAGACCAACAACATCGATCACTGCGCACGCCTGTGCCACGCGTCCACCGTTGCCGGCCTGGCAGCCACGCTCGGCAGCGGCGCGATGACCAATACGATCGAGGATTCCACCAGTGAATCTGCAGCCATCTTCGTCATCGGGTCCAACACGACCGAACAGCATCCGGTCATCGGGACGAAGATCCGCCACGCGGTGCGCTATCGCGGCGTCCCGCTGATCGTGGCCGATCCGCGGCGCATCAGCTTGACGCGTTTGCCCGGTTGTCTGCACCTGCAGCAGCGTCCCGGCACCGATGTAGCCCTGGTTAACGGTCTGATGCGCGAGATCCTGGTCAATGGCTGGGAAGACACTGAGTATATTGCACAGCGCACCGAGGGCTTTGAGGAGCTCAAGGAAACCGTGATGCAGTATACGCTGGAGAAAACCGCGGCCATCACAGGCGTGCCCGCAGCAAAGATCGCCGAGGCGGCCCGCATTCTGGGCACGCACAAGCCCGGTGCGGTCTTCTGGGCGATGGGTATCACGCAGCACACCACCGGCGTTATGAACGTCATGTCGCTCTCGAATCTACAGGTGTTGTTGGGCAATCTGGGTGTGCGCGGCGGTGGCGTCAATCCGTTGCGCGGGCAGAACAACGTGCAGGGCGCGTGCGATATGGGTGGCCTGCCCAATGTCTATCCCGGTTACCAGCCCGTAGCCGCAAACCGCGAGAAGTTCGAGCAGGCGTGGGGCGTTACAGGCCTGTCCGAGAAGCCAGGGCTGACCGTGGTCGAGGTTATGAACGGAGCCCACGAGGGCAGCGTCAAGGCCATCTACATTATGGCCGAAGACCCCATGACCTCTGACCCGGACCTCAACCACGTCCGCGAGGCTTTGGAACGGGTGGACTTCCTGGTTGTACAGGACATCTTCATGTCCGAGACGGCGAAGTTCGCCGACGTGATCCTGCCCGCCACCTCGTTCGCGGAGAAGGAAGGCACCTTTACGAATACCGAGCGCCGCATCCAGCGGGTGCGTACAGCCGTGGAGGCGCCTGGTGTGGCTCGTGCGGACTGGGAGATACTCTGCGATGTGGGAACCCGCATGGGCTACCCGCTGACGTACGCCAGCCCGGCAGAGATCATGGACGAGATCGCTCAGGTGACGCCGTCGTTTGCGGGTGTGCACTACTCGCGGCTTGATCGTGGCGAGCAGCTCCACTGGCCGGTCAAGGCCGACGACCACCCCGGCACACCGATTCTACACATCGGGCAGTTCACGCGAGGCAAGGGCCTGTTCAAGGCGCTCGAGCACATCGAGCCGCAGGAGGCGCCCGACGCTGAGTACCCGTTCACGATGACCACCGGGCGTGTCCTCTACCACTGGCACGGCGGCACTCAGAGCCGGCGCTCCAAGAACCTGATGGCGCTCTACCCTGAACCGCTGGTGGAGATCTCCGATCAGGATGCAGCGAGCCTGTCGATCGCCGATGGCGATGCCATCAAGGTGGCTTCGCGGCGCGGTGAGTTCGTCGCCCGCGCACGGATCACCGATCGGGTGGCGGAGGGGCTGATCTTCAGCACCTTCCACTTCCCAGACGGCAACGCTAACTGGGCCACCGGCGCGTTCCTGGATCCTGTCGCCAAGATCCCGGAGTACAAAGTTAGCGCGGTGCGGGTAGAAAAGCTGGCATAGACCACGTGAGAACCAAAAAAGACCTGGCAGGGCCAATCCCTGCCAGGTCTTTTTGGTTTGCTATTCCGAGACGTCGCGGCTGCGCAACCGGGCACTTTCCGGATTACTTCTTCTTCCGCAGATAGATAAACCAGTAAATGGCACCAACCATGATCGCGCCGCCGATGATGTTGCCCAGGGTGACGGGAATCAGGTTCTTGAGGAAGAAGTTACCCCAGGTCAAGCCAGCGTAGTCGCCCGCGGTCTTGCCGATTGCGGTCCAGAAGTCCGCATTGGCCCCGCCCTTGATGAAGAGCGCAACGGGCACAAAGTACATGTTGGCGACACTGTGCTCGAATCCTGCGGCCACGAAGCCGGAGATGGGGAACAGAATCGCCAGGATCTTATCGGTGGTGCTGCGCGCCGAGAAACACAGCCAGACCGCCATGCAGACCATAGCGTTACACATCATGCCGAGAGCGACTGCCGGAATGAACTCCAGAGCGGTCTTGCCATTTCCGATGTTGAGGGCGGTCAGGCCTACCGCACCGCCGCCGAAGGCATACTGCTTGCTCAAGTACATAACAACGGCCGTCGCCACGGAGCCAACGAAGTTCCCCGCGTATACGATGCCCCAGTTCCTCAGCAACTGCGCGGTGGTCACCTTCTTGCTGGCCCACGCCATAATGATCAGGTTGTTCCCTGTAAAAAGCTCCGCCCCGCCGACAATGACGAGGATCAGGCCGAGACAAAATACGAGGCCGGCGAGCAGGCGCTGTACGCCGTAGGGCAAGCTGCTGGTTCCTGCCAGGACAGTCGTTGCGTAGACGCCGCCCAGGCTGATGAAGGCGCCCGCCAGAATGGCCAAGGCAAAAAGCTGCGCCGCATTCCCGGTAGCCTTGTTGACGCCAACGGCTTCAGCCTTGGTCGCCATTTCAGCTGGGAGAAGCGCGTCGAACTTGATTTCGGGTTGGGGTTGACTAGAAGCTGCCATCGGAGTCCTCCTGAGTATGAGAATAAGCGCGCCGCGAAGTTACGGCATCCAAAAAGCTATTATATGCACTTGGGCGCATTGTCAAATCACCAACATGCCAGGCGTGGAACGGTATGGCTTGGCGCGGCGCTTCCGGAGATCACCATAGCAGCGGGGCATCCGTGGTACAATGACGCACGGTAGGTGAACACAGTGTGGGAGGATGACGTGCACAGCAGCGGCGTGGTCTTGGCTGGGGGCGCCGGCAATCGGATGGGCGCGGACAAGCGCTTTCTGCAGCTTGGCGATAAGCCGCTGTTGCTATGGACAGTGGAGCGTCTGCGCCCATTGGTAGATGAGATGGTATTGGCGGTGCTGGACGCCACGTTGTTTGCCGGCTGGCCAGTACGCCTGGCAACCGATCGGTATCCTGGCTACGGGGTGCTGGCCGGGATGCATGCTGGACTTACGGCCGCGCGCAGCGAATGGGCCGTGGTCGTCGGCGGCGATATGCCGCTGCTGAACGCAGCTCTCATCGAAGCCATGTTGCGCTTGGCTTCCACGACTGACGTTGACGTGATCGTGCCGGAGTGGCGGGGGGAACTCGAACCCCTTCACGCCGTCTATCGCACAACCGTATGCGCGCGAGCGGCGGAGGCAATGCTGCAGGCAGGGAGACGGAGAATCGTGGCGTTCTACTCGCTAGTGCGCGTACACGTCTTGCCCGAAGCTGATATAGCCCGCTGGGATCCACAGGGGCTGTCGTTCTTCAATGTCAATACTGCGGAAGACTGGGCCGCCGCATTACGGCACTTGGGTCTCCCCGAAGAGCCGCCACGAATGGGTGTAAATACGGATCTGCCCGGTACGGACGTAGCCTGCCGTGGTGATGCCCCATGCGTCCGCGAGCGCGACAGCCATGGATGAGGGTGCCGTCATACTGCCCACGATGGGCGTGCGCATCCATGCGGCCTTGCTCATCATCTCTGAAGATATCCGCCCCGTAGTGAAGAGCACCATGCCATCCGACACAATCCCGCCCTCAAGGCATTGGCCAAGGAGCTTATCCAGCGTGTTGTGCCTTCCGATATCCTCCGCGATCGCCAGTAGCTCGCCTTCCGGAGTGAACAGCCCGCTGGAGTGAACGCCCCGGGTCTCCTGATACAGCGTCGAGTGATCCTGCAGGGTACGGCGCATCTCAAGAAGCTGCTCTGGTCGCAGGAGAATTGGATGGCGCAGTGGCTCGGTCAACTCGCGCAGCTCTCCAAGAATGACACCTGACCCACAGCCCGATGTCCGAAGCCACGTGCGGGGCAACTCTCCGACTTCGTGGTCTAGCCAGACATCGGCGCAGTGCGAGTGGATGGATGCAGCGCCTCCGTCGGCTCCTTCAGGGCGCCGTTTGCTGAGACGCAGCTCCCGCACCTCATCCAGAGAGCTGATCAGGCCCGCGTAGTGCAGGAAGCCTAGCACCAGCACATCCTGCTGTACGGGCGAGGCGGCGATGCTTACCAGGTGGCGCCCATTGACGTAGATACAGAGTGATTCCTCTGCCGGAAGCGCCACCGCGTCTGTGGTGGTCTCATGCGGTAACCAAACAACAATATGACGTCCGTTCATCTTCTTCCATTCTTGGCTTCTGCGGTCTTCACACAATATGACCGACGCCTGTTGGCTCGGGTTTCTACGAAAGTGTCCCGCACTGATGCTGCGATAGGCCGCATCGGATTCCTGGCCATGATACCGTGAACGGCCTCCAGGGCAATGCCACCAGAAACGCCACAACGCCTCGACTACTTGCCGAAATTGGGTAGGATTACTTGGCTCTCTCGCTTTTCCAGGCGATTGAGTGAGGCGTGTACAGCATTGATGGGCGAAGACTTGCCCTCCATAACCGTTCGCTAGGGAGGCAAACGTGCATGAGATGGCCGTTAGCGAGGATATCCTCCGCATCGTCACCGCCTATGCCGAACGCGGGGGAGCTAAAAAGGTCACCCATGTATACCTGGTGATCGGGGAATTGAGCAGCTTTGTCGATGACTCGATCCAGTTCTACTTCAACCTGCTTACGCCCGGCACGATTGTGGAGGGCGCCGAGCTGCATTTCGAACGAATCAAAACCCGCTTCAGATGCCGGAAATGCGGACATGAGTTCGAGCCGGAAGAGCGCAACTGGATGTGTCCAAAGTGCCGCGCTCTTGGCGGCGATGTCATCGCGGGGAAGGAATTCTACGTCGATAGCATCGAGATAGCCACGCTAGAGGCCTCGTGAGCTTCAGGCGCGTCGCTTCTTTTATGGAGGGATCACTATGTCAGAGAACCCATCGGGACCCAGCCGCGTAACCGTGGTGGAGAGACTTCTAACCGCCAACGAGGAGGTCGCGTCAGACAACCGCGCCGAGTTCAGAGCGCACGGGGTGAAGGTCATCAATATCATGGCCTCGCCCGGCGCCGGCAAAACGACGCTGTTGCTCAGCACGATCCGCGCCTTGCCACACGAGCGCCTCGGTGTGATCGAAGGCGACGTAGCATCGCAAGTGGACGCCGACAGAATCGCTACCACAGGCACGCCCGTCGTCCAGATCAACACGGGAGGCGCCTGTCATCTCGACGCCCCCATGATTCGTCACAGCATGAAGGCCCTGCCGCTTGATAACCTCGAGCTCATCTTCGTGGAGAATGTGGGCAACCTCATCTGCCCGGTCTCGTTCGACTTGGGCCAGGATTTCAACGTTGGTCTCATCAGCGTGCCTGAGGGCCACGATAAGCCTTACAAGTACCCAGCTATCTTCGAGGCAGTGGACCTGGTGATAGTCACCAAGTCCGACTTGTTACCCTACCTCGACTTCGAGGTCGATACATTCCGTGACCTGGTCCACGGCCTGAACCCTGAAGTGCCGGTGCTGGTGCTTTCTGCCAAGACCGGAGACGGTATGGACGCGTGGATCAACTGGTTGGAGGACAAGCTCCCTCATCAGGAGCGCTTGGCCTGACCCCGTGACTGCCACAATACACCTCGATGGTGCGGATATCTCGGCCCGTCACATCACCGTCACAGGCGTGGTACAGGGGGTCGGATTTCGTCCCTTCGTCTACAATCTCGCGATAGAGATGGGGCTTGCCGGGTGGGTCTCGAACCACTCCGGCGGTGTCGATATCGAGATCGAGGGGGCACCAACGCAGCTCAACGCCTTCATCGACGACCTGCGAACAACAGCGCCCCCCCTGTCACGGATTGAGTCACTGAAGGCCTATCCAATCCCGCCCGCCGGCCACACGACCTTTGAGATTCGCCACTCCGAAAGCCAGGCTGGGCGCTATCAGCTAATCTCGCCCGACGTTGCGACCTGTCCCGACTGCCAGCGCGAGCTTTTCGATCCTGCCGACCGGCGCTATCGCTACCCGTTCATCAACTGCACCAACTGCGGGCCGCGGTTCACCATCATCGACGACATTCCCTACGACCGCCCCAACACAACGATGCGCGTCTTTCCAATGTGCACCGGCTGTCGCGCCGAATACGAGGATCCCCACAACCGGCGCTTCCACGCGCAGCCGAACGCCTGCCCGGTCTGTGGGCCAACGATCTGGTTGGTCGAGAGCGGTCAGCGATTAGCTCTCGACGGGCAGACGTCAGCCGCAATCAGGGAGCCAAGAGCGGCCAATGGAGAGCAAACAGTAGGGAGCGGCCAGCAGCGAAACTCGCATACCGGGATCCAGCATCCGGCTTCTGGCTTCGGGCTTTCGGCATCCGAGGACGCGTTCGCCCGGGCCAAGGCGCTGCTGCTGAGCGGCAGGATCCTGGCCATCAAGGGGCTGGGGGGGTTCCACCTCGCGTGTGATGCGTTGAACCCGGAGGCCGTGAAGCTGTTGCGCGCCCGTAAGCGCCGCCCGCACAAGCCCTTCGCTGTGATGGTCGCCGGCCTAGAACAGGTGAGAGCACTGTGCAGCGTCCCACCAGAGGCCGAAGCGCTCTTGACATCACCGCAGTGTCCCATCGTCCTGCTGGAAAAACGCGCCGACAGCCCGGTCGCCGAGGACGTCGCGCCGAACAGCCATACCCTGGGTATAATGGTCCCGTATACACCGCTCCACCACATCTTGCTCCGCGACATCGGCCGCCCGCTCATTATGACCAGCGGCAACCTCACCGAGGAACCGATCGCCATGGACAACGATGAGGCGCTCCGCCGTTTGGCCCCATTGGCCGACGCTTTCCTCCTGCACAACCGCGACATCCACGCGCGCTACGACGATTCCGTCGTCCAGCTCGTAGCGGTCAACGGTGAGCGGTCAGCGGCCACGCATCAGCAGTCAACCATCAGCGAAAAGCAAGCAGCAAGAAGCAAGGAACAGGATACATCCAGCGCCCGGGGTCTTGCTTCGGACGCCCAACCTCGAGCAACCGGCACGCACCCTCCAGCCTTCGGAGCACAGCTTCACGCGTATGAGCCACAGATGCTGCGCCGCGCGCGCGGATATGCGCCGTTTCCTGTCAGGTTGCCGTTCAACGTGCCGCAGATTTTCGCCGCCGGGCCGCTGCTGAAGAACACGTTCACCCTAACGCGCGACGAGTACGCCTTCGTGAGCCAGCACATCGGCGACCTGGAAAACGCGGAGACCCTGGAGCATTACCAGGCTGCGCTGGCGACGTTCCAGCAGCTCTTCCGGCTCCAGCCGAAGGCCGTGGCTTGCGATCTCCACCCCGACTACCTGAGCACCCGTCTCGCAGAGACCTTCGCCCGCGAGCACGGGTTGCCGGCCCCTCACCGTATTCAGCATCACCATGCCCACATCGCGGCCTGTTTGGCCGATAACCACTACGACGCAGACGCAGGTCCCGTCATCGGCGTGGCGCTCGACGGCACCGGCTATGGGGAGGATGGGCACATTTGGGGAGGCGAGTGGTTCATGGGCGACTACCGCGGTTTCGCCAGGGCGGCACAGATCGAGTATCTCCCCCTGCCCGGTGGCGATGTGGCCATCCGGGAGCCCTGGCGGATCGCCGTTGCGTACCTGCACGCACTGGGGATGGACGAACGGCTCCCTCTTGGGGTATTCTGTCCCGCCGACGTCATGCGCGTGCGCGCGATGGTCGACCGCGGACTCAACACACCGCTCACGTCGTCGATGGGGCGGCTCTTCGATGCGGTGAGCGCGCTGCTGGGGGTGTGTTCTACGGCGACCTACGAAGCTCAGCCAGCAATTGAGCTCGAACAGGCAGCAAGGCCCAGGCCAGGGATGACAGGCGCGATCCCACCCTACCCCTTTGTGATCGACCATGCAAACCAACTCGCACGCGTCCGCGTCGAGCCATTGTTCGATGCGCTGTTGTCAGACATGGAGCTTGGCATCGAAATCGAGACCATCGCGTACAGGTTCCATGCGACGGTCGCGGCAATGATCACGGACGTATCACAGCGCCTGCGAGATCGAACCGGCATCAATACGCTGGCCCTGGGTGGAGGGGTATTCCAGAACCGGCTGCTCCTGAACTTAGCTCTCCAGCAGCTCTCCGCTTCAGGGTTCAGAGTTCTACTGAGTCAACAGGTTCCCCCAAACGACGGCGCCGTCTCGCTGGGCCAGGCTGTGATGGCTGCCGTCCAGCTGGAGTCTGGCACAAGTCTAGACACAACGATACTGTAGGAGTAGAGAGATATGTGTTTGGCGATCCCAACCCAAGTCAAAGCGATTGACGACCACGGCGTCGCCACCGTGGAGCTAGGCGGCGTCGCGCGTCAGATCAGCCTGATTATGACGCCCGAGGCGCAGGTTGGCGACTATGTGCTTGTGCACACAGGGTATGCCATCGCCTTGATGGATCCGGATGAAGCCCAAGCTTCGCTTGCGACCTTCGCCGAGTTGGCCAAGATCCAGGATGCCTTGGAACGCGAAGCCTCCACCGGCGATCGCTTCGCCGGGACGCCGTCATCGGCGGCTTCAGCCGGCGTTGAGCGCTAGGCTGGCCTTGGCTGCGGTCCACACAACGACACCCAGAGCAGATCATGAGATTCATCGACGAGTTCCGTGACCCCGCGCTAGCGCGCCGGCTGGTCGCCCAGATCCAGCGTGAAGTCGCTGCACACCCGGCGATTCGGCCTGTGCGATTGATGGAGTTCTGCGGCGGTCACACGCACGCCATCTTCCGCTTTGGGCTCCGCCAAATGCTGGAGGGGGACGTGGAGATGCGGTCTGGCCCCGGATGCCCGGTCTGCGTGACGGCGGCTCAGGACCTGGACCACGCGATGGCGATGGCCGAGGTGCCGGACGTGATTCTCGCCACCTTTGGCGACATGGTGCGTGTTCCGGGCAGCCACGGATCTCTGCAGGAGATCCGTGCCGGGGGCGCGGATGTACGCATTGTCTATTCCCCCCTCGACGCTATAGGCCTGGCCCACGACCACCCGGATCGCGAGGTTGTTTTCCTCGGCGTCGGATTCGAGACAACGGCCCCCGGCATTGCGGCCGCCATCATGCAAGCCGAACAGGAAGGAATCCCCAATCTCAGCGTGCTGAGCCTGCACAAGCTCACGCCACCGGCGATGCGCGCGATCCTGGATGCGGGTGAGATAGCGCTCGACGGCATCATCGGTCCGGGTCACGTCAGCGCTGTCATCGGCAGCAATGCCTGGCAGTTCCTACCGCAGAGGTACGGTATGGCGTGCGCGGTCGCGGGATTCGAACCGCTGGACCTGCTCAGCGCCATCGCGGCCCTGGTGCACGCGGTAGCGGAGGGCGAACCGCAGGTCACGAACACTTACGCTCGCAGCGTCCGCCCGGAAGGCAACCTCGTGGCTCAACACATGCTCGGAAGCGTCTTCGATGTCGGTCCGGCAGCGTGGCGGGGCTTCGGCGAGATCGCGGACAGCGGCCTGCATATTAAGCCCTCGCTGGCGCACCGCGACGCGGCGAAGCGCTTCCCGGTGCACGTGGAGCGCGTGAACGAGCCCAAGGGCTGCCGTTGTGGTGAAGTGCTCCGCGGCGTGGTCAACCCGGAGGAGTGCGCGCTGTTCCGGCGAGTCTGCACCCCCCGCAATCCCATTGGCCCATGTATGGTGAGCGCCGAGGGCGCCTGCGCGGCCTACTATCAGTACGCTGAGGTCATCGATGACCGACCCTGACGTGACCCGGTCCGTGGTCGCCTACACGCGTACACCTCCGGCACAGCGTCCTGGCTTCAGACGCCGGACATCGGACTTGAGATTCCTGGCGGAGATTGCGCTATGACCAATCGGGTGTTGCTCGCCCACGGCAGCGGCGGGGCGCTCAGCCACGAGCTGATCCGCGACCTGTTCCTCCGCTACTTCGACAATCCCCAGTTGAGGGCGATGGCGGACGCAGCCATTCTCGATGACCTACCTCCAGGCCGTTTGGCCCTCACCACAGATTCCTACGTGGTCCAGCCGCTCTTCTTTCCAGGAGGTGACATCGGGGAGCTGGCCATCTGCGGCACAGTCAACGACCTGGCGGTTATGGGCGCTCGCCCCTGCTATCTGACAGCGGGTTTCATCCTCGAAGAAGGACTGGAGCTCAAAACTCTGGAGCGCATTGTCGCGTCTATGGCCGATACGGCGCGCGCAGCCGGGGTACAGATCGTCACGGGAGACACCAAGGTGGTGGATCGAGGATCGGCCGACGGCGTGTTCATCAACACTGCGGGTGTAGGCGTCATCCCGCTGGGAATCGACTTGGGTCCTCACAGACTCCAACCAGACGATGCGATTCTCGTCAACGGCAGCCTTGGGGATCACGGTATGGCCGTGATGATGCAGCGCGAGGGAATGGCCTTCAGCTCCAACCTCCAAAGCGACACAGCCCCCCTCAATGGCTTGATCGACGAACTGCTGACAACGCTTCACACGCAAGTTCATTGGATGCGGGACGCAACGCGCGGCGGGCTCGCTACGGTGCTCAATGAGTGGGCGCAAACCGCCGGCATGGGCATCGAGGTCTTCGAGGAGCGTATGCCGGTCGGCGAGGAGGTCCGGGCCGCCTGCGAGTTCCTGGGCCTAGATCCGCTCTACGCAGCTAACGAGGGCAAAGTCGTCGTGGCGGTTGCCCAAGAGGCCGCCGAGCACGCCTTGGCGACCTTACGACAACACCCCCTCGGAAAGAACGCGGCCCTTCTCGGGCGCGTGACGACATCACATGCCGGTTACGTCACTCTGGAAACGCTCTATGGTGCCCGCCGTATCCTTCAGATGCTCACGGGCGCTCAACTTCCGCGGATTTGTTAGCACCGAATCGCCCGAAGGCGAACTCGACGTGGAGGGCTCAATCCTGTTGAGGCGATCCCCAACTTGCCACCGGCGCCGCCCAACAGCGGCCTGCTGTGGGCAAAAGCTCGGCCACGGACGGGCACTGCGACCAGTATCATCGCTAGTGCTCAGAATGCCTGGGCCGTCGGGACGCTGGCTACAGGGAAGCGGCAACGACCTCGTTCGCCACCTCACAGCCTGAAGCCACGGTAGCTCCACGCAAGAGGACTGCATCGCGCAAGGTCACGCCATCCCCTATCCGGCAGTCGCCCTCAATCGTGACGTTGGGACCAACGGTACAGTGGCTCCCAATCGTCGTGTTTGGGCCGATGTGCAACGGGGTGACGAGGGCGGTCGCGTGTCCTACCGCGTGCGGGGTGACCCGCGACGCGTCCGCATCCTGCATGAGGGTTTCTCGATTGAGCGCGATGAGGTCGGCTGCCTTCGTTACGGTCTTGCGCCAATCCACAAGGATACCGCCTACGCGGCCTTCGCTGTCGATCAGCATCTGGATCGCGTCCTGGAGCTCGTACTCACCACGGGACGATACGGGTACCGCGGGCAGGAGATCGAGAATGCGCGGAGAGAAGGCATACAGCGGCAGGCTCGCGACGTTCGATGGCGCTTCCTCAGGCCGTGGCTTCTCGACGATACGCGTGACCCATCCCCCATGCATCTCGACACTTGCACCTGTGCGCAGCTTCTCCGGCTCAACCGTCATCAGGGTCAACACACCGTTGGGCCGTGGCTCACCAGACATCAGTGCGATATGGCGTCCAACGGCAACCACCGAGACCAGGTTGTCGCAAGCCGACAGCACGAAGGGCTCATCGATGA
>Ga0123333_10004671_pt1 | contig 12733 bp, 11 predicted proteins | sample BioC12SIPDNA_3_FD_89957 | JGI IMG/M metagenome (GOLD analysis project Ga0123333, IMG submission 89957) | Anaerobic biogas reactor microbial communites from Washington, USA - Biogas_R2_B C12 SIP DNA | ecosystem: Engineered > Bioreactor > Anaerobic > Unclassified | place: Washington, USA...
CGGGCGCTGCTCAGGCTGTCGCGGCACCTCGTCCCGTTGGCCTTCCACGAGAGCGGGAGGTTCGAGCGTGACCTGGCCGAGCCCTTGGTCCCGGTGCCGTCGCTGCGTGACCTCGAGCGCTTGGCGGGTCTGCCGGAGGACGACGCCGTTGCCCACGCGATGGCCACGCGGCTGCACAGGACCATCAACCGCGTCCGGTTCGGGCTGCGCAACGCGACGCGGGTCGCGCGGGAGGCGCAACAGGAGCTGACGGCGGTCTCGGCTCACGCGGAGGCCTGAGGGCTCCGGGGAGCCCGGTCCTCGCAGGGCGAACCATACGGCGGCCCCGCTCGGTAGCGGGTCCGACCGGGACCGGCGCTACCGCCTAGCGCTCAGCCGCCGCCCACCGCCCGCCGCGCCGGCGGCATGAGCAGGAACGCCGCCACCCCCACGGCGCCGATCAGCGCCAGCGCACCGAAGGCGAGGCCGTACTCGCCGGTGGCGTCGGCGAGGAGGCCCACGACGAGGGGGCCGAGCACCGAGCCGACCATCAGCACCAGCGACGAGTAGCCCATGACGAGGGCGAAGGCGCGACGGCCGAAGTAGTCGGCGCGCATCGCGCTCATGAGCGGGCCCCGCAGACCCCAGGCGAAGCCGTGCAGCACGGCCGCCACCACGACGGCGGCCGCCGAGCCGGCCCAGACGAGGACGACCATCGCGGCGGCGTGCATCGCCATGCCGCCGGCGGCGAGGAAGCGCTTGTCGTAGCGGTCGCCGAGGAAGCCGCCGGCGGCCTGGCCGGCGATCTGGCACACGGTGATCAGCGTGAACATCGCGGCCGCCGTGGTGACGCCCAGTCCTATCGTCTCGCCGACGTAGATCACGAAGTGCACGGAGACCGCGCCGACGATCGCGAGGGCGTTGCCGTGGCCGACCGAGAGCAGCCAGAACTCCCGCGTCCGCAGGGCGCTGCGCGCCCCGACCGGGGCACCGTTCCCGCCGGCCTGGTCGGCCCCTGAACCAGGTGCCTCCGAGGCCGCGGCCTTCTCGCCGTCCGGCCTCAGTCCCATCGCTTCCGGCTCGCTGACGAGCACGCGCCCGAGGGGCCAGGCCAACAGGAGGTAGAGCACGCCGGAGCCGATCGCCACCGGCCGCCAGCCGTAGCTGACGAGCAGGACCGCAAGCACCGGCACCAAAAGACCGCCGACGCTCATCCCCAGGCCCACTAGCGCCATCGCCCGCGAGCGCCAGCGGTCGAACCAGTTGACGATCAGCGTCATCAGCGACATGAACCCGCCCAGGCTCGAGCCGATCGCCATCACCAGGAACACCGCGATGAACTGCCCGAGGTTCCGGACGAAGCCGAGCCCGACGAAGCCCGAGCCGAGCAGCACCATGCCGCCGACGATCACGCGCTGCGGCCCGAAGCGGTGGAGCAGCCAGCCGTGGATGGGCCCCAGCAGCCCGCTCTCGGTGCGGTGCAGCGAGTGGATGAGGGAGACCGTGGTGCGGCTCCAGCCGAACTCGGCCATCCAGAAGGGCGCGTAGACGCCGAACGCCTGGAAGAAGAGCAGGGCCTGCATCCCCTGCATGGCCATCGAGGCGGCGAGGACCCACCAGCCGTGGAAGACGCTCGTGGGTAGGCGGAGCGGGCGGACCACTCAGAACAAGCTAACCCCTGGCGCCGCGGACACGGCGAGAACCGCCTATCCCGCCCCGAGCGGGGACAGGGGCCCGGCCCCCGTCGCGGAGGTTCGGCTCGGTGCCGGCGGCCCCGTCGTCCCGAGCGCTAGACCACGCTGAACGTGACCCTCAGACGCAGCTCGCGGACCTCGTAGCCGATGGCGGCGATGCCGTCCTCGTGGGCGGCCAAGTCCTCGCCCCACACCTCGACGCCCCAGCACACCTCGCGGTCGTTGATCGCCGCGAGCTGGGTGGGGTTGAGGTCGGCGGTGCCGGCCAGGCGCGTCGCGGTCTTGTCGAGGTTCAGCGTGAAGACGGGCCCCACGGTGTGCGACGGGTGGAAGACCTCGTCGCCCGCCCCGGCCGCGAAGGCGCGGGCCTGGAGCTTGCCGGTGAGGTCGGGACCGTCGTAGGTCGCGTCGACGACCCAGTGGAGCTGCGCCGCCCTGACCGTCGCGCCGGGCGCGACGTCGGCGAAGTCGATGCAGTCCCCGTCCTCGTCGGGGAGGCGGAGGTCGACGGCGCCGGCCTCGCCGGCCACGATCGGTGCCGTGACCGTGCCCGCGGTCGACTCCTCGGCCATCTGGGCCTTGAGGTCGACGGTGTGGGTGATCGGTGCCGCGGCGCAGGCAGCCAGCACCACGACGGCGACGGCCGCCGCGAGCGGCGTGGTGAAGGTCCTCAGGCGCATGGCGTCCTCCCTCGCGGCGCGACCCCCGGGCGCCCTGAACGGCGCCGCGGGCGCGCTCGCCATGTCCGCACCTTGGCCCGGTCGCATGAGCGCCCGCGGCCGGCGGCATGAGGGACGGGGGGAGGGGTCAAGATAGTGCAGGCGGGCCGCGGCTTCTCCCCGGTAAGAGACCCGCGCCGCACGTTCCGGCCCGGTCGATCGACTGAAGCTCGTCAGGCGAGGCGACCGCCGCGCAACGGCACGCTCGCGCCGACCAGCGGTGCGCCTCCTCAGGAGTGAACCAGATGAAGCTGAAGCGCCACCCGGCCAACCCCGTCCTCAAGCCCGACCCGCTCAGCGAGTGGGAGGCGCTGAACGTCTTCAACCCGTCGGTCGTCGTGCACGGGGGCCTGTTCCACATGCACTACCGCGCGCAGGGTATCGACTACGTCTCGCGCATCGGGTACGCCGTCTCGCGCGACGGCGTCACGTGGAACCGGCTCCGGCGCCCCGTCCTCGAGCCGGAGGCCGAGTTCGAGGCCAGGGGCGTCGAGGACCCGCGCGTGACCGAGCTCGAGGGCCGCTTCTACATGGCCTACACCGCCTACGGCCGCGCGGGCGCCCACCCCGACGTGGGCCAGACGCCCACCGGCATCACGCCGATGTACGCGGTCAGCGACGACCTCATCGCCTGGGAGCGCATCGGCCCCGTCGTGGTGGGCGAGGACAACAAGGACCACGCCCTCTTCCCCGCTCGCGTCGGCGGCAGGTACGTGACGTTCCACCGCCGGCCGCCGTCGATCTGGCTGGCGTTCTCGGAGGACCTGCGGTCCTGGGGCGACCACGCCGAGATCATGCGGCCGCGCCCCGGCGAGTGGGACGGCAAGCGCATCGGCGCCGGCGGCCCACCGATCCGCACCGACGAGGGCTGGCTGGTCATCTACCACGGCTACGACGAGACGCACGTCTACCGCATGGGCACCGCGCTCCTCGACCTCGAGGACCCCAGGCGCGTGCTGAAGCGGCCGCGCTCGCCGGTCCTCGAGCCCCAGGAGACCTGGGAGACAAGGGGCGACGTCCCCAACGTGGTCTTCGGCACCGCGAACCCGGTCGTGGACGGCGAGGTGTACCTCTACTACGGGGCCGCCGACCGCGTCATCGGCCTCGCCACGGCGCCCCTCGACGAGCTCCTGGAGTGGACGATCGCCGAAGGGTGAGGCTCCCGGCTCCGCTCAGACGAGCTCGCTGACGGCGCGCCCCAGTACCGCGATCGCTCGCAGGTACTCTCCCAGGGCCAAGCGCTCGTGTGGGGTGTGGTCCAGTTCGGAGTCGCCCGGGCCGTAGGCCAGCATCGGCACGCTCCAGCTCGCGGCGGCGACGTTCATGTCCGAGGTCCCGGTCTTGACCACCGGGCGGGGCACGCCGCCGCACGACCTGATGGCGACGCGGAAGGCCCGCGCCAACGGTGAGGCGTTGTCGGCGCGGACCGGCTCCTCCGCGGACGTGACCGTGAGCCGTACCCCCCGGTCCAACCGCAGCTGCCCCAACCGCGCGGACAGCCCCGCGGCGCTCCAGCGCGGCGGCAGGCGGAACGCGACCTCCCCGCGGCTCCTCTCCACCAAGCCGTCGTCCTCGGACACGAGGCCGCGCAGCGTCACCTGGAGCCTGTCGAAGGCTCCGTCCGCTCCCAGGTTGTCGCGCTCCACCCAGCCCCTCAGGGCGGTGTACGCGTCCACCAGCAGCTCGGCTGCGCTGGGATCCTCGCGCGCCGTGTGGGCGGAGTCCCGCGAGGCCTCGAGTCGCGCGGAGACGCGGCCCTTGTAGCCCAGCGTGTAGCGGTCCCACCCGCTGGGCTCCCCGACGATCAGGAAGTCCGGCCGCGGCAGCGTGGTGAGGGCGTGCCGGCAGCCGCGGCTGCCGGATGACTCCTCCTCCACCGCTCCGACCACGCGCAGGGTGAGGCGGTCCAACAGCTCGGCGCTCAGGCGCGAGGCCGCTACGACGGCGGCGCACAGGCTGCCCTTGGCGTCGACGCTGCCGCGGCCGTGGAGCACGCCGTCGCTCACGCGCACCGGGAACGTCCCGGGCGCCGTGTCCATGTGCCCCAGGAACGTCACGCTCACCGGGCCGCCGCCCCAGACCCCGACGGCGTTGCCCGCGTCGTCGAGGCAGGCCTCGGCCCCACCGGCCGACATGGCGGCGACCAAGAGGCGCGCGACCTCCTCCTCCCGCCCCGACGGGCTCGGGCACGAGACCGCGCGGGTGAGCAGCTCGACGGCCGCCGCGTCGTCGATGGCGTGGTCGGCCAGGGTGCCGCCGCCGGGCGCCGTGTCCGGGGCCTCGCCGGCGCGGGCCTGGCCGGCGAGCACGCCGTGAGCGGGCAGGCGGTCGCGCCTCATTCCTGTCCCTCAGCGGCCGGCGGCATCGCCCGGTCTCTCACCGACACGGGCGAAGCCCAGACCTCCGGCTCCGAGGGCGAGGCCAAGACCTCCGCCACGAGCGCGACGACGGCGTCCACCTGCTCGGCCGTGATCACCAGCGGCGGCAGGAAGCGGACGACGTTGGGCCCCGCCGGGGCCGTCAGCAGCCCCCGCTGACGCAGGGCCCCGACGAAGGGAGCGGCCCTCCTCCTCAGCTCCATGCCGACCATCAACCCCACGCCGCGGACCTCGCGGACGTGTCGGCTCTCGATCCCGTTCAGGCCGCGCAGCAGCCTCTCCCCCATCCGAGCGGCGTGCGCCATCAGGTCGCGGTCCCGCAGCTCGTCGAGGACGGCCGTGCCGGCCGCGCAGGCCAACGGGTTGCCGCCGAACGTCGAGCCGTGACCGCCGCGCGGCATCGCCCCGGCCACGGCGTCAGTCATCAGCGTCGCCCCGATCGGCACGCCGCCCGCCAGGCCCTTGGCCAAGGTCACGACGTCGGCCTGCACGCCGTAGCCGTGGGCCGCCAGGAACGTGCCGGTGCGGCCCACCCCGCACTGCACCTCGTCGAGGACCAAGAGGGCGCCGCGGTCGCGCGTAAGCCTCCGAGCGTGCTCGAGGTACTCGCGGCTGGCCGGACGGACGCCTCCCTCGCCCTGGACGGGCTCCAGGACCACCGCCGCCGTCGCGTCGTCCACCGCCGCCTCCAGCGCCTCGGCGTCGTCGAACGGCACGAACGTGACGTCGGGGTCGAGCGGCTCGAACGGCCGGCGGTAGCCCGCGTTCGACGTGACCGACAGCGCGCCCAGCGTGCGGCCGGCGAAGCCGCGGGTCGCGGCCACCAGCTTCCGCCTGCCGGTAGCGACCCGCGCCCACTTGATGGCGGCCTCGTTGGCCTCGCTGCCCGAGTTGCTCAGGAACACGCGCGACAGGGGTGGACCCGCCAGCTGGCAGAGGCGCCGCACGAACTCGGCGCGCACCCGGTTCCCGTGGCTCGGCGGGCACACCAGCAGCCTGGCGGCCTGGTCGGCGATCGCCCGCGCGACGCGCGCGTTCCCGTGGCCGACGCTGGCGACGCCGATGCCAGCAGCGCAGTCGAGGTACTCACGGCCCGACTCGTCGTAGACGACAGCGCCGTCGCCGCGCTCGAGGACGACGCTGGGCTCGAACAGCGTGGACCCGTGCCGGGCCTCCAGCGCCAGGGCGTCCTCCGCCGCTCCGGCCGTGCTCACGTCACCACCGTCCCGGTCCCCGCCAAGGCCGCGCTGACCGGGCGCCGTCGCCTGGCGTCGCCCAGCACGACCCGTTGGACGCCGGCGGCGAGCGCCTCGCGGGCGCCGAGCAGCTTCTTCTTCATGCGGCCACCGGCGTACCCCATCGCCGCGTCCAAGCTGTCACGGCTCAGGCGGCGCACGAGGCTGGCCTCGTCGGGGAACTCCCGCAGTAGGCCGGGGACGTTGGAGAGCAGCAGCAGCGCCCGCGCGCCCATGGCGCCCGCCACCGCCGCTGCGGCCCGGTCGCCGTCCACGTTGATGGCCACGCCCTCGTAGCTGATGGCGGGCGGCGTGAGCACCGGCAGGTGACCCTCGTCCAGGAGGAGCGACAGCAGCCGCACGTTGACCCTCTCGACGACGCCTGTGTGGTCGCCGTGAAGCACGCGCACCCGGCCGTCCTCCACCGACCGGACGCTGTCCTTCCGCCGCCCCTCGAGGGTCCTCCCGTCCACGCCCGAGAGGCCGACCGCGTTCACGCCTCGCGCCTGGAGGCGCTCCACGATCCCCTTGTTGACCTTGCCGCAGTAGACCATCGTGAAGACCTCCAGGGCCGCCCTGTCGGTGAACCGGCTCTGGTGACCGCTGGGGCTGGTAACGAAGCGCGGTGGGCGTCCGAGGGCGGCGGAGACCCGGTTCGTCTCGGCGCTGCCGCCGTGGAGCAGCACGAGCCGCCGGCCCGCCGCGAACAGCTCGGCGACGTCGTCGCAGACGGCGTCCAGGTCCACCCCGTCCGAGCCTCCGACCTTCACGACCACCAGGCCGCTCATGGGTGCAGTCCCGTGAACCCGAGGCCGGTCTCCTCCGGCCAGCCCAGGGCCAGGTTGAGCGCCTGCATGGCGTGCCCGGCGGTGCCCTTGACCAGGTTGTCGAGGGCCGCGATCGTCACGAGCCGTCCCGTGTCGCGGTCGAGCTCGAAGCCGACGTCGCAGTAGTTGCTGCCGTCGAGGATCCTCGGGTCCGGGAACCTGTGGACGCCGCGCCTGGCCCTGACGACGCGGACGAAGGGCTCGGCGTCGTAGGCGGAACGGACCGCGGCCAGCACGTCGGCCTCGGTCACGCCCGCCCTCACCCACGCGTGCGCCGTGACGAGCACGCCCCGCACGCGTTCCACGGCCGTGGCCGTGAGGTGCACCGGCGGGGCGCCCGGCAGCGCCTGCCTGACCTCGGCGACGTGCCTGTGGCGGGTGGGGGCGTAGGTGCGGACGGCGCCCGAGCGTTCCGGATGGTGCGACGCCAGGCCGGGCTCGCTGCCGGCCGCGCTGCTGCCGACCTTCGCCTCCACGATCACGTCGCGGGAGGGGTCGACGAGCCCCGCCGCGACGGCTGGGAGGAGCGCCAGGACCGTGGCGGTGGCGATGCAGCCGGCGCCGGCCACCCGCGTCGCCCCGCGCAGGCGGTCGCGGAAGAGCTCCGGCAGCGCGTAGACGAAGCTGCCCAGCTCGCGGGGGCGCGGATGATCGCGGCCGTAGGCGAGCCTGTACGCCTCGGCGTCGGTCAGGCGGAAGTCGGAGGAGAGGTCGACTAGCACGCCTCCTCCCGCCAGGGAGGCGACGTCGTCGAGGCGACCCGACAGCTCGCCGTGAGGCAGCGCGCTCACGACCACGTCGGCCGGGGCGAGCGCGTCGGGAGGCACGAACCGCAGGTCGGTGACGCCGCGGAGGTTGGGGTGCACGAGCGGTACCGGCAGCCCTGCGCTCGACCTGCTCGTCACCTGCGTCACGCGCAGGTGGGGGTGCCCGAGAGCGAGCCGCAGGAACTCCCCACCGGCGTAGCCCGACCCGCCGAGCACGGCGACCGTCCTCACGCTCACGACGATGCCCTCCGGGCGCTCACGCCACCACCGACCCGCCGGTCACGGCAGTGCCCGGCTCCCGCTCACGCCAGCAGCTCCCGCTGCCCCGCCGCGTGCCGAGCGACCAGGCCCGGGATGTCCACGCCGGTGGTGTCCACCGAGTTGCGGAACTCCATCGTGTGGTTGACCTCGATCACCAGCAGCCCGCGCTCGGACTCGACCAGGTCCACGGCCAGGACGCCGCCGCCGACGGCAGCCGCCGCCGCCAGGGTCGTCTCGACCAGGTCGTCGTAGAGGGGACAGCGGCTGGCCGCTCCCCCTCGCGCCGTGTTGGTGATCCAGTGGCGGGACGACCGGTAGATCGCCGCGACGACCTCGCCGCCGACCACGAACGCCCGGATGTCGCGCCCGGGCTTCTCGACGTACTCCTGGACGTAGTGGACCTTGTGGGCGGGTCCGCCCAGCACCTCCTTGTGCTCGAGAAGGGCCTCCGCCTGGGAAGGGTTCTCGACCTTGGCGACGAGCCTGCCCCAGCTGCCCACGAGCGGCTTGAGGACGACCGGGTAGCCGAAGCGCTCGCACAGACGCAGGGCGGCCTCGGCGGTGAGCGCTACCCCCGTCCGCGGCGTGGGCACTCCCGCCGCGCCGAGGGCCGCGCTGGTGGCGAGCTTGTCGCCGCAGGTCGCGATCACGGCGGCACGGTTCACGGCGACCCACCCGCGCGCCTCGAAGACCCTGGCCAGCGCCAGGCCGCGCGTCTGCGAGACGCAGCGCCCCAGCACGACGGCCCGCTCGGGCCCGTCCTCCGACAGGTCGAGCGTCAGGTCGGGCGCGTACTCGGCGCGGACCGGCAGCCCCTCGCGTGCGAACGCAGCGAGGAGCATCCTCTCCTCGGTCCGGAGACGGTCGTAGACCATGACGACCTCGTCCGTCACGCACGCGGAGCGACCACGGCGCGGCCGGGCGGTGCCGGCGAGCGTCACTCGCCCCAGTCCTCCTCCTCTTGCGGCGCCGGCTCGAACCTCAGCGGGTCCAGTCCCACCACCTCGAGCTCGACGCCCTCGTCGGTCACGAACAGCTCGCCCAGCATGACGTCGTGGGGGTTCAGCCGGACGCGGCCGTGCTCGGTCTCGATCGTCTCCATGGCTCGCTCCTCCTCGTCCCGCGGCTCGGATGGGACCGCGGCGGACTGCCGGGCGCGTCGGCTAGCGGGGACCTGTGACCAGCGCCACGGCGCCCTTCGTCGGCGAGCACGGCTCGCCACGCGAACCAGCCTGGCTTTCGTTTCGAAAGTCACGGGTCCCGCCGCGCGTCCCCGGCCACGAACGAGCGGCAGCTTAGGCGAGGGGTGGCAGGGGTGTCAAGCTCACGCCGCCTCTCGGTGGCGACGGTACGAACTCGTTGTCATGTCGGCTCGACGGTGGCCCGTTGGGTCCACAGGACCACGGTCCCTTGGCGCTGCGAAGCGACGGTCCCTCCAGGGTCAGACCTTCGAATCGAAAGCGCCCCGGTCGGCGGCGATGCCGGTGACCCCATGTCCCCGCGCCGCCGCCGTCAGCCCCGCTCCGTTCCCCTATGCTGTCGGCGAGGACACGGCTGAACGCGGACGGGGTGCGGAGGCGCGGACCCGCCGGGCCCGCCGCACGCCAACCGGGTCGCGGGCCGTCGACGCGCATGATGCAAGCTCAGCCGGGCCGTCCGAGGGCGGCCCAACCCCCGCGGAACCGTCTCGCACGGGGGAGGGCCGCCTGGGCGCCCACGGCGCTCAGGCTGGCGTGGTACGCCGCCCTCCTGGGCCTCGCGGCGCTGTTCGCCGCCGGCGTGCCGGCTAGCTACCGGCTCCTCAGCTCCGGCGCCGTCGGGGTCCTGTTGGAGCGCGACGGTCAGGGACGGATCGTCCTCGACCCCATACCCGGCCGCTCGGCCGAAGCCGCTGGGGTCCTGCCGGGCGACGTCCTGCTCGCCGTCGACGGCGTGCCGGTGACCACCGAGGCCAAGGCGGACCTGGTGGCGCGCCTGCTGGACGCGCCGGCCGTGCCGGTGACGCTGACCGTCGGGAGGTCGGACGGGCGGACCCTGGACGTGGTCGTCGAGCGCTCCCACACGGCGTCCGAGCGCCTGGGCATCTCGCCGCGGACGTACGCGCTGGTCCTGATCGTCGTGGGCCTGCTGTTCGTGGGCGCCTACATCGTCCCGGCGGGCATCATCGCCGTCCGCCGACCGGACAACTGGGTGGCGGCCCTGGTGTGGCTGACGCTCCTGCTGATCGCCGTCTTCAACTCCCGCGCCAACGCCGCCCTCAGCTTCTCCGACGACCCGCTGGGGGTCGCCCTCGCGGCCGCGTACCACGTGGCCGTGCTCCTGGTGCTTCTCACGTTCCCCGACGGACGCCTCGAGCCGCGCTGGGCCCGCTGGTACCTGCCCGTCGGGCTCGCGTGGATCGCGACCGAGGTCGCGCCGGTGGCGCCGTCGCAGGCGCTGCTGGCGATCCCCGTCTGGGTGCTGATCGACTTCGTCGTGTTCGGGACCGCGGTCGCGGCGCAGGTCTACCGCTTCCGGCGGTCGACCGACCCTGCCGCCAGGCAGCAGACGAAGTGGCTCGTCTACGGGCTCGTGACCGCCTTCCTGGTGCAGTACGCCTACCACATCCCGTACGAGCTCGTCGGCGCGTTCCGGGGCCGGTCGGTCTACGAGTTCGTAGGGTCGATCGCGAACCACCTGCTCATGCTCGTGGTGCCCGTCGCCTTCACCCACGCCGTGCTCAGGCACCGCCTCTACGACATCGACCTGATCATCAACCGCACCCTCGTGTACGTGCCGCTGACGGCGATCCTGGCCGGCGTGTTCACGGCGTCGACATCGCTGCTGCGCGGCCTGTTCGACGCGCTGATGGGGGCGTCGTCCGGCGCGGCGCCCGTGATCTCCAGCGTGCTGGTCGTGGCGCTCCTCACGCCGGTGAAGGACCTCCTGCAGAAGGCCGTCGACGCGCGGTTCGCCTACTCGTCCAGGGCCGACCGCGCCCTGAAGGACCTCGAGGCGCAGGTCGCCTCCCGCCTGCACGCCGTCGACCGCGGCCCGGCGATCAGGCGTCTGCTCGAGCACGCGGTCCGCGCGTTCGACGCGGTGGGCGGCACGGCCGAGCTCGCTTCCGACGGCGGCTCACGTGCGCTGGGTACCGTCGGCGAGTGGACCGGCGAGAGCGCCGTCACCGTCCCGGTGCAGGCGGGCGACCGCGTCTACGGGACCGTCGAGCTGGCCGCCCGCCGCCACGGCGCCCGCTACACAGAGGCCGACGTCGCGCGCCTGCGGGCCACGGCAGGCGTCGTGGGCGCCGCCATCTCCGAGGACGAGGAGGGGTAGGGAGGGACGCACGTATACTCGGTCCCGAACACCCGAGGAGACTCCCGGATCCACCCTTGGAGGAGAACCGATGCCGAGGCAACTGAAGCTCGTACTCTCGCTGCTGCTGGGACTGCTGGTCACGGCCGCGTCAGCCCAGGACGCCGACCTCGTCGCTGCCGCCCAGGCCGAGGGCTCTCTCGAGTACTACGCGAACATCACGGCCATCGAGCCGGTCCTCGAAGCGTTCGCCGAGGAGTACGGCGTCACGGCCAACTACACGCGCATCTCCACCGAGGGGTTCGCCGCGACGCTGCTGACCGAGTTCCAGGCGGGGCGCCAGGTCGCGTCCGTGCTCCAGGCTCCGCTGCCGCTCCTCGAGATCCTCAAGGACTTCGGCCTGCTGCAGCCGTACGAGTCGCCCGTCGCCGCCGGCTACCCCGACTGGAGCCGCGACCCCGACGGCATGATCCAGCAGTTCGGGATCGAGTACGTGGCCCTCATCTACAACACCGAGCTCGTCGCTCCCGAGGACGTGCCCACGAGCTACATGGACCTCACCGACCCCAAGTGGGCGGGCAGGATCGTGATGGCCAACCCCGCGTCGCACGCCACGACGATCCAGTGGCTCGTCGGCCTGCTGGAGCACGACGTGTTCGGCTCCGAGGACGCGTGGTGGGAGTTCGTCAACGGGCTGGCCGCCAACCGGCCGATGCTGGTGGCGTCGTTCGGGCCGACCCCGGGCCCCATCGCCTCCGGCGAGGTGCACATCGGCATCTCGATGCCCAAGTACATCGTCACGCAGGCTCCCGCGCCGCTCGACTGGGCGCGCGTGGAGGAGCCCATGTTCGGCACGCCGCGCGGCATCGCCCTCGCGGCCGGCGCCCCGAGCCCGAACGCCGGCAAGCTGTTCATCGACTACTGGCTCGGCACCGAGGCCAGCTCGATCCTCGCCGAGCAGGTCGGCGAGTACGTGCTGGCGCCCGGGGTGTACCCGCCCATCGACGGCATCGCCGACGCCGAGGTCCTGCCGCTGCGCTCGATGACCGACGAAGAGATCGCCGAGTGGGGCGCTCGCTTCGCGGAGATCTTCCGCTAGAGACAGAGACCACCCGCGGTGCCCGCCGCGAGCCGCCGAGCATGGCGGCCCGGCGGGCACCGCCGCTGGTGAACGGTCGATGGAGATCCGCGTAGAGAACCTCCGCAAGACGTTCCATGCCGAGGGCAGGGCCGTGGCCGCCCTCGACGGCATCGACCTCCACGTGCCCGACGGGACCGTCACGACCCTGCTCGGCCCCAGCGGCTGCGGCAAGACCACGCTGCTGCGCTGCATCGCCGGGCTGGAGACCCCCGACTCCGGCACGATCAGGATCGGCGACACCGTCGTGTGGCAGGGCGACGGCGACCGCACGAGGTCGGTGACGCCCGACAAGCGCGGGGTGGGGATGGTCTTCCAGACCTACGCCATCTGGCCGCACATGACGGTGTTCGAGAACGTGGCCTACCCGCTGCAGTCGCAGGGCACGCCCCGCGCCGAGACCGCCGAGCGGGTGTCTCGCGCGCTCGAGTTCGTGCA
>Ga0123333_10004677_pt1 | contig 12724 bp, 10 predicted proteins | sample BioC12SIPDNA_3_FD_89957 | JGI IMG/M metagenome (GOLD analysis project Ga0123333, IMG submission 89957) | Anaerobic biogas reactor microbial communites from Washington, USA - Biogas_R2_B C12 SIP DNA | ecosystem: Engineered > Bioreactor > Anaerobic > Unclassified | place: Washington, USA...
ATGCACCGGCCGGACGACGCCAGGAGAGGAGGATGGACCTATCCTTGAAGCTGGCACGTGATCTATCGGCGCGGAGCGAAGGAGAAGACGATTGCCATTGAAAAAAGAAATAGCTTGGCAACGGACATTGAGAAAAGGATGGAGTACAGAAAAGTTACTTCCTCAGGGAGGACTATCGAATGGGTAAAGAGAATTTTATGACCAAAGCCCTCAATGAGACCGTCCTCTCCCGGCGCACGTTCCTGAAGTGGAGCGGCGCGTTAGGAGGCACGGTCGCATTGGCGGGCGGGCTGTCGGTAGGCTTTAAGCCTGTGGAGCAGGCAGCGGAAGAGCCGGCCGCCGCCAGCGAAGGAAAATGGATATCGGCCGCCTGCTGGCACAACTGCGGCGGGCGCTGTCCGAACTATGTGCTCGTGCGGGATGGTGTCGTCGTCCGACAGAAGACCGACGACCGCGAAGGCGATACACCGGACTTTCCCCAGCAGCGTGGTTGTGCGCGCGGGCGCTCCCAGCGGCACCAGGTATTTGGCGCTGACCGCCTGAAGTACCCGATGAAGCGCAAGAACTGGGAGCCGGGCGGCGGCAAGAAAGAGCTGCGCGGACGCGACGAGTGGGTGCGCATCTCCTGGGACGAGGCTCTGGACATCGTCGCCAGCGAGATCAAGCGCATTAAAGAGAAATACGGCAACCGCGCCATCTTCTCGCCCGGAGCCGGCGAAATGGGCCGCACACTCACGCTGTACGGCGGCTTCGTGCCGGCCTACGGGACGACCTCTGGCGGCACTCTGCACGCGTCGAAGAACGCCGTGCTGGGGTATGGCGCTTACACCAACGTCACCATAGGCGACCGGATGCAGCATCGGAAAGTAGACCTCTTCGTCCACTGGGGCGCTAACGGCGTCTCGTCCAGTGGCGGCAGCGCCGTCTACCACTATATGCAAAGCAAGAAGCCCGGCGCCAGGACGATCATCATCGACCCATTCTACAACGAAACGGTCCAGCTTCTCGCTGACGAGTGGATTCCTATCCGGCCGACCACGGATCATCCGATGGTGCTGGGTATGGCCTACGTCCTGATCACCGAGGACGATCCGGCGACCAACCCGCTCATTGACTGGGATTTCCTGAACCGGTGTACGGTGGGGTTTGATGCCGACCACATGCCCGAAGGCGCCGATCCGAAGGAGAACTTCAAGGATTACGTGCTGGGTACCTATGACGGCGTTCCGAAGACCCCCCAATGGGCTTCTGAAATCTGTGGCGTCTCTCCTGAGCGCATCCGCAGTCTGGCCATCGAGATCGCGACGACGAAGAACGTCGCCCTGTGCATGTCCAGCGCGACGTGCCGAGTCCAGAACTCTGACTCGTGGCCCCAGATGTTCTTCACATTTGGCGCCATGACGGGCCACATCGGCAAGTCCGGCAGCTTCACCGGCGACAGCTACTACCACGGTAACTGGGGCGGCGTTCGCAACAATCCGTTTCTTGTTCAGGCCGGCGGCGCCGGCGTCGAAGGCGTCGGCCTCAACCCCATCGAGGAAGAGAGGGCAGACGTCTGGACGGTCTTGCCCAAGATTCCAGGAACGCGCCTGAACGATACGCAGATGTGGCAGGCCATTGTCGACGGCAAGTACCTGGCGGCCAAGGATGAATGGCGCGACATCGATATCCGGCTCATCTATCACGGCAGCGGGGCAAGCCTGCAGACCCGCGATGGCATGAGTAAGGGGATCGAAGCTCACCGTAAGGTGGAGTTCGTCGTCAGCCATGCGCAGATATTGACTACCAATGCCCGCTATTCTGACGTCGTGCTGCCCGTCACCACGCTGTGGGAACGGGATGGCGCCGTCATCGGGGCCAACCGTGAGATCGGCTTCATCTGGTCCAGCCGGATCACAGAGCCGCTCTTCGAAGCCAAGGACGACATCTGGATTGCTGCGGAGATCGGCAGGCGCCTGGGCCTGGATCCGAAGGTCATCGACCCCGTGCCGTTGAAGCAGCAGATCTTCAACCAGATCGCCGGGGCCGTGGTGATGAAGGACGAGCTTCCTAACTCCAAGTCGGATTACGAACCGCTTGTCACCATCACCGAGGAAGACATCAAGGAATTCGGCGTAGAAGGCGAGCCTCAACAGGGCCGGATTACGTGGAAGGAACTCAAGGAGAAAGGGTTCTACCAGGTTCCTCGCTCTCCAGACGACAACTTTGAGTATATCCCCTTCCTGGACTTCCGTGAGGATCCCGAAGCGAACCCGCTACCGACCGTAACCGGCAAGATTCAAATTCATAGCCAAAGGCTGGCAGACGTGATCGAGTCGCGTGGGTGGTCCACCATCCAGCCGATCCCCGCGTACAACCCGGCTCAAGAGGGCTATGAAGCCACCTTCGCAGACTGGGAAAAACGAGAGAAGGGCGAATACCCGCTACAACTGTTCACGATTCACTATCTCCGTCGCTCCCACTCGGTCTTTGACAACATACCGCAGCTGCGCCGGGCGTTCCCGCAGGAGTTCTTCATGAACCCGCTGGACGCCGAGGAACGTGGCATCAAACATGGCGACATTGTTCTGATCCGCAGTCGCCACGGCCAGACGTTACGGCCTGTCTGTGTCACGCCGCGGATGACACCCGGCGTTGTCACCTTGCCGCACGGGGCCTGGGTGGAGATGGACGAAGCAACCGGCATCGACAAGGCTGGTGCCGACAACATTCTCAACGGGCCAGTATCGACGGGTCAGGGCGTGTCCGGCTGGAACAGCTGCAATGTTCAGGTCGAGAAGTACACCGGCTCCATCAAACTGAATCCGGACTACACGTGGCCTCAGAGAATTCCGCTGAAGGAGGAGGCATAAACAATGACCAAACAATTAGCCTTCTACATAGATTCGAGCGCCTGTGCCAAGTGCAAAGCGTGTCAGATTGCCTGTCAGGATAAGAATGATCTTCCTGCCCACATGCGCTGGCGCCGCGTCATCCCTTATGAAGGTGGGAGCTGGATCCCAGATCCAAGCCACAGACGTCCCTTACAGCCGAATGGGGTCTTCTCCTATTCTGTGTCGATATCCTGCATGCACTGTCAGGAGCCGATCTGCGTGGAGGTATGCCCCGCAGCGGCGATCAAGAAGCGCGACGACGGCGTTGTGTACATCGACGAAGACCAGTGCATCGGCTGTCGCTACTGCGAGTGGGCCTGTCCCTACGGGGCAATGCACTTCGACGACGCGACAGGGACGATGAGCAAATGTGACTTCTGTCGCGACCTGCTTGCGGAGGGCAAAAACCCGGCCTGCGTAGACGCTTGCGTCAACCGTGCTCTGAAGTTCGGGGACCTCGAGGAACTGCGGGCCGAGTATGGCGAGCTGGACGCGATTGAGCCTCTACCTCCGTCCGACATGACCCAGCCCTCTGTTGTCATAACACCACACAAAAATGCGCAACTGAGTGGTCAGGGAAGAGGCGAGATCAACTACTTGCCGGAGGAGATGTAACAATGGATACAAAGGAATGGGCCCTGATCATCTTCACCATTCTGGCCCAGATGTCAGTTGGTTCCTTTCTGGTCCTTGGCGCCCTGCACTACCTTGCCAGACGCGCCAAAGGCGAGGAGTGGGCTGACCGGCTGAGCAACTATGCCCTCGTGGCCATCGGTCCGGTGCTCGTACTGGCGATCCTCGCCTCGCTTCTGCACCTGGGTAACATGATCAACGCGCCACGAGCGATCACGAACATCGGCAGCTCGTGGCTGAGCCGCGAGATCCTCTTCGTGCTCATCTTCGCCGTGCTCGGCGGCGCTTTCGCCATCATGCAGTGGCGCAAGATAGCGAGCTTTAGCGTGCGCAACATAGTCGCCATCCTGGCAGCCGTTGCGGGCGCAGGCCTCGTCTACACCATGGCGCGCGTCTACATGATACCGAACCAGCCGGCGTGGAACTCGCTGGCGACGCCGATCTCCTTCTTCAGCACGACCGTGTTGTTGGGGCTGTTCGCCGTGGGAGCGGCCTTCGTCGTCACCTTTGCGACTGCCCGAAAGCAGGATCCCGGCTGCGAAGAGGAGCTGTGCACGTTGATGCGCTCCTCCCTGCGCTGGATTGCCGTGGTGGCCGTCGTGGTACTCGGCGTACAGCTCCTGGCTACGTCTCTCTACCTGACCACCCTGTCCGCGGGCAGCGTGGCTATGCAGGAGACGGCGCGCGTTACCATCAGCAATTACGGCCTTCTCCTGGCCCTGCGCGTGGCCCTCGTCTTTGCCGGAGCCGGTATCCTGGGCTTCTTCATCTTCCAGGCCGCTTCCGCTCCCGGACGGGAACGGACGTTGGGCAACCTGGCGTTGAGTGCCTTCGTTCTCGTGCTGGTTGCCGAGGTCGTGGGTCGCTACCTCTTCTACGCGACACACGTCGCCCTTGGGCTCTAGGGCAGACAACGAACCCTCGGGGCCTGCAAAGGCCGGTGGCTCGGCGTCGTGAGACTCGAGACCGCCAGACGAGGAAAAGAGAAGTAAATCAAAGTAGGGGAGGTCCCGCACCTCCCCTACTTTGACTGCAGTCAGACGGAGGGCGGTGCCGGTAGCGAGCTTATTACATTTGTCACCTACTTTCTAGTCTTATTATCACTGGGGGTCACACCCCTCATCCTCTTATACTTGCACTATCGCCGGACCCGTGTGAAAGCTGCCGGCGACGTAGAAACCCAACGATAACCGACGTACGGAGTCGATAGATGACACTGAATGAACAATGGCGAGAAAATCGGGATGAGATGCTGGCAGGCGAGTTCCTTCTGTTTGGTATGCTCGGCAAGCTTCTCTACAACCAGCCGGCGCAAGACGAGATTGCGGTATTGATTGAAGACGAGATTTTTACCGATGCGCCGTTTGCCAGCGAAAACCCTGATGTGGTCGCCGGCCTGGCAATGCTGCAACAATGGGCTGCCTCCTACGCGGAGGATGCCGGCGCCGTCTTCAGTGACCTGCAGGTAGATTGGACGCGCCTCTTTGCCGGCGGCGGCCTGGTGCCAATTGCGCCGTGGGAGTCTGTCTACTATACCGAAGAGCGCGTGCTCTTCAGTGAAAGCACGCTGGATGTGCGGGCCTGGTACCGGCGCTTTGGGTTGGAGCTGGCTAATTTGCACCACGAGCCGGACGACCATATTGGGCTGGAGATGCTCTTCATCGCTCATCTGGCCCGCCTGGGCCTGGCTGCACTGGAAGAGGGCGATGAGGAGGCACTGGAACGAGCCGTACAGGGGCAGCGTGACTTCTGCCGGCAGCACCTGCTCGTTTGGGCGCCAACCTGGAGCGAGCAAATGGTCATACTGGCCCAGACTGACTTCTATCGTGGGCTGGCCCTGATCGTGCGCGGCGCCCTGACCGAGCTGGCCCGGCTCCTGGACGTGGAGAAAGCACGGTCCCTATGAACCTCCTTCGCCTCGCCGAGCAGCTGGCGCCGGACGACCAGCGAACGCTGCTGTTGAGCGGCGAGCATTGTCTGCGCTACCACGATAAGGCGCAGCAATGCCGGGCGTGCAGCGACATCTGCCCCGCAGGCGCGATCGAGCCGGGGACACCCCCCGTACTCGATGCCGACGCCTGCCAGTTCTGCCTGGCGTGCCTGCCTGTCTGCCCGACGGGCGCGATCACGGCCGAAGACGAGGTGCCGGCGCTGGTGCGCTGCACACAGGTCCTTGGGGCGCGGCGGGTTGAGCTGCTTTGCCAGCTTAACCCGGAGGTGACGCGCGGCGTGCCTGGCGTCGAGGCGGCGATTCGCGTGCGCGGCTGCCTCGCCGGACTGGGCAGCGCGGCCCTCCTGCTGCTGGCAGCCGGCGACGTCGAGCAGATTGTCGTGCGCGATGATGCCTGTGACGGTTGTCCCTGGCAGAAGGCCAGCAGCGCGGTAGCGAACCAGCTTGTTGAGGCGCAGGCGACGCTGGCGCTGTGGGGTAAGGAGCGATGCCTCACGCTCTCGGGGCCGGCAGACGAGAGCTGGGCGCCCCGGCCCGTCTACGCCGCGGATTCGCCCCCCGTCTCCCGGCGCGATCTCTTCCACCTGCGGCACAATGAGACCCAGACCGAAGCGCCGGTAGCCGGGGGCAACCATCCCTTCCGCGAGCGGCTGCGCCAGATCTATGCGCTGCAAAAGCTCGGCGCGCCGCCTCCAGAGCAGTCGACGGCGCCGCTGCCGCTTCCGGGCTTTGCCACGTTAGCCGTCGGCGAAGGTTGTACGGCGTGTGGCGCGTGTGCCCGCGTCTGCCCAACGGGCGCGCTTTCTCTGGCTATTGACGACGACGGCTTTTGCCTGACCGTTGCGCCGCATGCCTGCATCGGCTGCGGCATGTGCGCGCACGTCTGCGCGCCCGCGGTCCTCGCCCTGGAGAGCCAGCCGTCTTATAACGACATTTTCGAGGGACCGTCTGTGTGGGAGTTGCAGCAGGGCGCTGTGGCCCGCTGCCAGCGCTGCCGGGCGCCCTATCCGGCGGCGACGGGCAGCGACTTCTGTGCGATCTGCGATTTCCGGCGCAAGAATCCCTTTGGCTCGGTTATTCCGCCAGGCCTACAGCGGCGCACGGCTACCCAGACGCTGCGCGAGGAACTTTCATGATTACGACCCTCACGAGCGACAACCTCGACATAATTCGCAACCCGGCCTTCGCGGCCTACGCGGAGACCTACCGGCGCATCCACGACGACTTTATGGTCCAGCTTGCCGCCACGGGCATCGAGATCGCCGCAGACGACCAGCGCGCCGAGACCGAGGCGGCGCTGGCCCGGCTGCGGGCGCTGGAGGCCACGTTCCGCAACGGCGGGCGCAGCGTCGTCGCCAACGCCATCTCGCCGGCCTGTGTGGCCTGCCAGACCGGCGAGGGCAGCGCCACCTTCTTCGTCTCCCTGCAATGCCACCGCGACTGTTATTACTGCTTCAACCCCAACCAGGTTGAATACGACTTCTACCAGAGCCACCAGCGCAACCCGGCCGAGGAGCTGGCCGAAGGGGCTGCCGCCGGCTACCAGGCCGCCTACCTGGCCCTGACCGGCGGCGAGCCGCTCGTCCATCGTGGCGAGACGCTGGCCTTCTTCGAGGCGGCGCAGCGCCATTTCCCGGCGGCCCACACGCGCCTGTATACGACGGGCGACCACACGAACGAGGCGCTGCTGGCCGATCTGCGGGACGCCGGCCTGCAGGAGATTCGCTTCAGTATCCGCATGCACGATTTGGCGCGGGGGCAGCGCCACACGCTCTCGCGGATTGCCCTGGCGCGGCAGTACATCCCCACGGTGATGGTGGAGATGCCTGTTCTGCCGGGCAGCGCCGAGGTGATGAAGGAGCTGCTGCTGGAGCTGGACGAGCTGGGCATCCACAGCATCAACCTGCTGGAGTTCTGCTATCCGCTGAACAACGCCGAAGCGTTCAACGAACGCGGCTTCCAGATCAAGAAACGGCCCTACCAGACGTTGTACAACTACTGGTATGCCGGAGGCGTGCCTATCGCCGGCAGCGAACTTGTCTGTCTGGAGCTGCTGGCTTTTGGCCTGGAGCGCGGTCTGTCCATTGGCCTGCACTACTGCTCCCTGGAGAATAAGCTGACGGGCCAGAACTACCAGCAGAACGCGGGCCAGTCGCTGCCGCCCACCCACCATTTTTCGAATCAGGATTATCTGCTAAAGTCGGCGAAAGTCTTTGGCGATGACATCCCACGCGTGTTCAACGCCTTCCGCAGCCTGGGCTACCATGATTTCACCCGGAGCCAGAAACCGCGCTATCTGGAGTTTCACGTCAACCAGATACCAAGATTGGCCGAGCTGGGGCTGGACGTGGAAGTCGGCCTCTCGACGAGCACACTGGAAGAGCGCGAAGACGGGACGGTCCTGCGCGAGCTGAAAATCGACCTGACGACGCCGCAGCAGTTTGACCTGCACCGGGACGTCTGACGACCCGGCAACCTGAACAACCAGACTATCTCCGAACCGGCCGGCCTACGGCAACCCTGCTATGGCCTGGCGGTCGGATCTCCCGGCCAAGGAGATGAGGGTGACGCACGGAAACGGCGTCGCCTCCCGAGAGTCCCGGCGCATTGCGCCCGTTGGGGATGAAATTGGAAAGGAGAGAACGTCGTGGAAGCACTCGTGATAGCACCTGCTGTCCCGCTCGTCGCCGACAACTTACAGAAGACCAGCCAACCGATGACGGAAACTATACCCCCAGCAGCGCTGCTGGAACTGCTTCTAGCCGAATCGGCGGCGCGCCACCGCCACCTCTGCCCGCGCCAGGTGCTGGGCGTGCGGCTCGGGCTGGGCGGCCTGCGGGCGCTGGGCCTGCTGGACGACACGTGGCAGCGCTTCGAGAACAAACGGAAAGGGCTGCTGACTATCGTGGAGATTGCCGGTTGCGGCGCCGATGGCATCGCCATCGCCACCGATTGCAGCGTGGGCGCGCGCACCCTATGGCCCGAGGATTATGGCAAGATGGCGGCGACACTGGTGGACGTCAGACGGGAGGTCGCCATCCGCGTGGCTCCGGCCAACAACGTGCGGGATCTGGCCGACCTTTACGCGCCGCACGCGCGCAGCCGCTGGCACGCCTATCTGGAAGCCTATCACTTGATTCCCGACGAGTTGTTGCTGAACATACAGCCTGTGGCGCTGCGCCGTCCGGTCTCGGCGATCCTCAGCCGGCCCGGCTTGCGCGTGGATTGCGACCGCTGTGGCGAGGAAATCACCAACGAGCGCGAGGTGCACTGTGGGGATGAGATTCTCTGCCGGGCCTGCGCCGGGCAGAGTTACTACGACTTGCTCTAGGTCAGGGTAGCGGGGCAGTTAGCCGCAGCTGCCGTTCCCGGTCGGGAAATGTGCCGACTGTGTGGCGTTGATCAGGCGCAGCATGAGCGCCAGCCGGATCTGGACGGCGTCGTCGAAGCGGCGGGGGTCGAGCCCGGTGAGCGAGGTGATCTTGTCCAGCCGGTAGCTCAGGGTGTTGCGGTGGATGGAGAGGCCGGCTGCGGCGAGGGAAAGCGAACAATCCTCGGCAAAGAACTGTTCCAGGGTCTGCAACAGCTCCGGTTCCTCGTTCAGCGGGCTCAGCAGGTGTTCGGCCAGCTCCAGCTTCGTCTCCTCATCGCTGATACCTACAAAGGCGACAACGCCCAGCTCGGCCAGCCAGTGGATGCGCTTATCTTTGTGAAAGTGGCGGCCTAGCGAAAGTGCCGTCTGGGCGTCGGCGTAAGAATCTGCCAGGCCTGTGAGTCCCGGATGGTAGCGGCCCAGACCGATATTGATCTTCTCTCGTGAGCCTACGGGCAGGCGATCCAGCAGCGCGTCGGCCGCGCACCGCAGCGCCGTGAGGTCGGCCCAGGCGCTGTTCTCGCCGGAGCTGTCGTCGGCCCAGGCAGCCAGGTTCTGCCGGTCGCTGGCCTTCAGTACGGCAATCTCGCCGCCACCCAGATAGGCGCAGATGAGGTCATCCGGCAGGTGGAAGAAGCGGATGATGGTGTCGATGATGTACTGAGCGCGGCGTTGCGCCTGTTGTGGCGAGGCCGGCCCGGCCTCCTCTTCGTCCCCTTCGTCGCCGATAATGTAGGCGTGGGCGTCGATCAGGATGACCGTACGCGGGGGGTTGAGGTCCAGCCTCAGCAGCTCGGCATAGTGCAGGATCGTTGCCTCGTCCTGGATGTGTCCGTGCAGCAGATCGTAAATGAATTTGTTCTTGGCCTCGCTGCGCGCGGAAAGTTCCCGGTGCGCGGCCGTTTCGGCCAGAATCATCTCGATCAGCACATGGGCCAGCCGGGGGGAGATGCGCTCGCGGTCGCCCAGCTCGCAGACGGCGATTTCGCCGGCCTGGGCGTCGATCTGGAATGGTACGCGGAAGGCTGCTGGGCAGCCCTTAGCGATCAGGCTGGAAAAGGCGCAGCCTACCCAATCCTCTTCTGTGCTGGCGAGTACCGTCTCCTCATCATCCAGTACGCAGACGCGAGCCCTGAACAGCTCGGCCAGGCGCTGAGTCAGTTTCTCCAGGTGATGGGTTGGGCGTGTTCGCGTCTGGCTGTAAGGTGGGCTGTGTTGCGAACCGACCAGTGGATAAGGCGTCATTGGCTCTTTCCCCTTGTTCCGTTTACACAACGTCGATAGTATGCTGCACCAAGTGCAGTACAGAATACGTATCATAACCATTGCGGGCGGTGAGAACAGAGACTGTTGTACTGCTTCTTCTAGTACTGAAGTACTGAATTTGTAGTGAAGTCCTGCGCGGCGCGGGCACCAAGCAGCTGCAGCGCCTCGGCCACCACCACGGCCGGGCTGAAGTCCAGGCAGTCGAGATTGTAGGGGCAGGTGAAGGCGTAGCACGGGCTGCAGGAGGTCGGGCGGCGTAGCAGGCGGTGCGGCCCGTGACGCGGAGCCCACTGCGATTCCAGCTCGGTGCCCGAATAGAGGATGACCGCCGGCGTCTCCAGGGCGTCGGCCAGGTGCATAGGCAGGCTGTCATTCGCCAGTACGAGGCGGGCACTCGCGACCAGCGCCGCCAGCTCCGCGACGGTGGTGCGCCCGACGAGGTCGATACCGCGCATCTCCAGCGCGGAGAGGATGGGCTTGCTGCGCTCGCGGTCGCCGGGAGCGCCGCTGACGACCACAGGCCAGCCCGTAACGGTAGCCAGCTCGCGCGCGGCTACGGCGAACCGGTCGGGGAAGTAGGTGCGGGCCTGGCAGCTGGCCCAGGGACAGAGCAAAATGAAGGGGATGTCAGGACCCATACCCTCAGCCGCCAGGCGCCGGGCAGCCGAGGCGGCATCTTCGGCCGGAATGCGCACAGAGAGCCGGCGATCGGCCACCAGAAAGCCCACCGCCTCGATCAGCTGCAGGTTGCGTTCTACCTGGTGGCTTTCATCGGGCGGGTTAGGCGGCGCGTGGGTAAGCAGCCCGCCTTCGCGCTCTTTGGAGGCGCCCAGCCGCAGGGGGATGCCGGCGAGACGGGCGACGAACGCCGGAGGGTAGGGACTCTGGCTGAAGCTGGTGAGGATGATCGCGGCATCAAAGCGGCCCTGCTGCAGGCGGGCGATCAGCGCGTGCTCCCGCCCGGGATCGAACGCCAGGTGGCCGAGGTCCTGCCACAAGACGCGCTCGGGGATGACCTGGTCGAGCCAGGGCAGCAACGGGGCCGCCTGCGCGCCGCCGGGGCTGGCAAGGAGGGTCAACCGGCTGTGGGGCAATGCCTGCCGGACTGCGCGCAGCAGCGGCCCGGTCATGACGACGTCTCCGATATTGTCCGGGCGCATGACGAGAATGTTGCGCGCTGCCGCCCAGGCGGGATCAACCTGATGCGGCAGGGCGGGCGCAGAGTCAGACATGCGGTTGCGGAACGCCGTCCGGCAGGGAGAGGCGGTGGTAGCGGTTGTGCGCGACCAGCCGGCGGAAGAGCGTCATTGTGCGCTCGGCGCTACAGTCTACTGTATAGTGAGCCTGGACGCGTTTCCGCGCTGCCTGGCCCATACGTCGGGCCCGCTCCGGGTCGTTCAGCAGCTCCAGCATGCCCCAGCCGACGCCCTCCCAGTCGTCAGCGCTGTAGAGCAATCCGGTGGTGCCGACCTCGACGATCTCCACAACGCCGCCGACGCCCAGGGCTACGGTCGGCCGGCCGGCCGCCATTCCCTCCAGAAGGGCCAGCGGCGTGCCCTCGAGGCGAGAGGTCTGCGCAAGCAGGTCGAAGGCCGGAAAGACAGGCGAGACGTCATCCCACAGGCCGGCCAGATGGATGCGCTCCGCCATCCCTAGCTTAGCGATCATCCCGCGAAGCTCGCCTTCCATAGGGCCGGTTCCGACGAGAACGAAGTGGGCGGAGGGGTGGCGCTGGGCCGCAAAATGCGCAGCACGAACAAAGAGATCGGGCCCCTTTTCCGGAGATAGCCGACCCACAAAGCCGGCCAGGGGCGCGCCGGCCGGGATACCAGCCTCCCGGCGGAAGGCAGTGCCGTCCTTCTTTGGGGTAAAACGGCTGGTATCGACGCCGTTATGAATCAAGGTCAGGTCATGGGCGGCGACGCCCAGGCTGCGCGCCTCGTTGTAGGCATGCTGGCAGACGAGGATCAGGTGACCGCCGGCCGTGTGATAAATCCCCAGCTCGTGCGCGGTCAGGCTCATCGAGTGCAGGGTGGTAACGACCGGCCGGCGCGCCAGACGACCGGCGATGGCACCGAGCACGTGAGCGACCGGCAGGTGGGCGTGAATCAGATGGATGTCGTACTCGCGCACGAGGGAAACGGCCGTCTGGATGGAGTGCCAGGGCGGGTCGACGCCCATCGCCGTGACGTGGACTTCATAGCCACACTCCCGCAACCTGGCCGTTACCGGGCTCTCAAAGGGTACTAACACGGTGACGCTAAACTCTTCCGGCGGCAGCCGGGTCAACAGGTTGCTGACGTAGTTTTCCATACCGCCGACGATGGCATTGCCCAGGACCTCCAGGACGTTTATGGGGTGGGGTAGTGCGCCATTCTCAGACATAGGTTACCTCCTCATTTCCTTGTGGTGGTCCGGCCCTTGACCGCTTTCGCCGTGACGACAATCTCGTAATCGGGGTCCGCGTAATCGAGCTCCTCGGTAGACAGATCTTCGGTAGCCAGGCCGTGGAGGAAGCAGAGGGCCGCGAGGACGTTGCCGTGGCTCTGGACGGTGACGTTTTCGGGGCAGAAAGCATCGCTCAGCAAGCGCCGGACGGAAGCGCTGGTGAAGCGCCAGTAGTCACCC
>Ga0123333_10004681_pt1 | contig 12708 bp, 7 predicted proteins | sample BioC12SIPDNA_3_FD_89957 | JGI IMG/M metagenome (GOLD analysis project Ga0123333, IMG submission 89957) | Anaerobic biogas reactor microbial communites from Washington, USA - Biogas_R2_B C12 SIP DNA | ecosystem: Engineered > Bioreactor > Anaerobic > Unclassified | place: Washington, USA...
CGGTCTCGGGGTCGCCCCGATCATCATCGGCGTCACGATCGTCTCGATCGGCACGTCCGCCCCCGAGCTCGCGGTCGGCATCGAGGCTGCCGCCCAGGGCAACGGCTCGCTCGCGATCGGCAACATCGCGGGGACGAACGTCGTCAACCTCCTGCTCGTGCTCGGGCTGAGCGCCGCGATCCGCCCGCTCGAGATGCATACCCAGACCTTGCGGCTCGACCTGCCCGTCATGGTCGTCGCCGCCGCAACCGTGACCTTCCTCGCGTGGGACGGCACGCTCTCACGGCTCGACGGCGTCCTGCTCGCCGCGAGCGCGGCCGCCTACACGATCGTCATCGTGCGCGTCGCGCGCCGCGAGCGGCCGTTCGTCAAGCAGGAGTACGAGCGCGAGTACACCCCGCCGCCGCCGAAGGAGCCCGTCACAGGCTTGCTGTGGAACGGTGCGCTCCTGCTCGCGGGGATCGCCGTCGTCGTGATCGGCGCAGACCTGCTCGTCGACGGCGCCTCGGGCCTCGCGCGCGCCTCAGGGCTCTCCGAGGCGTTCATCGGTCTGACGATCGTCGCGATCGGCACCTCGGCGCCCGAGCTCGTCACGACGATCGTGTCGACCGTGCGCGGAGAGCGCGACATCGCGATCGGCAACCTGCTCGGCTCGAGCGTGTTCAACCTGTTCCTCATCCTCGGCGTGACCGCGATGGTCCCGCGCGGCGGGATCGGGGTCGAGCACGACCTCATGCGGATCGACCTGCCGGTCATGCTCGCCGTCGCGGTGCTGTGCGTCCCGGTGTTCTTCTCCGGAAGGCGCGTCTCACGCTGGGAGGGCATCGGCTTCGTCGCGCTCTACGCGGGCTACCTCACGTACCTCGTCGCGGCGCGTACCTGATCAGGCGGGCGCGAGCACGAGGACTGGGCGGGACCGGCCACGCTCGTCCGCGAGCAGCGCGACGAGCCCGCCGTCCGGGGCGAAGGCCGCGACGGGCACCTCGCGCGTCCCGACGAGCCCCGGGACCGGCTCGAGCGGGCGGCCGAACGACAGCTCACGGGCCTCGGCTGCGCTCAGCTCGCGGGCGGGCAGGATCGCCCGGGCCGCGGCCGCGAGCGGAAGGACCTCGAGATCCGCCGCGAGCTCGTCGAGCGTGCGCGCCACGTCGAGCCCGTACCCGCCCACGCGCGTGCGACGCAGCGCCGTGAGGTGCCCGCCGACGCCGAGCGCCCGACCAAGGTCGCGCGCGAGCGCGCGCACGTACGTGCCCGAGGAGCACTCGACCGCCACGTCGACGTCGGTCACCGCAGTGCCGTCCGACGCGAGCTCCTCGCGCACCGCGAGCACATCGAAGCGGTGCACCGTCACGGGCCGCGCCGCGAGCTCGGGGGTCTCCCCCGCACGCACCCGCGCGTAGGCCCGCTTGCCGTCGACCTTGATCGCGCTCACCGCGCTCGGCGCCTGCGCGATGCGGCCCGTGAGCGCGCGCACGGCAGCGTCGAGCGCAGCGCGGTCGAGGTCGTGCGCGGCGATCGCCGCAACGACCTCACCCTCGGCGTCGTCCGTCGTGGTCGACTGACCGAGACGCACGGTCGCGAGGTAGGTCTTGTCCGCGCCGACGACGTACGTGAGCAGCTTCGTCGCGCGCCCGACCCCGAGCACGAGCACGCCCGTGGCCATCGGGTCGAGCGTCCCCGCGTGCCCGACGCGGCGGGTCGCGGCGAGCCGGCGCATGCGCGCGACGACGTCGTGGCTCGTCCAGCCGGACGGCTTGTCGACGACGACGACGCCGTCGGGCGCAGGGGTTCGCCCCACGCGCCCGACGGCGTCGTCCCGAGAGTCGCTCACTCCTCGTCGGCGTCGCGCGGCTTGCGGTACGGGTCCGCCTCGCCCGCCGGCTCGGCCTTCGCGGCGAGCTCGGCGAGCTGGGCGTCACGCTCGGCCGCCTCGCGCAGGACGTCCTCGAGGTGCTTCGCGGAGTCCGGGAGCGCGTCAGGCACGAACTCGATGCTCGGCGTGAGGCGCAGGCCGAGCCGGCGACCCACCTCCGAGCGGATCATGCCCTTCGCGCTCTCGAGAGCCGCAGCACTCGCCTCGCGCTCGGACTCCTCGCCGAGCACGGTGTAGAACACCGAGGCGTGCTGGAGGTCACCCGTGACGCGCACCTCGGTCACCGTCACGAAGCCGAGCCGCGGGTCCTTGACCCGCCGCTCGAGCAGCTCCGCGACGATCACCCGGATGCGGTCGGCGACCTTGCGCCCCCGGATCTGGTGCTCGCTCATCGCACGCTCCGATCAGGTCCGGGGCTTCTCACGAAGCTCGAAGGTCTCGATCGTGTCGCCCTCCTGCAGGTCGTTGAAGGTCCCGAGCCCGATGCCGCACTCGTAACCCTCGCGGACCTCGGTGACGTCGTCCTTGAAGCGACGCAGCGACTCGATCGTGAGGTTGTCCCCCACGACGGTCCCCGCACGCAGGACGCGCGCCTTCGTGCCGCGGCGGATCTCGCCGCTGCGCACGATCGACCCGGCGATGTTGCCGAACTTCGAAGAGCGGAACACCTCGCGGATCTCGGCGGTGCCGAGGCGAGCCTCCTCGAACTCGGGCTTGAGCATGCCCTTGAGCGCAGCCTCGACGTCCTCGATCGCCTGGTAGATGACCGAGTAGAACCGCACGTCGACGCCCTCGCGCTCGGCGAGCTCCTCGACCCGCTCGGCGTACCGGACGTTGAACCCGATGATGATCGCCGAGTCGACGGTCGCAAGGTTGATGTCGTTCTGCGTGATCGCACCCACACCACGGTGGATGACGCGCAGCGCGACCTCGTCGCCGACGTCGATCTTGAGCAGCGCGTCCTCGAGGGCCTCCACGGCACCCGAGACGTCACCCTTGAGGACGAGGTTGAGCGTCTCGACCTTGCCCTGCTCGAGCGCCTCGGTGAAGTCCTCGAGGCTGATGCGCTTGCGGCGCTTGGCCAGGAGGGCTGCCCGCTCGGCGGCCTCGCGCTTCTCGGCGATCTGCCGCGCGGTGCGGTCGTCGGGGGCGACGAGGAAGTTGTCGCCCGCGCTCGGCACCGAGGTCAGACCCAGCACGAGGACAGGGCGGGCCGGGCCCGCCTCGGTGACCTCGTTGCCGTGCTCGTCGAACATCGCGCGCACCCGGCCGTGGGCCGTGCCCGCGACGATCGCGTCGCCGACCCGCAGGGTGCCCGTCTGCACGAGCACGGTCGCGACCGCCCCGCGGCCCTTGTCGAGGTTCGCCTCGATCGCGACGCCCCGGGCCTCGCGGTCGGGGTTCGCGGTGAGCTCGAGCGCCGCGTCCGCCGTGAGCAGGACGGCCTCGAGGAGCTCGTCGATGCCCTGACGCTTGAGCGCCGAGATGTCGACGAACATCGTGTCGCCGCCGTACTCCTCGGCCACGAGGTTGTACTCGGTGAGCTGCTGGCGCACCTTGGCCGGGTTGGCCTCGGGCTTGTCGACCTTGTTGACCGCGACGACCACGGGCACGCCCGCGGACTGCGCGTGGTTGAGCGCCTCGATCGTCTGGGGCATCACGCCGTCGTCGGCCGCGACCACGAGGATCGCGATGTCGGTGACCTGAGCACCTCGAGCACGCATCGCGGTGAACGCCTCGTGCCCCGGGGTGTCGACGAACGTCAGGACACGGTCGGTGCCCTCGTGCTCGTGGTGCACCTGGTAGGCGCCGATGTGCTGCGTGATGCCGCCGGCCTCACCCGCGACGACGTCGGTCGAGCGGATCGCGTCGAGCAGCTTCGTCTTGCCGTGGTCGACGTGGCCCATGACCGTCACGACGGGCGGACGCGGCTGGAGGTTCGCCTCGTCCTCCTCGGCCTCGGCCTCGAGGTCGATGTCGAAGGCCTCGAGCAGCTCGCGGTCCTCCTCCTCGGCCGAGACCATCTCGACGACGTAGCCGAGCTCGGCGGCGAGGGTCCCGAAGGTGTCCTCGTCGAGGGACTGCGTCGCGGTCGCCATCTCACCGAGGTGGAACAGGACCGTGACGAGGCTCGCGGGGTTCGCGTCGATCTTGTCGGCGAAGTCGTTCAGGGACGAGCCGTGGCGCAGGCGCACGACGGTCTTGCCGTCACCGCGCGGGACGTGCACGCCGCCGAGCGACGGCGCCTGCATCTGCTCGAACTCCTGGCGCTTCGCTCGCTTGGACTTGCGTCCGCGGACGGGACGGCCGCCCGCGCGCCCGAAGGCACCCTGGGTCGAGCCGCGGCCACCGCCGCCGGGACGACCCCGTCCGCCGAAGCCGCCGCCGGGACGACCTCCACCACCCGGGCCACCGCCCGGACCGCCGCCACGCCCACCAGGGCCGCCGCCCGAGCGCCCGGGGGCGCCGACCGGCTGGACACCGCCGCGCGCTGCCGCGGGGGAACGTCCCGGCATCGCCTTGGGCGAGGGGCGCGGGCCACCCGGCCGGGGCATGCCCTGGCTCGGTGCGAAGGGGTTGTTGCCCGGACGCGGGGTCCCCGGGCGCGGGGGCGCGGGGCGCGGGCCGCCGGGGCGCGGTGGGGCGTCGCCCGAGCGGGGCATGCCCTGGCTCGGTGCGAAGGGGTTGTTGCCCGGACGCGGCGCCCCGGGGCGGGGTGCCGGACGCGGGCTCGGCGCCGTGGCCGCAGGCTCCTGCGGGGTCGGCTCAGCGGGCTTGGGGGCGGCCGGCTCAGGCTGCGGGGTCGGAGCCGGCTCGGGGGCCGTCTCGGCGGGCTTGGCAGCCGCCTTCTTCGCCGCGGGCTTGGCCGCCTTCTTGGCGGGGGCCTCCTCAGCAGGCTTCTCGACCGGCGCCGGGTAGATCTCGCGCAGCTTGCGCACGACCGGCGGCTCGATCGTCGAGGACGGCGAGCGGACGAACTCGCCCAGCTCGCTGAGCTTGCTCATGAGGGTCTTGCTCTCGAGTCCGAGCTCCTTGGCGAGCTCGTAGACGCGGACCTTGGCCACATCTCTCCTGTCTCGGTCCGCCCAGACAGGGTCGGACCGTCGTTATCGCTGTGTGCTCATCGCTGGTCGCTCATGGGTGAGTCGTCCATCGATCGGTAGTCATCGGGCAGCCATCGTGATGTTCTGCGCTTTCTGGTCGACGGTCGGGCTTCACCTCGGGCTCGTGCCCGGGGTGTCGTGACCTTCCAGGCCTGCGACGTGGTCTCGCACCGCGCGGGTGTCCACCGGTCCTGCGGTCCGCAGGGCCCGTGCGAACGCCCTGCGACGCTCCGCCAGGTCGAGACACTGGAGATCGGGGTGCAACCAAGCACCCCTTCCCGGCAGGCGTCGCGCGAGGTCGACGACGGCGGTTCGACCCGCCGGACCGTCGGCCAGCACCACGCGCACCAGGCGTGCAGCCAGATCCCTTCTCCTGCACCCCACGCACGTGCGTACCGGGCCGGGGCCCAGGTGCTCAGGTGCTTGGTCGGGATGCCGGGATCGCGATCCGGCCTCGGACAGTCTAGCGCCCCGGCCCACCGCGCGTTACTCCGCAGCAGGTGGGGCGTCGGCGGTGGCCGTGTCCGGACGGATGTCGATCCGCCAGCCGGTGAGCTTGGCCGCGAGGCGGGCGTTCTGGCCCTCCTTGCCGATCGCGAGCGAGAGCTGGAAGTCGGGCACGATCACGCGCGCCTGCCGGGCCGCCTCGTCGACGATCTCGACCGAGACCACCTGGGCCGGGGACAACGCGTGCGCGACCATCGTCGCGGGGTCGTCGCTGTGGTCGACGATGTCGATCTTCTCCCCGCGCAGCTCGGCCATGACCGCGCGCACCCGCGCGCCCATCGGACCGATGCACGCACCCTTGGCGTTGACGCCCGGGACGGTCGAGCGGACCGCGACCTTCGTACGGTGGCCCGCCTCGCGCGCGAGCGCGGTGATCTCGACCGTGCCGTCGGCGATCTCGGGGACCTCGAGCGCGAAGAGCTTGCGCACGAGACCCGGGTGGGTCCGGCTGAGGGTGATCTGGGGGCCCTTGAAGCCGCGTGCGACCTCGAGGACGTAGGCGCGCAGACGCTCCCCGTGCGGGTAGTCCTCGGTGGGGACCTGCTCGTGCGCGGGCAGGACCGCCTCGACCCCGCCGACGTCGACGAGCACCGTACGCGGGTCGCGACCCTGCTGGATCGTCCCGCCGAGGACCTCCCCCTCCTTGTCCCGGAACATCCCGAGCACCTGGTCGTCCTCGGCGTCGCGCAGACGCTGGACGATCACCTGGCGCGCGGTCGCGGTCGCGACCCGGCCGAAGCCCTCGGGGGTGTGCTCGAACTCGACCGGGGCACCCGCCTCGGCGTCCTCCTCGCTCACCGCCCACACCGTGACCCGGCCCGTCTTGCGGTCGAGCTCGACACGCGCGCGCTGGTACGCGCCTGGCGTGCGGTGGTAGGCCGACAGCAACGCCTGCTCGATCGCCTCGACGAGCACGTCGAACTTGATGTCCCGCTCGCGCTCGAGCTGGTGCAGCACCGAGATGTCGATGTCCACGTCTCAACCCTCCCCGTCGGTCTCGTCGTCGAGCTCGTCGAGCCGCGAGAGCTCGACCTCGACCTTGGCCCGCGCGACGTCCGCGAGCGCGATCGTGCGCCCACCCTCGACCTCGACGCTCTCGTCGTCGGCCGCGACGACGCGCGCGGTGAGCTGCGAGCCGTCGGTCAGCACGAAGGCCACGAGCCGCCCCCGGGCGCGCGCGAAGTGGCGCGGCTCGGTGAGCGGCCGGTCGGTCCCGGGGCTCGAGACCTCGAGCACGTGCTCGCCCCGCACGACGTCGGACTCGTCGAGCGCAGCACCCACGGCGCGCGACACCTCGGCGAGCTGGTCGAGGTCGAGGCTCCCGGTCCGGTCGGCCTCGAGGTCGACCGTGACGCGCACGAGGGTGCGCTTGCCGGCGGGGTGGACCGTGACGTCCTCGAGGAACAGGCCGGCCGCTCGGACCGCGGGAGCGATCGCGTCCCTGACCCGCTCGGACTTCGTCGGCGAGGTCATGACCGCTCCGTTCTTTCCCCCGCGGCGCCGTCGACGTCCGCAGTGTTGATGTGCGTGCGCGACCCAGCCTAGCCAAAGCACGAGGGTGCGCCGTGCTCGTGGCAGGATCGCCGGGATGAGGATCGACCGCTCGCCCGGGACGCGCACCCGCGGGGCCGCCGTCGTGCTCGCGTGCCTGCTGCTCGCAGCGTGCGGCGTGCGCGTCGAGACACCGCCCCCGCCGCCGCCGACCCCTGGTCCCCTCGAACAGGTCCGCCAGGCCGCCGCGGTCGCGTCCGCCTCGCTCGCCGAGGATGCCGGGCGGGCCGCGAGCGACACGCTCGACGAGCGGCGCTTCGCGGTCCTCGAGCGCATCCGTCTCGATGCCGAGGAGCACGTCGAGGTGCTCGGCGGGGTGTACTCGCTCGAGGAGGGGGGTCTCGTCGAGACCGGCGCCGAGGAGGACCCCGACGAGGTCGACGCGGCCGACGACGTCCCCGAGCCCGAGCCGGTCGACCCCGCAGACCTCGTGGTGCGCCTCGTCAACGAGGCGACCGCGGCGCGCGGCGCCGCCGACCGGGTCGACGACGGCGGCCTCGCGCGGCTGCTCACGGTCGTCGCGACCGCGCGGCTGCTCGCCGCGGACGCCCTCGCGCGCGACCTCGAGGTCGAACGGCCCGGCCTCGCGCGCGAGGTGCTCCCGACGACCCTGCCGCAGGGTGTCGCGACGCAGGACCTCGCACGGCTCGTGGTCGCCGAGGACCAGGCGGCCTTCGCCCTCGAGCTCGTCGCGGCACGGTCGCAGGACTCGGTGCGGCGGCGGGCGCGCGCGGCCGCGGAACGCCACCGGGCGACGTCCGACGCATGGGCGCGTCTCGCGGGACTCGCCGAGCCCGGGCTCGACCCGCGCGAGGTGAGCTATGCGCTCGGGGGTGCGCTCGAGACCGAGGAGTCGCGCGCCGACCTCGCCGCGCGCGTCGAGCACGCGCTCGTCGTGAGCTACGCCGCGCTCGTCGCGCTCGCCGAGCCAGGGTCACGCGCAGAGCTCGCGGCGCTGCACACCCTCGCTGCGGAGTCCGCGCGCCGCTGGGGCCTCGCGCCGGGGGCCCTGCCCGGCCTCGATGAGCAGGACGCGCTCACGGACGACCCGGACGCCCTCGGCACGCCCGACCCGAGCCCGCCGGACGACGCCCCCTCGGACGACTAGGCGGTCCAGGGCGGGGCTCAGCCCTCTGCGAGCAGCTCCTTGACGATCCCTGCGACCGTCTCGCCCGCATGCTCGACGATCACGTGGCGCGCCTCGCCGCCCGCGCGGTGACGAACCTCGACCGTGCCGTTCGCCAGTCCCTTGCCGACCACGACGAGGACCGGGACGCCCAGCAGCTCGGCGTCGGCGAACTTCACCCCGGGGGAGACCTTGGGGCGGTCGTCGTAGAGCACCTCGACGCCCCGGTGGTCGAGGTAGCGCGCGAGCTTCTCGGCCTCCTCGAACACCGCCGCGTCCTTGCCCGTCGCGACGATGTGCACGTGGGCCGGGGCGACGTGCGCGGGCCACACGAGGCCGTCGTCGTCGTGGTTCGCCTCCGCGAGGGCCGCGACGACGCGCGAGACGCCGATCCCGTAGGAGCCCATCGTGACCGTGACGGCCTTGCCGTCCTTGTCGAGCACCTTGAGACCGAGCGACTCGGCGTACTTGCGACCGAGCGCGAAGATGTGGCCGATCTCGATCCCCCGGGCGAGCTCGAGCGGGCCCGAGCCGTCCGGCGCGGGGTCACCCTCGCGCACCTCGGCGGCCTCGATCGTGCCGTCCGCGGTGAAGTCTCGGCCCGCGACGAGGTCGAAGACGTGCTTGCCCTCCTCGTTCGCGCCCGTGATCCAGCGCGTCCCGGGCACGACGCGCGGGTCGAGCAGGTAACGGATCCCGGTCGAGGACCCGTCGGCAGCCTTCGGGGCGTTCGGTCCGAGCACGGCCGGCCCGATGTAGCCCTTGACGAGCTCGGGACGGCGTGCGAGGTCCTCGTCGGTCGCGACCTCGACCTCGGCGGGAGCCACCGCGGCCTCGAGCCGCTTCGGGTCGACCTCGCGGTCCCCGGGGAGTCCCACGACGAGCAGCTCGCGCTCCCCGTCCGGCTGGCGCAGCGCGACGACGACGTTCTTGAGCGTGTCGGCAGCCGTCCAGGGACGGTCCGGACGGGCGAACCGCTCGTTCGCGAGCGCGACGAGCGTCTCGATCGTCGGGGTGTCGGGCGTGTCCTCGACGTGCGCCGCGGGCGCGTCCTCGAACGGCACGGCCTCGGGCACGGGGGTCACGACCGCCTCGACGTTCGCGGTGTAGCCACCCGGCGAGCGCACGAAGGTGTCCTCGCCGATCGGCGTCGGGGTGAGGAACTCCTCCGAGCGCGACCCGCCCATCGCCCCCGAGGTCGCCGCGACGATCACGTACTCGAGCCCGAGCCGCGTGAAGATGCGCTCGTAGGCCTTGCGCTGCTGCTCGTAGGAGGCCGCGAGACCGTCGTCGTCGACGTCGAAGGAGTAGGCGTCCTTCATGACGAACTCGCGCCCGCGGATGAGGCCAGCACGGGGGCGTGCCTCGTCGCGGTACTTCGTCTGGATCTGGAAGAGCGTGAGCGGCAGGTCCTTGTAGGACGAGTACATGTCCTTGACGAGGAGGGTGAACATCTCCTCGTGCGTGGGCGCAAGCAGGTAGTCGTTCTCGCGACGGTCCTTGAGCCGGAAGATGTTCGGGCCGTACTCGGTCCACCGGTTCGTCGCCTCGTAGGGCTCGCGCGGCAGGAGCGCCGGGAAGTGCACCTCCTGGCCACCGATCGCCGCCATCTCCTCGCGCACGACGGCCTCGACCTTTGCCAGGACGCGCAGCCCGAGCGGGAGCCAGGTGTAGATGCCCGGTGCTGCGCGGCGGATGTAACCGGCCCGCACGAGGAGCTTGTGGGAGGCGACCTCCGCGTCGACGGGGTCTTCGCGCAGCGTGCGCAGGAACAGGGTGGACATGCGGAGCATGCGGGTCAGCCTAGTGGCCGCGGGTCGGTGGGCGTGCGCGCGCGTCCTCCACAACCCGGGGCGGTTCTCGCCTCGCGGGGCGCGGGCTCGGCAAGGATGTGGCGACGACGTGAGGGGCACGTCGCGCGGGAGGTGGCGATGACGAGCACGACACCGGCAGGGTGGTACCCGGACCCGGACGGGCTCGCGAGCCTGCGCTGGTGGGACGGGGCATGGTGGACGCTCTGGGAGTCCGACGGCGCGCGGCTGTGGCCCGGGACGACGACGCCCGCGAGACGCGCGACGGTCGACGACCTTCCTGCGCTCGCGTTCGTGCGCACGAGCTTCTTGCCCGAGGCGCGGCGTCGGGGGGTGCTCGACGGGCTCGCCCTGGCCGAGCTCACGCGACTCACCGACCAGCTCGCGGGCGAGGTCGGGGGGCCGCGGGCCGTCCCGCACGTCGTGCCCGCCCCGTCCGGACCGCCTCGTGCGGCCGCGCCGTGGCCGCCCGCCGTCGAGCACTCGCGACCGGTCCCGGCTGCACCGCCGCGACCCCCCGCTGCACCGCCCCCAGCCCCCGCTGCACCGTCCGCGCCCCCCGGTGCGCCGTCCACCCCTCCTGCCGCATCTTCCACGCCTCCGGCTGCCGTGCCGTACCCGGTCCCCTCTGCGCCCGCGGCCGCCCGCACGTCGCACGCGGGCGAACCGCGTCCGGTCCGGCGCGAGCCGGGCCGCATCGCCCGGTGGTGGGCGACGAGCCGCGTGCGTCTCGACACCGACCTCACGGTCCACGGGCTGACCTACCTCGGTGTCCTGCTGCTCTTCGTCGGTGTGTTCGGGCTCGTCGCGTTCGCCTTCGGGGACGTCGCGCCTGGGCTGCGCCCGGTCGCCGAGCTCGCGGTCGCCGCGGTCCCCTTCGCCGCCGCCTGGCTCCTCGCGCGCAGCGGGGCGCGGTTCGTCGCCCGGGCGATGGTCGCGGTCGGCGCGTTGATCCTGCCCGTCATGCTCGTCACCTCGACCGTCGACGGGGCCGCCCCTCCCCCGGACCTGCACGGGGCTGCGCTCCCGCTCGGGGCAGGACTCGCGTGCGCCGCGGTCGCGGGGGCCTACGTCCTGCGGGTGCGCACGAACCCGGGCTCGGTCCTCGGGGTCATGGTCGCCCCCGTCCTGTGGCTCGCTGCTGGCATGGCGGCCGTCGGGCTCGGGCGCCCCGTGCCGCACGGCGAGGACGTCGCGGTCCCGGGCTCCGCCCAGGTCGCCGTCATCGCCCTCGCGCTCCTCGCCACGACGTGGCTCGCGCACCGGGCCGTCGGCCCGACGCCCGCGCCGGAGGCCGTCCGGCCCCGCGTCGGGGCACGGCTCGCCGACGGCGCGCTCGTGGCGGCCCCCGCAGGGGTCGTCGTGACCGCCCTGCTCGCGCTGCTCGCAGGCTCGGCCGAAGGGGCGCCCTTCGTGCCCGCCCTCGTCACGACGCTCGCGCTCGCGCTCGCGGTGACCCGCCTCCTGCCCGACCGCGCGGGCGACGTCCTCGCCCTCGCGTGGTTCCTCGTGCTCGTGCGTGTCGTGACCCTCGACACCGCGACGCCCGCGCTCACGGGGCACGTCGTGCTCGAGGGCACTGCGCTCGCGGCCCGCGGTCCCCTGCTCCTCGCGACGCTCCTCGCGGGAGCAGGCCTGCTCGAGCTCGCCGTCCGACGTGGGCGCACCTCGCCCGTGCACCTTGCGGCCGTCGGCTGGGCCCTTGCGGGCGTGCTGCTCCTCACGACGGCGTGGGTCGGGTGGTGGGGCGTCGCGGGAGCTCTCCTCGTCACGGTGTGGGCACCCGTGCGCCGTCGGGCACCGTCCGGGCTCCCGGGTGCGGCACTCGCTCTCGACGCGGTCGCGGTCCTCGCGCCGGTCGCGCTCGTGACGGGCGTGTGGACGCTCCTCGGTGGGTCGGCCGCGGGTCTTCTCGCGGGAGCCCTCGCGCTCGCGTCCGCACCGCTCGCCCGCGGGCTGCTGCGCCGCGGGCCGAGAGACCAGCTGTGGCGGGCGTGGTGGGTCGGGGCCCTCGTCGTGACCCTCCTCGCGGCCGTCGCGCTCTCGGCCGAGCCCTCGACCGGCCTCGAGCGGTGGGTCGCGCCCGCGATGCTCGTGCTCGCCCTCGCGGCGCTCGCCGCCGGGCCGCTGTCGCCGGCCTCGACCGTCGTCGCCGCGACACCCGTCATGTGGTGGCTGTGGGCCGCCGTCGTCGCAGCGGCCGCGTGGGCACCCGCCGCGGTCGCACTCGGCTACGCAACGCTCGGCCTCGGGGCCGTGCTCGTCGCCCACCTCGATCGACCCGACCGCACCCGCCTCGCGGGAGCCCTCGCGGGGCACGCGACGGGCGCGCTCGCGCTCCTGACGACGTCCGGGCGAACGACGCTCGCCGTCGTGCTCGGCGCGGGCACCCTCGCCTGGCTCGTGACCGCGGTGCACGGCGACCGCGGCCGCTCACCCGTCGGCGAGATGCTGGACCGCGTCCCGCCGCTACGTGGCGTCCCGTGGCTCGTCGTGCTCGCGGGCCTGCCGACCACGGCCCTCGTCGCGCTCGACGCGGGAGGCGTACTGCACCTCGGTGCGCCCACGGCCGCGCTCCCGCTCGCTGCGGCCGCGCTCGGCTACGCGGCGGGCACCCGGGCACGAACGTCCGAGCGGCTGCGGGCTGTCCTGCCATGGGCGGCGTACGCCCTCGTGCTCCTCGCGGTCGTCGCGGCCCACCGCGGTCCCGTCTCACCGGTGAGCGTCGCCGCGCTC
>Ga0123333_10004683_pt1 | contig 12707 bp, 8 predicted proteins | sample BioC12SIPDNA_3_FD_89957 | JGI IMG/M metagenome (GOLD analysis project Ga0123333, IMG submission 89957) | Anaerobic biogas reactor microbial communites from Washington, USA - Biogas_R2_B C12 SIP DNA | ecosystem: Engineered > Bioreactor > Anaerobic > Unclassified | place: Washington, USA...
CCAACCAATCACGACCATCGCTGCGAACATGATGCGGTGCATTGCTTGCCCTCAAAAAGAAACACAGGGAATAACCGTTCACACTTACGGCCGGGGATCTGTCCCCTTCCTTTCCGCCCGATGATTATGCATACCACGTCGCCAAAAGCAACCTTTTTCTGCCGTATTCCGTCTGATCTCTGTGGGCTCGTGGTGAATCCTCCGATCAGTCTGCGGCAATTCCGGATTCCTCGATCAGCATCACCAGTTCGCCCAGGATCATACAGGTGGCGCCCCAAATCTTGTGCTCTTCCCAGAGGAAATGGGGAGCGGTGTAAGGCTGATCTTGATACCATCGCTCGTGGCAACCGAAGTGTATCGGGTCGAGGAGATGGCCAAGCGGCACCTCCAGCAGGGCAGCCACTTCCGCCACGTTGGGAACCATCGCCGGGCGCTGCCGGGCGACGCCCACCCACGGCTCGATGCGGAAATGGCTGGCATGGACGTAGAGCGTCGATAGCCGGCCGAGCATGTCGACGGGCTGGCCCGCGGCGCCGAGTTCCTCATGGAACTCGCGTAGCGCGGCCTCGCGGTCGGTCTCTCCTGGTTCGATCGCGCCGCCCGGCAGGCTGATCTGGCCGGCGTGGTCCGGCAGGTGCGCCGGCCGAAGGGTGAGCGGCAGATGCCAGCGGTTGCGGTGAGGATAGAGCAGGACAAGCACGGCGGCCTTGCGGGCGTCGGCCGGCGCGCTGTCATAACAGCGCCCCAATCGCGGCGTCGGCTCGAATCGTGATCCAACCGCCGGACCGCACAGCGGCTGTGTCAAGCGGGCGGCCAACTGTTCCGGGAGGAGCGGGTTCATGGCGTCGCTAATGGTTCACGGGGCGGCCGGGGACAGGTCGATTCTTCGGACGGTTGATGCGGTCTTGACGCAAGAGACGTTGGCTGAAAGCACGGACCTGTCCGTGCGCTGCGCCAATTTGGGAAAGGCGAGTAGATGTAAGGATACAACGTGAAACCTTTCGATGGAATCCTGCACGCCACCAAGCCCGCCCGGCAGCCGGAAACGAGTCTTGCGCGGTGTACTGCGGCAGGGCACTTGGACCAGTCTCCTGACAGGTTGTCAATTCTCCGAAAAAGATTGCCCTTTTTTCGAGTTGAATGGTGTGGGGAATCGAATGCCGATCGGGTCAGCCAGAATGCCATTGACCTGAACAGGCCAAGCCGTTACTCTTCCCCCCTCTTATTGCAAGTTCGCGGCATGATCGGCGTGGGAATTCCGGAGGATTGGGCAGATGTCGGCGGCTGAAGAGACCGCTGCCCGCGGATAGGAGGCTTTTCAATGCGATACTTGGCTGGCGCGGCGGGTGTTCTGATCGCCGGGATGTTTGCGCAGGGGTGCTGCTGCAATCCCGGGTACAACCAGCCGACCTACGCACAACAGTCGCCCTACGCCCAGCAACCGGCGGTCTACCTTCCGCAAGCCGCTGCGCAAAACTATTGCCAGCCGCAACTGCCGGTTTGTCAGCCTCAAGCTCAGCCGGTCTGCCCGCCCGGATGTGTGCCGGCACAATCGCCCGCCGTGCAGTGACGTCCAACCGTGGCCAGGAGGTGACGGTTCGCCTGCGGTTTCGAAACGGCAGATTGGGCCACGGCCTGCGCGGCGCACAACACCGCGGCCAACGTTACCAGCAGTACGGACCAATGCTTCCAGGGAGTGAGATTCCACACGGTGATTCTTCTTGAACGGTAGACGTTACCGCCGAGATGGCGTCGGCGGAGCGATGATTGCCCACTACGACACGCTACCACAACTTGACCCGCGCATAGCACATGGCGGGCTCCCCGGACGGCCGTTCGAAGCGGCTGCCGAAGAGGTCGAGCGTCGTGGAGGGCGCGGAGCCGCCGCGCGGGGTGGCGGTGAAGTAGTTCGAGAAAGGATACTCCAACGGGATCTTGACGCTCGATCCCGGTACGCCGTCGGCCGACAGTTCCATCAAGCGGTTCTCGCGAGTCGTCTTGTCCGGCTCGCGGTGTTCCACGGCGTAGACCAGGATTAGCCGGTTGTCCGGCGTGATCTGGAACCGGGGCGTCGAGGGGAACTCGTTGCCGGCGCCTTCGCCGGCTTCCAGCAGCGTGCGGCGGAGCACGATTTTGCCGTCGCGGAGCTGGGCGTACTTGATCGACTGCGTCCGCTTGATATCGGGAAAGTAATCCTGCCGCAATTTCGGATGGATGGGGTATTCGGTCCACACGATGTGCATCGGGCCGCCGGGCGCTCGCCACATGTCGCCAGTGAGCAGATAGCCGCCGGTGGCGAAGCAGTGGGCGACCTCCACCCAATCACCAAGCGGTTTGTTGGCGATGTCGGGAGTCCATGTATAGAGCAGACGCCGGGTGCGGCTGCCCCATTGTTCGCGGCCCATCAGCTCGGGCTTGTCGCGAACGCGGTCCCACTTGTTGTACGACGCGATGCCGCAGAAATGCACCTCGCGATTGTGGAGCACCACGTTGGAGTAGTTCACCCGCACGTGCGTGGCGCCGTAAGGCTCCAGACTCGGGTCTTCATAGGGCGGCCAGACGAGTTTGCCGCGGGCCGGCCATCTTCCTCCGCGATCCCGCAGAATCCATTCGGAGTGCGTGTAGCCCACGTTCTGAAACAGGATCAACTCGCCTGCGGGACCGTCGGCCGCGAAGCTTCGATAGGAGTGCTCGGTGAATGCCGGGCTGTCGCCCCACTCGGGAAGAATCGTCCGCGGCGGGGTCTTGGGATCCGTGCCGGAAAACTCCAGAATCTCCGGCCTGGCCGGACCGCCTCCACGCTTGGTGTGGTCGGCGACGAGCGTGGGATTGGCCGAGAGAAACAGCCGGCCGTCGTGCGACCATCCCAGCGGGCAAGGCTCGCGAGTTCGATCCTTGGGATCCTCGGCGGCCAATTGCCAACCCGCCGAATCGCGGCTGAACAACTGCCACCGGCAGTTATTCAGAGGCGGGCATTCCTTCAAAGTCTCCAGCCCGCTGGCAAAGACCCGCTCGCCCGACCGGACCAGGCAGGTCGACCCGAAGCACCACAAGGGGCCCGAACCGTTATCGGCCGGCGTGTAACGATAGACGACTTCTTCCGCCTCCACAACCGGATTCAGCGGCGGTTGTGCGGACTGGAGCAGGAGGGCCAGGGACAGCGTGAAGAACAAGGCAGGCTCCTTGATCGTGATTGGTTCATTTCATTTGTTTTCGCGGCCCGACGCCGAGTCTTGTCGCCAGAAGACCGAATCAGTTTCCTGCGCCTCGTGCAGCGGCAGGGTTGGAAGCAGGCTGGGCTTTGCGTTCCTCCCGGTATTTCGCGAATCGCTGCAAGACCTGTTCATCATCCATGCCCTTGGCGATCACCATGCGGCAGTGGGCGCGGGCTGTTTCGCCGGCCGCCACGTCTTTGCCGAACAGGGAAAGATACAGCGAACTGTGGCCCGCCACGTTGTCGGGCGGTTGCTTGTTGTAAGGCGTCAGCACGGCAAAACAATCTTCCGGTGGCGCCATCCATGCCACCGTGATCCCGCTCTCGGCGTGGCGTCGTAGGGCGACCGGCGCGGCCAGGTAGCGGGCGAAGGCCCAGGTGACCGGGCTGGGCGGGATTTCCCACCGCTGGTCGTAGACCATTAACAGCGATTGGCGGTCGCGGGGGAAGACCAGATAGTTGCCATCGAACAACTCGCACCAATCGGCCCGCAGGAACTCGGGCGACGTTTCCGTTGCGAAACGATTCGGCTTCACGTAGATCAGAGCGTCGAACCCCGCCACGACGTAGGTGGAGAGGAAGACTTCCATGCGGGGCATGGCCACCTGCGGCTTCACAACGGTCTGGAGGTCCAGTGTGTCGGGCGCCACCCAGCGGAACGTGCCGGTTATCTCTAAGGGATGATCTTCGCCCGGCGGGAAGCGGATCTCCAAGGCTCCGTCTTCGTGGACCTTGACCGACAGCGGCCAATCGCGAGCCGCATTGCCGTAGCGGGTGTCGGTGGAAAAAACGCGGTAATAGCTCAACAGCCCCGGCGGCTTGGCCAACTCCATTCCGCTGGCCGCGTCGACGATCGAGGCGATCCCCTGGTACTTGCCGTCGAGCTTCATGCGGCCCTTGAACGGACCGGTGTCGAAGGCACTGTAGCCGCCTTCCGGCGGAGAGAAGGCCAGGCTACCGGTCTGGGCCTGAACCGCCGCGGCGATCCACGGCAGAACGGCGAAGGACAGGATGAGATACTTGTAGCGCATGGTGGGTTACTCCGGACGTGAAAGAATGCTCGTTCAGCAATGCCTGCTCCCGTTCTTGTCCACGAGATCACTGCCGCGGGGCGTTCGGGAGCGCAATCAGCCCCAGCCGCACGGACCGCCAATAGACGGCTTGCGTGTAGTAGAGCCCGTACCACACGGATTTCGTGTAGTCGACTTGAGCGATCGACAGCCTGATAAGCTGGAGTTGCTCCGGAGTGAGAGACGAGCCTGGGCAGAGCAACAGCACCAGCGCCGCCTCGGCAGGCTGCCGGACAGTGCGATCGTCTCGGTTGCAGACGGCCGGCCTGGTCGGCACCCGGTAGCTCATGGAGCCGTGCGTCGGCCAGGTCCGCCAGTCCAGATCGATTTCTCCGCCGTCCGGAGACTGGTACTCGCGGCAGTAGGGCAAGAAGCCTTCCGCGCGGCCGGCCACCAGCCGCATCGCCTCCAGCCACTGCCTTTTCAACTCCAGCGACTGTTCCAGCAGGTAGAGAGCCTCTAACGAGACCTGTTGCTGCAGCAAGGCGTAGGCGATCTTCGTCGACGGCTCTTTGGATGTCACCGCCGCTTCGAGGCTGTATCGCTGGGCGAGATCCTGCCAGCGGCCCTCGCCGGTGATGTCCGCGCCGATGGCGTAGATCATCGGAAGGCGGGCCACCTCGTGCGCCTCGTTCTCCCACATCTTGTCCACCAGGCCGTCAAAGGTGCCGTCTTCCCTGCCGATGTGATAATCGTTTTCCGGCACCACGTTTTGCTCCAGGCGGGTGCAGACGGCGGTGATGATCTTCCGGATGGTGGCCTGTTCGGCGGGACTCGACAGCGGCGAGCGGTAGTAGCGCCACAGGCCGTAAGCGTACCAAGTGTACTGGTCGCGAGAACTCTCGCAATAATGCGATCGGCCGTCCGCCGGGCAGATCCCGCGGATCACGAAGCCCGCCGACGGGCTGAGCGTACCCAGCGACACCATGCCGGCGAACACCTTTTGGGCCGCCGGCCGCAGGCCGTCATCCTTGGTGGCCGCAAAGCGGTCGCAGATCATCGATAGCATCACGCCGCCGCTAATCGCGCAGTCCTCCATGCCGGTTCCCCAGCCGTTGCGGTTGGGATGCTGCCTTGCTGTCTCTTCAGGTGTCGGCAGGGCAGCCAGGCGTTTCGCCGGGTCGTAGCTGCAGACGAAATCGTAGAACAGGTGCGTGCGTTCGTCGTAGAACCGCTGCCAGGACGCCTGCCACGCCTCCTCAACCTTGGCATACAGTTGTTCATCACTCACGGGCCGCGGTTCGGCCGCCAATCCCGGCACCGGCACGGCGGCAAGCATCGCCGTTATGCCGACAAGCCAGGCGGCCACTGGAGTATTCCTGTCCATTGCGCATCTCCTCTGTTTCAACGGGATCCCATGCTTTATGAAATCGGAGTTTATTCGATAACAAATACCCGCGTGGCTCCGCCGGGGAACTCCGCCTGGAAAACATCGATTCCCGCCCCGATCTTTTCGCCCAAGAAGAGGTCAAGTACGGTGGCTTTGCGAGGCAATCGAATCTTGCGGCTGCCGGGATCTTTGACGCAAACGGCCACCAGATCTCGCGCGGCCCAGACCACGTCGTCCGTTTCCACGTAGAGATGAACGCCTGCCTGCCGAGCGATCTGCCGCAGGAGTGCTGCGGGCAAGAGCGGCGCGGCGGAGTGGATGGCGGTCCAGCCTTCGTGTTGTTTGACGACGAGCCCCGGTTTCCCATCGGGAAGCGTTCCCAGGACCACGGCTTGGGAATCGGCGGAGTAGATCAACGGCAGCGTCTTTTGGTCCATACCGTACACGGTGCCCTCCATCCCTTCCGTGATTGGATGCCGCCCGCCGACGGTCACCCGAAGGGAGCCCGGCTCCTGCGACATCTTCAGCTTGATGCCCGTCAGGTCGGCCATGCCCGACTCGTCGATCTGCCCGTTGCGATAGAGCCCCGACGCCCAGCAGAAGACCAGGACATGGCCATCCTGCTTGAGTGCGTCAATGGCCTTGCGGTCGGCTTCCATCGGAGCGAAGCTGGTCTGGATCAAGAAGACCTTTCGATCGGCGATTTCCGGCAGATCGGTTACCACGTAGTGGCCAACCGGGGCGCCGATGCGGTGCAACGCGGGCAATTGTCCGACCAAGAGCGCTCCACCTAGAGGATCGGCTACGCGAAGATAGGCAAGGCTGGCCTCATCCACGACCATCGCCACCTCGTCGGCCGGACTGCGGTCGAGTTCGACGGCCTCGGAGGCATGACCGGTGAGTTGGCCGATCCGCCCCATCAGCGCGGCATCGTCGTAGCGATTGCCGCCCACGTCGAACCACCATTGGGCAGCGCCTTGGACGAGACAATTGGCCAGTTCCTTGTCCTGCTGCAGCAGATCGCCCGCGATGTCGGCCGGGCGGCCCCAGTCGCCGACCTTTCCGCCGGAGAGCGAGGTGCGAATGTCGTTTTCGTCGAACCACAGTTTGCCGTGCAGCTTGACGCTCCCCAGCAGCGACATGAAGTGGCTGGTCCCCGCTCCGCCCAACTGCCGGAAGGCATAGCTGGTAGGACTGCAAAGGAAGTCGACGTCGGGCGACGCCAGCACCTTGCCGAGCGCCAGGTGGCCGGCGTTCTGCTGCCGCTGCTCGCCGCACAACTGGAGCAGGTAGCCATAAAAAGCCCCGACGATCTTTTCGCGGCGCGTTTGCTCCTTGATGGCTTTGGCGAAGAATCTGATCGTGTCGGCCACGAGTGCCGAGTTGTAATGGTAGTAATCGATCGAAGGCTGTTCTTTTCGCGGATCTCGCAGGGCGCCCAGTTCCGCCCGCTGCCGCTCGGGCTTGGTGGGAATCGCGGCCGTGGCAAACGTCACCTCTGCATCCCCCCACGCCTCCCGCAGGGCCTCGACCGTGCCGTACTTTGCGTTCAACCATGACCGGAAGCGGGCCGCGTTGACGGGCGAGTAGTCCACCCACTCGTTTTCGTTTGCCCCCCACATCATCCACTCCTCGGTAGTTCCGGAAGCGATGTGGTATCCGACGACGCGGTCGGCGTAAGGGGATGCCTCAACGTGATCGATCAGCCGACTCAAGCCCGCCACGGTGTCCCTGCGCCAGGCCTCCGAGGCCCAACTCGGCGCGGGTTTGCCGCCGGAATGGATGAACGGCTGATAGCTGCCGTCTTTCGAAGCGGCCCGGACGATGTCGTCGGGATGCTGTTCGCTCCACCACTTCGGTGCGTGCAGGTAGAGCCGCGGGAAGAAATACGCGTCGGGATCGGCCTCCAACACCATCAGGACGCGCCGGTCAAACTCGGAATAATCGTAGGTGTCGGCGGCCGTCCACACGGTCTTCGACAGCCCGTAACCCGCCTCGGTCGGCGTGCCGCTGAACGTATACAGCCCGATGCCCGCGTTGGCGAAATCGCGGAAGACCTCGACGGTTGGGCGGTAGGTCGCCCAGGCCATGCCGTTGTGCGGCTTGCCGTTGATGAACAGGGTTGGCGTTCCCCTGTAGGGCTTGACTTCCGCAGCCGTCTTTTCCGGCTTTCTGGCTTCAACGGTCACCTGGGCGGTCTCTTCACTCACGTCCTTGCCGCCGCGCCGGATGCGAGCTTCGCCCAACCGCAGCGCCACGGAGTAGCGCCCGCCATAAGCGTACTTTGGCACCGGCAATTCCAGACAGTCCACATCAATCCGCCGACCTGGGGCGGCCTCGGACAGCGGCGCAGATAGCGCGATCGGCACACGAAATGCCTCCGCTCCGTCGCGGCAAAACGCCAAGCAGGCCCCGTCTTCCTTACAGGGTTTGTCCAGGACAAAGCTCAGGTGAACCGCCAACGTCCGACCGGCAGACACGGACGCGGGCATTTCCAGACGCAACAGGTCCGCGACGGGAGGATCGGGCCGCACCGCTTCAATGCGGCCGATCCTCAGCCGGTACTCAGTGCCCGGACGGATGCCGAAGGCAATCAACGTGAACGAGGAGAGCGGGAAGTCGAGTTTCCCGTCCTGGTCTCGCGACCACGATGCCGCCTTCCACTGTCTACGAGGAAATTCCACCCACTGCCAATCCGAATTCTGAGAGAGGGGAATGGTGTCGGCGGTCCACTCCGCGCCTCCGGCATCTCTCACCTTGCTCGCCAGCCGGAAAGCCTCCCCTTCATTCTTGATCCGAACGCGAAAGCAATCGAAGTCGCGAGCAATTTCCCGCATCAGGAAAAGATCGTTGAATGCGACCCCTTTGGAAACAAATCGCCACAGCAGCGACGGCGGACTTTCGCCCGGTTCCAAAGCGCTCACCGAGAATTCTTCGGCCAGTCGCGCCTCGTCGCGGGCCGTGCTCCACTCTCCGATCGGCGACCCGTCGAACAGGATTTCCGTCTCCGTCGCCCAAGACGCTCCGCACAGGCACCCGGCAAGAAACAGACCGGCGGTCAGCCTCGACATCATGATTCCCTCCCATCGTTGATTCAGGCTATTTCAGCAACCACTCGACGACCGCCATCTCCTTTTGAGCGGCTTCGCCCGTGAAAGTGGTGAGTTTATCGGCCTTGGAAGCGGCCCGGTAGGCCGCGGCGACGATCTCGGGCTCTTCGCTCTCGCCGGCCAGCCAGAGAGGGTGAGGAGCGCTGAGCGCGATCATCCCGGGGAGATCGAGATACTTCGCCCCGCCGGGAAGGAACATCGGATCGCGGTAGTCGAGCAACTTGCCGAAGCGGAAACCGCCGGTGTCGACGGCAGCGAGGTCGATCGCATCCCCGGCGACGGCGCGTGCGGCGGCGACAATGGGACCGGCGCCGCCCCAACCGGCGATCGCAATCGTGCTTGGCTGTGGTTGCGGCCCCGGTTTCCCTTTGCGTAGCAGGGTCACGATCGACAGCACGTCGTGTGTCCGCTGGGCGAACAGCGCATGGTTATAGCCGAAAGTGTAGCCGGCGAACTCGCGAGGGTTCTCGACCACCCGCGTCTGCTTGACCGGTTCTCCACCCTGAAAGAACAGATCGGCGCCAAGAACCACGGCGCCGCCCTCAACGAGCTTCATCACGGCAGGCTTGATGCTGCCTCCGGCATCGCGAAGCGCGGATAAGCCGTTGTCGTGGAGCCAGACCACGGCGCGCCCGCTCGGCCGCTTCGGGCACAGCCAGGCCAGCTTCACTTCCTCGCCGTAGGTGTTGTTGCGCAGGGTTCCGGTCATTTCGGCATAGTCGCCGCGATCTTGCTGATTGCCGGGACTCCACTCCACCTCGCCCGCGCCGGCGAGCGTGCGGCCGATAAGCACCTCAACGGCGCTGCCGATCAGCGTGCGCAGGCCTTCGGACGTCGCGGCGGCGGTGCGGAGTTGCCTTTCGGCGTCGTCGGTCAGCCAGCGGAGCAGCTTGCGTTCGAAATCCGGGTCGGCAGCCTTCGGTGCGGGGTGGGCGTCGTCCCATACGGAGAGTTGCTCGCGAGCGAGCGGTTCGAAGTCGCGTTCGATGACCGGGGCCGGGTGGCCGAGTTTGAAGTGCTTGTTGAGGAAGGTGTAAAAGGCGGAGCGGGTGACGGCATTGTAGTTGTGCGGAAAATGCTCGCCGCGCTGGAGGAAGACTTTGTCCTTGGCACCGTAGAGCGCGTAGAGCTTCTGCAACTCGGGCAAGCCCTTGGTGGCCATCTCCTTGGTCCAATCGTCGGCGGAGTTCATGCCCTGCGGCTTCGGCGCGAACAGCGCGGCGAACTCGACGTTGCCGGTGTTCACCCGCAACAGCGAGGCGTTTTCGCACGTGCAACCGCCCTGCATCGACGTGCTGACCATCACGACCGGAAAGGAGAGCTGGATGCGGTCGTCCACCGCCGCCAACAGCATCGTCTGCGTGCCGCCGCCGCTGGCGCCGGTCACTGCCGTCCGCCTCGGATCCACCTCGGGCAGGCTGAGCAGGAAATCCAAACTGCGGATCGAATTCCAGGTCTGCAGGCCCATGATGTTCTGCGCGTGAGCCTCGGCCTGCGGGCTGTACAGGCCCCAGTTCTCCGTAGTATTCATTTCCGGCCGCTGTTTGGCGAAGGTATGCACGACTTCGCGCGGCAACTGGATCGAGTCGGAATCGCTGAGCATGTCCCACTGCCAGACGACGCAGCCCATGCGGGCCAGTTGCACGCAGAGAGCCTGGAACGTGCTGCGGCCTCCGCTTTCAAATCGCTCGGCGCCGGCGGCGATTTCCCGGCGGACCGTTTCCTCGGTCGACAGGTGCAACCGGGCATCCTGCCGATGGCCGTGCGCAAACAGCACACCCGGGATTTTGCCGGTAACGTTCTTCGGCCGGTACAGATTGCCCGTCACAAGGAAACTGGGAACGCTCTCGAAGTAGACTTTTTCCACCGTATACTCGCCGCAATCGACCTTGCCGTGGATCACTGCATTGAGCGGCGTCTTCGCCGGCATGGGCCACAGCCCGGCCGCCACGAGAATTTGCCGCCGCACATACTCCTTCCGCGCCTCCCACTGGCTCAACGACGAAGGCGGATTGAATGGGAAGTAGCCATTCAAGTCCTTCAGCGGCTGAAGACGGATATCCTCAGCCTGTGCGGTTAGCGAGCAGACGAACAACACGATCAGAATGGGTAGGATCCGTTTCATCGTGGATGCCTCGGTGAAGGTGGCGAGGGTGGTGTGGGTGGGCAGTGGAGGTCGATGCCCCCAAGCGGCAGCCTGACGAAGCTGAGTTTCGTTGCCGGACGGGGCAGTGTCAAGCGTCCGGCGATTCATCCCGATTTGTCGAGTGGAAACCTCATTTCGATTGGGGCCAAAATGCGTTGATCGCCTCCACCGTGCGGTCGACGAGAACCTGCCCGCCTTCAGGACCGACGCGGCTGCTTTGGATCACTGCGCTGTAACCGCCGCCCTCCACAGCCCGCCTGGTGGGAAGGTAACCGCCGGAATCACCGGTGAGTTGGAGGATCAAGGTCTGCACGGCAGGGCTGCGCGCCTTGATCTGGACGCCGAAGTCGGTGAACAGTTCGAACGGATTGGTGGCGATGGCCACGTCGCCCAGGCGAAGCGCGTGCAGTTGCATCGTGAAGGGCTCTTCGGTGCCGGCTTGCTGAACATCGTAACGCTCTACCACGCCCTGGTTCCAGCGGAAATTCCAGCGCTGGGCGGGATTGTCGGCATACTTGGCCGACTCCCGCCGGGCTTCGGCAACCTCGCTCTCGGTCACCTTGCGACGGGGCAGTTCGATGGTTTCAACGCTGTGCTGGAGCACGACGTCCTGGCCGATGTTCTTCGACGCGCCTTCCAACGCCTCCTCCCAGCCGGCAACGATCCGGCGGGCGACCTCTTCCACGCCGGTCAGGCCCCGCAGTTTGCGCATCCGCGCTTCGGCTGCCTTGCGGTACATGGGCCGCGAGGTCTGGTCTCCGCCGGCGCCGGGCAACCCGAGCACACACAAATCCTGGCCGTGCCGCTGGCGGAGCGTCTCGCGGACCGGGTGCCAGAAGTCGGCATGGAGCGACAGCCCGCCCTCGGCCTCCTGGGAAGGACACGGCACGTTGATCGCCGTGGCGATGAGCTGGTCCTGCCGGTCCCAGAAGAAGAGCACGTCGAGGCCGTGGTCCTGATAGCCCTCGATGCCGCGAAAACTCTCTTTGTCCGTGGCGCCGTACATCTGCGCCGTGCCGTCGGCGTACACCGCGCGACGATTCTGCGCTACGACCGCGTGGCCCAGTCCCCAGGCGACCTTGCCGATCTGTCGCTTTTTCCAACTCTCGACAATCGCATCGGCCACCTTGCCGGTCATGAACTCCGTATACTCGGCCGGCTTCATGACGCCGCTATCCGGCAGCGTGTAACGGCCTTCGAGGGTCACGGGGCCGTTGTGCGTGTGCGTGGCGGTAAGGATAAGCTTGTCGACGTCGAAGTCCGGCAGGCGGGGCTTCACCTTTTCGCGAACTTTGTCCAGGATGCCCTCCCGGATGGCCACCAGGTCACACGACACGAAGACCGCCTGATCGAGCACCTTGTCGCCGTCGCGGCATTCCAGGGACAGGGCCGTTGCCGTGACCGGCGATTCGACTTTGTTGGAGACGCGGAGGCCTCGATGGCCGTCCAGCGCGACCGGCTGGTCCGGCGTGATGCTCGTGGTGACGGCGCCGACCCACAGTTCGGCACCGGGCAGAGTGGTGGCCGTCAGGGCGACGGCGAGCAAACAGGCTGCGGCTTTCATGATCGATTTCCTCTTATCTGTTCAAGATCCCTGCGTCAAACCACACACGATACTGTACAGACCCCGATCCGCCGCTGCAAGCACTGGGCAGGTGATGGATCTGCCGGCCCGATTCGTTGCGCTGCCGATGAAGCGGCGCGGCTGGGAATCCCGGAGAAAGGACGGTCTAAGAGCCTATCCCAAAACCTCGAGGAGAAGGGGACAGGCACATTTTGCTCCGAAGACTCCGCAAAATGAGCCAGTCCCCGACGGTTTTGGGATAGGCTCTAAGCC
>Ga0123333_10004685_pt1 | contig 12703 bp, 11 predicted proteins | sample BioC12SIPDNA_3_FD_89957 | JGI IMG/M metagenome (GOLD analysis project Ga0123333, IMG submission 89957) | Anaerobic biogas reactor microbial communites from Washington, USA - Biogas_R2_B C12 SIP DNA | ecosystem: Engineered > Bioreactor > Anaerobic > Unclassified | place: Washington, USA...
CCGCAGGACCGAGCGGGCGTGGCTCAGACGTGAACCGATCGTGCCCGGACGCACGCCCAGCACCTCAGCCGCCTCTTCGTAGGTGAAACCGGCGGCGTCGACCAGAAGGACCGCGGCCCGCTGGTCCTCGGGCAACGAGGCCAGAGCGCCGGACAGATCCGCGTGACGCGCCACCCACTCGACCGGGTCGCCCGCGCCGCGAGAGGCCGCCGGCACGCGTCTACCCACATAGGCTGCCGCGCACCCCTCCCCGCAGGGGTCGTCACTCCGGCCTACGGCGCTGTCGGTCAAGGCGCCCAGGCTTACCTCCCGCCTTCTCCGCCGGCTCCGCAACCTATCCAGGCAGGTGTTGTAGACGATGCGATAGAGCCAGGTGCGGGCCTGCGCCTCCTCGCGGAACCGCGGAAGGCTCCTGAATGCCTTCAGGTATGCGTCCTGCATGGCGTCATCCATCTCCGTCCGATCCTGCAGCAAGCGGTAGGCGAGCATGCGCAGCCCAGGGTCGTGCCGCCGCACCATCTCCATGAAGGCCGCGGGCCCGCGGTCCTCCGCGCCCCGGCGGTCCTCCGCGCTCTCTTGACCCACCGCGCTCTGGCGGTCCATGTCCGTGCCGGCACCTCCGCCCTCACGGGCCTTTGCCGCTGTGTCGCGCTTCTCCACCTGGTTAGACGCCGAACGCTCCTCCATCCTTCGCCCGATGGTACGATGCTACTGCAATGCTGGAGCGGATAACCGAATTCCTTAACGCCCTCGGGATCGCTGCCCCCGACCGACGCGGCTGGGTGACTGTGATCCTCACCTTCCTCATCGCGGTGCTGGCGGCCTGGTTGTTCAACCCCGCAGTCCGCCGTTTCTCCCTGCGCGCCGGGTGGGCCGACAAGCCCAACGCCCGCCGCCTCAACAAGGAACCGCTTCCGAATGCGGGCGGGCTCGCCATATTCGCCGCGGTGATCGTAGCCCTCGTCATAGCCACTCTCATCGACCCGATCGGTCTCCCTCCCCGTTTGGTGGAGGTGCTCGCCATCCTTCTCGGCGGCGCCATCCTGATCCTCACCGGCTTCATCGACGACCAGTACGGCCTACCGCCGGTCCTCCGGCTCTTGGTGCAGATACTGACCGCGTTGCTGCTGGTGAGCGTCGACATCCGCATCGACGTGGAGTTCGGAGGGAGTTTTTCCAGCGCCATCGGGATAATCCTCACCGTCGTCTGGATAGTCGCCATCACCAACGTGGTGAACTTCCTCGACGGGGTGGACGGCCTGGCGGGCGGGGTCAGTTTCATCACCGCCATGAGCCTCCTGGCCGTGTCCGCCCAAGACCAGGCCAAGGCAGCCGCCACCCTGCTGCTCGCCGCTCTGGGCGGTGCCGCACTCGGCTTCCTGCGTCACAACTTCCCGCCTTCGCGGATCATCATGGGCGACAGCGGCGCGTACTTCTTCGGTTTCGTGCTCGCCGCTTCGAGCATCCTGGGAGACTTGAAGATCACCACCCTGTTCGGCCTCTTCCCGACCGTGTTCTTCATGCTGCTGCCGTTCCTGATACCGATGGGCGACACGATCCGCGTGATCTTCCGGCGCCTCTTGCAGCGCAAGAACCCGCTCTCCAGCCCGGGCAAAGACCATCTGCACCACCGTCTTCTGGCGCACGGCTTCTCTCAGGCCCGCACTACACTCATCCTCTGGGGTCTCACGCTGGTCACCAATGTGGTGGCCATGTACGTGCAAGAGATGTCGTGGGCGGTGATGGTCGCAACCTCGATCGCCATCATCCTCTTCCTGACCGTCATCGTGCTCTTCCGCTGGAGAGCGCACCGCAAGGAGTTGCGGCGGTCGGCGGCCGTCCAGGTCGCCGGCGATCCCTAGCAGCACCCGGCCCGCCGCTGCATCTGATCGCGCCGCGCTCCCGCTCTGACGCTGTTCCGCCATCACGTCGTGTTTCGGCGTCGCGAAACCATGCCCTTCGCCAAAACGTCAGAGGGGCGTCGACAGGATGGAACGTACGTATCGGGAGGGCGATCATGGACAGGGGCAGATGGTATCGGAGGGGCGGGGGTGCGCTTGTCTTCGTAGTGCTCGTGGCGCTTGTAGCCGTGGCCGCCACGGGATGCGGTGACCCGGCCGACGCCGGCGCCGGACCGCTCAAGCTCGTTGAGACCGACGGCGGCAAGAGCTACACGGTCGAGGCTGGGGAGACCATCGAGGTGGTCCTGCCCGGCAATCCCACCACCGGGTACGAATGGACGGCGGATCTGACGGAAGAGGCCGCTCAGATCCTGGAGCAGGCCGGCGAGCCGGCATACGTGCAAGACCCGGCCGAGGACGACGTGGTCGGCGCCGGCGGGCAGTTCACGTTCACTTTCAAGGCCAAGGCGGCCGGAGAAGCCACGCTCAAGCTGGTCTATTCCCGGTCGTTTGAGGATGTGGGGCCAATCGAGACCTTCGAGGCGCAGATCACCGTCAAATAACGAGAGAAACAGGATTAGGGGCGGCGGAGCGGGCCGGCGTGCGCCGGCCCGCTCCGTATTTCGATGCCGCACACCGCACCGTTCGGCGCTCCTCGGGCGGGCCCTCTGGAACGGGTTCGCCCCAGAACGGGGCTCGCCCTACGACGGACTCCCCAGCCCCTCCAGGAACGCCCCCGGATCGGCCATGAAGTCCCTATACAGACGGTAGTGAGCCGTCTCCTCACATCGGGTCTCCTCGATGGCCGCGTCTTTGAAACTGAAGACCTGCGCCCCCGGCAGCGCCATCAGGATGGGCGAGTGGGTGGCCAGGATGAACTGGGCATGCCCACGCGGCCGGTATTCGGCCAGGAGACGCAGCAGGTCGATCTGGCTCATGGGCGAAAGCGCGGCCTCCGGCTCGTCCAGGAAGTAGAGCCCCGGGACCTGGTAGCGGCCCCTGAAGTAGGCGAGCAACCCCTCCCCTCGCGACCTGCGGGTGAGGTCGTGGCCCCCGTGGTACTTCGCATGCCCTGGGTCTATCTGACTCACGTCGTCCAGGAACTCCGCCCACTGCCGGAAGCTCTCGGCGCTGAAGACCCCGCCTCGCACGGGTCCCCGGGCCAGGGTCACCCCCAGATGGTCGCTCAACCGCCCGTGCGTGGGCGGCGCCGCCGGCCGCCCGGCGGCGTGCGGCGACCGCCGCTTGGCCTCTTCCCAGAGGTGCAGTCCACAGCGCTCGGCGATGGCGTTGATGAGGGTCGACTTGCCGCAGCCGTTCTCACCGACGAAGAAGCACACGCTCCGCTCGAAGCGCAGCTCTTGACGGCGCTGCAGGGTCGGGATGTTGAAGGGGTAGCGGTCTCGTTCGGGGAACTCGTCGCCCCTCACCTCCACCGAACGAAGCCAGATCTCGCCGTTTTCCGCGGCCGGCCCTGAGCCACTCTTCACTCGCGGCCCCTCACTTGGTGACGAGGGTGATGGAGCCCACGTCGATCTCGACCTTGACGGTGAGCTTCTTGCCCTGGTTCTGAGCTCCCGCGGCCGGTGTGCTGTAGGTCCGGTTGATGACGGTCCACGGTCCCTCAACGTCGATGTCGTTCAGCGTGCCGTCGATAGTCACCTGGGCAGCGGTCTCCTTGGGTACGGCGATCCGCACACTCCCGGCGGCGGCCTTGATGCGCACGCCGGCATCGGTGCGCAGCTGGCCGGAGAAGTCGAGAGAGTAGGTCCCCGCCCCCCCGTCGAAGGTCATGCTCCTGAAGTTGGCGTTGGCGAGGCCGATGAGCGTCACCGTCGACGCGCCCGTCTTGTAGCTGAAGTCCGTCATCTGGCCCGGGTTGGGCGAGTTGAACCTCACCTGGGTCCTCGATGCTCCGTCTCTGATGCTGAGATCCTGCAGAGTGAGACCGCTCAAATCGAACAACCCTTCGTAGGCGCCGGCTGAGATCTTGAGGCGCATGGGAGGTCTGCCGAGTTCCAGGTCCCATTTGTTGACGATCTCACTGCCCAGACCTGAGACGCCCTTCTGGCTGCCCTGCTTGATGGTCAGCCTGGTGTCGGTACGGGTGACGGTGGGCTTCCACGACTCCACGTTGTGGCGGATGGTCCCTGACGCCAGTCCCACGGCTCCCGGCGCGATGGTGAGATCGCCCGCCCCCATCTCCAGTTCGACTTCCGTGACGGCCGCGGCGCCGAGAGGTTCGTCGACCACCAACTCCTGGGTCACACCCGTCTCGACCGTGCAGCCGGCCGAACAGGCTGCCAGCCCGACGATGACGATGGCGACAAGGAGCCTCGGCGGTCTCATGACAGGCATTGTAGAATGGCAAGGGCTGGCGCGCCAGCGTGCGTTCGCACGGATCGGCACACACATCGGCGCAGGCGCGGATGCACGCACCGGCGCACACGAAGGCATCGGGGGCTCTATGTCAGACTCCATCGACTCGTCACACCCCGGCACCGACCGCAGCGTCGCCATTATCGGAGCGGGCATAGCCGGCCTATGCACCGGCATCTACGCCCAGATGAACGGATACGCGGCGCACATCTACGAGACGCACACCAAGCCGGGCGGTCTCTGCACGGCGTGGAAGCGCGATGGATACACCATCGACGGCTGCATCCACTGGTTCACCGGTTCCCGTCCCGGGAGCAGCCTGTACAAGCTGTGGCACGAGATCGGTCTCATCCAGAGCCTCGATCTCATCGACCTCGACGAGTTCATGCGGGTGGAGTTCCCCGACGCCCCCACCATCGTCTTCCATTCCGACCTCGACCGCATGCAACGCCACTTGACCGAGATCGCTCCCGAAGACGCCGGGTTCATCGCGGAGTTCCTGAACGACGCCAAACGGCTTTCCCGCCACGAGCTTCCGTCCGACCTGCCGCCCCGCCAGTTGATGGGCGCGCTCACCCTCCTCCGGATCATGCCGCACATGCTCAGGATCCTGGGGCCGCTCCGCAAATGGAACGCCCTGACCGTCGCCCAGTTCGCCGAGCGCATCAAGAACCCTCACCTGAGACTGGCCTTCACGCAGCTCTGGCTGCCCGAGATGTCGGCCTTCGCGCTCCTCGTGACGCTCTCCTGGTTCCACGCCCGCCAGGCCGGCTATCCTCTCGGCGGGTCGATGCCCATCGTCGAGGCCGCGGAGAAGCGCTTCCTGCAACTGGGCGGCAAGATAGACTACCGAGCCCGGGTCGCCGACATCATCGTCGAGGACGACCGGGCGACCGGAGTGCGCCTGGCCGACGGGCGGGAGGAGACGACCGACGTGGTCGTGTCGGCGGCGGACGGCCACGCCACCGTCTTCGACATGCTCAAAGGCCGCTACGCGGACGACACGGTGCGCGGCTGGTTCGAGAACCTGGTCCCCTTCCCCCCCCTGGTTTTTGTGGGCCTTGGGGTCGGCCGGGCCTTCTCCGAGGAACCCAAGGTCGCGAATGGCTCGAGTCTGGGGCTGGCGCGGCCCATCAAAGTAGGCGGCCAGACCATCGACCGTCTCAGCTATCACCTGCACAACTTCGACCCCACCCTGGCTCCTGAAGGCAAGACGACCATCACCTGCATGTTCGCGACCGACTATGAGTACTGGAAGAACCTCTCCCAAGACCGCGGGCGCTATGAGGCCGAGAAGAAGGCCATCGGCGACGCCGTGATCGAGGGGCTCGACGGCAGGTTCCCCGGGCTGGCGGGACTGGTGGAGATGGTCGACGTGGCCACGCCCACCACCTTCGAGCGCTACACGGGCAACTGGCGGGGCAGTTTTGAGGGCTGGCTGCCCACCCCGGGCTCGATGACCAACAGCATGCGGAGAACCCTGCCGGGCCTCCAAGACTTCTACATGGCAGGGCAATGGGTCGCTCCCGGCGGGGGCCTACCCTCGGGCGTGATGACCGGGCGCGAGGTCGTGCAACTGATGTGCCACCAGGACGGGAAGAAGTTCCGGGTCCCCGCTTCATAGCGGGCGCGCGCCGCCGCGTGGCGCGCGCCGCCGCATCTCATCCCGCCGGCCTCACCGCGTGTCTCAGCACCGTCTTCAGGTGATCCGGCTCGGCCGTGCGTGGGTCGCTCAGATAGATCTCATGGTGGGGTCCGTGGAACTCGTAGCCGCGCGCCTGCACGTAGGCCGCCATCTTCTCGAGAGTGCGCGGTTCGTCCAGATAGGGACCCAGATGCATGATCTGGACGCAGCGGCCCTCGGCGAACCGCTCGAGCCGGGCCCCTTCGAGCGCAAAAGTGGGGTGCCCCTCCTTGGCGCGTTTCGCGCGGAGCTTCTCCCGGGCCTCGGCGAACATCTCCTCGGTGATGTGATCGGGCTGCATGATCATCAGCGTATACGACCATTCATCGGAGACGGCATAGTCGGCTCCGCCGCCGGGAGTGGTCCACAGCCCCTCCAGAGCCATGACCTTGTACTCGACGGGATCCACCGACCTGCGCCTGGATACGAACTTCAGCGTGTATGAGAGGGCGAACAGAGCGCCGATGCAGCTTACGAAGTGCGGAGAGTCCCGCGGCGACACGCCTTTCTCGATCTCGCCGTCGACCATCGCGAACTGCATCTCAGGCACATCGACCTCGACCACTTCCTCCGTCGAAGGCATGTACAGGTGCCTGAACTGCCCCCTGAGGTCCAGCCTGACAAGATCCCCCACGATCCGACCTCCTCGCCCGCTCCGGTTGCGCCGCGCAAGGCCCTCACACTCAACCATACCACCGGCCGAGCCTCGGAGCCTCCGCGCGGGAACGCGAATGGACGGCAGCCCGGCCGGGTATCAGTGGCACAGAGGACCCCCACGCGGGTCGCCGGCGCCTCAGGCCGGCGACCACATACCGAAGAGAGGAGCGACCGTGCAAGAAGTCCCCAAGCCGTACCTGCAGTTCAAGGCCAGGTTCCCGCAGATACTGCAGAAGAACGAGGAACTCGGCACCCTCATCCACGAGCACGGCGGACCCCTGGACGAGAAGACGCGCTGGCTCGTCAAGCTGGGAATATCGGCGGCCAGCCGCCATCAGACAGGGGTCGTCACCCATGCCGGCAAGGCCCGCGCGGCCGGCGCAAGCCAGGAGGAGATCGTCCACGCACTGCTGCTGGTGATCCCCACCTGCGGGTTCCCGACCTTCATGGAGGCCTACAACCAGATCAAGACGGAGTGAGAGGCCGGCGCCCCGGGCACACGAACACGTCTCCACCGCCCAGACTGAGTTTCTGTATCGCTGAGCCGCAGGCAGGGCAGGCGCGTCCCTTCATGCCGGGACCCATGGCCGGTTCGCAGCCGCCGGGTGAGCCGTAGAGGTCGCTGAACCTGTCCTTGCCGCCCAAGCGGAGCCGCTCCGCCACGACGAAACGCATGGCTTCATACAGAGCCCGCTGCTCCTCGGCGCTGAGTCGATGCTCATGGGGCACCCCTTTCCATGCCGGGCGGCTCGTCGTGCGACCGCTCGTTGTGCGACGACTTCTTGTGCCACGCCGCTTCCTGCGTCCGTTCGTCAGTCTTGGCGACCTCCAAGCCGTCCAGCCGCCACAGGCCGGCGGACAGGGTCCGCCGCACCGCCTCACGGTGCTCTCCCGCCGCGAGACGGCGGGAGATCTCTGGATAGCGCGCCGCTTTGTGAGCCGGGTGATACTGGTCCATGACGTTGATGTAGGTGTCGCGCGACACCTCCGCGGCGAGAAAGGCGGCCACCCCGTCCGTGCCGGCCAGCCCGCCCGGAAGCACCAGGTGGCGCACCAGGAGACCCCGCCGGGCGACCGGGGGCGCCGTGCCCCCGCCGGCGCCGCGCCGCCCCTCAGAGCGCGCCGTCCCGGCGGGCCCGGGGCGACCCGAGCCGTGATCGCGGAGCTCCAGGTCTCCCACCTGGCGGTGCATCTCGAGTACGGCCTCCCGGTTGCGGCGGACGTAGTCCGGCACCCCGGAGAGACGCTCGCCCACGCCGTCGTCGGAGTACTTCATGTCGGGCATGTAGATGTTCACCACGCCGTCCAGCAGACGCAGCGTTTCCAGAGAGTCGTAGCCACCTGTGTTGTAGACGAGGGGGAGGTGAAGGCCCCCGTCCACCGCAAGCACCAGCGCCTCCAGGATCTGCGGGACCACGTGGCTGGGCGAGACGAAGTTGATGTTCTCGCAGCCGGCGGCCTGCAGCTCGAGCATCATGGCGGCGAGCCGCTCAGGGGTGACCTCCCAGAGGAGGGCACGCGGCGCGGCGGAGGGGCTGTCGAGGGCCGCGGCGCCGACGCTCGGCCCGTCCGGCACCGCGTCGCCCGCCGGCCGGCTGATGGTGTGGTTCTGACAGAACACGCAGGCCAGATTGCAGCCGGCGAAGAAGATGGCGCCCGACCCCCCTCGACCCACCAGCGGAGCCTCCTCGCCGAAGTGCGGCCCGAAGCCGGCCACGCGGGCGAGGGCGCCGGTGCGACACTCCCCCAGGTCGCCGGCTATGCGGTCCACCCTGCACTCACGCGGGCAGAGGGCGCAGCTTCGCAAGCGGGCCCGCGCCAGCCGGGCCCGCGCGCCCAGCTGCCCAGAGCCGTGCAGCGCGAGATAGGCGGGCGTCCCGACCGGGGCCGCACCCATACCCACGCCCCTGCCGTTTCCCAGGGCCGCCGTCATGTCGAAGAACCACCTTGTTCCTGCTGGATGTCCCGGCGCGTCGCGCCGACTCGTCGCCCTGCGATGCTTCCCTCGTCATTATGTACCACGTATAGTGGGGAAGGGGCTTGCGCGGGCCGTGCCTGAGCACGGCGAAGGCGACAGGGAAACTGTGGAGGTACAGAATGAGTACAGAGCCGATGAGCACCGGCTGGTATTACCAGAAGGCGAGCACGGGAGGCCAGCAGCCCCTGGGCCCTGTCACCTGGGAAGAACTCGTGTCGTATGCCCGCAGCGGGGCCCTCGCTCACAACGACGTGGTCTGGCACGAGCAGCTGGGCAACTGGATGCCCGCGGCCCAGATCCAAGGACTGTTCCCCATGCCCGCCGCACCGGTCGCCACCCCTGGGGCGGCCGCCGCGGCTCCCGGGCACGCCGCCGCGCCCGGCTACGCGGCCACTCAGGGGTACGGAGCAACCGCGCCGGCCAAGCGGCGCGTCTCGCCTATTGCATGGGCCATCCCGCTCGCGGTGGTGGTCCTGGCGGGTGTCTTCCTTGGCCTCTACTTCGGAGTCTGGCGCGACGGCGACAAGACGACCGCCTCCACCGAGCCCACGACGACTACCGAGGCGGTGACGACTACCGAGGCGGACACCACCACTTCCGAAGCCCCCTACGTGCAGGCCGAGGGCGAGATATTCCTGGAGCCCTCGGGCGAGGCCGGCCCCGAGTCGTTCGCCGGGGAACAGTTCGTGCTCACAGGCCCGACCACCACCCTGTCGATACCCACCACCACTCTCTTCACCACCACCACGTTGCCCGCGACCACGACCACAGCTGCCGGCGGAGTCCAGCCGGTGGCCGTCACCACCCTGCTGGGAGACACCCCCGCCCTCTACGGCGGCTCGAAGAGCAAACAGATAGCCGACAAGGAGGGGCAACTCGCCTTCCTGGCCGCCAACCCCGACAAGGCGGCGGCGTTCTGTGCAGCCCTGAACGCCGACCCGAACCTACGTTGGAGCGGAGGCGCCCAGGTGACGCCGGAGCAACTGCCGGCCTACTTCGCCGAGCTCACTCCCATGCAGCTCACCCGCGACACGCGGGTCACCAACCACGGATATCGTGACGGCAAGCCCACTCCAAGGCAGTCGGCGCTGCAGGCTGGGCAGCTCGTCCTAGTCGACCAGTACGGCGTGCCCCGGGTGCGGTGCGAATGCGGCAACCCGCTGACGCCTCCCAAGCCCGTCCGCGGAACCCCCACCTACACCGGTCCGCGCTGGCCCGGATTCGACCCGGCCAAGGTCATCGTCATTCAGCAGACCAACGTGACCATCAACATCTTCGTCGTCGTCGACATCAAGACCGGAGAGCCGTTCAGCCGGCCGGCCGGGACCGACGGCAGCCAGGACGCGGCGGCTCCCACGACCACGACCTCCCTCACCAGCGGAGCGCCGGTCTCCGGAGTCGAACTGGAAGGTCTGTGGAGCGGCAGCTTCACCGTGACCGACATCAACATCCCCGAGGAGATGCAGGGCGCAGCGGCCGAAGAGGGCTGCGACCTGGCCATGCTCAAGGAACTACTCGGCCAGGCGCTGCCCATGACACTGGAGATGACGGTCGACGCCGGAGAACAGAGCGGCACCGCGGTCATGCTCGTGGACGTGTCCGCGCTGGATCCCGGCCAGAGCGGCGACATCAGCAGCGAGCCGCTGACGCTCAGCTGGACCCTTCAGGACGACACGATCACCTTCGACGCGGGCGAGGCCGAAGTGACGACGGACATGACCGGCACCTTGAGCAGACGGGGACAGACCCTGGTGATGTCGGGCACCATGTTCTCAGGCGAGAGCGGCATGGGCATGTATGCCGACTGGGAGGTGACCAAGTAGCCCGGTAGGTGCTACACGCCTTCCACCGCTTCGTCGATCACGGCTTCGGAGACCATGCCGGCTTCCTCGCCACCGAGATGCGGGATGCGCTTGGCCAGCTCGGCCTCTTTCTCTTTGACGGTCTGCCAACTCGTCGAAGCCGCCTCGGTGACCCGGGTACGCGCGTCGTGCGCCAGGCGCTGCGCCTCGGTAGGAACGTCCACGAAGGACGCCTGCAGGCTCTTGCCCGTCTCTTTCGATGATTTCCACGCGATCGCGACGACGATGGCAAGCAGCCCCCCGATGAAGGCCGCCAGGATCAACCGCACGAAGTTCATGCCACTCATCACTTTCCTCCTGCTCGAAGACCGTCTTCAACAGTGACCGGACGACATGCATCTCCTTGTACCCGCGACGGCGGATTTCACACCGCGTCTATGGCGAGCGCGGCCAAATAGGCATCGGCGACGAGATTGCCCCTCACGTCGGCCAGCCTGCACAGCCCGGCGAAGACCTCCCAGCTACGTGGGCCGGGTGTCACGATCACGGCGTTCGGTTGCTCCCGGTCATCTTGCCCTACGAACATTTGTTCGCTATACTGCTGCCTCCTCCGAACATATGTTCGGGAAACGAGCCAGATTCTGTTGGATCTCATTGCTGTTCTTAAAAAATGCAACTTCCATTGCAATGACAGCGAACCACCCCGAGGGTGTCCCCGACGCCAGGCCCAGCGCCCCTTTCGTCCACCTGCACGTGCACTCGAACTTCTCGTTCCTTGACGGCGGCAGCCGTATCGACGAGTTGGTCTCCCGGGCGGCCGAGTTGGGGCAGCCCGCCTTGGCACTCACCGATCACGACGGCCTCTACGGCGCCGTGCGCTTCGCCAAGGCCTGCGCCAAGCACGGCATCAGGCCCATCTTCGGAGCCGAGGCGCGGGTCGAGTCGTTGTGCGGCGACGAACCGCCGGACGACCCTCATCACCTCGTCCTCCTCGCTGAGACCCGGGAGGGCTATGCCAACCTATGCCGCCTCCTTTCCACGGCCCACCTCGCCGACCCCGAGCGACAGCGGCCGCCACTCATAACCATCGCATCCCTGTGCGCCCACGCCGAGGGTCTCATCTGCCTCACCGCCTGCCGCCACGGCGAGGTCGGATACCTGGTCGACGCAGGTCGTGATCACGGTGCCCGCGCCGCCCTCCTCCACCTCCGCGAGATTTTCGATGCCGCCCACCTCTATGTGGAGCTACAGTACTTCGGCTACGAGCCCCACCAGGAAGCCCACGCCGGCCAGCACGGCTCGCCTGTGTACGAGAAGGTCCGCGCCGGCGGTGGCCGTCTCCGGCACCGGCCCACTGCCGCCGAGGCCGCGTCCTCCTCTCAGTCTACTCTATTGCAGTTCTTTCCATCTACAACTATGATTGCATCCTGGCGCGCAGACCGAGCGGCAGATACCGGCCCCAGCCATGCCGCCCACCCCGCTCTCGCCGACCGACCCGACCTCCCGCGCGGCGCCCCGCAACGCCTCAACCCCGCCGATTACGACGTCGGCTTCCACCGTGACGGCCGGCCCTGGCGGCTGTCCTGCCTCGCCTACTGCGAGCGCCTCAGCCGCCTGGCCGCCGCGTGCGGTCTCAAAACGGTGCTCACCACCAATACCCACTATGCAGGAAGAAATGATCGTGCTTTGCACCTGGTCTGCCGCGCCGCCGGACGCGATCAGCCACTGTCGGCCTATCCCGACCCGGTGCCCGGAGCCCGCTGCCTCAGGTCCCGAGTCGAGCTGGAGACTTTTGCCCGCCCACTCCTGGAGCTGCTCGCCGCGGAGGAACTACCGGACTGCTGGTCAGACTGGGCCCCGTCAGACTACGGTTGTATGCATGAGTATTGCAATGCAACATCTATTGCACCATTGAAGATGGCGGGAGCCGCTCACGAGGGTGTATCTGGAGGTGCCGGCGAGGAGACCGCAGGGCGCCTCAGCCCCGGGCCGCTCGCCGGTCGAGACCCCCTCGACACCGCCGCAGCCGTCGCCGCCCGGTGCAACGTCGATCTGGACCTGGGGACCTTCCACTTCCCCCAGGTGGCCATCCCCGCAGACGAGACTGCCTACTCGCTCCTTGCCAAGCGCTGCTTCCGGGGCATCGCGCGGCATTACAGGCCCGTGCCACCCCGAGCCATGGAGCTTCTCGAGAAGGAGCTCCGCATGATCCAGCAGATGGGATTCGCCCATTATTTCTTGGTGGTGCACGACATCGTCAGGTGGGCGCGGGCCCGCGGCATCGCGTGCAGCGGGCGGGGGA
>Ga0123333_10004686_pt1 | contig 12701 bp, 11 predicted proteins | sample BioC12SIPDNA_3_FD_89957 | JGI IMG/M metagenome (GOLD analysis project Ga0123333, IMG submission 89957) | Anaerobic biogas reactor microbial communites from Washington, USA - Biogas_R2_B C12 SIP DNA | ecosystem: Engineered > Bioreactor > Anaerobic > Unclassified | place: Washington, USA...
CACACCCACCACGTGGAGCTCCTCTCGGAGCTCACGCGGGCCTGAGACGAGCGTGAAGGTCCGCTGACGCCCGCGCGTCGCGTCGCCACGCGTCTCTCACGCGGCTTCCGGTTACCCTGGTAGCTCGCATGAACCGTCGCCGTCTCGCTTGGCTCACCCTCGTCGTGCTGCTCGCCGCCATCGTCGCCTGCGCTCCGCGCGCGCTGCCCGACGACCGCCTGGCGCAGGCCGGCGCGGCGCGCTCCACGGCCGCGGCCGGCCCCCTCGGGGTGCCGGCGCCGCCCAGCCCGGCGCTGCCGCCGGAGGCCGTGCGGCCCGCGGGCACGCCCGACCTGGTGATCATCGCCTTCTCGGGCCACTGCGGGCTGGTGTGCAACACCCGCGACACCTGGTCGTACCTCGACAGCGCCAGCGAGTCCACCGGCGGGGTGGCGGTGCTGCACGGCATCGAGAAGGCCTACGAGGCGCTCGGTTTCGAGAACATCGAGACCTTCAGCGCCTCGTCGTTCGTCACCGCCCACTACTCCGAGATCAGCGGCGAGGTCGAGCCCGGCTACCTGCAGGCGCAGGCCTACCTCGACGAGGTGAAGCGCGAGCTGATCGACGGCTACGTGAACCCCACGCGCGTGGTGCTGGTGGGCCACTCGCACGGCACCGTGTGGGCGTCGCTGCTGGCCATGAACAACATCGACGTCACCTTCGACGCCTTCGTATCGCTCGACGCCATCTGCTGGATGTGGTGGGCCAAGCACCGCCAGTTCATCGTCGAGACGTTCGTGAACGGCCCCTGGACCATCCCGTTCCCCCTCGACCAGGGCGACCCGTGCGGCACCCTGGCGGTGCCGGGCCAGAGCCGGCGCGCCAACATCAACGACGTGGTGCCGGCGAACGTCATCTTCGGGCTCGAGGTGCGCACCAGCTTCCGGCTCGTCTCCTTCGACCCCAACGTGCTCGCCGACGACGACGTCAACGTGCGCATCAACGGCACCGACCGCAACCTGTGGGGGGTGGTGGCGCGCGAGTCGCACTCGAACCTGGGGCGCTACTACAACCAGTCGATCGGCTGGGTGGCGTCGATGATCCAGGCGCTGGGCGTGCCCGACCACGGCGAGTACCCCATGGAGACCTTCGTGCTGCCGCCCCCGCCCGAGGGCTTCGAGTACCAGAGCGGCGAGATCGTCCCGCGCTCGCCCTGAGCGGCCGCCGCCGCGCCCGCGCGCGGCGGCCTGTTCTACGTCCGTTGGTACAACGGCCCGCGTTCCGGGCCGGGATGTGACCATCATGGGTGCATGGCGACCAGAGAGCGAACGGGCAAGGAGGCGGCCGCGACCCAGCAGGCCCCGGTGGAGGCGCCGGAGCGGCGCCCGCGCAGCAGCGACACCGAGGCGAAGCTGATGGAGACGGCGCTGGTCCTCGACACCGTGCGTGTCACCGAGCAGGCGGCCATCGCCGCCAGCCGCGTGGCGGGCAAGGGCGACTCCGACATGGTGGACCAGGCGGGCGTCGACGCGATGCGCCGCGTGCTCAACGAGCTGCCCATCGACGGTCGCATCGTGATCGGCGAGGGCGAGCGCGACGAGGCGCCGATGCTCTACATCGGCGAGCAGGTCGGCACCGCCGACGAGGACGCCTGGCCCGTCGACATCGCGGTCGACCCGGTGGAGGGCACCAGCATCACCGCGCGCATGATCAACAACGCCGTGGCGGTGATCGCGATGGCCGAGCGCGGCGGGCTGTTCCAGGCGCCCGACACCTACATGGAGAAGCTCATCGTGGGCCCGCCCGCCAAGGGCAAGGTCGACCTCACCTGGCCGGTGGCCGCCAACCTGCGCGGCGTGGCGCTGTCGCTCGACCGCGCCGTCGACGACCTCACGGTCGTGATCCTCGACCGGCCGCGGCACGCCGAGCTCATCCAGCAGGTGCGCGAGGCGGGCGCGCGCGTGAAGCTCATCGGCGACGGCGACGTGATCGCGGCGCTGGCGGCGGCCGTGCGCGGCACCGGCGTCCACGCCGTGATGGGCACCGGCGGCGCCCCCGAGGGGGTGCTGGCGGCCGCGGCCCTCAAGTGCCTGGGCGGCGAGATCCAGGGGCGCTTCCGCCCCCGCAACGACGAGGAGCGCGCGCGCCTGGCGGCCATGGGCGCCAGCGAGGACCGCGTCTACCGCACCGAGGAGTTCGCGCCCGGCAAGAGCATCGTCTTCAGCGCTACCGGCATCACCGACGGCGATCTGCTGCGCGGCGTGAAGTTCTTCAAGAACGGCGCTCGCACCCACAGCATCAGCATGGGCTACCGCGGGGGCGTCATCCGCTTCACCGACTCGGTGCACCTGTGGGGCGACGGCGCGCGCGTGACCATCCAGGTCTGAGCGCGCCCGGCGCGGGTCCTCGCGACCCGAGAACGCGGGAGCGGCGCGCCCGGTGCTGGGCGCGCCGCTCCTGGTCGCCAGGGCTCTGCCGGGCTAGCGGCCCGTCACTCCTCGTCCTTGGGGCGCGGGGTCATCTGGCCGAGCGCGGCCGCGCCCGCCTCGCTGCGCGCCCACTCCACGAACGCCGCCAGGGCGCGGCCGCGGTGGCTGACGCTGCGCTTCTCCTCCAGGCTGGCCTCGGCGAAGCTCTTGCCGAGCTCGGGGCTGTAGAACACCGGGTCGTAGCCGAAGCCGCCGGTGCCGCGCGGGCCCTCGAGGATGACGCCCTCGCTCTCGCCGCGGAAGGCGCGCACGGCGCCGCCGGGCGTGGCCATGACGATCACCGCCACGAACTTGGCGGCGCGCGCCTCGCCGTCGACCTGCTTGAGCTTCTGCAGCAGGTGCGCCATGCGCTCGCCGTCGTTCAGGCCGGGGCCGCCGTAGCGGGCCGTGTGCACGCCGGGCTCGCCGCCGAGCGCGGCGACCTCCAGGCCGGAGTCGTCGGCCAGGGCGGCGACGCCCGTCTCGAGCGCCACGTGGGCGGCCTTGACGAGCGCGTTCTCCTCGTAGCCGGCGCCGGTCTCCTCCGGGAAGCGCGTGACGCCGAGCTCGGCGGCGGAGCTGAGCACGAACGGTAGGCCGACGAGCGCCTCGCGGAACTCGTCCAGCTTGCCGGGGTTGCTGCTGGCCAGGACCAGCTTGTACGGGGGGTGTGTCATCCGAGTTGCGGCCTCACTATCTCGAGTAGCTTCTGTGCGGCGGCGATGCCGGTCGCGAGCAGCGTGACGTAACGCTCGGCGTCCAGCGGGCGCGCCTCGCTGCCCCCCTGCACCTCCACCACCTCGCCGGCGCCGGTGGCGACCACGTTCAGGTCGACCTCGGCCGCGACGTCCTCGGCGTAGTCGAGGTCGACGCGCGCCTCGCCCCCCACCAGGCCCACGCTGACCGCTGCCAGCTCGTGCAGGAGCGGCCACTCGTCGAGCTCGCCGCGGAACACCAGCCCGTTGGCGGCGTCGTGCAGCGCCAGGTAGCCGGCCAGGATGGCCGCGCAGCGCGTGCCGCCGTCGGCGATCAGCACGTCGGTGTCGACGGTGATGGTCTTGCCGCGGAACATCGACAGGTCGACGCAGCTGCGCAGCGCGCGGCCGACGAGGCGCTGGATCTCCTGGGTGCGGCCGCTGGCGTAGAGCCGTTCGCGCTGCACGCGCACGTTGGTGCTGCGCGGCAGCAGCGCGTACTCGGCGGTGAGCCAGCCGGTGGCGCCGGCCACGCCGCGCAGGTGCGGTGGCAGCTTGCTCTCGATGGTCACGGTGGCCAGCACCTGCGTGCCGCCCCAGGTCACCAGCGCCGAGCCCTCGGCGTGCGGGTTGTAGCCGGTCCGCACCTCGACGGGCCTGAGCTCGCTGGCGCCGCGGCCCTCGCGCGCCGGCACCTTGGGGGCGGCGCTCACCGGGCCCGCTCCGCGGGCCCTAGGCTCAGGTCGGTGACGGGCAGCTGCTCGTAGGTGCCCGCGGGCCCACCCAGGACCTCGGCGGCGTGCAGGAACGACGGCACGTCGCCGGTCACCAGGTAGCGCACGCCGGCGCGACCACCCGCGGGCGCCAGCAGGCCGAGGCGTCGCAGGTCGCGCGCCACCACCGCCGCCACCGCCTCGGCGGAGTCGATGAGCGTGACGCCCTCGCCGAGCACCTCGGCCAGCACGCCCTTGAGGGCGGGGTAGTGGGTGCAGCCGAGGATCACGGCGTCGAGGGGCGGTCGCCCCTCCAGGTAGTGGCTGGCGACCAGGCGCGCGATGGCGGTGTCGGAGACGCCCTCCTCGACGATCGGCACGAACAGCGGGCAGGCGCGCGCCCAGGTGATGGCGCCGGCGCGCTCCAGGCGGTCCTGGTAGACGCGCGAGGCCACCGTGCCCTGCGTGCCGAGCACGCCGATGCGCCCGCCGGGCGCGCGGCCGAGCGCCGCCGCCACGCCGGGCTCCACCACGCCCCAGGTGGGCACGGGCAGCCGGTCGGCGAGCTCGGGCAGCGCCGCCGCCGAGGCGGTGTTGCAGGCGATGACGATGCCCTTGACGCCACGGCCGAGCAGCGCGTGCGCGATCTCGGTGGCGAAGCCGCGCACCATCTCGGGCGGCTTGGGACCGTAGGGCACCCGCGCCGTGTCCCCGAGGTAGACGAACGACTCGTGGGGCAGGGCGCGCCTGAGCTCCTTGAGGACCGTCAGGCCGCCGACGCCGGAGTCGAAGACGCCGAGGGGCGCGGACGCGCCGCGGGGCGGGGGAGGGGGGAGTGGCACCGCGACAGCTTACCACCGGCTCGCGGACCGCCCGGCAGCGGAACGCGGGACGCCCGCCGGGCGAGCGCCGGCGAGCGTCCTAGCGAGCTTGGCGGAGAGGGAGGGATTCGAACCCTCGATGCAGGTTGCCCCACATACACGCTTTCCAGGCGTGCTCCTTAAACCACTCGGACACCTCTCCAGGAGCGTCCCTTCGCGCGACGCCACGGTGTGAGCAGCGCCAGCGAGTGTAGCAGGCGCCCTCCGGTACGGTCAACGAACGGCTTACCGTCGCTCAGGGGCGCCGCGCCCGTCTCGCGATACGTACCCACGCGACATCGAGCCGCACGCGCGGCGACTTAGACTCGGCGACGACACAGGAGGAGCGATGCTCAAAGACCGTATCGTGATGCTCGAAACGCCCGAGGCCGTGGAGTCGTTCCTGGCCGACTACCCCACCAGCGTCATCTTCAAGGCCGGCACCTGCCACAAGACCATGCAGGGCTTCGGCTTCGTGCAGGAGGTGCTAGAGCCGCGCGAGGACCTGATGTGCGGCGTGATCCGCGTGGTGGAGGCGCGCCCCGCCAGCAACCTCGTCGCCGAGCGCACCGGCATCCAGCACGAGTCGCCGCAGGTCATCCTGTTCAAGGACGGCCAGCCGGTGTTCGACGTCGACAACTGGGACATCACCCCCGAGGCGCTGGCGACCGGCTTCGCGGACCTGCCGGTGGGCGCCGACGTGGCGCCGCCCAAGGCGCGCGCCGGCTCCGACCTCGAGCCGTACCTCGAGGTGCTGGAGCGCTTCCTCTCGGGGAAGATCGACGAGCGCGAGTTCGAGCACACCTACACCCACATGTTCCGCGCCGACGCCTCGCTGCGCACCAACGACGAGGTCGAGGCCCTCAACTCGATCTTCGGTGACATCGACCAGCACATGAACATGCACCTGATGATGGCCGGCAAGGCCGACACCTCCAAGCTGCGCGAGCGTGCCCAGGCGGCCTACGACCGCCTCAAGGAGATCACGCAGGCCACGGCCTGAGCGGTAGCAGCTAGAGCGAGCTAGGTCAGGAGCAGCCGCCTTCTAAGCGGTTGCTCCTTCTGTTTCGGGGGGCGCGGAGGTCCGACGCGCTCTACGGGCCGTCGGTCAGAGGTCGGGCTCGTCGGTGAAGCCCGGCGCGCGCTTCTCGCGCAGCGAGGCGATGCCCTCGCGCACGTCGGGGCCGGTGAAGCCCAGGAACTCCAGCGCCAGCGAGGCGTCGAAGGTGGGCCCGGCCAGGCGCAGCCAGTTGTTCAGCGCGTACTTGGTGAAGCGGATGGCGCTGGCGCTGCCGTCGCGCAGGCGGCGCGCCACCTCCAGCGCCTTGGCCTCCAGCTGGTCGTCGTCCACCACCAGGCTCACGAGGCCGAGGCGCTCGGCCTCCTCACCGCTGAGCGGCTCGCAGGTCAGCAGGTAGTACTTGGCCTTGGCCATGCCGATCAGCAGCGGCCACACCACCGCGGCGTGGTCGCCGGCCGCGACGCCCAGGCGCGTGTGGCCGTCGATGATGCGCGCGGTGCGCGAGGCGATCGAGACGTCGGCCAGCAGCCCCGCCACCAGGCCCGCCCCCACGGCGGGGCCGCGCATGGCGGAGACGATGGGCTTGCTGCAGTCGATCACGTTGTAGACGAGGTCGCGCGCCTCCTTCCACACCCGCACGCGCGTCGACCAGTCGTCGGCGATGCGCTCGACCATCAAGAGGTCGCCGCCGGCGGAGAAGCCGCGCCCGGCGCCCGTGAGGATGGCCACGTCCACCTCCCGGGAGGCGTCGACGTCGCGCCACACCTCGACGAGCTCGCGGTGCATGGCCTCGTCGGCGGCGTTGAGGCGCTCGGGCCGGTCCATGGTGATCTGGAGGATGCGCGGCTCGGGCATGCTCACGCGCAGGCGCTCGTAGCGCTGGAACCCCGCGGGCACGGCGCCGCCCGGCCCCGCGCCGTCAGTCACGCCGCTTCTCGCTCTCGAGGAAGCGCTCGAAGGCGTCGTCGCTGCGCTGGCGTGGCGTCACGACGGCGCGGCCGCCGGCCGGCTCGTCGGCGGGGCGCGCCGTGACCTTGGGCAGCGGCGGCTGGGCCTCCCACAGGCTGTTGCGCGCCACCGCGGGCTGGGCGGGCGCCTCACGCTGCGCCTCGCGCGGCGCGGGCTCGCGCTCGGCGCGCTCGCGCCGGTGGGTCCGGCGGCGCTCGCGCTCGGCGGCGGGCTCGGGCACCTTCTCCCACGGCTTGGGCGTCCTGGCCCGCTGCGCCTCGGCGCCGCGGCGCGCGGGCCGTGCGGCCGGCTGCGCCGCACGCCGGGCGGCGTCGCCGAGCGACAGCGCCGCCCACACGGTGAAGGCGAGCGCGACGGCGAAGAAGAAGGCCAGCAGGATCAGGAGTACGAGGGGGCTCACTACCCCCTCAGGATAAGCGCCCGGGGGCGCGGCGGCAACGCGGCGGCCGACGTGGCGCCCGCCGCGGGCCGCAGCGCCCGTCTCAGGCGCGTTCGGTGAGCAGGGAGGCGAGCACGGCCGCGTCGACGTTGCCGCCCGACACGACCAGCACGGTGGGCCCGGGCGCGAGCCGCACGCCGTCGGCCTCGGCGCCCGCCAGCAGGCGCTGCAGCGCCCCCAGGCTCAGGCCGCCGGTGGGCTCCACCACCAGGCGCGCGTGGTTGGCGTACCAGCGCACCGCGTCGGCGATGGCCTCTTCGCCGACGCGCACGACGCCCGCCAGCAGGCGTGTCAGGAGCGCGAAGTTCAGCTCGCCGATGCTCTGGGTGCGCACGCCGTCGGCGAGGGTGCGCGTGACCCGCTCGGCGCTCCAGTGGCGGCGCTCGCCGCTCACGAGCGAGTCGTGGGCGTCGGCCGCCAGCTCGGGCTCGGCGCCGATCACCTGCGCCTGGGGCCGCAGCGCCCGCACGGCCACGGCGATGCCCGAGGAGAGCCCACCGCCGCCCACCGGTGCGATCACGTTGGCGACGTCGGGCAGGTCCTCGACGATCTCGGCGCCGATGGTGCCCTGGCCCGCCACGATCCACGGGTGGTCGTAGGGCGGCACCAGCGTGGCGCCGGTGTCGCGGGCGATCGCCAGCGCGGTGCCCTCGCGGTCCTCCTGGGTGTTGGGGCAGCGCACCACCTCGGCGCCCAGCGCGCGGGTGTTCTCGACCTTCACCTGCGGCGCCCCCTCGGGGATGACGATGGTGGCCTTCACCCCGAAGCGCCTGGCCGCCGCCGCTACCCCCTGGGCGTGGTTGCCGCTCGACTGCGCCACCACCCCGCGCCGGCGCTCGGCGTCGCTCAGGTTGGCGAGGAAGTTGAGCGCCCCGCGGATCTTGAACGAGCCGGTCAGCTGCAGGTTCTCGGGCTTGACGTAGAGCGGAGGCCCGTCGGCCACGCCGAGGTCGAGGGGCAGCAGCGGCGTGCGCCGCGCCACCCCAGCGATGCGGTGGCGCGCGGCGGCGACGTCGTCGAGCGTCGGTTCCGGGAGCGGGGCTGCTGGCGAGGGGTTCATGGCACCTGTTTAGCACGTGGCTCGCGCGGCTCCCGCGCCTGGTGTACCTACGCCGGCGGGCCGCCCGCCCGCGCGAGGAACGCCTCCAGCTCGGCGCGTTCGGGCAGCGCCGGGATGGCCCCGTGGCGCGTGACCGTCAGGGCGGCGTAGGCGTTGGCGCGCCGCAGCGCCGCCTCGAGCGCCGCGGGGTCGGCGCTCAGCGCGGCGCCGCCCGGCGGGTGGGCGCACCACGCCGCCAGCAGGGCCGCCATGAAGGCGTCGCCGGCGCCGGTGGTGTCCAGCGCCGTCACCGAGAAGCCGGGCACGTGGCCCGCGCGCCAGGTGGCCCCCGCAGCGGCGGGACCGGAGCGCGCCAGGTAGTCGACGCCGCCGGCGCCGCGCGTCACGCACAGGAGCTCGAGCCCCGGGTGGCAGAGGGCGCGGGCCGCCTCCAGCCCCGGGTCGCCCACCAGGAACGCGAGCTCCTCCGCGCTCAGCTTCAGCAGGTTCACGCGCGGCAGCAGCGTCAGCACCGCCTCGCGGGCGGCCGCGGGGCTGGGCCACAGGTCGAGCCGAAGGTTGGGGTCGAGCGAGCGCGTCACGCCGTGGCGCTCGGCGAGCGCCAGCGCGTGGAGCGTGGCGCTGCGCGAAGGCTCGGCCGTCAGGCTCAGGGTGCCCACGTGCAGCACGTGCGCGCCGGCCAGGTAGCCCTCGTCGACGTCGGCGGGCTCCAGCCGCGTGTCGGCGGCGCCCTGGCGGTAGAAGAAGAAGTCGCGCTCACCGCCGTCGCCCAGCGCCACGAACGCCAGCGCCGTGCGCGCCGCCGGGTCGCGGCGCAGGAGGCTCACGTCGACCCCCTCGTCGGCCAGGGTGGCCAGCAGGTGGTCGCCGAACGGGTCGGCGCCCACGCGGCCGACGAAGCTGGTCCCTACGCCCAGGCGCGCGGCGCCGACGGCCACGTTGGCGGGCGCGCCGCCGGCCGCGCGGGCGAACAGCGTGGCGTCGGCCAGCGAGGGGCCGGTGGCCTCGACCGCAACGAGGTCGACGAGCGCCTCGCCCAGCGTGATCAGCGAGGGCCGGGCCGCGGGGGGCATGCGCCGAGCTTAGCGCGCGCCAGCGGTTTCCCCAACGTCTACTGGCGAGCCGGAGCGCGGTCTACATCGTGATACAACTGGAACTCGGCGGCGCCACGGCGCCATAGGCGGAATCACCCAGGCGGCTCGCCTCGGACCTTCGTGCTCGGTGACCCAACGGTCGAAGCGCGTCAGCTCTCGGGGCGCGCGGCCCCGCGCGCCGAACAACGTGTGAACGAGGGGCTTGTGCCGATGGACGTACCCAGACACCAGGATCTCATCAACTCTGCCAGCCTCGATTACATCGAGGAGCTGTACCTGCGCTACCTGGACGAGCCGGGCTCGGTGCCCGAGGAGTGGCGCGACTACTTCGCGAGCCGCGCCGAGGCCGAGGGGCCGCGCCCCACCGCGCTGGGCCCGAGCTTCCGGCCGCGCAGCCTCTTCGCCGGCGGTGCCCCCAGCCTGGCCACCGCCGACGGCGAGGACGTGGGCGTGGCGGCGGCGCTGCTGCAGCAGAAGCTCGACCGGCTGGTGCGCAACTACCGCGTGCGCGGCCACCGGCTCGCGCAGCTGAGCCCGCTCGGCCAGGAGCCGTTCGAGGCGCCCGAGCTCGAGCCGGCCTACTACGGCATCACCCCCGAGGACATGGACCGGCCCGTGCTGCCCACGGTGTTCCCGGGCGCCACCACCGTCGGGGAGGTCATCGAGGGCCTGCAGGCCACCTACTGCCGCAGCATCGGCGTGCAGTTCATGCACATCGACTCGCTCGAGGTGCGCGTCTGGCTGCAGCGGCGCATGGAGTCCACGCGCAACCGCCTGCACCTCAGCCGCGCCAAGCAGCTGCGCATCCTCACCAAGCTGACCGACGCCACCATCTTCGAGGAGTTCATCCAGAAGAAGTACCTGGGCGCCAAGAGCTTCTCGCTGGTGGGCTCCGAGACGCTGATCCCGCTGCTCGACCAGGCCATCGAGAAGGCCGGCGACCAGGGCGTCGAGGAGGTCGTCATGGGGATGGCCCACCGCGGCCGCCTCAACGTGCTTGCGAACATCCTCGGCAAGAACCCGCGCACCATCTTCCGCGAGTTCGAGGACACCGACCCCGAGATGTACATGGGTCGCGGCGACGTCAAGTACCACCTCGGCTACTCCAACGACTGGATCACCGAGAGCGGCAAGCGCATCCACCTGTCGCTGGCGTTCAACCCCTCGCACCTCGAGTTCGTGAACCCGGTGGTGCTGGGCCGCAGCCGCTCGAAGGGCGACCGCATCGGCGACCGCGACCGCGAGCGCGTGCTGCCCATCCTCATCCACGGCGACGCGGCCTTCATCGGCCAGGGCGTGGTGCAGGAGACCCTCAACCTGAGCCGCCTGGTGGGCTACCGCGTGGGCGGCGCGCTGCACGTGGTGATCAACAACCAGGTAGGCTTCACCACCGGCCCGCGACAGGGGCGCAGCACCACCTACGCCTCCGACGTGGCCAAGATGCTGCAGAGCCCGATCTTCCACGTCAACGGCGAGGACCCCGAGGCCGTGGCGCAGGTGATCGAGCTGGCGATGGACTTCCGCGCCGAGTTCAAGCGCGACGTCGTCATCGACATGTACGCCTACCGCCGCTTCGGCCACAACGAGACCGACGAGCCGGCCTTCACCCAGCCGGTGATGTACGAGAAGATCCGCCAGCGCAAGGGGGTGCGCGAGGCGTACCTCGAGCACCTGCTGACCCTCGGCGAGGTGACCGAGGAGGACGCCGAGCGCGTGGCCGAGGAGCGCCGCGCGCACCTCGAGCAGGAGCTGTCGGTGGCGCGCAGCGGCGACTTCAAGCTGCAGTACTCCACCCTCGAGGGGGTGTGGAGCAAGTACCAGGGCGGCTCCGACGCGGCGCTGCCCGACCCCGACACCGGCATCGAGCGCGCCGAGGCGAGCCGCCTGCTGGAGGCCATCACCCACACGCCCGCGGAGTTCCGGCTCAACCCCAAGATCGCGCGGCAGATGAACACCCGCCGGCAGATGGCGGCGGGCGAGGTGCCGCTCGACTGGGCGGCCGGCGAGGCGCTCGCCTTCGCGAGCCTCGTGAGCCAGGGCGTCAAGGTGCGCATGACCGGCCAGGACGTGGAGCGCGGCACCTTCAGCCACCGCCACCAGGTCCTCCACGACGCCGTCGACGGCTGGGAGTTCATGCCCATGCGCAACGTCGAGGCCGAGAAGGGCCTGTTCGAGATCCACAACAGCCCCCTCTCCGAGGTGGCGGTGCTGGCCTTCGAGTACGGCTACAGCAACGACGCCCCCGACGCGCTGGTGATCTGGGAGGCGCAGTACGGCGACTTCGTGAACGTGGCGCAGGTGATCATCGACCAGTTCCTGGCCAGCGCCGAGGAGAAGTGGTCGCGCCTGTCGGGCCTCGTCATGCAGCTGCCGCACGGCTTCGAGGGGGGCGGCCCCGAGCACTCGAGCGCCCGCCTCGAGCGCTTCCTGCAGCTGTGCGCCGACGACAACATGCAGGTGGTCTACCCGACCACGCCGGCGCAGATCTTCCACCTGCTCAGGCGCCAGGTGCTGCGGCCGCTGCGCAAGCCGCTCATCGTGATGTCGCCCAAGAGCCTGCTGCGCCACCCGCGCGCCACCAGCGAGCTCGACGAGTTCACGCGCGGCACGTTCCAGCGCGTCATCCCCGACGCCAGCGTGGACCCCGCCAAGGTGCAACGCATCCTGCTGACGAGCGGCAAGGTCTACTACGACCTGCTGGCCGCGCGCGAGAGCCGCGAGGCCGACGACGTGGCCATCGTGCGCCTGGAGCAGCTCTACCCGCTGCGGCCCGAGGCCATCGAGGCGGCGCTGGCGCCGTACGCCAAGGACGTGCCGGTGGTGTGGGTGCAGGAGGAGCCGGAGAACAACGGCGCCTGGCACTACCTGCTGGTGCGCTACCTGGACAGCTTCCACGGCCACCCGTTCCGGGGCGTCTACCGGCCGGCGTCGGCCAGCCCCGCCACCGGCTCGGGGGCAGCGCACCGGCTGGAGCAGGCCGAGCTGCTAAGGCGAGCGTTCGAGGATTGAGAGCCCGGGCGCGGCGCCGGCCGTAGCGGCCGGCGCCGCCGCCGTGAGGTACCGGTAAGGTGTTAACCAACGAGGCGACCACCAAGGTCGAGGAGCGGCGGAGCGCCGCGGTCGAAGGAGCGAAGATGGCAACGGACGTGAAGGTGCCCGCGGCGGGCGAGTCCATCACCGAGGTCTACATAGGCACCTGGCTCAAGAAGCCGGGCGAGGCCGTGGCGGTCGACGAACCGATCGTGGAGGTCGAGACCGACAAGGCGACGCTCGACGTCCCCGCGCCCGTGGCGGGGGTGCTCATGGAGCAGCTCAAGGGGGAGGGCGAGGCGGCCACCATCGGCGAGGTGATCGCGCGCATCGACGAGACCGCGTCCGTGCCGGCCGCGGCTCCGGCGGCCGA
>Ga0123333_10004687_pt1 | contig 12701 bp, 5 predicted proteins | sample BioC12SIPDNA_3_FD_89957 | JGI IMG/M metagenome (GOLD analysis project Ga0123333, IMG submission 89957) | Anaerobic biogas reactor microbial communites from Washington, USA - Biogas_R2_B C12 SIP DNA | ecosystem: Engineered > Bioreactor > Anaerobic > Unclassified | place: Washington, USA...
CAAAGGTCTTGCGGACCCAATTGGCCGTGGATGAAGGAATGCGTTATACGCCGAAAACCCGACAATAGCAACCATATGCTGCGATCGAACTCTGCCGCGTCGGCGCGGGAATCATTCGTAAGCGACCGTTTCCGAGTACGCCTACCGCAGCGCAAGACGCTTCGAGCGGGCTAGTTGCCCTTGCCTGTCTTGACACGAAGATTGAATATTTACACTATTCGACCCACTTTGTTTCTCTTCCCACTTACACCCGTATCGATCAGCTTCCTATTTGACCTATATTTCCAGGTCAGGTTTTTGCTCCACCGCTCGCAAGGGTGATAGAAAGCCGGGCAGTGTCGGCTATTCGCGATGCCATTCAGACGGAACCAACGCTCGTCCCCGGTGCAGTGCCTCGCTGTCCATGCTCGAGGCGGGGGATTCTCGCCGCGAAGCCCACCAAGCACTTGATTGCGTATCTCGTTCCAACGCAATCAATCGTGTCGAGCTACCTTCATGAAGAACGACATTGAGTGTCATCCGAAATCTGAACCATTTTGCTTTATGATGCCCAGACCCGATTGGACACTTTCGACGGGCGATCAATTCGGAAGGTCTCGCGGTCGAGTCCTTGGATTTCTACCCAATAGCTATTCTTCAAACCAGCGGCCGACCACTGCCCGCCGTTCAGCCGCTGGTTTTGGAATGCGCACGACTTGTCGTCGCTTTCTGTGAATTCCATATCTTTCTTTTTCCGGGCCTTCAAGCGAATCTGTGGGTGAGCCGGGTTCACTCCGCACTTCACTCCTGCGCGGTGCTCTCCCGCGGCAGCCAGGCTGTCGCCTCGGGCATGAGAATCATCGCCAGGGATGTCTGGACCGGGTAATTGCAGATGCAGCCGACGGCAAAGTTGGGCACGCTCAGCACGCCGTCGGCGGCGACCAGGCTGTTGCTGCACCCCGAACGGACGGCGAAGAGACTCTGCTTTTGCCGGCTCTCGGAATCAAAGTACGAGATCGACCGCTCTCGCACCAAGAGCAGGTGTTTGCTCGCCACGGCATAGTTGCACCCGCCGCGCTGAATCGCAAAGGCCTCGCCGACCGGCTCGCCATTGTCGATACGGCAGACGCCGCCGCCCTGATGGATGAACGTGTCGCCACGGAGGATCCAGGGGGCCGCGCCGGTCGGTCGTTGCCAAATCGGTTTGCCGTCGGCCGCGGCAAAGGCGTAGGCCCGGCCGCTCTTGCCGGCCAGGAGCAGGTCGGCTTCGCGGCAATACGCCACCCAGTCGTCGTTGCCGCGGATGCCCAGCCAGTTGCCAATGCCGTAGGTACGGTAGGGATTGGTTGTCACCCGGCTCCAGCGGACCTCGCCGCTGCGCGCGTCGATTGCCAGGATCGTCGAGGGCAACTCCTTGGAAAGTTCACCGCGGCGGCTATCCTGCTGGCTCTCGATCGCCGAGCGCGAATCGACGGCGAAGACCAGCCCGCGCCCCATCGACAGGCCGTTGTTGTTGAACCGCTGGGCGGCCTTGCGCCGCCAGAGCGTCGTGCCGGTCGAGCGATCGAGGGCCACCAGGTGCGAGCTGTCCCAGAGTCCTTTTTCGATGACTCGGACTTTCTCCGGCGCCAGCGCGATAAGAACCACGTCGCCTGCGATGCGGACGTCGGCGACAAAGGGCGTCGGCACCCCCTCGCACTGAAAGGAGAAGCCGGCACGCGGCTCGCCGGTGGCCGTGTCGAGAACCTCGCAGCGGTTGCCGCCGGCCACGTAGACCCCGTCTTCCTGCGAGACATAGCGAGTGAAGGGCTCAACCTTGCGGCTCCACAGAACGCGGCCGGTGTACACGTCGTAGGCGTAGAGTGTGCTGCTGGAGATTTGCAGTGCGAACAATCGGCCGCCGACGACCTGCGGCTTCACTCCGATGCCGTAGTCCTTGTGTTTCCAAAAACCGTAGCCCGGGCCATCGCCGTACCACAGCACGCCCAAGGGGGCCGCTACTCGGCCGTCATCGGAATAGAACGACCGCGAAGCGTCGCCGCATTCGTGCGTCCAGTTGGCCGCGCCGGGCAGGGGCCCGTCGCGCGAGACGAGAAGAGAGTCGTCCTGCCGCCGGATTACCGCGTTTTCCAGTTCCGCCGCCCGCCAGCGCGATTCGACGTTGTCCGCTTCCTCCGCCGGCAGTTTCAGACATGCCGTGCCGCCGTAGGGGCGGAGAACGCGGTACCAATCCTTCGCCCGGCGACCTGCGGCGAGTGTCCCGGCATCGAGGGTTTCGGAGATGAGGAGGCTGGCCATGTGCGACGGCAGAGAGAACTGCAACGGATCCCCAACGAAAAGTTCGACCCGCTCGCCGTACATCCCCGCGGCAGTAAACTGTTCGCGAAGCGGATCGACGACAGCCGAATTCGGATCGATTCCAATCACTTTCAATTTCGACTCTTCCAAGATGGCCCGCAGCAACTGGCCGCTGCCGATACCGAGCACCGCGCAGTAGCCCTCGGCGACCCCGGTCCGCCGGAGGATGTCGGCCGCGCGGTTTTTCCACGATTGCGGCAGCGCGGCGGGCGTTGGACGGAGTTCCTCAACCACGGAGGGTTTGACGGCCACAGGGGCGCCGAAGGCCAGAAGGCGGCCGTCGGTGGTGGTGAGAACCAAATGCCCGTTGGCCGCAAGCATCGTCGTTACCGTTTCAGTGAGCGGCTCACTCCAGGCGGTTGTTGGCTGCTCGCCGGCATCGCCGGCAATATCGACCGCGATCAGGTGGCTGCCGGTGTGGCCGTAGAGCCTGCCGCCGGCCCGGATCAAGGCGGTGCCGGCTGGCTTCTTGGGGGCGTCTTCCGTGGGCAGTCGCCAGAGCTCCGGGATGTCCCACCGCCAGGGCTTGAGGATCCGCTCGCCCTGTTTCGATTCGTATTCGGACACGCCGGTGCGGGCGAGGTCGTACGCGTAGAAAACGCCGCGATCCAGGCCGAACACGACCTCGTCGGAAACCGCCGACCACGCCGAGCAGCCGGGCGTGAACTTGTACGGATGGATCGGTCCTTCGAACAAGTGAAACTTGGCGCCGTCGAAAGCGTCGGGCGCCTCGCTGCCGGCATCGGCCCAGCGGCTGCCGACTTCCCGGCCGTTGTCGGCGTGGATCGCTCCCGCGTCGCCGACCAGCGCGTACTTGCCGGCGGCCACGACGCGGCAATCGCCGTTGCGGTAGCCTTGGACGTAGTAGAGGAGTTCGCCCGTCTTGCGGTCCAGTCCGGCCGGCATGGAGCGCCCGTTGGGTACCAGCAGCGTGTCGCCCTGGACAACCAGGTAGCCCTGCGGCGAGAGACCGCTTTGGCGGAGATCGTTGTGATCGAGCCGGACCCGGTCGATCAAGCCGAGTCGGTCGTTTCGCCAGACCACGCGACCGCTCTGAGCGTCGACGGCCAGCACGAACACTCCCATAGTCGGCCAAATCCCGGCGGCAAAGTACACCGTGCCGTCGGCCAGCACCGGGCCTCCGCGGACGGGCCAAAACGAGACCAGACGATTGTTGCCGAGGTGGCGCCGGGCGGGCCGCTCGTCCGGCGCGCCGCGGACTTTCCAGAGCAACCGTCCGTCCTCGGTTTGAAGACAATAGAGATGGCCGTCGTCGGAACCGAAGTAGAGTCGGCGGCCGTCGGCCACGGGCGCCAGCCGAACCGGCCCTTCGCTGTAGAATCGCCACCGCGCCCGACCGGTTGCCAGATCCAATGCCTGCACGCTGCCGTCGACCATCGAACCGACGACGAGCAAGTCGCCCACGACGATCGGTTCATAGGACCGATCGAAGTGCAAGCGAGACTCATTGGGCCAAGCCATCCGGGGCGTCGGCATTTCGACGGTCCAAGCCAGTTCGAGCCGATCCGGCAGGGCCTCGCTGCCTGCCGCGCTCCGGGCCGGGTCGTGCCGCCACGTCGGCCAGTCGGCTGCCGAAAGTGGTGATGCACAGAGCAAAGCGACGAGGATCCAGGGCGATCGAGTTGATGCGTGTCGCATCAGCGGGCCTCCTATCGAGGGCGAGAAGCAGTTTCGCGTCATCATAGCCGTTGTCGGCCAGACAAGGAATCGCAAGGGTCGGCACAAGAGGCTGGAACGCCTAACGTACAATGGGGCGCACAAAGGGGGTCGGGAGTCTTTTTCCCTATCGGCCATTTACCGGGTTGGATGTGCCAAGCGACGGTGAGGCCGATAGGGAAAAAGACTCCCGACCCCTTCCGCGACGTCTTGCCGTGGGGCGCTCACTCGCCTCGCACGCGGATCAGCACGCGCTCGGGCGACGTCGATAAATAGGGCATTACGTCTCCGCTCAGCCAAAAGGAGAAATCCTGTCGCGGTTCGACGCGGATCGTCCACACCTTGCCGGCCTCGTCGGGCCGAACTTCGACCGGATGTGGAGAACGGTTGAAGTTGCCATCGGCTTCCAACGCGATACGTCCGTCTGGAGACAGAATGGCTATCCGCGCGCCCTCGTCAGGGCCGCCGTCTTGGGCGACGAACTGAAACTCCTTCGCGCCCTCAGGAACGAAGAAGCTGCGAGTAATGTCGCTCACGAAGAGCTCCAGCGGCCTCTCCGGGGTCGCAATCTCCGCGACCGAGCGATTCTGAAACTGCACGTCGGCCGAGCCCTGCTTGGGCGCGACCTCCAGGTAGTAGATCCCTTCGGTCTTAGCGGTATGCCATAGGTCCGAAGATTGATCGACGGCAATCCGGCCTTCTCGAATCACCTCCATGTCCGGCCCGAGCAGCCGCCAGGAAAGCGTGTCTTCATAGTGGCTCACCCGCACGTTGGCAATCGTGGCGGCGATCTTTTCGCCCGCCGCAGCATGGACCGCGAATGTGCCGTCTTGCCGGATGCGAGAGCGAGCCTCCCGCGGCGGTCGCGCCCATGACTCGACCTCCGCTCGCAACGGCGCCAGCGCGTCGAGGATGCCGACCTGGAGCACCGCGATGAAACTCGTGTCGTCGGCAGCGGCGTGGTTGGTCAGCACTCGAACTTCATACAGGCCACGCTCGGCGGTGGCCGGCGGCGTGATTGCGACATCGAAAGCTCTGTCCGAGAGGGCGGGAGCGTCGACCGTCGATCTGGCAGGAACCACCTTCCATCCGCCGGATCCCGAGGCGGTGACCTGCAACTTCATGTCCAGCGGCGACCAGTTGCGGACGTTGATGCTCGTCGTTCCCGTGCGACCGGCGACCAGCGTGATCGGCTCCTTCCGATAGAGCAGTTGATAAGGTCGGTTCGCTTCCAAGCGGAGGATCTTACTGACGGCATACTCCGATCCGTCGCACGAAACACGAGCGACGCCGAGGATGGGAATCATACGCTCCACATAACGCCCGTCGTCCAGCCGCACCCTGGCCCGTGTTACGGACCCATTGCTCGCCCTTTTCATCGCTGGCGGTTGCTCCATGCTGAAACCGCCGTCGCGCCAGAAGCCGACGGGTACGATTCTTGCGTCGGCGGGTCTTCCGCCGAGCACCGCTAGCGAAATTACCTTGTCCAAGCCCGGCGCAAGCCAGCGGTGGTCGGCCGAAATCCGAAGGTGTACCCCGGACCTCGCCACCACGAGGGCCGTCATGCGCTCGTGCAATCTGGTCAACGGGCTCACCGGCGACAGTATCCCGGGCAAATCCCCAAGACTCCCTGCGACGTCGACGAACCGGCGGCTGGCGGTCGCCAACTGCGCGTCGCGCTGATCGGCGGGGCAGGACAGCAACTTTAATAGGCTATCGCAAAAAGGCTCAACTCGGCGGCGAACCTTCTCGTCTCCGAATGCCAACATTCGGCGAGTTTCTTCTTCGTCGAAGCGGGCCCAGGCCAGCGTGACCTTGCGGGTCTCCGGCGTCACGACGGTTCCCGTCGGTTCCGCCGACAAGGGCCAGATCAATTCGCCCGTTGCGGCATCGGAAACGACCGCCAGTCCCTTACCGGGGAAAGCAAACTCGGCTCGTCCCGAGACGCTGGCCAGCAAGTGGTGCTCGTCTCCCAAAAGGACCGTCACCTCGCCCTCGCGCAAGTCCACCCTGCAAGGAAGCCGGCGGAGCAGTGCGAAGGGCTGCTCGTCGAGATCCCGGGGTAGGCCGTGCCCTTCGGCTCGGACGCCGCGGACTGTGGCCTGATGCCCGTGGCGGGGCACGAGTGTGCCGGCTTTGTCAAAACGACAGGCTGTGGCTTCGGTTCCGCCGTCCGTCGGTCGATTCTGCACCGGGCCGTCGCTCGAAGCAAAGAGGGTGCCCTTGGGCCCGTTCACGGCGGGCAGAGGACCATCTTCCACCGTGACGAGATCCCAGGGCGTCGCTTCGAGTGCGTTGAGGCGCGAGCGGGCCCGGTCGGGATCGGCCGTGATAGCATAAATGTGCGATTGCCACGGTTCCAGTGTTAGGGCATGTTCGCCTGCGGCGATGCCAATCGTCTCCGGCTCCGCCGGCCAAATCCGAACGAGGCGCTCGCCATCGAGCCCCATCGCCTTGCCCCGCACCGTCAACTCGACGCTCTGCCGGGCGGCGGTGAGATTGGCCATCACCACGCCGACGTCGCCGTCGCGCCCCCAGGCCGACGCCATGACCGCCGGCCCCGTCCAAATCTTCTTGCGATCCTTCATCCCTTCGTAGGTTACTGTGTGCGGATCGGCGGCCAGTTCCAGCCCGCAGCGGCCCGGCTTCGCGCCTTTGGGACGAACCGCCAGGCGGAGCATCTCGCCGCCCATCAGGAACGGCCGACCGGCAACCCAATACGCCCGGGTATATTCGCGAAGCACGCTGGCCGTCGTGTTGTCCTCGCCGGGAGACGGAGCCACGATCACGGAATTCAACGGCTGGCTGCCCCAGATGAGTTGCCGACCGTAGACGAGGGCAAAGACCTCCGGCGACATGCCGATCCCGGCGTCGCTGCCGAAGTTGATCGTATAGGGATGGTATACGGCGGTGAGAATTGGCCAGACCTGCTCGCCGCCGGGAGTGTAGTTGCGGGTGAGATCGAGTGTGAGAAACCCGTCCATCACGTCGATGAGGTGTTCGCCAATCTCTTCGGTGAAGAAGCAAGCCTGCGGATCGAGCCGCCGAATATCCGCCCGCAGATCCGACATGAGACGGCGCGCCCCCTGGCCCCAATAGTTGCCGCCATGCACCGGATGCCCGTGGTCCGGAGAGTAGCAAGTGCGGGCCGACCCCGCCGCCAGCACATCCAAGTAGACGCCGCTCGTGCCGTGTTCCCAGATGAGCTTTTCGCAGACCTCGCGCATCTTCGCATGCCAAGGCGCCTGCGAGAGGCACATGTAAGCGAAGATGTTGGGACCGATGACCCACTTGGGAATCCCGCCCGACTCATCTCTTAGCGCGCTCTGTTGCCCGTCTTCGAGGATCCACGACTGTGTATCGGTGTCCCAGATCGTTGAGAGAACGTAGGGCATCGGCTCCACACCCAATTTCCGCGCGGCGCGGACGCCGTCCAATAGGTAGGGGTCGGGCGGCAGGTGCTCAGGATCGTTGTCATTGAATTGGGCAATGTTGTAGCGATACCAGTGCGATGCCATCGGCACGCCCAACCACTTCCGGTAAGCGGCCCATTCCGGCAGGACTTTGGCCGGCTCGTGGTAAAATTTGGCCCAGAAGCCGATGTCCCGGAACCACGGGGGCACCCAGTGCGTCAGTTCCTCGGTTCCCGGTTCGGGCATTTCTTGCGGCCAGCGGTCCGCCGGACCTCGCTGGGTCCACGATTGGTCCTTTGCCCAATCGTGGTAGATTCGGGCCGCATCGTGCCAATCCCCGGTGAAAACTGCCACGGCGATCTCATACGGCACTTCGTAGTTCACGGGACTCGGCGCCGACTTCTCCGGCAGCGGCCAAGTGGGCAAGCTGGGGAGGTTCTCGATGTGCCAGGCCATTTGCTCGCCGGAGAGAGTCGGATCCCAGCCGAATCGTTTGAAGTGGAGATTGCCGTCCTCGGCGGCCCAGTAAAGGCCGCAGGCGTCGCCGTAGTCGGGAGACCATCCGGATTCGGGGTTATATCCCTCTTCCACAGCCAACGGCGGATGGCGTTTCTCTTCGACGCCCCAGAAGGAAAACCACTGCATGGACGCCGGCTCCGGGTAGACCAGCGAAGCTTTGCGACCGAGTTGCATCGGACTTCGCACAAGACGGCCCCAGTAGTGTGGCAACGACATCTGGCAGTCGGGGAAGTCGCGGATGCCGAAGACCCTCGGAAAGTCCATTTGCCACAGCCATCCCTGAACCGATCCGGAGACCTTGGCCCGCCAATACGCTTTGGCCGAATCCTTCGGCAGTCGAACGGTGACCGTAACGGTTAGATCGCCCGGAACGGCCTCGCTGCCGACGCCGCGCCAGGTGAGCGTCAGGGTTTCATCGGTCAGCGCGTGGCTGGCATGCTTCGCGTCGTCGGCCGTCAGGGTCTGCTCGACGTTCGCTCCCCGCACCTGCAAAGCCCAGAGCGAACGGTTCTGCCTGAGAACTTCCGGTCGCGGCGCAATGAAATCGACTTCGTGCGCACGGTGGATCAGCGACGAGAGAGCATAGCCGTCGCCCGGATCGAACCTCAGAGCCATATGCCGGTTGCCCAATTCGACGGGCGGTGCTGCCGCAGCGGTCCCGGTTAGCGCCATCGTGAGAATGACGGCAAGGGGTCGAATACGAGGTGTCATGAATTCCCCATTCAGTAAAAGACCACCACTCGGCACGGACCGGTACAGCGAGGCAACCGGATGCATTCGCCTTCGGGGTCCACGTCGGACCAGGGTCGGCCGTCTACCGTGACCGATTGGATCGGCCGTGCCTCGGGATGCCGCAACCGGAGCTTGATTGCCTGGTACGGATTCCGCTCGGGCGGTTGGACGCGGGCCTCGATTCGGCCGGAGTGTGCCGCCGAACGAACCTCCAGACCGACGGGGCCGAAGTGGGTCGGAAGATTGCCGAGGCGGATCGTTTGGCCGTCGCGAAGCCATGCCCTCGGCGTCCCGGAAAGCAGCAGCAGATTTCCCGATGGTTCCCCCTCGCCCGCCAGTTCTTCGCTCACCAGCATCTGCCGCAACCACCCCAGCGCCACGGCGCTGGAACAGGGCACCGGGTCGCTGATGTCCGGCACGCGGTAGCTGGATCGCAGGTGCAGGTCGCTGGCGTAGAGCAGATTGGTCTCGCGAGAGATGAACGTCTCGTGATCCATGTTGAAGGCCAAAAAGGCGTAGAACCCCAAGAGGAATTCCCGCACGGCATCTTCGTGCAGTTTGCCGCGGAGATAGCCTTTGGCGTAGAGAGCGTCCAGCCCCCCGGCGCCGGCATCGCGGCGAAAACGGGGCAGCAGACAGAACATGCGGTTGTCGTCCTCCAGAAAGTCGCCAATCCAGCGGAGGTGCTTGCTGCCTTTCTCGAAAGGACACAAGTCGAGCAGGCAGCCGGCAAACAACTGGTAGTAGTCCATTTGCTCGTCGGGCCGGGTGGCGTAAAGCTGAAGCGGCAGAAACGGCGGCTTTTGCTCCGCCTGGTAGTTGCCCTCCACAGCCCGGTCGATGTCGCAACGATATTGCCGCGCCTCCTCGGCATAGCGTGCCGATGCCTCGGCTTCGCCCAATTCGCCCAAGAGCCAGGCCGTGTCGTGAAGCCCTCGCCAGCAGGAAAAATTCGCGTACAGCGCATAGCACTGCACATCGGCAATGTCGCCGCCATACGACCACTTCGGCAGCAGACCCCAATGAAGCGGCTTGCGACCGTCGTCCAAGATCATCGTCTTGCGGCGCTCAGCGATCGTCCATTCGGCGCATTGCTTCAACAGCGGCAGGTGGGGACGGATCCAGGCGGCGTCGCGGTTGAGGCGATAGAGGTCGACGGCATAGTGTGGTTGGAGGCCGTTGCGGTATTGCTGGTGACGATCGGGATAGGTCTTGTAGACGTCGACCTTTTTGAGAAACTCGGGTGTGAGATAGGTGGCGTTCATGTAACGCTGTGCATCGCCGACGAAGCCGTGCTCGGCCAGGGCGAACATCGCGTAGGATTCCTCAATACCGTACAACTGCGTGCTGTACACCGACGGCTCGGAACCGTAACGCATGATGTCGCCGTCGCCGTTGATGAAAAGCTGGGCCAGCACGGCTTTGACCATCCGGTTGATCCGCGGTTCGGGCACTTCGATGGTCGCCGCCTGTTCAAGAACCTCGTCCCAGTAGGAACGGAACCAGGCCATCGCCCCGTCAAACGTCGTCCCGCGATAAGCCTCCGCCGCGGGGCCTGCCGTCGTGGGCGATTGGGGATGAACGAAATCGGCGTGGGCGCGCTCGCCCGGCCCGAGGGCAAGATCGACGCAAATGGCGCGGCCGTCGTTTTCCGATCGAGCCGCCTCTTGGGCGAGCAGCAACACGTCGTCGCCTCGTACCAGCGCCCCGTCGCGAAAACGGATTTCGCCTTTGCCTCCGATCGCTTCCGCCAGGACGGACGAGCTGACGGCTGTGTCCGATCGATTGGTGACTTCGATGCGGATGCATAGCGCCGGCTGCGACGTATCCTGCCCGGCCGCCGCCAGAATCGCCGTCTCGCGGACCGCCAAGGGACCGATACGCCCCTCGACCATCATGCCCGGCCGCCGGCCGTCGATGAGGGTTCGGCGGACGGTGTCGCGGCAATCGGCGAGCGTGAGTTGTTCCTCGCCGAACGAGAATCGCAGTGTCTCGCGGCCGATAGCGCTGCCGTCCCAGGCAATGCCGATCTCATGCGGCGCGTCTTTGAGGCCCAGCAGCCCGCGGACCGGCGTCATCGGCAGCGCACACAGCGCCAGCGCCTCGAAGGAAGGCTCGCGATGGCGTACGGGATCGAGCATCTCGCTCCTCAGCCCCTTGCCGGTGAGCCGATCCGGCCAGACGTCTTTTCCCGCCGGCAGGTAGCGTGAAACCTCGATCTCCGTCACCGCCGACAAGAGGTTCGCTGCCGTGGCGCGAACGCGAATCGCGCGCGTGGCGACCGGCTCGAACTGATACGCCAGCCGCAGTTCCTCAGCCTTGCGCTGGGCGGATAGCGCAACGGCGATGGCAACCCATTCTTCTCCGTTGTGTACCTCAGGGATCAGCGCGTCGGGATTGGGCGGATCGCCGGAGAAGACGACCGCCAGTCCGTCGGCGACATGTGCGATCGGCCAGCGGATTCCCGCGCACTCCGCCAGGGCGAGCGCGGGGATCGAACGCTCGCCATCCGCATCGGTCAGCCCGATTGCCTCAACCTCGCCTCCACCGGCAAGCCAGGCAAGCGGCAGCGCCGCGCCCTCGCACGGCAGCTTCGCCAGGTTCGCTTCCAGGCTGGGTTGCTGCAACCGACGCACGTCGGCGGGGGAAAGCGATTGCGTCCCCGAGGCTGCCCGAGGGCTGTCCGAACGGAAGAACACGGAGACTTCCTGAGCGGCCATCAGGCTCCGCGAGCCTCCGCCGCCGGGCGCTTGTACGATCCGCAGCGACTGGGTTTCCGTCGCCGGCAGCGGCACAATGCTCTGCCGATCCGTGGCTGCCTGCCAACCATTGTCGGGCGAGGCCGCGATCCAGCGGCCATCGCGAAGCACTTCCACGCGGAACGCCCGCGGCTGCCACTCGGGAGAACTCCAGCACATCTCCACTTCGTTGAGCGTCACCGGCCGCGGCCAGTCCAGGCGGATCCAGTGCTCGGTGGCAGTGTCGGCGGAGACCCAGGAGTTGCCCCCGTTGCCGAGGCGGTCTCGATGGCCGCACTCCTGCGTGATCTCTTCGCCCTCCGCGATTCGGCGGCCATCACTCAGCACTGCTGGGCCGTAGCCCGTGAAGGAAGAATCTACCGTGACGATGGCGGCGGACTCCGGAACGTCGCGAACCAGATTGTGAGCCGCCGGAGGTTCGGCCGCGGGCGCGAAGCAGGCAGCAAGAGCAAGCAAGAGAAGGCTGGTAGTATTCATCGGCGTTCTCGCTACCGTGTACGTCAGGCTCCCTACGGCTCGACCAAACCATACTGCCGGCTGCCCACCTTCTTGATCTTGCCCTGCCGAACCAGTTCATCCCAGACGGCCTCCGGGTACTGTTCGGGCGGCATAATGGCGACGATTCCCGATTGGCGGCCACTGCTCATTGGACCGACGCCGATCCGCGACTGGTCATCCAAGCGGGTCAGCTTCCATCGCTTTTTGAAAGCCTTCAGCGCCGCCTTGAGTTCCTGCGGGGTGGGCGACGAGGTAGCATCGGAACCGGACATGCGCGACTCCCTTTACGAATAGAGGTTTTGAATCCCACCTATGATTCTCACCGTCACAAAGAGTCACTGCAAGGCTCGTTCGCCGCGGCTACGGATCGGCTGAGGAACAACGGTCGTGAAATCGTGGCGGGAAGGCCGCGCCGCCGATCCTCGACGATCCGACGGACACGATCGCAAACCCGCGTCAGTTGGCAAAATGCTCGTTCGTCACGTTGATCACGTCGCTGGTCTCCTCGCGGGCGACGGTGATTTGGGTCGCGCCGCTCACCTGCTTTACGTCCACGGCGGTAACGCCGGGCGAATGGCCGTCTTGAACCGGTTCCAAGACGGCCACGAACTGGACCCGGCGGCCCTGCCGGGCGACCGCCACCAAGGGACGACGCAAAAATAACTTCCCCATTTTGGTATAATGCTCTGACGATTCGTTCTCTTGGGGCATTGGGATGGATGGATATGCAAAGCGGGTAGAGGTTCAGATGGTGAACTTCTACCAA
>Ga0123333_10004693_pt1 | contig 12697 bp, 14 predicted proteins | sample BioC12SIPDNA_3_FD_89957 | JGI IMG/M metagenome (GOLD analysis project Ga0123333, IMG submission 89957) | Anaerobic biogas reactor microbial communites from Washington, USA - Biogas_R2_B C12 SIP DNA | ecosystem: Engineered > Bioreactor > Anaerobic > Unclassified | place: Washington, USA...
GCCAGCCGACCGACGACGAGTACCTGAAGATCCGCGAGTGGACGCTGTCGACGGTGCGCGGCACCGTGCAGGCCGACATCCTGAAGGAAGACCAGGGCCAGAACACCTGCATCTTCTCGACCGAGTTCAGCCTCAAGGTGATGGGCGACATCGCCGAGTATTTCGTGCACCACGACGTGCGCAATTTCTACTCGGTGAGCATCAGCGGGTATCACATCGCCGAGGCCGGTGCGAATCCGATCAGCCAGCTCGCCTTCACGCTGTCGAACGGATTCACCTTCGTCGAAGCCTATCTCGCGCGCGGCATGCACATCGACGATTTCGCGCCGAACCTGAGCTTCTTCTTCTCCAACGGCATGGATCCCGAGTACACGGTGATGGGCCGCGTCGCGCGCCGGATCTGGGCGGTGGCGATGAAGGAGCGCTACGGTGCCAACGAGCGAAGCCAGAAGCTCAAGTACCACTGCCAGACCAGCGGTCGAAGCCTGCATGCGCAGGAGATCGACTTCAACGACATCCGCACGACGCTGCAGGCGCTGATCGCCACCTACGACAACGCGAACAGCCTGCACACGAACGCCTACGACGAGGCGATCACCACGCCGACCGAAGACAGCGTGCGTCGCGCGATGGCGATTCAGCTGATCATCAACCGCGAGTGGGGGCTGGCGAAGAACGAGAACCCGAACCAGGGCTCGTTCATCATCGACGAGCTGACCGAGCTCGTCGAAGAGGCGGTGCTTGCCGAGTTCGAGCGCATCTCCGAGCGCGGCGGCGTGCTCGGCGCGATGGAAACCGGCTATCAGCGCGGGCGCATCCAGGACGAGAGCCTGCACTACGAGATGCTGAAGCACACCGGCGAGTACCCGATCATCGGCGTGAATACCTTCCGCAATCCGCACGGCGACAGCACGCCGGAGACGCTGGAGCTGGCGCGCTCGACGGAAGAGGAAAAACAGCGCCAGCTCGAGCGGCTCGCCGATTTTCACGCGCGCAACGCGGCCGAGGCGCCGGCGATGTTGCAACGCCTGAAGCAGGCGGTGATCGACAACGGCAACGTGTTCGAGGTGCTGATGGACGCGGTGCGGGTCTGCAGCCTCGGGCAGATCACGAATGCCCTGTTCGAGGTGGGGGGCCAGTACCGGCGCAGCATGTAGCTGGCAGCGAGAATCGGTCGCCGGCAGCGACGATCGGCGGCCGGGATCGTCGCGCCGGTAAACGGCAGGACGCGGAGGTGCCTTCATGACGGCCTTCTGGGTCATCGGCATCGGACTGTCGGTGTCGATGCTGGCCGCGGTCATCTGGTGGATCGTCAGCAACTGGCGCGACGGCGATCGGTGACTTCGCGCGCCCAGCGCCCGCTCAGCGCTGGCGCCTGAAGCGCAGAACGCCCGAGTCCTCGGGCAGCTCGAGGTACAACTCCCCGCCCTCGCCCAGCAGCCAGGCCGAACTGCGGCGCAGCTCGGTCGCGAAGCGTTCGGAAAGCGACCCCGACGGGCACGATGCCTGGCCGAGTTCGATCGGTCCGATCTCGATGCCGTGCTCGCCGGTGGCCGACCAGTCGCCGCGCCCGCTCCTGCAGTCGGCAGTCAGCTCGATGCGGCCGGTCGGCAGGAAGCGGACCGTGTACCTGTCCCAGGCGTAGACGTCCATTTCCTCGGTCGGGCTCAGCAGCCCCGTCCATTGCCAGGTATGGCCGACGATCGCGTCGGTCGGCGAGGCGGGCGTCGATGCCGGCGTGCTTGTCGACTCCTGCGTGGTCGCCGGCGTCCGCGTCGAGCCTCGTGCTTGCGCTGGTTGCGGGGGCGCCGGATCGGCCGTCCGGAACGGCAGGCGCGCGCAGGCGCCGAGCAGCCCGGCGACGAAGAGCAGGGCGAGGCTCGCGGCGACGGCCCGCTGCATGTGGCTCAGGACCAGATCTCCTCCGAGCTCAGTGAAACCCGGGGCAGCCTGCTGGCCGAAATCGTGAACGGCGCATCGAAGGACTGAACCGATGCATAGCGACCTTCGGCCGCGACCGGGTCCCGATGCCGGTGCAGCCGCCTTTCGCCGACTTCGACGACCCAGTACTCGTGCAGGCCATGGCTTGCATAGACGCGTGCCTTGGTGGTTCGGTCCAGGCGCAGCGAGGAGTCGGCCACCTCGATCGCGAGCAGCACGTTGCGCGCGCTCGGGAGCGCGCTCGCATAATCGTCGGCGCGCGGCTCGAGCAGCAGGAAGTCGGGCTGCGGCATCGACCATGGCGGCAGCCGGAGCGAATTGGCCACGGAGACGAGCGCGTCGTCGCCGGCGCGGCGTACGAGCAGCCTGTTCAGTCGGATCGAGACCGATGCGTGTCCGGTGCCGATCGGCGGCATGTCGATCAGGTCTCCCTCGATCAGCTCGACGCGGCTGTCTCCCGGAAGAACGCCGGCAGCGAACAGCCGTTCGTATTCGTCGATCGACAGCTTGTGGCGGGTGGGTTCGACGATGGCGCTCATCGGCGGTTGTTCGAGGGCGTCATGGCTGGACGAAGGATGAACCAGTGTAGCGTTGCGCACCATCGACCGGAAGGACGATTCGAAAGCCCGTCCGGCACCCGACCGCTAGAATCCGGCCCCATGACCGACAAAACGACTCCCGCTCGCCGGCGCCTGCTGAGCGCTGCCCTTGCTCTGCCCGTGCTCGCCGCACCCGCCTGGGCCGCGGCCGACGAGCCCTGGCCCTCGAAGCCCATCCGCTGGGTCGTCCCCTACCCGGCCGGCGGGGGCAACGACTTTCTCGCGCGGCACGTCGCCCCGAAGCTCGGCGAACGCCTGGGCACCAAGGTCGTCGTCGACAACCGCCCGGGCGCCGCCGGCATCATCGGCACCGAGATCGCAGCGCGTTCGCCGGCCGACGGCTATACGCTCGTGTTCGGCGACAACGGGGCGATGGTGTTCAACACCGCGCTGTACAGCCGGCTGCCGTACTCGCCGAGCGACTTCGAGCCGGTGGGCTTCATGGCGAACTTTCCGCTGATCCTCGTCGTGTCGCCGGACAGCGGCTTCACGTCGGCCCGGCAGTTGATCGACGAGACACGCAGCAATCCCGGCCGTTTCAGCTACGGTTCGCCGGGCGCCGGCAGCCCGCACCATCTGGCGATGGAATTGCTGAAGGACCGGGCGGGCCTTTACATCGTTCACGTGCCGTACCGGGGCACGGCGATGGCGATCCAGGACGTGATGGCCGGCGTGATTCCGATGATGATCGTCGATACCGCCGGCGGGCTCGGGCAGATCCGCGCAGGCAAGGTTCGCGCGCTGGCCGTCCTTTCCCGCGAACGCATCCCGGCGCTTCCCGACGTACCGACGATCGCCGAGGCCGGAGTGGCCGACGTCGAAGTCAGTGCCTGGCTCGGCATGTACGTGCCGCGCGGCACGCCGTCCGGGATCGTCGAGCGGCTCAATCGCGAGGTGACGGCGGTCCTCGGCGAGCCCGAGGTCAGGTCGGCGCTCGAAGAGTTCGGGCTGCAGGTGTCGCCTTCGTCTCCGCGGGCGCTCGCTTCCTTCGTCGAACGCGAAACGGTGCGCTGGCACAAGCTGATCCGCGATCGCGGCCTGCGCATCGACTGAGCCGCATGCCGACGCCGGCATCCGCGGGCGTCAGAGCCAGCGACGAACGCGTTTCGTGTAGTCGGCGAAGGCCTCGCCGAAGAGCCTGGACAGCACGCGCTCTTCGGGACCGATCTGGAAGCGGTTGATCCAGGCGACGAAGAGCGCGCAGCTCGCGATGGCCGCCGCGTTCGCCAGCCAGATCCCCCAGCCGATCAGGATCGCCAGCATCCCCAGGTACATCGGATTGCGCGTGTAGCGGTAGATGCCCGAGCTGACGAGCGCCGAGCTCGCCTGCGGTTTCAGCGGGTTGATCGTCGTGCGGGCACGGCGAAACGAGACGAGGCCGGCGAGGTCGATGCAGGCGCCCGCGACTGCGAACAGGACGCCGATCGTGCGGTGAGCGGGAAGCTCGAACCCGGCACCGGGCACGGCGCGCGCAAGAACCCACATCAGCCCGGCGACCGCGAGTCCGACGATCGGCGGCGGGACCTTCAGTTCGAGCCAGTGCATGGTTGCGTGTACGACTGGGGCCCGTTCAACGATCGTCCCCGTGCCGGGGCCCGCCGTCATCGACCGTTTCGACCCGGGCCGGCCGGTCCAGGATCGTTTCGTCGCAGTTCTCGCCCGGCCCGCTGCGGTCGACGACGAGAAAATCGCTGGGTGCATCGAGCGCGATCAGCGGGTGGTGCCAGACGCCGGGCGCGTAGTTGACGCCCTGCTCGCCGCTCGCCAGGAAGGCCACGAGACCTTCGGCGACGGGCGGGCCGCCGGCCGGCGCCACGACGACCAGCCAGCGACGACCCGACAGCGGCACGAAGGCCTGGCTGGCGAGCGGGTGACGTTCCATCGAAACGAGCGGCAACGGCAGCTCGCGCGGCCGGCTGCGGAAGATCGAGACGATCGCGCGCCCTTGCGGGCCGGGGTCGATATTCGCAAGGTCGTGGAAGCGCTCGGCCGTCCCGTCGTTGACGATGCGTCGCTGCTCCGGGTGACCGGCCTCGATGACCTCGCCGAAGGGCGCGAAACGCTCGCGGGTCAGCGGCCGGACCCGGACGACGATCGATCGGCCGCGTTCGACGGGATCGAAACCCGCAGCCGCCTGCTCGGGATTGCTTGGCATGTCGTTTGCGAAGGGTATGGTCGAGATGGCGGGCAGCATCGCCCGCCTGGGCACCCGAATGCAACAGGAGGATCTGATGGCAGCAAGCGATTCACCGGCGGGTTCGCCCCGCGCGCTGATTTCGAGCGACCGGGTGCAGGGCACCGAAGTCTACGGCACGTCGGGCGAGCATATCGGAACGATCGAGAATCTCGTCATCGACAAGATCACGGGACGGGTCGTCTACGCGATGATGAGCTTCGGCGGCTTTCTCGGACTGGGCAAGCGCCTTTACCCGATTCCATGGGAAAAGCTCAGTTACGACATCGACGAAGGCGGCTACTCGACCGACCTGACCGAGGAGCAGGTCAAGAACGCGCCCGACTACAACCCCGACGCGTCGGTCGACAGCGACATCGACGAGCGCCTGTACGACTACTACGACGTGCGCGGCTTCTGGGACGGCTCCGAGGTCGGCACGAACCGACGCAAGACGAGACTCTGATCGCCACGGCCGGCGTGCCGACCGCCGCGCCGGCCCTGCCTCCGGACGCAAGCGCGCCGGTCGGCAGATGACTCGGGCCGTCGGAACGATCCCGGCCCGCTGCCCGTTTTGTCCCGAAGATTTCATGGCAATCTTCGGGCGATGAAGCCCAGCGTCACCGAACGACTGTCCAATCGGCTGGTTCTCGCGATCCTGCTCGGGGGGCTGCTGCTGCTCACCTACGCGGTGCTGCGGCCATTCCTGGTGCCGGTGATCTGGGCGCTGATCCTCGCTTTCGTCACCTGGCCGCTGCTGGTCCGGATCCGCCGGCTGATGCGCGGGCGCAGGACGCTTGCCGCCCTCGTGATGACGGCGTTGCTGACGGCCGCCTTCGTGCTGCCGACCGTCTGGCTCGCGCTGCTGCTGCGTAGCGAGATGGCCAATGCCTATGCGGCGGTCGGTTCGCTGCTCAACCAGGGGCCGTTTCGCCTGCCGCGCTTCATCGCCGACATCCCGCTGTTCGGGAGCTGGCTGCAGGAGATGCTCGACACGATGACGAGCAGTCCGGCGGCGATCCGCGGCCGCGTCACGACCTGGGTCGAAACGATGGCAAGCGAGTCGCTCGCGGTGATCGGCGGCGTCGGCCGCAACGCGGCCAAGCTGGGCTTCGCGCTGATCACCGTGTTCTTCCTCTACCGCGATGGCGAACGGGTGCTGATCCAGGCGCAACTGGTGCTGCACCGGTTCCTCGGCGAGCGCGTCGACCCCTACCTGTCCGCAGTGGGCAGCATGACGAACGCCGTCGTCTGGGGCCTGATCGCCACCGCGCTCGCGCAGGGGCTCGTCGCCGGCATCGGCTACTGGTGGTTCGGGCTCGGTGCGCCGGTGCTGCTGGGCGCCGTCACTGCCGCGATCGCGCTGATCCCGTTCGGCACGCCGTTCGCGTGGGGCACGATCGGCGTCTGGCTGATCGCCAGCGGGGACGCTTGGAACGGCGTCGGCCTGCTGCTGTGGGGCACCTTCGTCGTGAGCTGGGTCGACAACCTGGTGCGCCCGCTCGTGATCAGCAACGCCACGCAGATCCCGTTCCTGCTGGTCATGTTCGGCGTGCTGGGCGGCCTTGCCGCGTTCGGCCTGGTGGGCCTGTTCGTCGGCCCGGTGATCCTTGCGGTCGTGATGGCGGTCTGGCGCGAATGGCTGGAGGAGTCGGAGCTGCGGGTCAGGCCCGGGGCGACCCTGATTCCTCCGAAGGCCGACTGACCGGGCGCAGGCGCGACGAGGCCTGCGTGGCCGCGCTCGGGTTTGCTGCACTGATGCCGATCGACTGGGCCAGCACCGTCGGACGAGGCGCGGGCTGCGGAAGCTGGATACCGAGCGACCAGGCGATGGCCGTGGTCGTCAGCACGGCGCGGGCGATCGGGCGGGCCTTGCGAATGGCACGCGCCGCTCGGGCATTCTTCATCGTTCGACCTCCTTGTCTTCTGCGTCCGCAGGACCGTCGGGACCTGGACCGCAATCCTGCGCGGCGATTCTTAGGACTGGCTTAAGACAGGCAGATCGACCGTTGCGCGCAGTCCGCCCAGCGGCGACTCGTCGAGCTCGACCGTGCCTCCGTGGCGCTCGGCCACCGCGCGCACGATCGCGAGGCCGAGCCCGCTGCCGGCGTCGTCGCCGGTTGCGCGGCCATAGAAGCGGTCGAACACGCGTTCGCGCTCCTCTGCAGCGATGCCGGGCCCGTCGTCGTCGACGATCAGGCGGGCGATGCCGCCCGCATCGGCGAAGGCCACCGATACGGCGATCCTCCGCCCCCCGGCGCCATGCCGGATCGCGTTGTCGAGCAGGTTGCAGACCAGGCTGAGCAGCGCGTTGGCGTCGCCGCGCAGCGCGAGCGTCTGCGGTGCGTCGACGGTGATCGTCGTGCCGCGGGCTTCGGCGATCGTTTGCAGCTCGGCGGCCGCGTCGCGCGCGAGCCGGGCCAGGTCGACCTGCGCCGACGGCAGCACGTTCGCCGCCTGCGAGGTCTGCGCCTGCGGCTCGTTGCGCGCCAGCGTGAGGAGCTGGTCGACGAGGTGCGCCGAACGATCGATGCCGGCGTGCAGCTGCGCGAGCGCATCGGCCCGCTGCGCGTCGTCGCGCGCGCGGCCGAGCAGTCCGGCCTGCAGCTTCAGCGCCGTGATCGGCGTGCGCAGCTCGTGCGCGGCGTCGGCCACGAACGCCCGTTGCGCGGCGAAGGCCTGCTGCAGGCGCCCGAGCAGGCCGTTCAGCGAGCGCACCATCGGCTCGATCTCGGCGGGCAGCCGCTCGTCGGAGACCGGGTCGAGCCGTCTCTCGTCGCGTCGCCGCAGGTCGGAGGCCACGCGTTCGACCGGCGCCAGCGAACGCCCGACGAGCCACCAGATCGCGATCGCGACCAGCGGGGCCAGCACCAGCAGCGGGGTCAGGCTGCGCATCGCGGCCGCCGCGGCGATCCGCTCGCGGACCTGGTACGGCTGCCCGACCTGGATGACGCGCCCGCGTGCAAGCGTGCTGAATACGCGCCAGCGTTCGCCGTCGGTGACGACGTCGGCAAATCCCAGCGTCGCGCGGTCGGGAAGCCGCGCCCTCGACCGCGTCTGCGACAGATAGACCTTCGAGCCGTCGGCGTTCCAGATCTGCACGACGAAGTCGAACTGCTCGCGTTCCTCGTTCGGTACCGGCGGCGTCATCACGGCGCCCTGGTCGCGCAGCGACAGCGCCATCTGCTGCAGGTGGTAGTCGAACAACTGGTGGCTTTCGCGCAGCACGTAGCGATAGCTGACGACGCCGGTCGCGATCTCGGCCGCGATGAACAGCGGCAGCAGCGACATCAGCAGTCGCCCGCGAATCGACGCGCCCGGCATCAGGCTTCGTCCGGCGCCGTCGCTTCGCGCGGCACGAAATAACCGACGCCGCGCACGTTCTGGATCATGTCGTGGCCCAGCTTGCGCCGCAGCCCGTGGATGTAGACCTCGACCGCGTTGCTCTCGACCGACTCGCTCCAGCCGTAGAGCCGGTCCTCCAGTTGCGCGCGCGACAGGACGACGCCGGGCCGCAGCAACAGCGCCTCGAGCACCGCGTATTCGCGTGGCGACAGCGACACCGGCTTGCCATGCCGGGTCACTTCACGGGTGCCCGGGTCGAGCCGCACGCCGCGGTGCTCGAGATAGGCGGTGCCGTGCCCGGCGCTGCGGCGCAACAGCGCGCGCATCCGCGCGGCCAGTTCGTCGAGGTCGAAGGGCTTGACCAGATAGTCGTCGGCGCCGGCGTCGAGCCCGGCGATCCGGTCTTCGACGGCATCGCGTGCCGTGATCACCAGCACCGGCGTCGCGTCGCGGCGCGCGCGCAGTTCGCGCAGCAGGCTGATGCCGTCGCGGCCCGGCAGGCCCAGGTCGAGCAGCAGCAGGTCGAAGCTCCCGGACAGCAGCGCGGCGTCGGCCGATTCGGCGTCGCGCACCCAGTCGACGACGCAGCCGTCCTGGCGCAGCGCGGTCTGGACCGCGTGCCCGATCATCCGGTCGTCTTCGGTCAGCAGCACTCTCATCGGGGCAACTGTAACGCGTTCGCGCCTGCGCCTCGACGCTGGGTGGCCGGTCGTTCGCCGCGCGCCGGTGGCGGGCGCAGCGAAGGCTTGCGCGCCGACGGCGACTTGCGTGCAGAATGTCGCGCGAACCCGCGGGATCGGGATCCCGCCGAGCCGACACGCCGCCGGCGCCGTCGGCGATCCACATCGCTTCCGCCATGACCGCCATCGCACTCGAGCATGTCAGCAAGCACTGGGGCCCGACGACGGCCGTCGACGACATCAGCTTCGTCGCTGCGCCGGGCAGCTTCGTCGTGCTTCTCGGCCCCTCGGGTTGCGGCAAGTCGACGACGCTGCGAATGATCGCCGGGCTCGACCAGCCGAGCGCAGGCCGCATCCTGATCGGCGATCGCGACGTGACGGCGCTGCCGCCGGCCAAGCGGCGGATCTCGATGGTGTTCCAGTCCTACGCGCTGTTCCCGCACCTGAGCGTGCGCGAGAACATCCTGTTCGGGCTGCGCGTGCGCAGGGAACCGCGCCAGGATCACGAACGGCGGCTGGCGCGCGTCGTCGAGCTGCTCGGGCTGTCGGCCCTGCTCGATCGCCGGCCGGCGCAGTTGTCCGGCGGCCAGCAGCAACGGGTTGCGCTCGGGCGCGCGATCATCGCCGAAACGCCGGTCTGCCTGATGGACGAGCCCTTGTCGAACCTCGATGCGCAATTGCGCCACGAGATGCGGCGCGAGATTCGCGCGTTGCAGCGCAAGCTCGGCATCACGATGATCTATGTCACGCACGACCAGACCGAGGCGATGAGCATGGCCGACCAGGTCGTCCTGCTGAACGCCGGACGCATCGAGCAGGATGCGGCGCCGGCCGAGCTCTACGCGCGACCGGCCAGCGTGTTCGCCGCCCGCTTCATCGGCACGCCGCCGATGAACGTGATCGCCTGCCCGGGGCGCAACGACCTGCTGCTCGGCGTACGGCCCGAGCAGGTGCGGGTCGCCGAGCGGGGCGGGTTTGCCGTGCTCGTGCAGACCGCCGAGTATTTCGGGGCCGACACGATCGTGACATGCCAGGCGGGCGAGAATACGATCGCCGCGCGCCTGCCCGGAAAGCACCATCTGCCGGCCGGCACGCAGCTCGCGCTCGACTGGCTCGAGGAAGACTGCCATTTCTTCGACGCCGCGACCGGGGCGCGACGCGACGATTTCCGTTTCACCGACGAACGACAACGAGCCAGGAGGAGATCCGCATGATTCGCAGGACGCTGTTGCAGGCGCTCGCCGCCGCCGCGCTGATGGCGGCGCTGCCCGCCGCCCACGCGCAGAAGCAGGTCGAGCTGAGCTTCTACTACCCGGTCGCCGTCGGCGGTCCGGTCACGAAGACGATCGACCGGATGGCCGCCGATTTCGAGAAGGAAAATCCCGACATCAAGATCAAGCCCGTCTACGCCGGCACCTACCAGGAAAGCATCGTCAAGGTGCTGACCGCGTTCAAGAGCGGGCAGCCGCCGCACCTGGCCGTGCTGCTGTCGACCGACATGTTCACGCTGATCGACGAAGGCGCGATCGTGCCGATCGATTCGCTGGCCACCAGCGCCGACGACAAGCAGTGGCTCTCCGGTTTCTTCGACAGCTTCATGATGAACAGCCGCACCGGCGGCAAGACCTGGGGCGTGCCGTTCCAGCGCTCGACGATCGTACTTTACTGGAACAAGGAGCTGTTCGAGGAAGCGGGCCTCGATCCGGACAAGGCGCCGGCAACCTGGGACGAGATGGTCGAGTTCGCGAAGAAGCTGACGAAGACCGATGCTTCGGGCAAGGTCACGCTGTGGGGCGTCAAGATCCCGTCGTCGGGCTTTCCGTACTGGCTGTTCCAGGGGCTGACGACGCCGAACGGCGCGTTGCTGATGAACGAAGCCGGCAACGAAACGTATTTCGACAAGCCCGAGGTCGTCGAGGCCCTGCAGTACTGGGTCGACCTGTCGGCGAAGCACAAGGTCATGCCCGGCGGTGTCATCGAATGGGGCACGACGCCGAAGGACTTCTTCGAGCGGACCGCCGCGATGATCTGGACCACGACCGGCAACCTGACCAACATCCGCACGAATGCCGGCTTCCCGTTCGGCGTGGCGATGCTGCCGGCGAAGAAGCAGCGCGGCAGCCCGACCGGCGGCGGCAACTTCTATGTCTTCGAGAAGACCTCCGACGAGGAGAAACAGGCGGCGCTGAAGTTCATCAAGTGGGCCACCGCGCCCGAGCGCGCCGCGCAGTGGAGCATCGCGACCGGCTACGTCGCGGTCACCCCGGCCGCCTGGGAAACGCCGGCGATGAAGAAATACGTCGAGGAGGTACCGCAGGCGACGGTCGCCCGCGACCAGCTCGAGTTTTCGGTGGCCGAGCTGTCCACGCACGAGAACCAGCGCGTCACGAAGGCGCTCAACGACGGCCTGCAGGCGGCGCTGACCGGCGCCAAGGCGCCCGAGGCGGCGTTGAAGGACGCGCAGCGCGAGGCCGATCGGATCCTGAGGAGCTACAGGTAGTCGGGGCGAGCGGCGCGGGTCGAGGGGTCGGAGTCGCGGACGATGGCGGACGGCGGCGTGCGAACGGCCCCGGTTGCCCGGGCGGCGCCGGTGTCGCCGGCGGTCCCGGCAGGCACGTCCGCGCAGGTGATCGGCTGGCTGCTGCTGTTGCCGGCCATGGTGCTGCTCGTGGCCTTCACCCACTGGCCGGCGCTGGCCACGGCCTGGCACAGCCTGTTCTCGACGCCGAAGGGCGCCCGGCCGGCGCGCTTCGTCGGCCTCGAGAACTACGAATTGATGCTCGAAGACGACGTCTTCTGGCAGGCACTGTGGAACAACCTCTGGTTCGCGCTCGGCACGATTCCGACCTCGATCGCGATCGCGCTGGCGATGGCGCTGTGGGTCAACGGCCGCCTGGCCGGACGCGGGTTCCTGCGGATGGCGTACTTCACGCCGACCGTGCTGCCGATGATCGCGGTGGCCAATATCTGGCTGTTCTTCTACACGCCTCAATACGGGCTGCTCGAGCAGGTCACCGGGGCGCTCGGCTTCCCCAGCCACAACTGGCTCGGCGATCGCAGCACGGTGCTCGGCGCGACGATGGTCGTGGCGATCTGGAAGGAAGCCGGGTTCTTCATGATCTTCTACCTGGCCGCGCTGCAGCAGATCTCGCCGACGCTGGCCGAAGCCGCCGCGCTCGAAGGCGCGTCGCGCTGGCAGTACTTTCGCAGGGTGCTGTTCCCGCTACTGATGCCGACGACGCTGTTCGTGCTGATCAACGCGCTGATCAATTCGGTGCGGATGGTGGACCACATCTTCGTGATGACGCGCGGCGGGCCGGACAACGCGAGCGCGCTGCTGCTCTATTACATCTACCAGGTCGGCTTCAGCTTCTGGGACTCGGCCTACGCCGCTGCGCTCACCGTCGTCGTGCTCGCGATCCTCGGCTTGACCGCTTTCGTCAAGTTCCGCTTCCTCGATCAGCGCACGCACTACCAATGAAGCGCGCCGACCTACGCTTCGAAGGCGCCGGCTGGTGGCGCGGCCTCGAGGGGCTTGCCGCCTGGCTGCTCGGGCTGCTCTGGATCCTGCCGCTCGCCTATGCGGTCTGGACGGCGTTCCACCCTTCCGAATTCTCGACGCGCTTCGAGCTCGGTGCGCCGTTGACGTTGCGCAACTTCGTGGCCGCCTGGGAGGCCGCGCCGTTCGCCCGTTACTTCCTGAACACCGTCATCCTGGTCACGATCGTGCTGGCCGCGCAGCTGGTGCTCTGCACGCTGGCCGCCTACGCGTTCGCGCGCTTCGAGTTCCGGGGCCGCGACCTCGTGTTCATGCTGGTGCTGCTGCAGCTGATGGTGATGCCCGACGTGCTGATCGTCGAGAACTACGCGACGATGAACAGGCTGGGCCTGCGCGACACGATCGTCGCGATCGGGCTGCCGTATTTCGCGTCGGCCTTCGGCATCTTCCTCTTGCGCCA
>Ga0123333_10004694_pt1 | contig 12695 bp, 9 predicted proteins | sample BioC12SIPDNA_3_FD_89957 | JGI IMG/M metagenome (GOLD analysis project Ga0123333, IMG submission 89957) | Anaerobic biogas reactor microbial communites from Washington, USA - Biogas_R2_B C12 SIP DNA | ecosystem: Engineered > Bioreactor > Anaerobic > Unclassified | place: Washington, USA...
CGGCCGCGCATCATCGGCCTGATCGTCTTTGCCGGCGCCATCGGTTCTATGGGCGGCCCGTTGCTGGTGCCGCCGGCGACGCGGCTGGCGCAACGAGTGGGCTACCCGGACGATGCCGGTCCCTTTATTATCGCCGGACTTCTCACGATCGCGGCGCTCGCCCTCATCTTTTTCTTCCTCCGGCCCGATCCGTTGCGGCTGCACCTGGAAGTGGAGGCGGACGAGCCGCAGCCACAGGGACCGGCGCCCCGCGTCCGTGATCTCTTACGCATGCCGCCGGTACGCCTCGGCCTGCTGGCGCTGGCAATCGGCCAGCTGGTCATGGTCCTGATCATGGTGCTGACGCCGTTACATATGGACCACCAGAATCACAGCACAGAGACGATCTCTCTGGTGATTATGGCCCACACGCTGGGGATGTTCGGCCTTTCCTGGCTAACGGGCTGGCTGGTGGAGCGCCTGGGAGCGCGCACTGTCGTCGCTCTGGGCGCCCTCCTTCTGGCTGTCTCCGCTATCATGGCGCCGCAGGCCCAGAGCGTGCCGGCCCTCGCGGTAGCTCTTTTTCTGCTGGGCCTCGGCTGGAACTTTTGCTTTGTCGCCGGCTCCGCGCTGGTGGCCGAGGTTGCTGCGGGTCGCTCCCAGGCGCGGCTGCAGGGAGCGACCGAGATGGTTGCCGCCGTTGCTTCCGGTGCGGGCAGCCTGCCCGCGGGCTTGCTCTATAGCTGGTCGGCGATGGTGCTGCCCGGCGCCATCGGCATCTTGCTGGCGCTGTTACTGCTCGTGGCGCTCGGCTGGTATGGCCGCGCGTCGCTAACTACCGCCCGCGCCTGAGAGAAGGGCCCGAATCGTGGTCACGTCCTCGGCGATCTGCGCCTTCAACGCGTCCAGACCCGGAAATTTGCGCTCCGGGCGAATGGGGTGGACGAACTCCAGCGCCAGCGACTCGCCGTAGATCTCGCGGTCGAAGTCGAGGAGGTGCGCTTCGACCATCATCGCCGTTCCGTTGACGGTGGGGCGCACGCCCACATTGGTGGCTGCTTCAAAACGCTCGCTGCCCAGGTAGGCGTAGGTGGCGTAGACGCCGTTCGCCGGCAAAATCTGCTGCTCCCAGACGGCGAGGTTGGCTGTGTGGAAGCCCAGCAAGCGACCGCGCTGGTCGCCCCTGACGACCGTTCCCTCAACCTGAAAGCGGCGACCCAGGCAGTGGTTCGTCTCTTCGATGTCGCCGTCGGCCAGCGCCTGGCGAATGCGGCTGCTGCTCACCCGCTTGCCGTTCACGGAGACCAGATCATTTATTACGCGGACTGCAAAACCGCGCTCGGCGCCCAGCTCGCTCAGGTATTCTGCGGTTCCCTCCCGCTGATAGCCCAGCGAAAAGCTGCCGCCCCACAGCTCGCGCAGCTCCATCGCCGCACAGAGGCGATCCACAAAATCCGCCGCGCGGGTCGTGCGTACCTCGTCGTTAAACGGATGCACGACCACGAGTTCAATGCCGAGCCGGGAAAGCAGGGTCACCCGGTGCGATAGCGTCGTCAGATAGATACGTCCCCGCAGGTTGCGAATGACGACCATCGGGTGGGGGAAAAAGGTGAGCACGGCCGGGCGGGCGCCGGCAGCCTGAGCCGCTGCCACCATATCTGACAGCAGCTGCTGGTGGCCCCGGTGCACACCGTCAAAGACGCCGATAGCGAGAAAGGTGGGGCGCCGGTCATGAAGTGCGTCGAGGGAATCGACGCGCAGGAAGTTCTCAACCATGGAGGTCACTTTCTTCGACGAAGATTTTTTCGGGTTTCCACTCTCTACCGGCAGCGGCGACAATTCCTACAAAGTCGCCACCCGGGCCATAGGCCCGGACCAGCGGCGCCTCGTCTATACCGGCCGGGCGAGGGAGGCGCTGACCAAAACGGAGCAGGCGCGCGGCCTCTCCGTCGAGCGAGAGGGCAGGCAAATGGGCAACAGCGCTATCTGGCGGCAGGAGAAACTGGACGATATTTTCCGCACTGAGTGTATCCAGCGCGACGGCGTTGGCAAGTTTGAAGCTCCCCACGGCTGTGCGCTGCAGCGCCGCAAGATAGCCGCCTGTGCCCAGCGCCTGGCCGAGATCGTGGGCCAGCGAGCGGATATAGGTGCCGGCCGAGCATTCCACGCCCAGTCGCAGATCGGGCGGACTCCAGTCCCGTAGCTGCAGGTCGTAGATGATCACCTGGCGCGGCTCGCGCTCCACGCTCACGCCCTGGCGGGCCAGCTCGTAGAGAGGCCGCCCTTCGCGCTTCACCGCCGAGTACATGGGCGGCACCTGGCTGATCGGGCCGCGAAACTGGTCAAGAAGCTGATCAAGCGCCTCGGCCGGCAGCTCAGGCAGTTGTCTCGGCGGAGTCAGCTCCCCTTCGGCGTCGTAAGTCGTGCTCGTCTGGCCCAGCCGGACGACAGCTTCATACGTCTTGGGCAGGCCGGTAACATACTCCAGCAGGCGGGTGGCGCGGCCCAGGGCGACGACGAGCACGCCCGTCGCCAGCGGGTCAAGCGTGCCGGCGTGACCCACCCGGCGCAACCGGGCAAGCCCCCGGACGCGGCTGACGACGTCGTGTGAGGTCAGCCCCGCCGGCTTATCCACGTTCAGAATGCCGTTCAGCCCTGGCATTGTGGCGCGAGGGTCAGCCAGCCGATTCCCGCAGCAGCGCGCGCTGCTGGCGAATGTTTTCCCGGGCCATACTCACGACCAGCGAGACCGCTTTGTGCAGCGGGCCTTCGAGGGTGGCCCCGGAGGCCAGGGGATGGCCGCCGCCGCCCAGGTTCAGAGCCAGCTCCGCCACACTGTAAGGGGGGCGGCAGCGAAAGCCCACGTAGACCTTATCGCCTTCCTCGATCAGCACGGCGCTCATGGTCGCCTCGTCGATGTTGGCGAGCATGTTCACCAGCCCGCCGCTGCTGCTGCCCGTGTAGCCCGCGGCCTCGCGTTCCCGGTCGTCGATTGCGGTCCAGAGGACGCCCTCTTCTTCCAGACGCATGTGGTTGAGGCCGGCCTGCCAGAGCCGCAGCGTTGACATCGGCTTGATCAGCAGCGCATTGAGCGTGATGAAGCCGAGATCGGCGCCCGCCTCCATGAGCGTGCTCGCGGTGCGGAAGGTCTCGGCGTTGACGCCGGGGATGCGGAAGCCAAGCGTATCGGTCACCACACCCGTCAGCAGGCAGGTAGCCAGCTCTGGCGTCAGGCGCACCCCCAATGCGGGAAACAGGTGAAAGAGCAGCTCGGCAGCGGACGTGCAATCGCTGTTGACGATGTTCACGTCGCCAAAGCGGGTATTGGTGACGTGATGATCAATGTTGATGATGGGCGGTGGCGACGGCAAATTGGCATAGGCCTGGCCCATCCGGCTCATGTCGCCACAGTCGAGGGCAATGACCAGATCGTAGGCGACCGCGGGATCGACGTGCCTCTGGATCTGCTCGTAGAGCGGCAGGTATTCAAAGCGAACCGGCGCGCCATCATCACAGGCGAGGGTAAACCGCTTCCCCAACTGGCGCAGCGCCACGCCGGTGGCTGTCAGCGAGCTGATGGCATCGCCGTCGGGACCGACGTGAGTGATAACCAGGATCTCGCGAGCATTGTCGATGAGCCGCTTGGCGGCGGCAACGTCTCTGTTGTCTGTCACGGCGCTGTTACTCTTCTTCCTCGGCCGGGATATCCAGCTTGTCGAGTAGCTGGTTGATGTGCTCGGCGTGAGCCAGCGATGGATCCCAGTGGAAGTGGAGTATGGGCGTGTTGCGCAAGCGCAGATGGTTGCCCAGCTCGCGCCGCAAGAAACCGGAAGCGCTCTGCAGCCCTTCCATTACTTCCTGCTCGCGCTCGTCCATCGCCAGGGCGTGGACGTAGATGTCCGCATACTGCAGCTCGCGGTCGATGGTGACCCGCGTGACCGTCAGGCCGGCCAATCGCGGGTCTTTCATCTCCAGCAGAAAAATCTCGCTGAGTAAGATCCGAATCTGCTCGGCTGTCCGTTTCTGGCGTACAGATTCCATCAAGCCGGTTCCACGCGCTGTATCTCAAAGAACTCGATAATGTCGCCGGCCTGGTAATCGCTGAAGCCGCCAATACTGACGCCAAACTCGAAGCCGGTGCGCACCTCGCGGACGTTCTCCTGGAGGTGCTTCAGGCTGCTGACCGGGCCAGTGTGCAGGAGCTGGGTATTGCGGATGATGCGAGCCTGGGCGTTGCGTCGCGCCACGCCGGTGCGCATAAAGCAACCGGCAACGGTGCCCACACCACTGATCTGGAAGACGGCTCGCACTTCGGCACGGCCGATAATGGTCTCCCGGTAGGAGGGGCCAAGTAGGCCGCGCATAGCCAGCTCTACCTCTTCGAGCAGCTTGTAGATGACGTTATAGAGCTTGATCTCCACGTTCTCATTCGTCGCCGTCAGGCGGGCAGCCGCATCTACGTCTACGTTGAAGCCAAGCACCACGGCATCGGAGGCCGAGGCCAGCATGATGTCGCTCTCTGTAATATTGCCTGTGCTGGCATGAAGAATCTCCAGCTCGACGGCTTCGTTGTCGGTGTTCAGCTTCTCAAGCGAGGTGACGAGTGGCTCGAGGGAGCCCTGCACGTCGGCCTTGACGATCAGGTTCAGCGTCTTCGTCTCGCCTTCCTGAAGGCGGTTGAAGAACTCGTCCAGGCTGATGCCACGGCGCTCCGTCTCCCCTCCGCCCGCTTCGAGCTGCCGTTCTGCGGCGATCTTGCGAGCCACCTTCTCGTTCTCCACGACCTCGAACTGATCCCCGGCAGCAGGCAGCCCGTTCAGGCCTGAAACGCTGACCGGGGTTGACGGCCCGGCTTCCTTAATGCGGTTGCCGCGATAGTCAAACATCGAACGAATCCGCCCGTAAAACTCGCCGATCAGGAGCGTGTCGCCGGTGCGGAGCGTGCCGTTCTGGACCAGAAGGGTAGCGACAGAACCGCGCCCGCGTTCCATGCGCGCTTCCAGGACCGTTCCGGTCGCCTCGGCGTCGGGATTGGCGCGGGGGTTGATTTCCTCCGCCACGAGCAGAATTGCCTCCAGCAAGTCGTCGATGCCCCAGTTCTCGCGCGCCGAGACCTCAATGACCAGGGTGTCGCCGTCCCAATCGTCGGGCACCAGGCCAATGTCGGCAAGCTGCTGCTTCACCGCAGCCGGATTGGCGTTGGGCAGGTCGATCTTGTTGAGCGCGACGACAATGGGTACCTGAGCTGCCCGGGCGTGATCGGCCGCTTCACGCGTCTGCGGCATCACGCCGTCGTCGGCGGCTACGACGAGAATGGCGATGTCGGTGGCCTGAGCGCCCCGCGCGCGCATGGCGGTGAACGCCTCGTGACCAGGCGTATCGAGGAAAGTGATCAACTGGCCGTCATGTTCGACCTGGTAGGCGCCGATGTGCTGCGTGATACCACCCGCCTCGCCCGCCTGCACGTTCGTGTGGCGGATGAGGTCGAGCAGCGAGGTCTTGCCGTGGTCTACGTGGCCCAGCATGGTGATCACGGGCGGCCTCGGCTTCAGATCGGCTGCCTGCTCTTCGGCCAGGATCTTACGCCACATCGGCCGCTGACCGACCTCTTCTACCTCTTCAACCACTACAGCCGGGCGCTGCGCTTCAAAATCGAACTCGCTGGCGACAATGGCTGCCGTATCAAAATCAATCTGCTGGTTAATGTTGGCCATGATCCCATTGGCCATCAGCTCTTTGATGACGTCGATGGGGCTCACCTGCATCAGGCTCGCCAGCTCACGCACGGTGAGAAAATCGGGGATCTCGATGACGTTTCTTGTTTCCGTATTACTCATGCTCTCTATTTCCTACCTCTCCGGTTCATACCGGCAGACCAGCGCAATGCCGGTATCCCGCTCTACAAAGCGCGACACGGAGAGAGAGGCTCGCTCCGTGTCGCACTTTTGACCTGTTAATGTGGATGGTGGCGGCTCCAGGCCGCACCCCAGATCAATTACTCATCAGCTTGACTACCATGCTCCAGCAGCGCGGCGCGCGCTTCCGGCGTCAGGGTGGTGCGCAGGGCACGTTCCAGAACGCCGCTCTGGAGCGCTCGTTCCCAGCAGGCTCGCTTCTCACATAGATAAGCGCCTCGCCCGGGGAGCCGGCCGCTTGGGTCGAGTACAACGCCCTCAGGCGCGCCTGCCGGCGCCTTCACCAACCGCCGCAGCTGTCTCTTGTCGGCCTTGCTCCGGCAAACAATACAGGTGCGTTGCGGTACGTGTTTTTCTCGTCGCTGTTTCGCGGCCATCACGTTAATGGCTGCCAACGATTTCCCTATTCAAAATCGTCGTCCAGAACCTGATCGACCGGCAGGTCTTCAAGGTCTTCCCATTCCGGCCGGCGGCGGCTCTTCTTGCGCTTGCGCTTGGCCACGACACGCCCGGCCTCTTCGTCATAGACGAGCTGGCGACCGCGACGCCGCGCCGCTTCCTCGTCCTCTTCCTCGCCTTCGCCGGCTCCCGGCCGGGAGACGATGACGACTTTGCCTTTCTTCGTTTGGCGTTTGGGCTCTTCCGTGCGCACAATCTCAATCAGCGGAGCAGAAAGGTCGTCGATAGCCGGAATCAGCGCTTCGTCTTCTTCCTCGGCAGCCATCTCGGCCACAGGCTCTTCTTCGGCGACGGCCGGCTCTTCGACTTCTTCCTCGGTCACGAGCTCTGCCGCTTCCTCATCCTCATCCAACACATCGTCGGCCAAAGCTTCCGGTTCCGGCTCTGCCTCGGCCTCAACTACTTCGATGCCCGGTTCCATTTCCTCTGCGCCGGTCGCTTCAAGCTCGGTCGCCTGAGCCTCCGCTCCGGCTGCCAGAGCTTCTTTCAGCTCGGCCACGCGGTTGTGTGCGGCCTCCAGGCTGCGGTCGTTAAAGCCGTCAATGCGCAGCAGGTGGTCGTCGCCCAGCTCCAGGCGGTAAAGGACTTCGCCAACCGTCGTTATCTCATTATCCAGGAGCAGATTGTGCGTCTGCAAGGGCAGATTCAGCTCTTCCAGCTCCATCTCCCAGGTGACAGCCGGCACCCGCTTGCGGGCCTCGGCCCGCTCGCGACGAATCCCTTCGTAGCCCGCGGTGCGCGAATCGATAATCCGTCCAAGCGTGCCGGCCACAAAGCGGTCGAGGACCATATAATCCTCAGCCGTAACCGGCCGGTCGGCCTCTTTCTTGGCCAGGACATGGCGGACCTTTTCCAGAAGCTCGTCGTCCCGCGCTATACGCGCATCTACCGCCGGGTGATCCAGCTTGGTCAGCCCCTCGACGGCCGATTCAGTCAGGCTCTGGATGTCAATGCGCCAGCCGGTCAGCTTGGCTGCCAGGCGGGCGTTCTGGCCCTCCCGGCCGATAGCCAGCGACAGCTGATCGTCGGGTACGATGACCACGGCAGTCTTGCCCTCGTCGGGATGGTCGTCCAGATGGACCTGGGAGACACGCGCCGGGCTCAACGCTTTGGCGATGAAGACGTGTGGATCGGGATCCCACTCGATGATGTCGATCTTCTCGTCGTTCAGCTCGCGGACGATGCTCTGGATGCGCACGCCGCGCATGCCCACGCAGGCGCCAACCGGATCGACCCCTTCCTGCCGCGCCATGACGGCTACCTTGGAGCGCGCGCCGGCTTCGCGGGCGATGCTCTTAATATCCACCTGCCCGTTGTAAATCTCCGGCACTTCCAGCTCCAGCAGGCGTCTCAACAGGTTGCGGTGGTTCCGGCTGACGATGATCTGCGGACCCCGGTTCGTGCGCCGGACCTCCAGCAGATAGACGCGGATCTTGTCGTGCGGGCGGTAGCGCTCGACACGGACCTGCTGGTTACGCGGCATGATCGCCTCGGTCCGATCCAGGCCAATCGTAATATGCTGTCCGCCGACGCTCTGGATCGTGCCGTTGACGATCTCGCCCTCACGATCGACAAACTCGTCGAAAAGCTGCTCGCGCTCGGCTTCACGCACCCGCTGCAGGATGACCTGTTTGGCCGTCTGCGCAGCGATGCGGCCGAAGTTGCGCGGCGTGCTTTCGACCATGACCATGTCGCCGTATTGGGCGTCGGTGAAGCCCTGGCGGTGAGCCTCTTCCAACAACACCTCGGTCCGGTCGTCGATTACCGAATCGACTACCTCTTTTTCGGCGTAGATGGTGGGCTCGCCCGTACGCTGGTCGATCTCCACGCGCACGTCCTGGACGTTGATATTCACGTTACGCTTGTACGCCGAAACGAGGGCCGTCTTCAACGCTTCAAAGACGACATCCTTGGCCAGCCCGCGTTCCTCGCATATTTCGTTAAAGGCTAAGATAAACTCGCTTCTCATCCGCTCAACCTGTATTCTATTTTCTGAATGGGTCAGTCTTTCATAACCAGGAAAAGAAAAAAGTGGGGGCTGCCCACTTTTCCTTCCGCTCCTGACACCGGTTTAGCAGAAGACATTATACCACATCCGTGGTGCAGATCAAACTACTTTTTATGAGATAAGGAAAAAGATATACTGGGAAACGCGTTTCAGCCGGCGCCCGGCCTGGTGGTATAATCAACCCATGCATGCTGTAGACGAAATGCCCCTCGCCGAGGCGCCCGTCGTCGTTCTCGACACAGAGACCACGGGCCTGTCGCCGGCGCTGGGCCATCGCGTGATCGAAGTCGCCGCTCTGCGCTTCCAGGGGTGGCAGGAAACGGGACGGCTGTCCGTGCTGGTGAATCCAGGACGGCCGATCGACCCCGGCGCAACCCGGGTGCATGGCCTTGTAGACCGCGACGTGGCTGGCGCCCCATCTTTCGGCGATGTGGTCGGGCGGCTCCAGCCAATCTTGCAGGGGGCTATTATCGTCGCGCACAACGCCTCCTTCGACGCCGGCTTTCTGGCGCAGGAGTATGCCATTGCCAGTCGCATGGGCGCCTGCCCGCCTGTTCTACCCAATCCCTGGCTCTGTACGCTGCAGCTGGCACGGCGCCATTTCCACTTCGACCGTAACGATCTGCGCACGGTCGCCTATCGCCTTGGCGTCTCACAGAGCCGGGCCCACCGGGCGCTCAACGACGCCTACACGACCGCTGCCGTATTCCAGAGGATGGTCAGGGAGCTGGAAAAGCGGGGTCTGAGCACGGTGGGCGACCTGCTTCACGCGCAGGGCGGCCCGGTGTATATGCCCTCGGCAACCTCGGCGCCATTGCCGCCACCGCTGGCCAACGCGATTACGGGGGGAAAGCAGGTACGTATCCGCTACGTTACCGAGGGAGGCAGGGAAACCATCCGGCTCATCAGCCCGCTATATACGACAACACAGGGCAGCGCGCGTTATCTGGTCGCCTACTGCCACCTGCGCCACGCTCAGCGCACGTTCCGGCTGGATCGTATCCTGGAGGCCGAGCTGTCGGAATAGTGGCGCTATTCCATTACGGCACAAGGAACGGCGTGTAACCGGCGGCCAGGGCGATCAGGACGAAAATCAGCAGAACGACGACAGAGAGGGCGAGCACGCCACCGACCAGCATCAACGTCTGCCGCTGTGGCGAGGGCTCCCCGCGCTTCTCATCGCGACCGGCCGCAGATTCCGTCTGCACCGCCGGTTCGGCAGGGAGTTCCGAGACAGGCACCGAATCGTCGTCGGCGAAGGCCGGCAATTCCTGCTCTACGCTGATGATTCCGGCTGCCGCGCTCTCTTCGTCCATCTCATAACGATCGGCAAGCTCCGGCCCAAGCGAAGACTCGCCTGGCGACTCCACGTCGTACCGCTCCATCAACTCGTGGAACAGGGTCGGCGTCAGCTCGATTTCCTGATCGCTGTCTATGGCTTGCGAGAGGTAATCGACCAGCGCGGGAGGCAGGGGGATCGTTTCGTCTTCGAGCGGCGCGGTTTCCTCTGCGGCGGCCGGGAAAGAACCGGGTTCCGATTGGAATTCGGGCGGGGCAAGCTGGCGTACCCAGGGCGGCAGCTCTGCCTTAACGAGCTTTCCATCGTCATCCGGCTCTCGTATCGGGGCGGCAGCCGGGGCCGGCGGCGGAGCATCCTCTTCGTGCTCCAGCGGAGGAAGCACTTCAATGTCGCGAGCGAGGAGATAGTAGCGCGCCTCACGCGTATCGAAGACGAGGTGACCGCCGGCGCGTACGCGTTCGTTACCGGCAAGCTGCATCTCTTCGGCCACCTGCTGCGGGAGGCGGCAGAGCAGGCTGTGGTCGCCATCCGCCAGCCGCAGGGCAACTTCGCCGGGAGCCGGGGCGTAGGGCCTGAGGGCTTCGACCTTGCCGACGATGAAGACGAGACCGAGCGGCAGCTCAGAAGGTACACGGAGCGCCATCCGTTCGTTCAGGCGACTGACGGTAATATCCATAATCCGGCTGCAACCTCCTCCCTACGGCGCTTTCGCAGCTGGCACACTGCGGCGATTACCCTCGGCAAAAGTTGTCATTTTGACAGGCATGCCGTAAACTTATTGTTGGTCACCTTGCCGGTTCTGTCAAGCTAATAGCCGGACCGGCAGCCGGAGATCGGGGCAAGCGCCGGGCGCATGGGCGTGGCTGGCGCTTGCCAGCAGGCAGATTAAAAACGTGTTGGAACGCTGAGCGCGTGTTGACGGACCCGGCGATTCTGCTATACTAGTGCTTCTGTGCCAGGTGCTCGGCAGCAAGCTGGCACGCTCTGCAAACTGGGCACAGAGAGCAACTATGACCGGTGCGATTGGCAGGCGTTGATCGCCACAGGTCACCGGCCGACGTAGCTCAATTGGCAGAGCAATGCTCTTGTAAAGCATAGGTTATGGGTTCAAGTCCCATCGTCGGCTTTGCACACCAGGGTCAGTGTCCCGAGCGGCAAAGGGGGCGGACTGTAAATCCGCTGGCAGACGCCTTCGCAGGTTCGAGTCCTGCCTGGCCCACTTTTAGACCTGATCACACAGGCGCCCGCGTAGCTCAGGGGTAGAGCGCATTCTTGGTAAGAATGAGGTCATGGGTTCAAATCCCATCGCGGGCTTTCTACCCCGTCCACCCAGGCGATTTGCCGGGAGGTGGCGGGGTCTTCTTGTGAAAGGTGGATGACACCCGTCACCACAACCGCAGGTCTAGCGTCGAGTTCGTCAACATAGCTGCCTCGCCTGCGCAGCAAGGTCAGCAGAAGTTAACGAGGATAAGAAGGAATGGCAAAAGAGAAGTTTGTACGCGCGAAGCCGCATGTGAACATCGGGACGATAGGGCACATCGACCACGGGAAGACGACGCTGACGGCAGCGATCACGAAAGTGTTGTCGCTGAAGGGGCTGGCGGACTTTTCGGCGTTCGACCAGATTGACAACGCGCCGGAGGAGAAGGAGCGGGGCATTACGATAGCGATTTCGCACGTGGAGTACGAGACGGAGAACCGACACTACGCGCACGTGGACTGCCCTGGGCACCGGGACTACATCAAGAACATGATAACCGGGGCGGCGCAGATGGACGGGGCGATCCTGGTGGTGGCGGCGCCGGACGGGCCGATGCCGCAGACGCGGGAGCACGTGCTGCTGGCGCGGCAGGTGGAAGTGCCGGCGATGGTCATCTTCCTGAACAAAGTGGACATGATGGACGACGAAGAGCTGCTGGAGCTGGTGGAGCTGGAGCTGCGCGAGCTGCTGGACAGCTACGAGTTCCCCGGTGACGAGACGCCGATTGTGCGCGGGAGCGCGCTGCAGGCGCTGGAGAGCACGAGCCAGGACGTGGAGGCGCCGGAGTACGCGCCGATTTGGGAGCTGATGCGCGTGGTGGACGAGTACATTCCGGCCCCGGAGCGGGAGACGGACAAGCCGTTCCTGATGTCGGTGGAAGACGTGTTCAGCATCAAGGGGCGGGGGACGGTGGTCACGGGCCGGGTGGACCGGGGGACGCTGACGCCGGGACAGGAAGTGGAGATAGTGGGGCTGCGCGACGAGATCCGCAAGGTGGTGGTGACGTCGATGGAGATGTTCCACAAGACGCTGGACAAGGTAGAAGCGGGAGACAACGCCGGGCTGCTGCTGCGCGGGGTAGGGCGCGAGGAAATCGAGCGTGGACAGGTGTTGGCCAAGCCGGGCAGCATCACGCCGCACCGGGAGTTCATGGGGGAGGTGTACGTGCTGCGCAGGGAGGAAGGCGGGCGGCACAAGGCGTTCTTCCCGGGCTACCGGCCGCAGTTCTACATCCGGACGATGGACGTGACGGGAGAAATCACGCTGCCGGAAGGCGTGGAGATGGTCATGCCGGGAGACAACGTGAACCTGCACGTGAAGCTGATTACGCCCGTGGCCCTCGAGGAAGGCGGTCGCTTCGCCATCCGTGAAGGCGGCCTCACCGTCGGCGCCGGCGTTATTACGAAGATTCTGGACTAGAGAGGAGAGAGGGGGCCGACCCGATCGGCCCCCTCTTACTGAGGACTTATGGCTAAAGACAAAATCCGTATCCGGCTCAAAGCCTATGATCATCGCGTGCTCGACCAGTCGGCACAGCGCATCGTTGGTACGGCAGAGCGCACCGGCGCCCAGGTAGTGGGTCCTGTCCCTCTCCCCACCCGAGTTGAGCGCTTCACCGTACGCCGCAGCACTTTTATTGACAAGGATTCGCACGAGCATTTTGAGATCCGCACGCACAAGCGGCTGATCGACGTGCTGAATCCAGATTCGAAGACGATCGATACGCTGATGCGGTTGAATCTGCCGGCCGGCGTGGATATTGAAATTCAGATC
>Ga0123333_10004696_pt1 | contig 12692 bp, 14 predicted proteins | sample BioC12SIPDNA_3_FD_89957 | JGI IMG/M metagenome (GOLD analysis project Ga0123333, IMG submission 89957) | Anaerobic biogas reactor microbial communites from Washington, USA - Biogas_R2_B C12 SIP DNA | ecosystem: Engineered > Bioreactor > Anaerobic > Unclassified | place: Washington, USA...
CGCGTGCCGACGCGAGCGGATCGCCGTGCGGGTGATCAGCAGGATGTCAGGCCCGGGGGACGCGGCCCCGGCGACGTTGAGGACGAAGAGCGCAGCCCACTGCGCGGGGCTCACTTATCGGCGCCGAGGCGGGCCAGTGCGTCGTGCATCTGGAACAGCTTGGCGGTCTCCACGGCGGAGGGGGCTCCGGCGTGGGGGTCCGCACCGGCGTCGACGAGCACGTCGACGACCTCGTCGTACTTCTTGAACACCGCGCCCGCCAGCGGGGTCTGCCCGCGGTTGTTCTGCTTGTCGACGTCCGCCCCACGCTCCAGCAACCCCCGCACGATGGCGGTGTGGCCGGCGTAGGCGGCGAGCATGAGGAGGGAGTTGCCGTCCTGGTTGGCCAGGTCGGGGCTGACACCGTTGTCGAGGTACTCGATGAGTGCCTCGTCACCGTTGCGGGCCATGTCGAACAGTCGCGTGGCGAGGTCGCGCACGTCGTCAGGAATCTCGGTCATGTACCGACTTTAACCCGCCAACTCCGCCACGCGCCGCACGGCCGCCTCAATGGCGAACTCCGGGTCGCCGCCCTGACCCTTGACCTCGGCGTCCAGCTCCGCCATGAGGATCACCGCGCGGGAGACATTGTCCCCGGTCCAACGGCGGGCGACCTTCGCGGTCTTCTCCGCCAGCCACGGCGGCATGCCCACCTGCCCGGCGAGCTGCTTGTAATTGGACGTGCGGGTGGAGTACAGCCGGGCGATGCCCGCCACCTTCATGCTCAGGGCCGTGGCCAGTGCCACCGGGTGCATGCCCAGCTGGAGGGCCCGGCGGCAGCTGGCGACGGCGCGGGCCGTTTGCCCCGTGACGGCGAGGTCTGCGATGTCGAAGCCCGAGACCTCGGCCACGCCCTCGTAGTAGGCGCGGACCGTCTCGACGGTGACCTCCCCGTCGGTGTCCGCCACCAGCTGCGATACCGCGGAGGCGAGCTCGCGGAGATCCGAGCCGACACCCTCCAGCAACGCGTGGATGACATCCGGGGTGGGGCGCACCCCGTGGGAACGGAACTCGTTGTTCACCCAGCCGGTGCGGTCGCGGGGGCTCAGCGGATTCGCCTCATGGACCTGGGCGAGCTTGCGGTACTTCGCCACCATCGCCTTCTGCCGGCCACCGCCGGTGTGGTGGATGATGATCGTGATGCCCGGCGCCACGTCCTTGCACGTGGCCAGGAGCAGTTCGTTGGGCTCTTTGCCGGCCACCTCGGTGTGGGTGATGATCACGGCCCGGTCCTCGCCGAACAGGGAGGGCGACGTGGCGTCGATAAGCTCGGGACCGGTGACCTCGTTGGCCCGCATGATGCTCAGCTCAAGGTCGGGGGCCTGCGCGCGCAGCTCGTCAAGGATGGCGCGGCGGATGCGTTCGCCGAGGAAATCCTCTTCGCCGAGGATGAGGTGCACGGGCGCGACGGTCATGCTGTTCTCCTGAGTGTCCGGGCAAAATGCACTACCGCCCAGGTTCCGAGGGCGATCATGTACACCTTCAAAGCGACTTCCCACCAGGGTAGATCCCCGGCAAGGAGCGACACGAGGCTGGCGACGATGACCAAGACACCCGCGATGAGCATGCTCACCTGGAACCACCGTGATCTCTCCATGCCCACCACTCTAGAACCTCCCGTCGCGGGCGTGTTGCGAGCCGTCCGAGTGGAGGGTAACCTCGCCGTCACGGTCCGGGAAGAGCACGGGCACTCCCTCGCGGGTGACGGTGGGGCGCTGCGCGGGGCTGCCCGCGGGTTCACGGACGATGATGACCTGCGTGCCGGGCGGGGCGGTGTCAACGTCCGCCACCTCCCGGACCACGTGCACCCGGAGGGTCTCCAGCGGGATCTCCGGGGGCGGCCTCGTGAAGTCCGCGACCGCCACCCACCAGGCGAGCAGGACAGCGAGGGTCTTGGCCGGGTGGCCTGCGACGATGCCGGCGATGATCCACCCGTAGGCGATGAGCACCCACAGAGGTTCGGCGGGCACCGTGGAGACGGGCAGGCCCGCGCACCACTTCGCGACGGTGTGGATCCACCACGTGCACGGCTCCAGGAGTTTCAGCGGCAGCCAGGCCAGGGGCCCGGGCAGGAGCGAGAGACCGGCGGCGATGAGCCCGAGGACGGTGACCGGGGCGACGGCCGGGGACACGAGCACATTCGCCAGGACGGAAACCACCGACACCTCCCCCGCCATGAGCGCGATGATCGGCAGGGTGACGATGTCCGCGGATATCGCCACCGCCAGCGCCCGCACGACGATCTCCGGCAGGCCGGTGCGCGCGAGGGGCCGCACGAGCAGCGGGTGGAGGGCGATGATCCCGGCGGTCGCCGCGACGGACAACGCGAAGCCGTAGGAGACGGCCAGATCGGAGTCCCACAGGATGAGCCCGATGACGGCCAGGCACAGTCCGTGGATCGGTTCCAGGCGGGTGGAGCCCAGCACGGCCAACAGGCCGACCAGCCCGGTGACGGAGGCACGCAGGACGGAGGGCTCGGTGCCCACGAGCCCGACGAAGCCGAGCAGGGCGAGGGCGGCCGCAACCACCTGCACGCGGGGCCCGAGGGTGAGCAGGCGGCAGGCGATGACGGCGACGGTGGTGATCACGGCGACGTTCGCCCCCGACACCGCCGACAGGTGGGACAGGCCGGTGTCAATGTAGAGCTGCTGCTCCAGTTCGGACTGGGCGCCGACATCGCCGAGCACCATGCCCGGGATCAACCCGCGGGAGGATTCCCCCACGCTCGCGTCGACCGCGGCCCGCAGCTGATCGCGGACGGTCGCGGCGACCTGGTGCATGCCGTGCGGGGCGTCCATGACCGTGACGTCCCCGGTGCCCACCAGGGTGCCGACACCGGGCCGCCCCGCCTCCGACCAGCCGACCTCCACGAGGACGCGGGCCCCGGGGTCGGGGGCCGAATCGTCGAAGACGGTGAGCGGGGTCGGGTGTCCGGGCAGCGCGATCTGGATGTGGTGGCGCCCGGCGGTGACCACCTGCCCCACGGCCCGTTCCGGTGGGGGCCAGCCGGCCGCGAGGTGCTGGCGCCACGTGGTGACAGCGGCGGCCGCGCACCCCAGGGTGAGCGTGAGCACGGCCTGCCCCGGCTGGCGGAACACGACGAAAGCGAGCGGGATGAGGAGAAGGGGAAAGGCCGGAGCGCCAAGAAGCAGCGCGAGGGTGACCGCCCAGACGATGAGGGCGCCGGGGACGAGGCGGAGTTCGCTCACAGGGTGGCCTGGTCACGCAGCCCCTCGAGCTTCGCGGGGCCGATGCCCTTGACCTGGAGGAGGTCATCCACCGCCCCGAAGGCGCCGTTGGTTTCCCGGTGGGCGACGATCGCGGCGGCGGTGGCCGGGCCGACCCCCGGCAGGGCCGTGAGCTCCGACGCGGAGGCCGAGTTGAGCGAGATCCCGGAGCTGGAGTCCCCCGATGGTGGTGCCTCGCCCACCACGGGAACCACCAGTTGTTGGCCGTCGGTGAGTTTCTGGGCGAGGTTGAGGGAGACGAGATCGGCGTTGGCCGCGGGTTCGGCGACCTGCAGCGCATCGTGCACACGCGCCCCGGGCTCCAGGGTCTTCAACCCCGGTTGCCCCACCGCCCCGACGACGGAGACGACGATCTCGTCGGGCACCGCCTCCGCGGACTCCACCGCGGGCACCTCGAAGGCGACGGGCTCCGGGGTACGCGACTGGAACGCCAGCACCACGGCGACGAGGACGACGACGGTGAGCGCCGCCAGAACGGCATGCCGGACGCTGACCTGGAATCGAGGGGTGGGGTAGGCGACGTCGAGAAGCGACTCCTCCCCGGTGGGCCGGGTCATGTCTTTCAGACGATCAAGCGGGCTCATGGCCCCGACGTTAAGCCCCCGCGCCCCACCGCGACAGGCACCGACCGCGAACCTGTGGATAACCGCGGTGACGCGTCACCTATCTGTGGACAAGGTGCTCCGGCTGCGCCATGAACACCGCCGACACACCCACCGCCCCCGGGCCCGTGTGCACCGCGAGGGTGGCCTCCATGGGCAGGGTCATGAGGCTGGAACCCTCGGGGAGCACCTCGTCGAGCATGCCCTCCAGGTGCGCCGCCGAATCCTCCGCCTCGTGATGCTGGATGGCGACGAAGACGGGGCGGCCCTCGGCGCGTTCGATGACCAGCTCCACCAGGCGGGTGAACGCCTTCTCCTGGGTGCGGGTCTTGCCGACGAGCTCCAGCTTGCCGTCGGTGATCGACATGATCGGCTTCGTCGCCAGCAGCGTCGCCGACAGGGCCGTACCGGTGGAGATGCGGCCGGATTTACGGATGTCGTCGATGCCGTGCAGGTACACCCACGTGGCGGAACGCTCCAGCGTGTCCACGGCGATGTCGTGGCAGGTCTTAAGGTCCGCCCCCTCGGAGGCGAGCTTCGCGGCCGTCATCGCCGCCGCGCCGACCGCCATGCCGACGGAACCGGTCTCGATGACCCGCACCTGCTCGTCCGGGAAGATCGCCGCCGCCTGCACCGCCGCCGACCACGTCGACGACAGTTCCTTCGCCAGGTGCAGGGCCAGCACGCCCTCGTCGCCACCGCGCTCCAGCTGGCGGGCGTACGCCGCGACCAGCTCGAGGGAGGACAGTCCGGCCGTGGAGGCGCCGTCACCGTCGGACATGACGTGCAGGTCGACAACGGTGATCCCGAGCTCCTCGACGACGTCGGCGGGCAGGCCCGCGGACGAGTCAGTGACGATGCGTACCGGCATTTATCCCATGTTCCATCCGTCGAGGTACCACTGGGCATCGGCGACCGTGGCCGGGGTGAAGGTCGGGGCGCCGTGAGAGATGTCGTCGAGAGCGTCGCGGCTGCCCGGACGGTACCGCGGGCGGGCCGTCAACTGCGATCGGCGGGTGTTCTTCAGGCCCGAGAGCATCGGGTACATGCCGACCTCCAGGCCCAGCAGCGAGGAGGTCACCGCGGAGATCGTGCCGCCATGGGCGACGATGAGCACGGTGTGGCCGTCCCAGTCGTCGTAGTCGGCCATGAGTTCATCGATGACGGGGCGGGCGCGGCCGGCGACCTGCACGCGGGACTCACCACCCGGCGGGGCCCACGTCGCATCGTGGCGCCACGCGGCGCGCGCGCCCGGCAGTTCCTCATCCACCTCGACGGAGGTCCGGGACTGCCACTCCCCCAGGTGCGTCTCCCGCAGGCGCTCGTCCTTCTCGACGTCGAGGCCGAGCTGACCGGCGATGATCGTCGCGGTGTCGAAGGCCCGCGACAGGTCCGAGGAGATGATGCGGGTGATCGGTTCGTCGATGAGCGCCTGTCCGGCGCGTGCCGCCTGCTCCCGACCCAGGTCGGACAGGTGCGTGTCCAGCTGACCCTGCATGCGGCGGGTCGCGTTGTAGTCGGTCTGACCGTGACGGATCAGGATGAGGCGGCGTGTCATGAGGTCAGTACTCCTCGTCGATATCGCCCGGCGCCTCCGCGGCGAGCGGAATGTCATCGATGGACTCCACGGACCGGGTGTCCACGTCCTCCTCCGTCCAGGAACCCGGGCGCTCCGGCGGCTCCAGGCCCTCCACCTCGATGAGCGGGCAGTCGCGATACAGGCGGTCGAGGCCGTAGAACTCGCGCTCCGCATCGCGCTGGACGTGGACGACGATCCCGCCGTAATCGAGCAGCACCCAACGGTTCTCGCGGTTGCCCTCGCGGCGCTTCGGCTCCACGCCGGCCTTCGTGAGCTCGTCCTCGACCTCTTCGACGATGGCGCCCACCTGGCGCTCGTTGTCCGCCGACGCCACGACGAACACATCGGTGATGGCCATGACGTCGGAGACGTCGATGACCGCGATGTTGCGGGCCAGCTTCTCATCGGCAGCGAGGGCCGCGATGGTGGCCAGGCGGCGGGATTCGTCAGAAACAGTCACAGATTTCCTTCATTAGTCAGGCGGAGAGCAGATATTAGTTTCCCATGAAGTGGGCACTTTTCCTAGTTTACGCGCAGCCGACGTCCATCGAGGTCAGTACAGGTCATTCTTCGCGATGTACTGCACCACCCCGTCCGGCACCAGGTACCAGACGGGGCGCCCCTCGGACGCGCGACGACGGCAGTCCGTGGAGGAGATGGCCATGGCGGGGACGTCGATAAGGTGCACGCGTTCCTGGTGCGCCTCCGGCAGCATCTCCTCGGTGAGTTCGTAGCCGGGGCGCGTGACGCCGACGAATTCCGCCAGGTCGAACATCTTGTCCCAGTCGCGCCAGGTGAGGATCGACTGCAGCGCATCCGCGCCGGTGATGAAGAACAGTTCCGCGTCCGGGTAGTGGGCCCGCAGGTCAGTGAGCGTATCGACGGTGTACGTGTCACCGCCGCGGTCAATGTCCACCCGCGACACGTGGAACCGTGGATTCGAGGCGGTGGCGATGACCGTCATGAGGTAGCGGTCCTCCGCCGGGGAGACCTTCTTGTCGGCCTTCTGCCACGGCTGGCCGGTGGGCACGAACACCACGCGGTCGAGTGCGAACTTGTCCGCCACCTCGCTCGCGGCGACGAGGTGCCCGTGGTGGATCGGGTCGAAGGTGCCACCCATGACACCGATGCGCTCAGTCATGGGTTCGGAGTATAACCGGTCACCCACCCGGCGAAAGTGTCCGCGACCTGTGCGTCGTACTCGGAGGCGCCGTTGCCCTCGATCTCGAGGAAGTAGTTCGCATGCGCCCCGCCCTTGGTGGTCAGCGACCCGGTCGCAGCGCTGGAGGTGATGTCGCAGACGAAGTCGTCGGCGACGCAGTAGTTGAGGTGCTGGACACCATCCGCCGGGTGCGGGGCCACCGAATCAGGCAGGCTGGACAACAGGCCACCACCACGGTTGGGCTGGCCCACCACCGTGGCATCACCCGGGGCGAGCAGAGGATTGCCCAGGTAGAGGGAACCGATGAGCCGGCCACGCTCGGCGAACTCCTGCTCCTGCGGGGCCAGCACGAGCGCACCCTGGGAGTAGCCGATGAGGATGTAACCCGGGGTGCAGCCGGTGGACTCCTCCCAGGCATCGATGTAGCCCATCGTGCCCCGCACACCGGTGCGCAGGCTCTCGACGAAACCAGAGACGGCGTCGTACGCCAGGAGGTGCGGGGGCCGTTCCCGGACGACGTCGAGGGCGCGGCGGGCGAACTCCCGGTTATCCACCTCCTCGTCGTCCTCCGTCAGGTGCGGGGTGGGGAACTCCGCCGGGTAGACGCTGCCATCCAGCGCCAGGACATGGACATCCTTCATCAGGGACGTGCCGGTCTGCTCGCGGTAACGCTGCTCGGAGTACTGGAGGAAGGCGCGGATGTTGCGCTCCTCGTAGCCGTTGGACACCCAGGGTGCCTCATCGGAGTAGCGGGTGGGCTCGAGGAACTCGTTCTGGTCACTGCCGCGCGCCGCGACGACCACCACGGCGGGGCATTCCTGGGTTCCGGCCTGCGCCGGGGCCGGGGTTAGCCCGACCAAACCACCAACGAGCAGGGTGCTGGCTGCCAAGAACCTGAAACTCCACATGTCATGTCACCTTAGCCACCACCCGGCGAAGGTGCATCACATGCTCTAGGGGCGCGTCTGGCCCGTTCCCTGCAGGATCCACTTCGTGGAGGTCAGCTCCGGCAGCGCCATCGGGCCGCGGGCGTGCAGCTTCTGGGTGGAGATGCCGATCTCCGCGCCCATGCCGTACTGCTCACCGTCAGTGAACGCGGTGGAGGCGTTGACCATCACTGCCGCCGCGTCCACCTCGTCGGCGAACTTCTGCGCGGTGGCGATGTTCGAGGTGGCGATGGCCTCGGTGTGGCCGGTGGTCCAGCGGGCGATGTGCTCGATGGCACCCTCGACACCGTCGACGACCTTGGCGGCGATGTCCATGGACAGGTACTCATCACCCCAGTCGGTGTCATCGGCCTGGACGACGTCCTGCGCGCCGAAGGCCTCCAGCTCGGCGACCTCACCGTGGACTGTGACACCGGCCTCCTGGACGGCCTCGATGATGCGCAGCTTGTCGGCGTCGGCGAGCGCGGCGTCGATAAGCACCGTCTCGGTGGCGTTGCACACCGAGCAGCGGCGGGTCTTACCGTTGAGCATCATGGCGATGCCCTGCTCGAGGTCACCCTCGGCGTCGATGTAGAAGTGGCAGTTGCCGGTGCCGGTCTCGATCGCCGGGACGGTCGCGTTGGTGACCACCGTCTCGATGAGACGGGCGCCACCACGCGGGATGACCACGTCAACCAGTCCGCGGGCGGTGATGAGGTCCTGCACGGAATCGTGCGTGGCGCACGGCAGGAGCTGCACCGTCTCCCGCGGCAGATCGAAATCGGCGAGCACATCCTGCAGGATGTCGACGAGCTTGGCGTTGGAGTTCTTCGCCGTACGCGAACCACGCAGCAGCGGCACGTTGCCCGACTTCAGGGCCAGGCCGAAAGCGTCGACGGTGACATTCGGACGGGCCTCGTAGACCATGCCCATCACGCCCAGCGGGACGCGGACCTGACGCATCTGGATGCCGTTGGGCATGACACCGCCGGTGAGGACCTCCCCCACCGGGTCCTTGAGGCCGGCGACCTGGCGCAGCCCACCGGCGATGCCCTCGATGCGCGCGGCGTCGAGGGAGAGGCGATCAATGAGGGCCTCGGTCAGGCCCTCGGCGCGACCCGAGTCAATGTCCTGCTGGTTCGCGGCGATGATGTCATCGGTCTTCGCGATGAGCGCATCCGCCGCGGCGAGCAGGATCTCATTCTTCTTCGAGGTCGGCAGCTGCGCCAGCACGGGGGCGACAGCCTTGGCCGCCCGGGCCTTGGTCAGTACTTCTTCACGTTCAATGGCACGGGTGTCAGTCATGGCTATCGAGTGTAGCGAAATGCTCAGTAGCCCGTTTCCAGGTTCACCTCATTCGGCATGCGCTCCCCGGCCTCGAAGGCGGCCGCGTTCTCGACGACCAGCCGGCCCGTCCGCTCCTGGATGATCGTGTACGTGTTCGCGGTGTGCGGGGTGATCATGCAGGTCTCGATGTCCCAGAGGGGGTGGTCGTCGGGAAGCGGCTCGGGGTCGGTGACATCCAGCGCGGCGCCCGCGATGGTGCCGTTCTGGAGCGCCTCGACGAGATCGTCGGTGTGCACCAGCGGGCCGCGGGCCACGTTGACCACCACGGCGCTGGGTTTCATCTGCGCGAACACGTCCCGGTTGATCATGTGCCGGGTCTCCGGGGTGAGCGGGGCGAGCACCACGAAGATATCGGCCCTGCCCCACACCCGCTCCGCGTCGGCGATGGCGTGGGACTCGTCGGCCCCGTCGATCGTGCGGCCCGAGCGGGTCACCGCGATGATGTTCACGCCGAAGACCCGCAACATCTCGATGAGTTTCACCGCGATGCGTCCGGCACCGATGATGGCCACGGTCTTGTTGTCGAACAACCACTGTTTCTGCTTGTCGACGTCCCGCCGCACCGACCACTTCCCCGCCAGGGTGATCATCTTGTGCATGTGCATCTGGGCCAGCAGGATCGCGATCGTCGACTCCGCGACGGTGTCGTCGTAGAGCCCCGACGCGCACGCCCACCGCACCCCTCCGGGGCGGATGAGGCCGGCCTCGTGGAGGGCGTCGACGCCCGCGAACGTGGCCTGCACGTAGCGGATGTTCTCCGGCAGCGGGTCCGGGAACTTCGCGGGCCCGCCGTTGAACACGAGGAAGTCCGCGTCGTGGACGTCCTCGACAAATGTGTGACCGGCGGCCTCGATCTCGGCGATGGCGTCCGGCCACTCCTGGGGTTGGAATGCGAACTTCATGGGCCCACGCTACCGGAGATCAGTAACCGAGTGTGACGTCCACCTCAGTCGGCATCCGCTCCCCCGCCTCGAAGGCGGCGGCGTTGGCGATGATCTGCGGGGCGATCATCCGCTGCGCGACCCGGCCCGTCGCCGCGATGTGCGGGGTGATGGTGCAGTTCGGCAGCCGCCACAGCGGATGGTGGTCCGGCAGGGGCTCCGGGTCGGTGACGTCCATGGCCGCACCGGCGATCTCCCCGTCACGCAGGGCGTCGACGAGATCGTCGGTGACGATCAGCTCACCCCGCCCGACGTTGACCACCACGGCCGAACGCTTCATCCGGGTCAGCACGCGGGCGTCGACCATCCCGGCGGTCTCGTCGGTGAGCGGGGCGGCGAGGACGAAGGCGTCCGCCTCGGACCACACGTGGTCGGCGTCCGCCTGCGCGAAAGTCTCGTCCGCCCCGTCGACGGGGCGCCCGGAACGGTTGACCGCGATGACCTTCACCCCGAAAGGCCGCAGCATGGGGATGAGCGCCTCCGCGATGCCGCCGGCCCCGATGATGGCCACGGTGCGGTCGTCGTGAAGCCAGCCCTGCGCGGCGTCGATCGGGCCGCGGGCGCTAAACGACGCCGCCAGCGTCGCCGCCTTCACATGGTGCAGCTGCGACAACAGCAGCGTCATCGCGATCTCGGCGACGGGCCGACCGTACACGCCCGCCGCATTCGCCCAGCGGACGCCGGGGCGGATGACGTCGGCGTCAAGAAGGCGGTCGATGCCGGAGAACACGAACTGGACGAAACCGACACTCTCCGGCAGCGGATCCGGCAGCGGACCCCCGGTGTAGATGAGGAACTCCGCCTCCTCGAGGCCCACGGCCTCGTGGCCGGCGGCCTCGACCTCGGCGACGACCCCGGGCCACACGCCCGGGTACATGCAGAACCTCACAGCCGCGACGCGAAGTTCGACAGGTAGTCCGCGTGGACCACCGGGCGGCGCTGCCCCTCGGGAAGTTCGTCGGTGTGCTTGCCCAGCATGGTGCCCAGCTGATCGGAGTCGTAGGCGACCTCGCCGCGGCCGACGATCTGCCCGTCCGGGCCGATGATGTCGACGATCTCGCCGGCGTGGAACTCACCCTCCACCGCGGTGATACCCACCGCGAGCAGGGACGTGCCGCCGGCGGTGACGGCCTTGACCGCGCCTTCGTCGAGACGCAGGGTGCCGCCGGTGTCCGCGGCGTAGAGCGCCCAGAACTTCCAAGCGGACAGGCGACCTTCCCGCGGGTGGAAGACGGTGCCGACGGAGGCGTCGTCAAGCGCGGGGCCGATGTTGTCGGCCGAGGTCAACAGCACCGGGACGCCGCCGCGGGAGGCCAGACGCGCGGCCGACACCTTCGACGCCATGCCGCCGGTGCCCACGAGGCCGCCGTCGCCGGCGATGACACCCTTGAGGTCCTTGCCCGTGCGCACCTCGGAGACGAAACGCGCATCCGGCTCCGCCGGGTTACGGTCGTAGAGGCCATCGACGTCGGACAGCAGCACGAGGGCATCCGCGCTGGTCAGGTGGGCGACGATCGCGGAGAGACGGTCGTTGTCGCCGAAGCGCATCTCGGAGGTGGCCACCGTGTCGTTCTCGTTGACGATCGGGATGGCCCGCAGCTGGCGCAGGCGGTCGATGGTGCGCTGCGCATTGCGGGCGCGATCACGCCGCCCGGCGTCGGACGCCGTGAGCAGGACCTGGCCGATGGTGCGGTGGTAGCGGGCGAAGGAACGGCCCCACTGGTGCGCGAGGTGCACCTGACCGACCGCCGCGGCCGCCTGCTTCGTCGCCAGATCCGTCGGCCGCTGCGTCAGTCCCAGCGGGCCCATACCCGCGGCGACGGCACCCGAGGACACCACGATGATGTCGGAACGGACCATGCGGGCCTGGAGGGCGTCGACGATGTGGTTGATCTTGTTCGGGTCGACCGTGAAATCATCGTTGGTCAGCGACGAGGAGCCGATCTTGACCACCACTCGCTTCGCCTCGGTGATGTGTCTGCGCATCTCCGACTCGTGGCCGAACGCGGGGCTCGCCTCCGGGGAGACGGCCGGACCGGGGAACTCGACGTCGTCGTCATGATTCCGGTACGGGGACAGGGGCAGTCCAGAAGGTCGCGTAGTCATGATGAACCAGCCTACCGAACTGCCCCGGGGCGGGGAGGAGTCGGCAGGCAGCAAAGAAGCCCGCGAAGGCCTCCCCGCATCGACGGAAAGGGGGCTTCGAGGTACGTTTTGCTGCGCCACCCGGCTACCCCGGCCGCTAACCCTCCCAGCGCTCGCGGGAGGCCTGCTCGCCGTCGCCGTAGTCGTACTCGTCAATGAGGCCACGACGCGCCTGCGACGCGCGCTTGCGCTCCGCGGCGGAGGTACGTTCGGTGGACTGCAGGCGGGCGTCCTGGCCGCGGCCCGCGACGGTCGGGTCGACGCCGGAACCGGTGAGCGGCTCCCAGTCGAAGGACACGTCCCCGATGGTGACCTGCGCGCCCTCGCGGGCCCCGGACTTGCGCAGCGCATCCTCCACGCCGATCTTGGCCAGGCGGTCGGCGAGGTAGCCGATGGCCTCCTCGTTCTCGAAGTCGGTCTGGTTGATCCAGCGTTCGATCTTCGCGCCGCGGACGATGAACGCGCCCTCGAACTCCGGGTCCTCCTCCACGGTGAACTCCGGCTCGCCCTTGCGGCGGGCGTCGACGGCCTGCGGGCGGATGATGGTGTGCTCGGTGTCCACGGCCACCTTCGGGCGTCGGCGGCGGTCCTTCTTCACCGTCTCCAGCAGGTGGTACTTCAGCGGCTCCAGGCCCTGGTGGGCGACCGCGGAGATGATGAACACGGGCCAGCCGAACTTCTCCTCCAGGTCCTCCTTGAGGAA
>Ga0123333_10004698_pt1 | contig 12687 bp, 10 predicted proteins | sample BioC12SIPDNA_3_FD_89957 | JGI IMG/M metagenome (GOLD analysis project Ga0123333, IMG submission 89957) | Anaerobic biogas reactor microbial communites from Washington, USA - Biogas_R2_B C12 SIP DNA | ecosystem: Engineered > Bioreactor > Anaerobic > Unclassified | place: Washington, USA...
GGGTGCTCCCACCACCATGACGTTGCCTTCGAGGCGAGCGAACTTGCGGAGCGTCGACGGCAACCCGATCCGACCCGTCGAGTCGAGCTTGGCCTTGGCGGCGCCGGAGTAGAAGAAGCGCACGAAGTTGCGAGAACTGGGGTCGGTGAGCGGCAGGGACGTCAGCGACGACTCGATCTGCTGCCAGGAGTTGAGCGGGAACACGAACAGGCACGAGTCCATACCGCGGGTGACGATCATGCCGTCCTCGACGAAGTCGCGGAAGGCGGGAGGGATGATGACCCTTCCCTTGTCGTCGACGCTGTACTGGAACTCACCGAACGGCATCTCGGGCTGCTACTCCTTGAGGTTCGGTCCTGGGGGTCTGAATGGCGCAGAAACGCCGTGCAGGACGCGTTGGAATGACCCCTGGCGAGGGTGTTCCAAACTCTACCACAATCCCCCACGATTTCCCACATAGATAGGAGGAACCTACGGATGATGTGCGATGTCTCCCACTCAGCCCCCGGATCTGGGACGCAGGACCCGATGTACGGGTCCAGACCCACACTGCGGGCACGTCCCGCAGCGCGAGCCAGGCATCGGTTCATGGGAAGTCGTACGGCCCCGCGAACGGGGCCGTACGGCAGGTGGGCTTGTAAGCCGGGTTCTGTGTCCTCAATCTGAACGCGAAGCGTTCGCGGTGAGGCTCTGGCCATCTATCTAGGACGTACGTCGCCGCACGCCTCGAGCGGTCATCTCGGAGATGTTGGCGAGCCGAGCAGGCTCTCTCTCCCTATCGGACCTTGCACCGGGTGGGGTTTACCTAGCTGCCGCTGTTACCAGTGGCACTGGTGCGCTCTTACCGCACCGTTTCACCCTTACGACCCCATTGCGCCGTTAGGCGCGATGGGGCGCGGTCTGCTTTCTGTTGCACGTGCCGTCGCCTTACGCGCCCAGCCGTTAGCTGGCACCCTTGCTCTGCGGAGCCCGGACTTTCCTCGAACCTCAAGGCGAAGCCTTGAGGCGCGTGGCCAGACCACCCACACTGCAACTGGAGATTCTAGCACGCGGGAGCGCGTCAGGGGCGTTCCCGACGTGAGAAAACGCCGCGCGGACCGATGTCCACGCGGCGTCTCGTGTGTGACTACGCAGTGATGCGCTTTACAGGGCGCGGTAGTCGGTGACGGTGATCTCGCCGTCGATGATCTGCTGCTTGATCGAGTTGACGGCGTCGATCAGGTCGGCGGGGATGAGCGCCTGGTTGTACTCGTCGAGGGCGAAGTCGACGCCGGCCTCCGCGAGGCCGAGGTTCTGGACGCCGCCAGTGAACGTGCCGTTGACGATGTCCATGGCTGCGGTGTACGAGGCGACGTCGACGCGCTTGAGCATGCTCGACAGGCCGTGGTTGAGGGTGGCGGGGTCGCCGTCGGTGTCGCCGCGGGGGTTCTGGTTGCTGTCGACGCCGATGAAGAACAGGGGCTTGGCGTCGGCGCCGCAGGCAGCGCTGTAGGCGGCCGAGACGGGGATGTTGGCGAGCTGGGCGTCGAGGGGCGTGTCACGGACGGCGCCGCGCGGGACGAAGCACTGGGTCTCGTTGACGAAGTCGATGACGCCGTTACCGCTGGCGCCTGCAGCCGCGAAGATGATGTCGGCGCCCTGGGCGTTCTGGGTGCTGGCGAGCTCCTTTGCGCGGGCGGGGTCGTTCCAGGCGTCGGGGGTCACGCCGACGTAGTTGCTGATGATCGTGCAGTCGGCGCAGGCGGCCTTGACGCCTTCCTGGTAGCCGAGGTCGAACGCGCGGATGAGGGGGACGTCCATGCCGCCGACGAAGCCGACCGTGCCGGTGCGGGTGAGCGAGCCGGCGAGGAAGCCGACGAGGAAGCTGCCTTCCTGCTCCTTGAACAGCACGCTGCGGACGTTGTCGCCTTCCGAGACGGCGTCGATGATGACGAACGACGTGTCGGGGAACTCGCTGGCGACGGCCGTGATGGCGTCGGCCTGGAGGAACCCTGGGGCGACGATCAGCTCGGCGCCCTGGAGTGCGATGCGGCGCTGACCTTCGGCAGCGGTGTCGGGCGAGCCTTCGAACTCGACGATCTCGATCTCGAGGCCCTGGGCTTCGAGCTCGGCCGCGGCCTGTTCCATGCCGCGCCATGTGCTCTCGTTGAACGAGCCGTCGAACTTGCCGCCGGCGTCGTAGACGAGACCGAACACGAAGTCCTGTGCGGTGGCTGCGGTGACGAACAGGGCAGCGACCAGGATGAGCAGTCTGCGCATGTAGGTGATCCTCTCGTGGAACGCGTGAAGTTTCGTACCTTCGGGACCCGACTATACCAACTGCATGGACTCACCGATGGGGGACCGGCTGAGCGTTCGTTAACCATGCGGAACGGGTGCGGGGGAGTAGGTAGCCGGACCTCGCCGGGCGTGCTGCGTGCTCACGCCGCGCGCCTCCGGGCCAAGGCTCAGAACAGGATCCGTGTCCAGTCGAGTTCGTCGAGGTTCTGGAACACGTCGACGTGCTCGAGCAGGATGCCTGCCGACTGGTTACGGAACATGGCGCACTCGACGTGCTTGCCGTAGCGCTTGAGGGTCTCGACCAGTTCGACGTAGTCGCCGTCGCCCGAGACGATGAGCGCGGTGTCGTAGGCGTTCTGGAACGCGAGGGACAGGGCCTCGACCGCGATGGCGACGTCGATGCCCTTCTCGACGAGCGAACCGTCGGCCCTGCGGTGCAGCCTGCCGAAGCGCACGGTCACGTACGGGATGCGGCGCAGCGACTCGAAGAAGCGCTGCTGACCGTCGCGCAGTTCCTCGTCGTAATCGTCGGTGAGCGGTGCGTTGTAGTAGTACGTGCGGTGCACGGGGCGGTCGCGCAGCAGTTGGTTGATGAGCTCCGCGAAGTTGATGCGCGTGCTGCGGAGGTTCTCGCGCATGCCGTTGTACAGGTTGCTGCCGTCGATGAAGATCGCTACGCGCTCGTTCGGCACCACGCTGCGGCCGGAACCGAACCGCCTGCCTCCCGCGGAGTCGCTCCGTGAACCGTCGTTCCTCCCGCGGTTGCGGCCACCACGACCGTTGTTGTCGTTCTGATCCATAAGCCGGTCAAGTGTAACCCTGCACGAGCACGACGCGTATCATCGGTGCCGTGACAGCAGCCGAGCACCCCACCACGCCGACGGTAGACAGCTTCGACCTCGACCACACCAAGGTCGTCGCCCCGTACGTACGACTCGCGGGTCGCTACGTGGGTGATAGCGGCGACGTGGTGACGAAGTACGACCTTCGCATGGTCCAGCCCAACAGGGCCGAGGTACCGACCGCGGCACTGCACACCATCGAGCATCTCCTCGCCGGTTACCTGAGACGCAGCCTCACGGCCGCGACGGTCGTCGACGCCAGCCCCATGGGCTGCCGCACCGGCTTCTACCTCACGCTCCTGGGCGAGCCGCCTGCCGAGGCCGTGCGGGCAGGGTTCGAGGCCGCGCTGAGACTGGTGGCTGAGCACGAGGGCGAGGTGCCGGGTTGCAGCGAGCTGCGCTGCGGCAACTGGCGCGACCACTCGCTACCCGGCGCGAAGGCGTGGGCTGCCGCCGTGCTGGAGCGGCCGATCATCGTGCAGGAGACCGTGACGATCGGCTGAGCGCGTCGCTGGTACCGGCCACGCGGCCCGGCGCACCGGGCATGAGACGCCCGTGAGTTTCGGCGGAACGTCTCTCATGAGAGCGCGTGACAAGATGCCTGCATGGAGAGACGCCCGCTCATCCTCATCGTCGAAGACGAGAAAGAGATCGCCAAGTTCATCGACCTCGAGCTGCACGCCGAGAACTACGAGACGGTCGTGAGCTACGACGGCGTGACAGGCTTGTCGAAGTTCCGTGAACTGAACCCCGACCTGGTGGTGCTCGACCTGATGCTGCCCGTCCTCGACGGGCTCGAGGTCGCGAGACGCATACGTAAGACCAGCAACACGCCAATCATCATCCTGACCGCGAAGGACGCCGTCGACGACAAGGTGACGGGCCTCGACTCCGGCGCAGACGACTACCTCGTCAAGCCGTTCAGCATCGAGGAGTTGCTCGCCCGTGTCCGCGCCCACCTGCGCCGCGTCAACCCCGCCGTGACGGGTGAGGTGCGCGTCGCCGACCTCGTCATCAACCTCGAGGGTCGCGAGGTGTTCCGCGACGGCCGCCGCATCGAGCTCTCCGCGAAGGAGTTCGAGCTCCTCGAGCTGTTCGCCCGCAACCCGGGCAAGGTGTTCAACCGCTTCGAGATCGAGGAGAAGGTGTGGCCCGAGTACACCGGCGGCAGCAACGTCGTCGACGTGTACGTCGGCTACCTGCGGCGCAAGCTCGAGGGCGAGGGCGAGAGGCGCCTGATCCATACCGTCCGCGGCGTCGGGTACGTCCTGCGCGAAGAGTAGTACATGCGTCTACAGCTGCAACTGACGCTGGTGTTCGGCGTGTTCATCGCCCTGATCCTCTCGGCGTTCGCGGTGGCTGTGTACGTACTGACAGAGCGCTCGCTGAGCGCGGGGCTTGAGGAACGCGCCGAACTGGCGCTGGCCGAGATCACCAGCGGCACCACCTCGATCTCGGCGGGGCTCCTGAAGCTTCCCAGCGACACCTACTACCAGGTCCTGCTCGTCGGCCAACCCGGCCGCATGCCCACCACACCGAACCAGTTCAAGGCGAGCGTCCCGTACCGCGACAACGCCAACCTGCTGTTCTCCCTGCCCGACTCTGCGATCCAGTCGCTCATCGACACCGATCGCACCACGGTGACCCTCAACGCCGAGGGTGACAGGCTCAGGGTCATCGGCAAGATGGGCAGGATCGTCGACCCGTCGACGCAGGGGACCGTCGAGGCTGCGTTCCTCGTCGGTATCCCGGCTGGCCTGACGGCCAGCACGCTCGATCAGCTCGCCCGCGACCTCATCGCGACGGTGTTGATCGCCTTCCTCGCCTTCACCATCGGCATCTGGGTGCTCGGTGAGCGAGTCCTCGCACCGCTGAGACGCGTGACCGCCGCGGCTGCGACGGTGTCTGGGTCCGACCTGTCGCAGCGTGTGCCTGTCACCAAGGGCAAGGACGAGATCCACGACCTCGGCGTCGCCATCAACAACATGCTCGACCGCCTCCAGGAGTCGTTCGAGACCCAGCGGCGCTTCACCGCCGACGCCAGCCACGAGCTGCGCACGCCGGTGACGGCCATCGCCGGGCACGCCAGTTACCTGGTGAGGCGCACCAACCCCACCGAGGAGCAGGTCGACTCGTTGACGGTCATCAGGCGTGAGGCCGAGCGCATGGGCAAGCTCGTCAACGACCTGCTGGAACTGGCGCGCGCCGACGCAGGCTTCGCCGTCAACAAGGAGCCCATCAACGTCGTCGAGGTCGCAGAGCAGGCGTTGAAGGACATCTCGAAGGTGGCGGGCGGCGCAGCCGTCGAGCTGTCGGCTCCCAGCCCGCTCGCGGAGGTGTTCGGTGACGGGGAGCGCCTCAAGCAGGTCATCCTCAACCTGGTCCAGAACGCCCTCAACGCCGGCGCGAAGCAGGTGAAGGTGACCGTGACGCAGGAGGCGAAGCAGGTACGGGTCGAGGTCCTCGACGATGGCTCAGGCATCCCCACCGAGGCGCTGCAACACCTGTTCGAGCGCTTCTACCGCGTCGACGGCGCTCGCAGCGGGCGCGGCAACGGCAGCGGACTGGGGCTCGCCATCGTCAAGTGGATCGTGCAGCAGCACGACGGCATGGTCACGGTCGAGTCGAGCCTCGGCGAGGGCACGGTCTTCTCCGTGCTCCTTCCGCTCCTCGACCCACGCATGACGGGCGAGGTCAAGTCGGCCCGAACCCTCCCGACGGACCCCGGCAGGACGAAACGCACCGGCGCGGCCCCGACGGTGAAGCGTGGTGCCGACGAGGAGAACCCGGCTGCCGCGGCCGAACGCGCCGCGGCGGGTATCGCCGCGAACCCGGGTCCGGTCGGGTCAGACAAGAACTAGCCGCCGTCACCTCGGCCCCAGGCGATGCTGACGCCGGTGCCCGCTCGGGCTCAGGCGATCCTGACGCCGCCGCCGTCGGTGATCGTGCCGATCCGCACCAGGCTGCCTTCGCTCGCTTCGACGAGGCGCTCCGCGGCTCCGTGCGCCGTGACGAGCGCGAAGCCCACGCCCATGTTGAACACCCTGAACATCTCGTCCGTCGTGATCGCTCCGCGCGTCTCGATGAGCCCGAACACCTCCGGCTCATGCCACGAGCCGCGTCGGACGTCGGCGCCGAGTCCGCGCGGCACCCCCCTGAGGAGGTTGCCTGGCAGACCGCCGCCCGTGATGTGGGCCATGGCCTTCACGTCAGAGCCGGCGAGAAGCGGCCAGACGACGTCGAGGAAACTGCGGTGTTCGGCGAGGAGTGCTGCTCCGACGGTCTGGCCGCTGGGGAGCGCCTCGTGGTACGAGCCGGCCAGGACGGAGCGGGCGAGGCTGAAGCCGTTGGTCTGGAGACCGCCCGAGGGCAACGCGAGGATCGCGTCACCAGGCACCACGTCACGCCCGTCCACCACGTCGGCTCGATCGACGATGCCGACGACGGTGCCGACCAGGTCGAACTCATCCTGCCGGTACACCCCGGGCATCTCGGCGGTCTCGCCGCCGAGCAGCGCGGCTCCCGCGGCCCTGCACGCGGTCGCGACGCCGCTCACGACACGCGCGACGGTCTCGGGATCGAGCGCGCTGCTGGCGACGTAGTCGAGGAAGAACAGGGGACGCGCGCCCTGGACGAGGATGTCGTTGACGCAGTGGTTGACGAGGTCGCGTCCGATGCCCTCCAGCACGCCGGGCTGGTCGGCGAGCGCGCTGGCGACCATGACCTTGGTGCCGACCCCGTCGGTCGACGCGACGAGGACCGGTGACCCGTACCCGTCGGGGACCGCGAACAGCCCGCCGAACGAACCGAGCCCGCTGATGACCCCCGGCGTGTACGTGCTCTCCACCGCGTGAGTTATCAAATCTAGGGATCGCGCGGCCGCGTCGAGGTCGACGCCCGCCCGCTTGTAGCCCGACTCACCGCTACCTGACATGGCCGCGATTGTACCCGTGGCCGAGAGGACCCTTGCACCTGCCCAGGGGCCACCCCGACCGTGCGCGGCCGGCGCTACACTCAAGAGTGCCGGTCGCCATCGACGTGCTGTTCCCGCTGCCCATCGGGGCGCTCACCTACCTGCCGCCGTTGACGACGGTGACGGGGGCAGTCGACTCGAGCACGGACGACGCCGTACCGCACGAGGCGAGGATCGGAACCCGGGTCGTGGTGCCGTGGCAGTCGTCGGTGAAGGTCGGGGTGGTGCAGCGGGTGCGGACCGTCGACGCCGGCCGCGGACTGGAGCTGCGTCACGCGCTGCAGTACCTCGACGAGCGACCGTGGATCGGCGTCGCAACGTTGCGCGGCATCGAGTCGATCGCTCGCGGCGTCGGGGCGCCCCCAGGTCAGGTGATCGCGACCCTCGGCCTGCCCGGTCTCGCGCTCGACCTCGACCATGAGGTGCGCCTCTCGGGCGGCGTTCACGCCGGTCATGGAGCCGCGCAGGCTGGGAACGCGGCCGCGAACCCGGACGCCGAGGCGGCGCAGGAACTGCTGCAGTTCGTGCCCGACGGGGCCCGCGGCGGAGCCTGGGTGTCGGCAGCCGAGGTGGAGGGCAAGGCGCTCGAGCTGCTCAGGAGGCAGGGGCTGCTGGACGAGCGCGTCAGCGTCCGCGGCAGGACACGCAGGGTGTTGCTGCCTGTGCGTGAGCCCGACGACGACCTCGAGGGGCCGCGCCGCATCAACCAGCGTCTCGCGCTCGAACGCCTGTTCGAGCTGGAGGAGATCGACAGCGCTGCAGCCCTCGCCCGCGAGGTCGACGTGCCGCAGAGCGCGGTGAGCGCGATCATCACGAAGGGCTACGCGGCGTACGCCGAGGTGCCCGCCGAGCCGCCCGCCCTCGCCCCGCCGCCCCAGGTGGACGTCGCCACCCGTGCTGCGCTCCCGAGCCCACCGTTCGAACTGGCAGTGCCTGCCGGTGACGGCACGGTCGTCGGCGGCTCCAGGCTGCAGCGCCTCATGCTCCTCGCCGAGCGGCTCAGGCTCGACCTCGATGCGGGGGAGAGCGTCATGGTGCTCGCACCCGAGGTCGCGCTCGCGAGCGAGGCTGCCGCCCTCCTCGGGACGAGGCTCCCGGTGCGACTGTTGACGGGCGACGCCGATGAAGAGCAGCGCGTGAGCCTGTGGCAAGAGCTGCCCGACGAGCCACCCACCGTCCTGGTCGGGACCTACCCGGTGCTCCTCGCGCCGCTGCCGAACCTCGGTCGCGTCGCCGTGCTCGAGGCCACCAACGGGGCGTACAAGCTCAGGTCGGGGGCACGGCTCGCCGTGCTGAAGGCCGCCGCACGGCTGGCCGGCGCCGTCGGCGCGCGGTTGACGCTCACCGACGTGTTCGCGACGCCGGAACTGCTCGCGGCGGTACCCCAGGCGGAACGCCTGTCGCTGCCCCTCCCCAGGCTGCGGCTCCACGTCGCCGACCTGACCAACAGTCCGAACTGGCCGCTGCACCCTGACCTGCAACTGACGCTCAAGCAGGTCGCTCAGCGCTCTCGCCAGGCGGTGGTCGTCGTGCCGCGCCGCGGCTTCTCCGGCGCGTTCGGCTGCACCTCGTGCGGCTGGCAGGCACCGTGTCCCAACTGCGATCTCACCCTGCGCTTCCACCGCGAGGAGACCCGCCTGCGCTGTCATCAGTGCGGCCACCACGAGGCGCCGCCCGCGACGTGCCCCTCGTGCGGCTCGACCGACCTCGGGCCGCTGCGCGGCGCTGGCACGCAGTGGGTGCTCTCGCAGCTCGGCATGCTGGTGCCCGACGCTCCGCTGTACCGTTACGACAGGGATAGGCGTGACGACATCGCGCCGCTCCTCGAGGGCGAGCCCGGCATCGTCGTCGGCACGACGGCAGCCCTGCGACTGCCGCCCCTGCCCAACCTGTCGCTCGTCGCCATCACGCTGTTCGACGCGCACGTCGCGCTCTCCGACTACAGGGCGGAGGAGGACGCGATGCGGATGCTCCTGCAGGTGCCGGAGCTCGCAGGGGGGCAGCGGCCCCTCGTCGTGGTCCAGACCCACGCGCCCGGCTCCGAGACCCTGCGCGCGCTTGGAGCTGCCGAGCCCGACACTGCCGTAGAGGCGCTGCTCGGGCGCAGGCTCGAGCGCAGGAAGCGCTTCGGGTACCCGCCGTTCTCCACGCTGGCGAAGGTCCAACTGACGTCGCGCGACAGGGCGGCCGCGATCGTAGCGGCCGACACAGCAGCCGACTCCCTGCGTGTAGCCGGCGCACTCGACTCCGAACTGCTCGGCCCCGAGGCCGCGCCCGTCGAGCGCCTCAAGGGTCGCTACACGTACCAACTGCTGTTGAAGGTCGACGACGAGGAGCGCCTCGCGTCGCTGCTCACGGCCCTCCCGAAGCGGCTGCCTGGCGCGAGGCTCGCCCTCGACGTCGACCCGAGCGACGTCGGCGAGCTGTTGGAATGATGCTCATCCAGCCGCGTATCATTGACGACGCATGCTTCGGAACCGACGCGCCTCTTTCGAGTTCGAACTCCTCGACACGTACTCGGCCGGCATCGAGCTGACCGGCAGCGAGGTCAAGTCGCTGCGTCAGGGCGGTGGCTCGTTGACCGAGGCCTTCGCACGCGTAGCGGGCGGCGAGGTGTTCCTCGAGGGCCTCACCATCCCGCCGTACAAGGACGCCAGCTACAACAACCACGAGCCGACCCGGCCGCGGCGCCTGCTGCTCAACCGCAAGGAGATAGACGAGGTGGCAGAAGGCGTGTCGCGGCGTGGCCTGACCATCGTCCCGCTGCGTCTCTACTTCAAGGACGGTTGGGTGAAGGTGGACGTCGCCCTCGCACGCGGCAAGAAGCTCCACGACAAGCGGCGCGATGCAGCCAAGAAGGACGCCCAGCGGGAGATGGAGAGAGCCATGTCCCGGCGCGAGCATTGATGAGCGTCATCACGCGCCCCACTTGGTGGTCGGTGACGGGTCGTGCCCGTACTGTCACGACCGTCGTCGTGCTGCTCGCGCTCACGGCGCTCGTCGGTCGCGCCGCTGCGCAGCCGACTCTCATCGTCAACGGCCGCGAGATCTTCGGTAACACCACTGCCATCGTCAGCGGTTCGAGCTTCGCCCCAGCCGCCGGGCTCGCGCCCGCGCTCGGAGCCGTGCTGGCGATCGACGCACAGCGCAGCCTCGCGGTGCTCGATGCCGGCGGCAGGCTCCTTCAGATCGATATCGCCGACTCGGCCGAGGCCGCCGTGGCGGCGTCGGGAGCGCTCCGCCTCGACGGCGTGACGCTACAGGGGCCCGCTGCCGTCGCGTTCGAGGGCGAGGTGTACCTGCCCGTCAAGCAGGTGGCAGAGGCGCTGGGTGCGACCATCACGTACGTCGAGGGGCAGAACACCGTCCTCGTCGTGCAGCCGAGGGCGCGCGTGTCGGGTATCAGGCGGTTCACCAACCCCGAGCGGCTCGAGATCTACCTCAGCGCGCCCGTTCGCTACACGGCCTTCCACAACCAGCCGGTGGACACGCTGCAGATCCACTTCGAACGCACCGACGTCGAGCTGAGGCTGGAACCCGTCGAGGGTGACCTGTTCCTCAACGCCGTCGTCGCGGCTGCCGGGGGTGGCACGGACGTGCGGATCCAGCTCGTCGACGGCGCCGCGTACAGCATCTACCAGGTCCCCGACGGGCGCGGCTTCAGGTTGGTGGTCGCGTTCGGGGCCGACGGCGAGACCGCCCTCGTCGCCGACTTCGACGTCGTCATCGACCCCGGGCACGGCGGCAGCGACGCCGGGTTGATGGCCGCCGGGCTGGGTTCCGAGAGCGTCCTCGCTCTGGGCCTCGCCGAGCGTGTCGCGAGCATCCTGCGAGCCAGAGGCGTCGACGTCAGCCTCACTCGCGACGCCGACCTCGCCGTGTCGGTCGAGAGACGCGCCAGCGCCGGCGTCGGGGTCGACCTGTTCGTGTCGCTGCACATGGGCGACCTTCCTGCGGGCGAGTTCAACGCGTACTACCTCGGTGACGCCAGCGACGTCGCGAGCCTGCAGATGGCGATCCGCGCGAACGCGGCCGACGCGGCCGAGCTGGAGACCGACCGCCTGCGGCGCGAGCTGCTGCTGGGTCTCGTGCCCGACCTCGCGTTCGGTCGGACTCTCGCGGAGGGGTTGAGCGGGCGCCTGTTCGCTCTTGGCGCCTACCGCGGCGCCGTCGTCGCCGGGGCGCCGCTGCAGGTGCTGGGCGGGGCTGCAGGTCGCGGCGTCTTGCTCGAGTTCGCGGCCGAGGACATGGTGACGTCCGACCTCGCGGAGCGGTTGGCGCAGGCGATCATCGAGCAACTGGAGAGCGTGGCGTTGGGGGGTCGGTGAGCGTGGGCAAACGACTCGTCGACGTGCTGCTCACCCCGCAGGTGCTGGTGACGGCGCTTCTCGCCATCGCGGCCATCGCGCTGTACGCCAGTGTGAAGGTACCGCCCCCGCCCGAGCCGCCCGTCGTCGACCTGACGTCGGCGGCCGACCTGCTCTCCAGCCAGGACGTGCGCCTCGTGCTCGTCGACACCGACGGGCTCGAGTGGCAGCGAGACGCGAGGATCGCTGCCCCGACCGACGCTCCGCGCCGCTTCGAGGCGATCCTCGGTGCACTGCGAGACGCGCTGCTCGAGGAGGGCGTGTGGCCTCAGGGACTACCGACCCCCGACGTCTTCGTCGAGGTCTTCGACCGTGAGACGGTCGCCGTCGTCGACGTCGCGGCGGGTGGCGTCGTGGCTGTCAGCGTCGCGCAGGAACGCGCGCTGGTGAGGGCGATCGACGCGACCGCAGCAGCCAACGGCATCGACGCCGTCAGGTACCTGAGGGGCGGTCAGCGAACGGACACGTTCCTCGGGCACGTCGCCGTGCCGTCGGCCCTGTGAGCGGGCCCGCGAGGCCCGAGTACGCGGTCGTCTCAGGGGTAGATGCGGGTGAGCATGCGCGGGAAGGGGATCACCTCGCGCAGGTGCTGGGCGCCGCACAGCCACGCCAGGAGCCGTTCGAGCCCCATGCCGAAGCCGGAGTGCGGCACCGACCCGTGTCGACGCAGGTCGAGGTACCACTCGAACGCCTCTACCGGCAGGTCGTGCTCGGCGATGCGCTGCTCGAGCAGCGCGAGGTCGTGGATGCGCTGCGAGCCGCCGATGAGCTCGCCGTACCCCTCAGGCAGGATCAGGTCGGCTGCCAGTACTCGCGTAGGGTCGCCCGGTACCGGCTCCATGTAGAACGCCTTCGCCTCGGCTGGCCATCGTTCGACGAAGATCGGCTTGTCGCTGATCTCGCCGAGCATGGTCTCGTGCGGAGCTCCGAAGTCGTCGCCCCACGCCAGTACCTCGCCGCGCCCGGCGAGGTACTCGAGAGCCTCGTCGTACGTGATGCGCTGGTAGCCGCCGTCGGCTGCAGGCCTCAGCTTCTCGACGTCGCGACCCAGTAGCGCGAGCTCCTGGCTCCTGTTGGCGAGCACACGCTTCACGAGGTACGCGACCATGTCCTCCTGTAGCTGCATGTTGCCTTCGTGGTCGAGGTAGGCGATCTCGGGCTCGACCATCCAGAACTCGAGCAGGTGACGCCGTGTCTTGCTCTTCTCGGCCCTGAAGGTGGGACC
>Ga0123333_10004700_pt1 | contig 12680 bp, 8 predicted proteins | sample BioC12SIPDNA_3_FD_89957 | JGI IMG/M metagenome (GOLD analysis project Ga0123333, IMG submission 89957) | Anaerobic biogas reactor microbial communites from Washington, USA - Biogas_R2_B C12 SIP DNA | ecosystem: Engineered > Bioreactor > Anaerobic > Unclassified | place: Washington, USA...
AAAGCCGGCGCGGTGGCCGACCGTCAGCGCCTCGGCAGCGGTGATCTCCACATGGTCGATGTAATTCCGGTTCCAGACCGGCTCGAAGATCGTATTGGCGAACCGCAGCACCAACACGTTCTGTACCGTCTCTTTGCCCAGGTAGTGGTCGATACGATAGATCTGGTTCTCGGCGAACACCGCGCGCAGCTGGCGATTGAGCTGCTGGGCGCTGGCCAGGTCGGTGCCGAACGGTTTCTCGACCACCACGCGCCGGTGCCCGCGGGTCTCATCGGCCAGTCCGGTGGCGCCCAGGTTCACCACGGCCGGTTCATAGAACTGCGGTCCGATGGCGAAGTAGTACAGACGCGCCGCGGTGCTGCTGTCTTCGATCTCCTCCAGGAAGCGGTCGAGCGCCCGGAAGTTGTCCGGCTGGTCCACGCTTCCCGGGAAGTAGAAGATGCGTGCCGCCAGCTCGTTCCAGGTGGCGATATTGAACTGAGCCCCCGCGAACTGCGCCGTGGATTCCGCCAGTTGCTCGCGCCACGCCTCATGCGAAAATGGTGTCCGCGCGAAGCCCACGATCCGTGTCGCTGGAGGCAGACGCTTCTTCTGGTGCAGAGCGTAGAGCGCGGGGATCAGTTTGCGGCTCGTCAGATCTCCCGAAGCCCCGAAGATCACGATGGTCTGGGCCATGAGAACTCCTTTCACACGATCGGTACTGCCGGCGCCCGACATCTATATCTCTATCCCTGAAACTCGAACGCGGCCACCCCTCGAACTCCCGGCCGCACACGGAACAACCCGCCTGCCTGCGGCTGGCTGGCCAGGTCCGACTCGGTCAGCCCGGTACGGGCCGTCGTGATGTACAGTTCGTCCAGCTGCGCTCCGCCAAAGGCGCACGAAGTCACACGGCGGACGGGCAGGGAAATCGACAGCAATTGTGTGCCGCTGTGCGGATCCCATCGCCCGACACAGCTGCCTTCCCACAATGCGATCCAGAGCATGCCTGCCTCGTCGATGGTCATTCCGTCCGGCTTGCCGGCCGCGGCCGGGATCGAGATCACGACGCGCGGATTGGTGATCTGGCCACTGGCCAGTTCGTAGTCGAACGCGGTCACCTGCTGGGTCGGCGTGTCGATGTAGTACATCGTCCGCCGGTCAAGGCTCCAGGCGATGCCATTGGAGTTCGTGACGCCCGGCCACATGGTCCGTACCCGCCCGTCGGGCTCCAGACAGTAAAGACTCGCCGCACCCTGCTGCCGATCCAGGCTGATCGTCCCCGCCCAGAATCGCCCCGCTGGATCGCACTTGCCGTCGTTGAACCGATTGCGTGGCAAGTGCTGCTCCGGATCACCCCAGAACGCGAGCTCACCGGACTCCGGGTCGAAGGCGGCGAAGCCGTGCTGCAGCGCGACCATCAGGCCTCCTCCCGCGCGCGGCACGACGGTGCCGATCATCTGGCCCAGTTCGAAAACCTGGTCGGTTTCCGACACCGGGTCGTAGCGGTGCAGTCGGCCCAGGTCGATATCCACCCAGTAGAGCCGCTGTTCGCGGGCATGCCAGATCGCACCTTCGCCAAGTGTCGCCTGCGCGTCGAGAACCAGCTCCGGATTCATGAGCGTTTCCTGTCCTGCAGTGGTGGGTTCTATCGCGGGTCATTACCCTGAGCATCCTGTCCTCATCGAACAGGGTATCTGCCGCACCATGGCGCACCTATCAGGGATTGCCGGCGAACACGTCCCGCACGTACCGGCAACTTGCGCGGTGTGCCGCAGCGATCTCCATGGTCGCAGGCGATCCCTGCTCCGGACCCTGCTCGAGCACCAGCAGCGGCGCGGCGCTGTACGGAGCAATCGCCTGCCACAAGGCGCGATAGTCGATGTCCCCGTCCCCGAACGCTTCGCTCCAGACATTGCCCTGTGACTGGCGCAGATGCAGCGTGGCGACCCGTGAGCCGTAGAGTTTGACGATGTCGAACAGCGCGACCTGCGAATGGCCGGCACCACGGTATACCCAGTGCGCGTCCAGGCACAGCGACAGGCACTCGGGTTCGGTGGCCAGCATCATGTGGTGGAATTCCCGCGCCGCGTGCTCCAGCTCCACATCGTGCGTATGGTACGCCAAGGTCATCCCCAGCGCGGCGAGTTGCTCCCCCAGCTGATTCAGGTTCGCAGCCTGTGCCGTCAGCTGCGCGTCGTTCTTGCCTTGCCGGTTCGGCAACGGGTTGGGATTGGTGACGATGATCTTCGTCCCGAACTCCCGGGCCCGCGTGGCAAGCGCCACGATTCGCTCGATCTCCCGCTGGGCGGCGGCGGGCTCGAGCAACTCGCTGCCCGTGTACACGGAACGCATTTCCAGGCCGTGCTTGGCCAGCTGTGTCGCCATCGCGCTGGCCTGCTCCGGCGTCTGCAGCCCGGGCTCCAGACCATTGATTCCGCAGGCCGCCAGCCCAGCCAGTTCCTCGTCCAGGGGCAGGTTCTTGCGCTGCGTGTCGCGGGCGCGCATGGCCCCGACCGACCACTGGTTGATCGCCACGTGGAGTGTCTCGGCCTCCCGCGCGTTCGCCGCCGGCAGTGAGCCGCTCCAGTACAACGCTGCTGCCCCCAACCCCGCGCCGGCCAGGAATTCCCGGCGATCACAACGAAGTGTCCGCATCTGCAGTTCTCCCCCCCCGCCGGTTTCCAGCCGGACAACGTGGCCTGGTCGGCCAGTCAATCGCGAACGATCCCCGGTCCGGAAACCCAACTCACATGTTCTGGTGACCGAGTGTCAGTATCGGCGCGGTGGTCACCTGATGCAAGAGACACCGCCCCGCCGGCAACTTTCCGCGTCTACTGGAGACAGGAGGTTTGCGGCTGGAGATTGACTGCTGGATGCGGCAGGTGTTCAAGCGGTGACATTGCCTCAGGGTACGGCCAGTGCCCGCGTCACGCGCAGTGCGCTATGGTGTGCGGGGAGCGAACCGCCCACTGGTTTTCGCGGGATCGTAGTCTGCGTTGGGTGTGGGGAACTTTGCGCCGACCTGGTGCTGCCAGGCGTGCAACTCGTCGCGGAGCGTCTCCACCCGCGCCGGCTCGGAGTCGGCAAGATTGATCTGCTCCCCCGGGTCGCTGGCCAGCTGGTAGAGCTCGACGCGACGGTCCTCATACCACTCGATCAGCTTCCAGTCACCGCGGCGGATCGCGGCGCCCGGCGCACCCCCTTGGTTGCCGTAGTGCGGATAGTGCCAGAACAGGGCGCGGTCCGGCAGCGTCCCGCCCTGCAGCAGCGGGACAAGGCTCACGCCATCGGGCGCCTGACCGGGCTGTGCCAGCAGGCCGGCGAGTTGTTGCAGCGTTGGCCAGAAGTCCGGGCTACTCACCGGCGTGTCCACAACGCTGCCCGCTGCCACTTTGCCGGGCCACCGCACCAGCAGCGGTTCCCGGATGCCGCCTTCGTAGAGCCATCCTTTGCCGGCCCGCCAGGGCAAGTTCGACGTAGGCCAGCCTTCGCTGGTGGCCAGCCCTCCGTTGTCGCTGGTGAAGATCACCAGCGTCTGCTCGCGCAGGCCCAGGTCGTCCAGCTTGGCGAGTACCGTGCCCACAGCCAGGTCCAGCGCCTCGACCATGCCCGCATACACGGCGTGCTCCTGGACGAGCCGCACATCGCGCGTGTCCTCCCGCCCCCACTGCGCTGTCAGACCGAGTCGCGTGCGTTTCTCTTCGTACTTCTGCCGCAGGTCCTCCCGCGCCATCAACGGCGTGTGGACGGAGTAGAACGCGAGATAGGCGAAGAAGGGCCGGTCCCGGTGGGATTCGATGAACGCCGCCGTTTCACGCGCCAGGCGGTCCGGCAGGTGCTCACCAACCGGGCCGTCGCTGAGCCGCGGATTGCCGTACGGCGAGAAGTACCGATTACCGCCGTACGGTCCGCCGCGGTCAATGCCGCCCCGATTCAGATCGAACCCCTGGTCCTCCGGCCACCAGCCTTCCGGCCCCAGATGCCACTTGCCGGCAAAGAACGTCGCGTACCCCGCATCCTTCAACAGCTCGGCCAACGTCAGCGTGTCCAGCGCGAGTCGGTCCATGTAAGGGGCCGGGAGCAGCAGCGTGTTGCGCGCCCACGCTTCCGGTGCCGGCGCGCCGATATAATCGGTAATCCCCGTCCGCTGCGGCCACAGCCCTGTCATGATGCTGGCCCGCGTCGGGGAGCATACCGGACACGCCGCATACGCAGCGGTGAACCGCGCTCCCTCCTGAGCCAGCTGATCCAGCGCTGGCGTTTCGTAGAACGTGCTCCCGTAACAACCAAGGTCACGCTGACCGAGATCGTCGGCCAGAATGAACACGATGTTCGGCAGCCGCTCCCCCAGGGCGGATTCGGCAACAGACCCGATCAGCCAGCAGCTGACTGCCAGCAGTAAACACGTGCGCATCGCACGCTCCTCTCACAAACGCAATGAGTTGCCGAATCGCGAGGCCAAGGAATGGGGAAGGACGGATGACCAGATACCCAAGCACGAAGGAATGACGGATGACGAGATACCCAAGGACGAAGGGATGACGAATGACGAGATACCCAAGCACGAAGGAATGACAACAAATGACGAGATACCCAAGGACGAAGGGGAAATGACGAAAGAGGTCCCGGATGATCCGGATGCAATCCAAGTCCTCTTCGTGCTTCCGTTCTTTGTCCTTCCTTCGTGCTTGGGTATCTGGTCATCCGTCATTCCTTCGTGCTTGGGTATCTGGTCATCCGTCATTCCTTTTGGGTATCTCGCAATACATCATTTTTCCGCACGGTAGTGGGCAGTTGTTACGATGTCATGTTACCATGTCAGGAACTAGAAAGGAGTGCAGTCATGACTCGGCCGATTGACGTGACGATTGTTGGGGGGGGCATGATCACGTTCGACCTGCTGTTGCCGTCGATCTACCATCTGCAACGCACTGGAGTAATTGGGCGTATCGACATCTGCGCGCTGGACAGCCCACCGCTGAAGGCGTTGAAGGAGGGCTTTGGGCAGGCGTTTCCCGGCCAGGACTTCACGGCCCATCCGTCCGAGACCGAGGAGCCGCAGAAGAAATACCCGGACTTGTACAAGGAAGTCCTGGCGGCCATGCCCAAACGGCAGGCCGTGGTGGTCGCGATGCCCGACCCGCTCCACTATGAGGTGGTGATGGAGGCGTTGCGGAATGACCAGCATGTGTTGTGCGTGAAGCCGCTGGTGTTGCAATATGCGCAGGCCGTGGAGATTGAGAAGCTGGCGTATGATAAAGGGCTGTTCATCGGCATCGAATACCACAAGCGTTTCGACCGCCGGGCTTTGATCGCCCGCCGCCATTACGAATTGGGGGACTTCGGCGAGTTCGTGATGGGGGAGGCCAAGATGATTGAGCCCTACTACTATCGCGCGTCGAACTTCCAGAACTGGTTCACCTGCGACAAGACCGACCCGTTCGTCTACGTCGGCTGCCACTACGTGGATCTCGTCCAGTTCATCACGGGACTCAGGCCGGTGCAGGTTTCCGTTGTGGGGGTCAAGGGCAAGTTCCCCAACGGAAATGAGGGATTCATGTGGGCCAATGGCCGCGTCATCTACGAGAACGGCGCGATTCTCTCCGTGACCGACGGCCTCGGCTATCCAGACGAAGGCGCCGGGAGTAACGAGCAGTGTCTGATGATGTTCTGCGAAGGGGAGGGCAAGACCGGGCTGATTGCGCACGACGACCAGTTCCGAGGGGTTGAACACAGCTACCTGCGCGGCATTGGCTGTGCCGGCAGTACATTCAACTATGTGAATCCCGACTTCTATCGCCTGGTTCCGTGGGAAGGGCCCGGCTACCAGCCGGTCGGCTACGGATTCGATTCTGTCGCCGCGATACTCAACACGATTCAACGCATCGAGCATGCAGCGGCCGGCCTGCCGGAGGCGGAATCGCTGGCCCGACGCCGCGCGATCATCAAGGAAGTGGATGAGAAGGCCATCATCGCTACCCCGGCCAATAGCAATACCAACGAACTGGTCACAGAGGCGGCTCGGCTGTCGATCCTCAACGGTGGACAGCCGGCATCCATCTGTTACGGCCAGGATCCGCATGTCGAACTGTGACCAGTCGAGCGGGCGCTATGCGACTGATTGACGCACCAGGCGCGGCATGATGGATGGTACAATCTGCATGGCGCGCTGTCGCCGGAGCGGATCTGGAGGCAGGGCCTGTTGAGCGGTAAAACTGGTAGTCGTGGTGGTCTGATTTCCTGGCCTTTGACGGTTGGAGTGGTGACATGTGTATCCTGCGAATTGGGCTGGTCGTGTTGGTCGCCGGTACCTGGGGTTTGCGGAACACGCAAGGCGCGGAGCTGGCCGTCACAGCGGTGACTGCAGTCAGCCGGGCAGCGGTCGCGGTTGAGCGGATCGTCGTGGACCCGGCGGCCGATGCGGTGGAGAAGGCTGCAGCGAAGGAATTACAGAGCTACCTGGCGCGCATGGGCGGCGGGACTGTGCCGGTTGTCGAGTCAGCAGATCCGGCGGTGGCCACGCCAGGTACGATCTGTGTGGGGCGCGGCGAGGTATCTGCCTCGCTCTGCCCGCCGGCCACGCTGGACCAGCTCGGCCTTGACGGTTTTGTGCTCCGCGCCCAGGACGGCCGTCTGGTGGCTGTGGGCCGGAACCATCGCGGGACCACCTACGCCGTGTACCGGCTGCTCGAGCGTCTGGGCTGCCGTTTCTACGCCAGCGACCTGGAAGTCGTGCCGACATTGGCGGCGGTCACTGTGCCGGAAGACTTTGAAGTCACAGACAGCGCCGCGTTCGAGTGGCGGGCGATGCACGGCACCATTGCACCGATGAAGTGCACCCTGTCGCCTGGTGAATGGGAAGCGAAGGTGGCGGACGTGGACGTGCCGAAGATGATGGCGTTTCCCCGTGGCGGCTTCTGGCACCACACCATGGGCTTCCTCCTGCCCGCCAAGCCGCTGGCCGAGACACACCCCGACTACCTCGCTCAGATCGGCGGGCAACGGCGGGTATCGGAGCCGGCGGTGCAGCAGTACTGTCTCTCCAATCCCGAACTGCTCGCGGCGATGACCGAACGGGTGCTCGCCTGGATCGCCAGCGATCCGGACAAGGACTACTACCCGGTCCATTATGGGGACGTAGTCAGCTTCTGCGAATGCGACAATTGCAAAGCGATGTATGCAGAGAAGGGGAGTATTACCGACGCGGTGATCTGGTTTGACAACCAGGTTGCCAAGGCCGTGGCGGCCAAGTATCCGGACAAGTATGTCACGATCCTCGCCTATCTCAGCACGCGTACGCCTCCGAAGAAGGTGAAGCCGGAGCCCAACCTGCTGATCATCTTCTGTGCGATCGTGGAGTGTCAGGCGCGGCCGTGGACGCACCCGGTGAACGTTCAGCGCCGAGTGCTGCAGGACCTGGAAGATTGGATCGACCTGCACCCGCTGGGCCCGAAGGGGATCATCACGTTCGAGTACCCGACCACCTACAACTATTCCGGCTTCACCTATCCGGCGCTCTATGCCTTTGTGGAGAACGTGCGCGAGTACCAGCGTCTCGGCCTGCGTGGCGTCTACATCTGCGGGCTCGGCAGCTGGAAGCACCTTGAACACGCCTACTCCTACGTGATCCCGCGGATCCTGTGGAATCCGGACCAGGACATGGGCGCGTTGCTCGACGAATTCTGCGCCGCCTGGTACGGCTCCGCCGCCAAGCCGATGCGCGAGTACATCGAATGGCTCCACACCAGAGCCATGCAGTCGCAGAGCAAGGGGGTGATGGACTGCCATGCGGGTCCTGGACAGCCGTTCTTCCGCGAGCTGTATACGCCCGAGTTTATGGAGCAGGCCTACGCGCTGTTCGCCCAGGCCGAGGCGCAGGCCGAGGACGATACGGTACGCCAGCGAATCGCCAAGGAGAAATGGGGATTCCTGTTCACGGACCTGTATCTGCACGGCGTCAGGTCCGGCGAGATCGTGCCGGCGGACACGCCCAGCGGAATCGAAACGTCGCCACCCAGGCAGGACGACTTCCAGAAGGTCTCGGAACTGCTGCGGATCAGCCGGCTCTACAACCGGCCGTGGGTCATCAACCCGCGGGCCTGGCACCATTACAGCCTGTCGTCGCTCGTGGGGGTCGAACCGGCGGGGGAACGCTGGTGGGACGACCCGCGCGTCCGGGAACTGATGGACGATCCCGCGCGTGCCTTCGGCCAGGCGGAGGAGCAGCACCAGCAGCGCGTGCAGCGCCTCGTCACACTCGAGAACGACGACCTGCAGGCGATCATCGTGCCCACGCTGGGCGGGCGCATCTGGCGGCTCTATCACAAGGGTCTGCAGGTCGACCTGCTGCGGCGCAGCGGCCTGCCGATCGGCGGCCTGGAAAAAGGCCTGCCGCACGAGCCGTATCTCAGCCTGGGGGGCTATGAAGAGTATGCCGGGCGCGAATTCGGCGCCATCGGTTGGGGCCAGGACTGCACGTGCGACGTCGCTGCCGACGGTACGTCCGCGACGCTCACCGCCGTGCTGGAAAACGGACTGAAGCTCGTCCGTGTGATCTCGCTGGCCGCCGACAAGGCCGAGGTGATCGTGGATTCGCGACTGGAAAACACGGGCACACAGGCTGTGCAGGATGTGGTCCTCCGCGTGCATCCCGAGTTCCGGCCACAGGCGGGCGGCGAGATGCCGGAACTGCTGGGCTTGAGCGACAGCGGCACGTGGGAAACGATCGCCTACCAGGGCGGTGACAACGCGCTGACAGGATCACGTCGCCCGCAGGGTGGCTGGGCAGTCCTCTTCCCCCAAGCCGGTCTGCGCGTGGAAAACAGGTTCGACCCGGCGCAGGTCGAGACCTGTTTCTTCTACGACGGCAGGACCTTTTTCAACCTGGAACTGTTTTCGCCGGGACGCGATCTGGAACCTGGTGCCAGCCTCGGGATTCGACACCGCTACCTCGTTCAACGCGTCGAGCGCTAAACGCCATCCCCGCGTGCAAAACCAGCAACTAAACCCTGAAAACTGAACACTAAACCCTGAAAAGTGAACACTGAACACTGAAAACTGAAAACTGAACACTGAAAACTTCCCCCACCTCAAACCCTAACGAACGTCTCCGTCCTGTACATCCAGTACATGATCAGCCACATCACGGTCAGTGCGGCACAGGCCTGGATCAGGTCCCGCACATCGGGTGCGCACAGCTCGCTGATTCCACCGACGACGATGTTCCCGATCAGGCGGAAGTCGAACAGGTGCGCCATCATGTAGATGGCGATGGAATTGGCGCCCAGGACGACCAGGGCACAGGCCGTCCGCCGGTAGCCGAGCAGGTCGATCAGCAGCACGAAGGCGGCCAGCAGCAGCGTGGTCAAGCCACAGGTCACGAGCACATAGGAGCTGGTCCACAGGCTCCGGATCACAGGGAACCATGGCGCCCACACCAGGCCCGCTGCCAGCATCGCCGTGCCGGCAGCGGACAACAGCGCGATCTTGCGCTTGGCCGCCCCGGTGTGCTCCAGCACCTGGCCCATAAGCACGCCCAGCAGCACGTTGGCGATGAAGCTGATGGTCGCCAGGACCTGCCAGGAACCGGGCCGGTGGAACGGACCCAGCACGGCATTGTCGACATAGATCGCCAGATTCATGTCGGCGGAATAGATGCCTCCGTCCCAGCCGGGAACGGGGACGAACTGGAAGAGCAGCCAGTAGCCGGTCAGCAGCGCCAGGGCCAGGACCAGCTGAAACGGCCAGGCGGTATTGAGCACCATGACCGCGCACACCAGATAGCCGACGGCGATGTACTCCAGCACGTTGTTGTACAGCGGCATGTGGGCAAACTTGAGCTCCAACAGGTGCCCGCCCGCGATCAGGCCCAGCAGGAACAGTATCAACGAACGCCTGACGATCTGCAGGTAGATTCGGCGTTCACCGCCAACTCCCTGCGCCCGCCGCCGGTTGAGAGAGATCGGTATGACGAGCCCGACGACAAACAGGAACATGGGCATGGCCAGGAAGCACACGCGGAGCCCCTCGACGAAATCGTATCTGAACTGCTCCGCGAAAGAGCTGCCGAAACGGCTGTCCCACAGTTTTGCGAGCGCTGGGAGCACCGGCGCTCCGCCAATGTCGATCGAGATAATCAGCAGCATGGCCAGGCCGCGCAAGGCGTCAATGCTGGCCATCCTGTGAGAGGCAATCGGACCTCGGTCGCGCGTGGGAGCGGACGCCGGCATTCCGTGTAGCTGTGACACGCTGAGGTCCTTTCCCCCAGTGGAACTTACTCGGCCTCGGTACGCGGCGGGAACGGCTCAGTCTTGATGTAGGCCGTGCCCTGGAACAGTGCGACCAGCTCGTCGCTGTCATTCGTCACACGCACGGTGCAGGAGGAAATGCGTCTGCTGCGCGAGATCTCCGTGGCCTCGGCATACAGCGTGCCGGCCGGCGTCGGTTTCAGGAACGAGAGATTCGTGTTCACCGCGACCGCCACGCGGCCACGCGAATTGCAGGCCAACGCAAATGCCAGATCGGCCAAGGTGAACACCGCTCCTCCCTGCACAATCCCAATGCTGTTGAGATGCCGCCGCTCGACCTGCAGGACGGTCCGAGCGCGGCCAGGCGCCAACTCGGCGATCTCCACTCCATTGGTGGCGGCAAAACGGTCGGTCGCGAAATGCCGCCGGATGGCTTCCAGATCAGGGGACGGTTCGGGCATGCTTCGCCTCGGCCTGGCAAATAGGTGCAGGAACAAGAACAGGAACAGCAACAAGAACAAGAACAGCGGGGTAAGAGCGGACGTGAGCCGGAAACCGGCCCGCTACTTGTGTTTTCTTTGTGGATTGTCCGAAGAGGGTGGAGTGCCGATTGGCTGCATGATTTCCGAGTAGACGTCGGGGCGCCGCTGCTGGAAGTTCCGGCTGTTGTGTCGCGCCTGACGCACCCGCTGCAGGTTAACCGTGGCGGTTACATAGTCTTCCTGGGGTTCATCGCAGCGGGCCAGAATGCGGCTCGGATACTCCGCGATCATCGTCCCTGCGCCGTAGGCCTGATTGGTGGCGACCAGCGCTACCTCGTTCTGGAACATGGCCGACTGGACAATGAAGTCTTCCACCGTTCCCTGGCGGCCGTTGATCCAGACGAGAAGTTCAGCGCCTTTGAGCGACAGGATGCGGAAGGTCTCGGGGAACCAGCCATCGTAGCAGGTGAGGATGCCGATGCGCCCGAAGTCGAGTTCAAACACAGGGAATCCGTCGCCCCGCTGCATCTTCCACTCGGGGTCGTGGCGGAGAAACCAGGTCAGGTCCTTGTTGCGCGGCGGTTGCGACCAGGGTGGATCCCCCTCGAACTGGTCCACCGCAGCATGGACCTTGTGGTACTTGCCGGCGATCTGGCCGGCCCGGTCGAACAGCAGCGCCGTGTTCGCGTACGACTCGTCCCGGTTCACCTCCCAGCATCCGACGATCACGTAGATATGCCCCGCCGCCGCAGCGCGGGAGATCCTGTCTGTCTCGGGGCCGGGAACGGAAATCCTGCCCAGCAGGTATTCCGGGAACACCACCAGCTGGGCCCCATCCCGAGCTGCCCGTTCGATGTACCGCACTACGGTTTCGCTCGGATCGTATCCCGCTCGCGGCAGATCGGTCTTGTCATAGCCGAGCACCTGGACCGCTGCCAGCTTGACCTCCGCTGCCTCCGAGGGCGCGGGCCCAGCGCCGCATGCAGGCAGCGGCTCGGGCGCAGCAGCCAGCAACGCGGCCAGAACCGCGCCCACGGCAACTGTTGATTTCAGCATGGAAACCTTCCTTGGCAGCCTGCGAGCTGCCGCTATTGCCGGCGAATCGCCTGGAAGTCGTCGGATGGTGGAGGAGGAAGCGTCAGCCGGGCAGAGGCCGCCTGTTCGGCACATCGAGCCCGCAACAGGGCGTGGGTCTGCTGGAACTCCGTTCGCTGGGCAAGCGACTGGTACTGCGGTTCGGCCGCGACACGGTCGAACTTGGCCAGGGATTTCTGGAGCAGTTCGAGCGATGGCTGGCGGTCTGTCCCGTAGACCTCGGCAGGCAGCGCCAAGTACTGGCGCCAATTCACGTCCAGAATGGCCGCCAGCCGGCGTGACGCGTCGGCAAGCGTCTGTTGCGCGACTTGGCCGTGCGCGACGTTGCCGGCGCCCGGCACCGCTGTGACTCGGACCCGATCGTGTTCTGTGTACGTGTATCGCGATACCTCGTCCAGCAGACGCTGTGCGGACGGAGGAACTGCCGGCGGCGGTCCTGCCCCGATGACGCCGTAGTAGGCTGCATTGGCACGCGTGTCCACCTGGATCACCGAACCGTCCAACGCCACGCCGGCGAAAAGTCCCCGGCTCCGGGAATACGAGTAGATCTCGGCCCTGAGTCCGGCATCGGTACCGGCCTCCGCTTGCCGTCCCACAGGTCCGGCTGCCGCCGCGATCCCGCCGCCGATTGTGAACTTGCCCCGCATCAGACTCTCGACGCTCGTTCGGGTCTTGAAAACCAGCACCAGATCCGCCGCCTGCACGCCAATCTGCCAGCCCAGGCTGCCGCCCGTGAGCGTGATGAATGCCGGCGGTCTCCAACTCCCGGCATCGTCCCGCACGAGGACCACACCGCGCCCGTGGCGAACCCCCACCACAAATCCGCCTTTGAGCAGCCCCGGCACGATCACGATCCCCTGAGCGTCGGCCAGCA
>Ga0123333_10004701_pt1 | contig 12679 bp, 9 predicted proteins | sample BioC12SIPDNA_3_FD_89957 | JGI IMG/M metagenome (GOLD analysis project Ga0123333, IMG submission 89957) | Anaerobic biogas reactor microbial communites from Washington, USA - Biogas_R2_B C12 SIP DNA | ecosystem: Engineered > Bioreactor > Anaerobic > Unclassified | place: Washington, USA...
CGGTAACAGCAAGGATGGATTGAGCAGATGAACATGATACTGGCCCAAATGAATCTGTACACGAGCATCGGGAACCTCATGTATGGAGCGCTTGCCGCGATTGCCTTGTGGGGTGCCTTCTGCGTCGTGATGGTGTGGTATCGCGTGCGGGAGAAACGCTTCCGCACGGAGGACGAGCAGACCGAGTTCCTCGAGGCGCTGGACGAGCCCCTGTTGCAGGGGGACTTCGAAGCGGCCAGCGAGATGCTCGAGGGGGACAAACGTGCCACGTCCCAGCTGGCGCTGCTGGCCATCATCAATCGCGATCTGGGGTACAGCAGGGTCCGCCAGCTGCTGGTGGATCGGTTTCAGCGGGACGTGCTGGCCGATCTGGAGCACCGGCTCAGCTGGGTGAATACGTGTATCAAGACGGCCCCGATGCTGGGGCTGCTGGGCACCGTCATGGGGATGAAAGGCGCCTTCGGGACGCTGTCGACACAGGAGAGTGTGAAGCCTCAGCAACTTGCCGGTGACATCAGCTTCGCGCTGCTGACGACCATCTGGGGACTCTCGATTGCCATCCCGCTCATACTGGCGATGGCGAGCGTCAACGTGCGGATTCGGAAGATGGAGGATCTGGTGGCCGCCGGGCTGTCGCGGTTTCTCGAGGTCTTCCGGATTGCGATTGGCGGTCCCGACGCGGGGCGAGGTCGTTGAGTATGGCGAAGCTTCTGGAAACGCTCGACGCGGAAGCCACTCTGTCTTCACGCGGTCGGTTTGTCAGTGATGCCGAATCGGACATCACGCCCATGATCGACATGGTGTTTCTGCTGCTGATCTTCTTTCTGGTGGCTTCCAAGATCGATCAGAGCACGTCGGTCAAACTGCCGCCGGCGAAGCATGGCATCGCGGTGGCCCAGCAGAACGCGGTGATTGTGATCATTAAGAAAGGCCCCGGAGGCTCCGTGATTGTGGCCCGGCGTGACGGCACCCCTTTCGCCGCCGACTTCGCGGTGCAGGAACAGGAGATCGGCGACTATGTCGAGGCGGGCATGACCGGTTCGCCGCCATTCGAACGGCCGATGGACACGATCATCGTGAAGGCCGAGGGCAGCGTGAAGGAAGGGGATGTGGCGCGGGTTGCCCAGGCGATCGGGCGGGCGACCAACACGCAGGTGTTGAACTATGCCGTGGTGGAGGAACGCTGAGCGGGACTCCCCTTGCGAACTGGAGGACGATCAGACGATGGCTGACGAACCGACGACGGACAGTGGGTCGCGTTTTCGCGGAGCCCCGCCGGCGGCACGCGGGCGTCGCAGCAAGGCGGACAACGCTCTGGTGAACGTGTCCGAGCTGGAAACGTCCTACCGTCGCGTCGACGAGATGAGTGTCGAGACGAGCCTGTTGCCGGCGCGCAAGAGCGATAGCGACGACGATCAGGTGGATATGACACCGATGGTCGACACCACGTTCCTGCTGCTGCTGTTCTTCATGATCACCGCCGCGTTCAGCCAGCAGCGGTCGCTGCCGGTTCCCACACCACATCCGGACGACCTGCCCAGCGAGAACGTGGTGGTGCAGGAGCCTTCGGAAGACTTTGAAACGGTCACCGTGCACGTGGACGAGAACAATACGTTCCGGGTCGTCTCGGTGGACCGCGACGTGGAGGCTCCGAGCGTGCACGAGATGTTGATCCAGTTGCGCGATGCGTGCGCGGGGACGCATTCCGGGCACCGGCCGACGAAGCTGCTGGTCATGGCCAACAACGAGGCGCTGCACGAACGCGTCGTGGCCGCGTTGGATGCCGGCAGCCAGGTCGGGATGGAGGAGATTCAGCTGATGATGGTGGAGGAGAATGAATGAGCGAGGGTCGGCGGGATCTGGCAATGGGCGGTTCACGGTGAGACGACGTGGCGGGCCAGCGGGCACAGCCGAGAACGAGGGAACCGGGGAATGATGGTCGAACAGTTTATCGATCGCCTGGAACAGCAAGGGCTGCTCGACAAGAGTGTGGTGGACGATCTGCGCCGGCGCGTCGCTCGCGTGAAGGGCAAGAAGATCACTCCGGACGCGATTGCCAAGTATCTGGTCGATGGCGGGCACCTGACCCGTTTCCAGGCCACCAAACTCGTCAACGAGATCACGGCGCGGCTTGGGGCCGGTCTGGAGGCGGGGGGAAAGTCGAAATCGGACGAGTTGCGGCTGGTGCCGGAGGACGCGCCAACGAGCCGGCGCGAGTCGCTGGCGGTGCCGAAACCGTCTGGCGGGCGGACCGCGACGGGCAGCGATGAGGAAGTGGATGAGCTGACGGCGATCGATCGCGATCTGGGGCCGGCCGTGGCCCCGCCGGCGGGCGGCGCCGCGTCCGGTCCGCCACGTCCGCCGGAAGTCGAGAAGAAACCCCGGGTGTCATGGCCGACCGTGCCGCCACCGTCCAGCACCCCGCCGCCACCGCCGCGGCAGCCGGCCCCCGACTCGCCGGTCCCCGCCGAGTTGGGGAACGTTGACTTTCTGTCCGAGTTGCCGCCGGCTGCCGACGTTTTGGACAGCGGGGACTGGGGGGGAGGACGCCGCCGGCTGCCCGCGCAGCGCAAGTTGCAGAAGACCAGCGAGTGGGATTCCATGTTGCTGCTGGCCGGTGGCGCGTCGCTGGGAGTCATGCTGGTGATTGGCGCGTTTCTCTACCTGTCGCTGGTGCGGGGAGCGGCCGAGGAACTCTTCGCGGCGGGGCAGGCAGCGTACGACAAACAGTCCTATACGCAGGCGATCCGGCTGTACGATGATTTTCTCAAGGCACACCCGAATCACGAGAATTCCAGCCTGGCGCGGGTGCGGCGGGAGATGGCACGCTTGCGCGAGTCCTACAAGAACCCTGATCAGGGCATGAAGGTAGCGCTCGAAGTCCTGCCGCAGATCGAACAGGAGGAGGCGTTTCCGCAGGCGCGAGAGGAGCTGGCCAGTATGTTGCCGCAGATCGCCGGCGGGTTCGTCGCCACAGCCCGGCGGTCCAAGGACCCGGCCGAGCAGGAGCAACTGCTCCAGAAAACCGCGGCCGCCATGGTGCTGGTCGACAACCCCGAGTACATCCCGTCCACGCTCCGCAAGTCACAGGCGACCACGATCGAGTCGATCATCGAAGATATGGCGCGCGTCCGCCGCGAGATCGATCGTGTGCAGCACCTGGCTGCCACGGTCGAGACGATCCAGGCGGCGGCCGCATCCGAGGACACGACTGCCGCCTACGCGGCGCGCCAGGAACTGCTGGATAAGTATCCGGGGCTGGGCACCGACGAACAGCTGCTGGAGGCGATGCTGAAGATCTCCGACAAGGAGCGGCAACGCGTCCAGCTGGTGGAAGAGCCGCTGGCACCAGTGGCGGATGATCCGGCCGCGCAGTTGCCGCCGCACGCCGTCCTGTCACATCGCACCGGCCAGGCGATTGCCAGTGTGATCGGCCATGTCGTCTACACGCTGGCAGACGGCTGTGTATTTGCCGTCGATGCCGCCACCGGCGACATCCTGTGGCGCCGGTTTGTGGGGTTCGAGACCACTATGCAGCCGCAGCCGGTCGCGGGAGCCGTGCCGCAGTCGGATGCGCTGGTGGTGGATCAGCGGCGGCAGGAGCTGCTGAGGCTCGAGGCGAAGAGCGGCGGACTGGTATGGCGGCTGGTGTTGGCGGAACCGTTTTACGCGCCGCTGGTGGTGGATCAGCGGCTCTTCGTCGCCGCCTCCTCCGGCAAGCTGTTCGTGATCGACGCGGCCACGGGGCAGGTGGACCGGCACGTGAAGATTCCGCAGCCGCTGGAGGTCGCTGCCGCGCCGGGGGTGGGGCGGCCGCAGCTGTATCAGGTGGCGGAACAGGATAATCTGTATGTCCTGTCGACCGACACGCTGGAATGTCGCGAAGTGCTGTACCTCGGGCACAAACGGGGCACCGTCACGGTGCCGCCGGTAATGGCGCTGGGCTATCTGTTCGTCGTGGAGAATGCCGGCCCCGACTTCTCTTACCTGCACATCATCGCGACGGACGAACAGGGACTGAATCTGAAGGTAGCCCAGCAGAAGATCCGGCTGCGCGGGCAGGTGCTGGTGTCGCCCGTGGTGGGCCAGCGCCGGGTGATGGTGGTGACGGACCGGCGGGCGGTGGAATTCTACGAGGTGGATCCCAACAATGCTTCCGGCACCCCGGTGATGCCGTCGGTGCAGCTCAACGCCACGGCCGAGGCCCCCACGATCAGCTATCCACTGGTCGAAGGTGGATACGCGTGGGTGGCCAACAACCGGTTCACGAAATACCAGGTACAGCCCACCACGGGCAAGCTGCCGGCCGAGTGGGTGCTGGATGAGCAGGATGCGTATGTTGCGCCGCTGCAGCTGGTGCGCGATGTGGTGATCCACGTCCGCCGGCGGCAGAATGCGCCCGGGGTGACGATCGCCGCGACCCGCACCAATGACAAGGATCCGTCATGGCAGACCGAGGTGGGAGTGCCTGCCCGTGGCGTGTTTGTCGGGGGGGAGACGATCGAAGTCGTCACGGCGCGCGGGCGGCTGTTCCAGGCCACTGCAGCCGATTTCGAGCGGCGCGTGCTGGGAGTCGCACAGGCCACCGTGGTGCGCGACGAACGCCTCGTGTTGGCGCTGGAGGGAGCCATCGATTGCGGTGATGGCCAGTGGCTCTTCGCGCCGCCGCAGGGGTACAACCAGTTCGTCTTCTATCGGCCGGGGAGCGGCTTGGACGCATTGCGCCTGCTGACCCTCACCGTCCCGCTCGGCGCGGCGGCCACGCCGCCGGTGCCGTTCGCCGGCGGCCTGCTCGTGCCGCTGCACGACGGCACGGTGGTGCTCATCGACCCGGTCAGCGGCGCCGAACAGCTGGGGGCGTTTCACCCGCGGACCGAGCTGGGAGTGACCACGAACTGGAATCTGCCGGTAGTGCTTGACGGCGGCCAGGAGTTCGTCATCGCGGACAATCGCCGCCGCCTCTTCCGTGTCGGCATCAAGCAGGGATCCGGGAAACTGCTCGACGCACTCCAGGAGCAGACGCTCGAGGGGGAGGCGGTGGGGCCGTGGGCGGCTGTGGGACAGATGTGCTGCGGCGTGATTCGCTCAAAGGAAGAAGACACGGTCGTCGCGGTCGCGCTCCCGGCGCTCGGCGTCCTGCAGAAACTGCCGCTGTCCGGGCGGCTCGCGTGGGGCCCGCAGCGCGTGGGCGAGAACGTGATGCTGGCCACAGAAAAGGAATTGCTGTGCCTGGACGCGGCTGGCCAGGAAGTCTGGCGGATGGCGTGGGATCACGGTCCCGTGATCGGCCAGGCGCTGCCGGTCGATGCGCACGTGTGGCTGAGCGCTGCAGACGGATTGCTCTGTCGCGTCGATGCGGCCACGGGCGCCGTGGCGGCAACAGTGGAGGTGGGCGAGCCGCTGGCGGCGGGCCCGGTGCGCGACGACCAGCAGCTGCTGGTCGCGGGGCACAGCGGCGTGCTGTTTCGCGTGAGCTTGACCAGTCCGTGAGGTGAGCGGCATGAAGATGTTCCAGGCGTGGGAGGAGATGGGCACGTGCCCGCGCGGTCCTGACCGCCGCGGGAGAGGGCAGCTGACGCCCGCCATGCGCTGCGCGCGGCGGCTCGCCTCAGTACTCTCAGTGCTGGTCGTGGCTGGGCTCATGGTCGCACTGGCGGCGGGCCAGGAGATGGACGAGGACGACGAAGAAGAGCACGGGACATCACAGCCGCCTGCCGCGACAGCACTGCTCGATCGCGATCCGTTCTTCCGGTTGACGCTCACCCCGGAAAACAACAGCGCCGTGGTGGAAATCCTGCCGCTGGACAATGTGCCGATCAATCCCAAGCCAACGGATCGGCTGCGCTGCCGTATGGTGCGGCATCCCGAGCAGGAGTATGAGGTAGCCTGGGAGCACATCGCAAAGCTGCAGACCTATCAGCAGCTCGTGTTTGACGAAGCCCAGCAACTGGTTCAGGAGAAGAAGTACAACGAGGCCTTTCGCAACTACGATTACCTGCTCAAAAACACGACCCCCACGGCGGGGCTGCGCTTGGCCGTGCTGGAGTACCTGCTGCTCAACGCCGACGCGCTGCTGACGGAGCAGAAGACCGATCACGCGCTGGCGGTGCTCGATGAGCTGCTGCAGCGCGACCCGGACTTCCGCCAGGCGGAAGTGAACGAGAAGCTGACGCGCGCGGCCGATACGCTGATCCGCCAGGAGGTGGATCGGGGCAACCATGCGCAGGCGCGGGCGGTGATGCTCAGCCTGGACTCCCGGTACGGCGTGGAGCGGATCGCGTCGCTGGCCACATGGCGGCAGCAGTTCGTGGAGCAGGCGGCGGAGTTGAAACGCCAGGCCGAACAGCAGCTGGCCGCCGGTGCCCTGCGAGATGCGGAGCGGTTGAGCCGGCGCATGCTGGCAGTCTGGCCCGAACTCCCGGGTGGCGAAGCGCTGCGGCAGGAAGTCGTGCGGCGCTACCCGATGGTCATCGTCGGCGTAGCGGAAGCGGCGCTGTGGCAGGATGCGACCAGCATCGACAGCTGGTCGGCGCGCAGAACCGGTCGCTTGACTCAGCGGACGCTGCTCGAGTTCAACGGCGCCGGGCCGGAAGGTGGCCAGTATCTGTGCACGTTTGGCACCTACTTCCAGAGCGATGACCGGCGCGGACTGACCCTGGAGCTCAACCCGTCCCCCGTGGCCGCAGTGCTCGATGGCTACCATGTGGCCCGGCAGATCGCGGCCATGGCCGACCCGGCCTTGCCCGCGTACCAACCGACCTGGGCGGCACTGGCGCAGAGTGTACGTGTGCGCGACATCTTCCAGGTGACGATCGACTTGCGGCGCCCCCATGTGCTGCCCGAGGCACTGCTGCAGATCCAGCCGGATGCGCCGCCCGGCGAGCCGGCCTCCGCAGCCCCCGGCGACGGTCCGTTCGCGGTGGACCTCGGCGACGACGGCGATCTGCATTTTCTGGCGCGACCCCACTCCCAGTTCGCCTATGACAATCATCCGTGCGAGATCGTGGAACGGTATTTCGAGACATCGGAGCAATCGCTCGGTGCGTTGCGGCGCGGCGAAATCGATGCCGTGGACTACCTGTTCCCCGATGACGCTGCCCGGCTCGTCGCCGACGACACGCTCCAGGTCCATCCCTACGCCCTGCCCACACTCCATGTGCTGGTGCCGCACCAGCAGAACCAGTTCACCGCCAATCACACGTTTCGACGTGCGCTCGTCTACGGCATCAATCGGCAGGCGATTCTGGAGTCGGAGGTGCTGGGGAACCAGAAAGTAGCGGGCTGCCAGCTGATCAGTGGACCGTTTCCCTGCGGCACGCGCGACAACGATCCGCTGGCCTATGCCTACGACCCGCGCATCGCGCCGCGTCCCTACGATCCGCGGCTGGCATCGATCCTGCACACAATGGCCCGCCGCGAACTCACGGAACAGGCGCAGAAACGCGGGGAGGAGGTCCCCCCGGAAACGCGCATCGTGCTCGCGCACCCGGCCAGCCAACTGGCACGCGTGACGTGCCAGGCGATCAGTCAGTACCTGTCAGTGGTGGGGATTGTCTGTGAGTTGCGGGAGCTTGCGGCCGCGCCCACTGCCGCTGCCAACGCCGCCGCTGCCAACGCCGCCGATCCGCTGGCTGATGCGGACCTCGTGTACCAGCAGGTCGCGATGTGGGAGCCCGTGGTGGATGCCCGGCGGTTGCTGGCACCGCAGGGTGTGGCCCAAGTGGGGAACGAGTACGTCGGCATGGCCTTGCGGCGGCTCGATGCCGCGAAGAACTGGCGCGAAGCACGCCAACGATTGCACGAACTGCATCGGATCGTGGACGAGCAAGTGGCGATCATCCCGCTGTGGCAGACGGTCAATTATCTGGTGCACAGCCGGCGGATCAGCGGCGTCGGGCCGCATCCGCTGACGCTTTACCAGGACGTCGAGCAATGGCAAGTGGCAGAGCCTGTCAGGCAAGAGTAGACGATGAATGTGGGACTGAGCGAACGGGTACCGGATGCGGCGGGCGGGACGAACCGCCGGCCAGCTCGGATCATGGCGATGGTCGCCCTGCTGTGGGCTACGGCGGCCGTGGCCGTGTGGCCTGCTGCCGTGCGGGGGCAGGATTCCTGGGAGTACACGCCGTATCAGATCCGGGTGTGGCTGTCTGTCCGGCCGTCAGCGACGCTCAGCGCGCTCTGGCAGCAGCGGTTGGTGGACACGCTGGAGGTGCTGGCACCGATCCATGGCGGTGCCACTTGGCGGCTGACCGCGGAGGTCGCCCCCGAGACGATCGGCGCGAGCATGGCGGTCGCGTTTGACGAGCTGGACGTGGACCAGGTGCGGGCGGCTCAACCGGAGGCGCTGACGCACGACAAGCTGATGCTCCTGTGCGTGCAGGAAACTCACGGCCGCTTCACGCTCGCCTGCCGCGAACTGGATTGCCGCACCCGGACCTTCGGGGAGACAGTGCGCCGCGACATGTGGCAGCGGGAACTGGTGGCACGCGTGGTGGCGGATTTAGTGGCCGAGTCATTTCGACCGCTGGTCCGCCTCGAATCCGCACGTGGCAAGAAGGCGACGGTGCGGATCCGCGGTGGCGGACTCGTGCAGGACGCGTCCTGTCCCGCGGCGGTCAGCGCGGGAGACGTGCTGCAACCTGTTGTCCGCCGCAATGATCGGACGGGTGAACCCCGGCCCCAGGGTATCCAGATCATTGACTGGACCTATTTGCTCGTGCGGGACGCTCAGGAGTATCTGTTGAACTGCGACGTCTACTCCGCCCTGCGCAATCCGCTGGGCGGCCGCAGTTCCACGAGTATTGAACGCCTGGCGCTGAAGGTCCGTCCGTTGGGCAGCCGCACGACCCTCCAACTGGTCGACCGCGACCAGCCGGCGGTGCCGCTGGAAGGTTACGAGATGTTTGCCAAGAAGCCGGTGGCCGACACCGATGCCGAACCAAACCCATCGGTGCGGCTCGGTGTGACCGACTGGCGCGGGACGATCGATGTGGAGCAGTCGGAGCTCCCGTTGCGGGTGATTTACGTGAAGAACGGGGCGCATTTGCTGGCCCGCATTCCCATCGTGCCCGGCTACCGACCGTTCGAACAGGTGCCTCTGCCCAACGACGACAAGCGTCTGGAGGCGGAGGCGTTTGTGAAGGGCATGGAACGCACGGTCATGGATCTGGTGGCGCGGCGCGAGATCCTGTCTGTGCGGATTCGCCGCCGCGTGGCCGAAGGGAAACGCGACGAAGCGCAGACGCTGCTCAACGAACTGAAAAGCCTCCAGACCAAAGACGACCTGGAGATGATGCTGGCCAGCCGCCAGGCAGCGCTGGCGTCGCCCGACCGAAGGCAGCAGCAGCGCATCGACCAGCTGCTCTCCGGGACACGCAGTCTGCTGCACAAGTACCTCAGTCCCGAACTGCTGGTCGTGCTGGAACGTGAAATCAGCTCAGCCAACTACTGATCAGAAAGCCGAGCGTGATGCCGACCAGGAGCGAGACGGGGATGGACACGGCCAGTGCCACGGGGACGGTCAGGTCCCGTGAAGTGGCGTAGGGGTAGGAAAGTGCCAGGGGCGGTTTGCGGCGGCGTCCGGCGCGGATGCGCAACGTGTCCTGGCCAGCCGCGCCCAGCGGATCGGTCCCCTGGGACCACTGGCTCGAGCCGCGACTCGACTCGAGTTCCTCGAGATCGTACGGCCCTTCGTTCGTGTCCTGCGCCTCGAATTCCTCCTGCCCAGGCAGCGGCGGCGGCATCCAGGGGCTCTTGGTCATGGGCTGCGAGGGCAGCGCCACCGCATCACCGACCCACGGCTCCAGTCGCGTGCAGACTTCCGCGGCCGACTGCGTGCGCGCTGACGGGTCCTTCTCCATCATGTCCGCGATGATCTCGACGAATTCCTCGCTGATATCCGGATTGAAACGTCGCGGGTGCCAGGGGGTGTCTTCCAGGTGCCGCCGCGCTTTGTCCCGCGTCGTCCCACCTGGAAACGGCACTTTGCCCGTGACCGCGTAATAGAGAGTGCAGCCCAGCGAGTAAATGTCGCTGGCCGGCGTAATGTCCCGGGGAGACCGGATCTGTTCGGGAGACAGGTAGTCGGCCGTTCCCACGATCTTACCAGACCGCGGGTCTTCGTCGGCCAGATGGATGAATCCGGCCAGCCCCAGGTCGGACACTTTGGCGCGGCCATCCGGCGTCACCAGGACGTTGCCCGGCTTGACGTCGCGATGGATCAGTCCCCGCTGGTGCGCATAATGCAGCCCCTGCGCCGCCTGCCGGATGATGTTCGCCGCGTGCTGCGTCGAAAGCGGCTTCCCCCCCTGGGAGCGGATGAGTTTCCGCAGGTCCATGCCGGGCACGTACTCCGTGACCAGATAGTACACCTGGCCATCGTGCCCGGCGTCGTAAGCGCGGACGAGGTTGGGATGGTCGAGCTGTGCCTGCGTGCGGATCTCACGGGTGAAATTCACGATTGCCTGGGGGGTGGACTTGTTGAGCGGCAGGACCTTGACGGCCGATGCACGCCCCATCATCTCGTGGACCGCCTTGAAGACCTGTCCCATGCCCCCTTGACCAATGAAGTCAGTGATGATGTAGGGGCCCAGATTGAGCTTGCTGCGGCCCTCCTTGAGCTGGTCCGCCTGGTACGAGGTCAACACGTCCAGCTCGACCAGCTTGCCAGCCAACTCGTCGTCCGACACGTCGCTGGTCCGCACACCTCTCGCACTGTTGCGAATGGCGGCTTCGACCCGGTCCAACTGATCCTGGGTGATCAGCCGACTGGCCAGCGCTGCGGCACGAAACACGGACTGGACGGTGTTGCCCACGACAAAATCACCTCAGACAAAAATCCACTCTATTATTATTCTAAATTAACTCCGGTATCGGCGCGGCGCCAAGCCACAGCTGCTGCGCGGCACGCGAATTCCCCGGGTGCTGGTACGCTACCCGCTGTATCCCGGACTATTGAACACCGTACCGGTGCCATGTACGTGGGACGGGGGCGACAAGTTCAATGGGGGCCGACCGCACGGGATGGACGAATCTCAGCTGCCGGGCGTGCAACGCGATCCCGGCCGGAAAGGGGACACGGCTGCCATACTGGCGGTCGCCCACAATCGGCATCCCGCGTGCGGCCAGCTGCACGCGGATCTGGTGCTTGCGGCCAGTCTGCAGGATGATCTCGAGCAGCACGGCGGTGTCGAGTTGGCGCAGCACCCGGTACGCCAGCCGTGCCTCGAGCGCGTCTGGGGCCGCCGCGTCGCAGACCACCATTTTGCGTTGCCGTTCGTCCTTGCGCAACCAGTTCACAGCCTCGGCCTCCGGCGGTTCGGGACGCCGCGTGACGAGCGCCCAGTAGGTCTTGTGTACCACGCGATCCCGAAACTGCTTGGCCAGACGCCCAGCCGCCTTGGACGTGCGGGCCAGCACGATGACCCCCGTCGCGCACGCATCGAGCCGGCTGACGACCCCCAGATAGACATTGCCCGGCTTGTGATATTTCTGCTTCACGTACTGTTGGGCCAGCGAATACAGGCTGGGACACGCGGCATCGACGCCCATCGTGGGGAGTCCGGCAGGCTTCACAACCGCCAGCAGATGATTATCCTCCAGGAGTATTGGGAACGGTCGATGGGTCATGACATGAGTGATTGCATGTGGAACAACGGGCCGCTGATCCTTGCCAGCCAGTCTCCTCGACGACGCCAGTTATTGGAAGAGGCTGGATACGAGTTTGAGGTGATTGCGCCGGGTCCACAGGCCGAATGCGGCGTTTGCAGTGGTGAGGCGCCGGAGGAACTCGTCCGCCGGCTGGCCCGCGCGAAAGCGGCTGACGTGGCGCGGCGCGTTGCGCGCGGAACCGTGCTGGGCTGCGATACGGTGGCCGAGTGTCTGGGGCAGGTGCTGGGAAAACCGGCCGACGAGGCGCACGCGCGCCGGATGCTGCAACTGCTGCGCGGACGCCCCCATCGCGTGCTGAGCGGGTTGTGCGTCTGGCGTCGGCCGACCGATGCGGTGCGTGTCAACGTTGCGGTGACCCACCTGCGCATGGCCGACATCTCGGACGCGGAGTTGGACGCCTATCTGGCGACCGACGCCTGGATTGGCAAGGCGGGCGCATTTGGGTACCAGGACGGTGTACCGTGGATCACCCTGCTCGAAGGCAGCGAATCGAATGTCGTCGGCCTGCCGCTCGAACTGCTCCACACGATGCTCGCCGCCCCAGGCGCGGGCTGAACGAAGGCGCGGGCTGAACGAACATAACCGCCAGCGATAAAAAATGCCCCAGTGTGCGACACACTGGGGCTTGGAAATCGAAAAAATCCCGGCGATACCTACTTTCACGCTTGTAGCACTATCATCGGCTCGGAAAGCTTAACTACTGTGTTCGGGATGGGAACAGGTGTGACCTTTCCGATATGGTCACCGGGAAGAAGCACGGCGGGCGGTCAAGCCGCACCGTGCTTATTCGGTTGCTTATTCGGTTGTATGGGTAGCAGGCACCACCAGCGTTAGCCGAAGCCGTCGCTGGTGCGCGTCGTTCACAGAGAGTGTTGGATAAATGTGGCCAAGCTTTTGTCCGTTAGTACCAGTTAGCTGAACACATTGCTGTGCTTACACATCTGGCCTATCAACCTGGTCGTCTTCCAGGGGACTTTCTCCGCAATGCGGATTACGAAACCTGATC
>Ga0123333_10004702_pt1 | contig 12679 bp, 12 predicted proteins | sample BioC12SIPDNA_3_FD_89957 | JGI IMG/M metagenome (GOLD analysis project Ga0123333, IMG submission 89957) | Anaerobic biogas reactor microbial communites from Washington, USA - Biogas_R2_B C12 SIP DNA | ecosystem: Engineered > Bioreactor > Anaerobic > Unclassified | place: Washington, USA...
GCGCTCGACGCCTACCTGGCCGCGAACGCGGTCGAGGGCGCGGCGCTGGTGCCGGCCGAGGGCGAGCCGCCGATCGAGGGCGCGGCGCTGGAGAAGCTGCTGCTGGCCTACGCCGGCGCGCGCGAGGCGATCGCCCGCAACGCCCACCGCTACGACCCGCAGCTGCTCGAGGCGCTGATCGACTTCACCCCGCTCGAGCCGGAGATCCTCAGCGCCAACACCGACGAGCGCCACGAGCTCGACGCGCTGGAAAAGCGCCTCAACCACGAAGGCCTCGGCCGCCCGCGCTACCGCCTGGAGTGGCAGCCGGCGCAGGGCGACCGCCCTGCGGCGCTGATCGCGCATCGGCGCCACATGGGCGTGGAGGCGATCCAGGTGCTGCCGCTGTCGGCCTTCGAGGGCGGCGAGCTGCGCGCGCTCAAGGACGCGGCCGACCTGCTCCACGGCCTGGTCCGCGAAGGCGCGCAGATCCTGCGCGGCAACCGCGCCCAGCCGGTGACCAGCTTCGCCCAGGCCCACGCCTGGCTGCTGGAGGAGGCCAAGAAGGGGCGTCAGATCCAGCGCTTCAAGGGCCTGGGCGAGATGAACCCCGAACAGCTGTGGGAGACCACGGTCAATCCCGAGACCCGGCGCCTGCTGCAGGTGCGGATCGAGGACGCGGTGGCCGCCGACCAGATCTTCAGCACCCTGATGGGGGACGTGGTGGAGCCGCGGCGCGAGTTCATCGAGGACAACGCGCTCAAGGTGTCCAACCTCGACATCTGACCCCGGGGTGCTCGTCGCTCGCGGCGCCCCCCGGGGGGGGGCGCGGCGGGGGGCGGCGGTGGCGGGAACATGCGGCATCGGACGCGCAGCCCGACGAAGTCGGCATACAGTGGCGGCGATCACGCCCGATTGACGAAAAATTAAGATCTTCGTCGCCAAACTCGCCACCTGCAGTACCCGGAACCCACGTCCATGAAGCACTCCCTCGCCGCGCTGGTGATGGTCGGCGTCCTGTCCGCCTGTGCCACCACGACCTCGTCCACCGGGCGGACCCAGTACGTGGGCGCGGTGTCCGAGCAGCAGCTCCACCAGCTCGGCGCACAGGCCTTCACCGAGGCCAGGCAGAAGGGTCCGCTCAGCACCGATGCGCGCCAGAACGCCTACGTGCGCTGCGTGGTCGACGCGCTGGTGCGCCAGCTTCCGGCCGCCCAGCGCCAGCTGGCGTGGGAGACCGCGGTCTTCGCCCAGGACGAGCCCAACGCCTTCGCCCTGCCCGGCGGCAAGGTCGGCATCAATTCCGGCCTGTTCAAGGTCGCCAGGAGCCAGGACCAGCTGGCGGCGGTGGTCGCGCACGAGATCGGCCACGTGGTCGAACGCCACCACGACGAGCGCATCACCCGGCAGATGGGCGCGGCCGGCGTGGTCCAGCTGCTGGGCGCGCTCGCCGGCGACTACGGCCAGCTGGCCACCCAGGGCGGCGGGCTGCTGGCGCAGACCGGGTTCCTGCTGCCGGGATCGCGCGCCCAGGAGAGCGAGGCCGACGTCGTCGGCCAGCGGCTCATGGCCCAGGCCGGATTCGACCCGCGCGCCGCGGTGGGCCTGTGGGAGAACATGATCGCCGCCGGCGGCAGCCGTCCGCCGCAGTGGCTGTCCACCCACCCCGACCCCCAGAGCCGGATCGCCGAGTTGCGGGCGCGGGCCGAGCAGCTCGTGCCGACCTGGCAGCAGGCGCGCGCGGCAGGACGACGACCCGCCTGCGGCTGAACGGCCCCCCGGGGTTTCGCCCCGACGCCGTTTCGCAATACCCTTCCAACCCCCGCGCCCCACAGCGCGCGTGCCACGAGGCCAGACCCATGCCCCACAAGACGCTCCCGACCCGCCTGCTGACCGCGATGATGGCGACCGGCCTGATGCTGGCGACCACTGCCGCGCTGGCCCAGGGCACGAGCCGCGCCGAGCAGCGGCGGGCCGAGCGCGCGGCGAAGGCGGAGGAAGCGCAGCAGGTCGACAAGTTCGCCGGCGCCACCCGCAAGGAGCCCGAAGGCAGGGCCTCCTCGCGCGCGTCGAGCACCCGCCTGGGCAAGCTCTCGGACGCCTACGAGGCGCAGGACGTGGCCCGGACCCAGGCACTGGCCGACGAGATCATCGCCGACGAGAAGTCCAACGCGTACGAGCGCTCGGTGGCCGCGCGCATCGCCGGCGCGCTGATGCTGGGCGAGGACGAAGCCAAGGCGCTGGAGTACTTCGAGCGCGCGCTGGAGTTCGACGGGCTGAAGAACCGCGAGCACTATGAGGTGATGTACATCATCGCCCAGCTGCACGCGCAGGACGAACGCTACGACCAGGCCCTGGCCACGATCGACCGGCTGGTCGCCGAGACCAGCACCACCGATCCGGACATCGCCGCTTTGCGCGGCAACGTGCTGCTGCGCCTGGAGCGCTACGACGAGGCGATCGCCACCCTCCAGCCGCTGGCCGAATCGCCCGAGGCCAAGACCCAGTGGCAGCAGCTGCTGATGGCGGCCTACGCCGAGAGCGACCGCGGCGAGGAGGCCACCCGCCTGGCCGAGCGCATCGCCGCCGCCACCCCCGACGACAAGCGCTCGCAGCTCAACCTGGCCGCGGTCTACCTGCAGACCGACCAGTACGAGAAGGCGGCCGGGGTCTACGAGGCCCTGCGCGCCCGGGGCGAGCTGACCGAGGAGCGCGAGTACCGCAACCTCATCGCCTCCTACCTGAGCCTGGACGACGGCCATGCCAGGGCGATAGGCATCATCAATGAGGGGCTGGAGAAGAACATCCTGCCGCCCGACTACCAGACCTACATCGCCCTGGCCCAGGCGCACTACTTCGGCGAGCCGCAGAACGTGGCCGAGTCGATCGCGGCCTACCAGAAGGCCGCGCCGCTGGCGCCGACCGGGGAGACCTACCTCAATCTCGCCAAGCTGCTGTCCAACGAGGGCCGCCTGGCGGAGGCCAAGGAAGCGGCCCAGCGCGCCCTCGACAAGGGCATCCGTTCGCCCGAGGAAGCACGCCGCATCCTCTCGCGCAGCAACTGACCAATTGCACGGGAAACCTGTTGGTATCGCGCCAGCGGATTGGTATAAGCTTGGGGATTCCCGTCGCCGAAAACCGGCGGCGGTTTACGACACGACCACGGGGCGCCGAGCGCCCAGCCAGACTTGAGTTCAACGCATGACCGACCGCTTGCCGACGACCGACAAGAAAGACGAAGACGAAGGTCTGGACTGGGCGCGAATCGCCGGATTCACCCTCGTGGTGGCCATCCACGCAGCGGCACTGCTGCTGCTGCTGGCGCCCGCCACGCCACCCCAAGCCGAGCAGCAGGACGACGACACCACCCGCGTGGTGATCATCGAGCCACCGCCGCCGCCGCCGCCCCCGCCGCCGCCGCCGCCGGAGCCGCCCAAGCCCCAGCCGATCAAGGAGCTGGTGCCGCCGCAGCCCACGCCGCTGCCGCCGCCGCCGGAAGAGCCGCCGGTCGTGTTCGACGAGCCCTCGCCGATGGACACGCCCGCGCCGCCGCCGGCCCCGCCGGCCCCGCCCGCGCCGCAGCCGGACATCGGCGCCAGCGTCGACATCTCGTCCAAGAACATGAACCCGCCGCAGTACCCGCCCGCCGCGGCGCGTGCCGGCATCGAGGGCACGGTGATCCTGGTCATCGACGTCGATGCGAGCGGCAACGTCACCAACGTGTCGGTCGAGAAGTCCAGCCGCAACCGCGACCTCGACCGCGCCGCGATGCAGGCGGCCCGCAGGTGGCGCTTCAACCCTTCGATCGTCAACGGCCAGCCCGCCCCGGGTCGCGTCCGCGTGCCGGTCGACTTCAGGCTCGGTGGCTGACGGCCACCGGTCCCCGCAGGTTTCTCCAACCCGCTACACCGTTCCAACTCCTACACTCAACAACATCTAGAAGGTAAGCGTCATGCTGCAGGAAACCACCGCCCCAGCTGCCGGAGCCGGCAACGCCCAGGCACTGACCCAGATGGGCTTCGCGAACCTGATTGAACACATGACCGTGGTCAACTGGATCGTGTTCATCGTGCTCATCCTGATGTCGGTCCTGTCGATCTACTGGATCATCTACAACTTCATCAAGAACATCCGGCTGAAGAAGAACTCCGACCGGGTGATCGCGACGTTCTGGGAGACCCCGAACGCGCAGGACGCGATCCGCTTCATGGAAGAGCAGCCGCGCAGTGAGCCGTTCTCCAAGATCGCGCTCGACGCCGCGCAGGCCGCCGCCCACCACCAGCGCCACGACGGTTCGCGCCTGGCCGAGTCGCTCAGCCGCTCCGAGTTCGTCGACCGCGCCCTGCGCCAGGCGGTGACCCGCGAGTCGCTGGGCCTGGAAGCCGGCCTGACCGTGCTCGCCACCGTCGGTGCGACCGCTCCGTTCGTCGGCCTGCTCGGCACGGTGTGGGGCATCTACAACGCGCTGATCCGCATCGGTGCCACCGGCCAGGCCGACATCGGCGCGGTCGCCGGCCCGGTGGGCGAGGCGCTGATCATGACCGCGATTGGTCTGGCCGTGGCCATCCCGGCGGTGCTGGGCTACAACTTCTTCGTGCGCCTGAACCGCAGCACGAACAACAAGCTCGACACCTTCGCGCACGACCTGCACGACTTCTTCGCCACCGGCTCCCGCGTCGGCGAGTCGCGCTGATCCCGACCCAAGACTGACGGAGATCCGACATGGCCTTCAGTTCAGGCGGTGACGGCGGCCACAACAACGTCAATGCCACGATCAACATCGTGCCGCTGGTCGACGTGATGCTGGTGCTGCTGATCATCTTCATGGTCACCGCGCCACTGATGGCGCACAAGGTCAAGGTCGACCTGCCCCAGGCCAACCTCGATGAGCGTCCGGACACGGCACCGCCGGTGCCGCCCCTGACGGTCGCGATCACGTCCAACGGCAACCTCTACCTCAACGACCAGCCGGTGACGATGGACCTGCTCGACAGCACGCTGGCGGTGGAAGCGCAGAAGACGCCGCAACCCGCCGTCAACGTGCGTGGGGACGCGACCACGCCCTACCGGATCGTCAACGAGGTAGTCACCCTTGCGCAGCAGAAGGGCATGCGCAAGGTGGGCTTCGTCTCGGCCCGCGAAAAGAACTGATCGGGAGAACGCACGATGGCTTTTTCATCAGGTGGTGGCGATGGCGCGCCGATGGCCGACATCAACATCATTCCCCTGTGCGACATCATGCTGGTGCTCCTGATCATCTTCATGGTCACGGCGCCGCAGGTGTCCTATCCGATCGACATCGACCTTCCGCAGCGTTCGCTCAACCCGCCGGAGAACCCGGTGGATCCGCCGGAGCCGATCCGCCTGCGGATCGACGCCGGCGGCACCATCTACTGGAACGACAGCCCGACCCCGTTGTCGGCCCTGCGCCAGATGATGGAGGCCGAGGTCCAGCGCGACATCAGCAACCAGCCCACGCTCGAGATCGACATGAGCGAGGATGCCGAGTACGGCGTGCTGGCCAAGGTGCTGGCGGCGGCCAAGAACGCCCACATGCAGAAGATCGGGTTCGTCAAGAAGTAAAGCTCGACCGTCCGGCGCCGCCTGCAGCGCGCCGGCCGCTTACCGCCACACGTTTCCAACGCCGCCTTCGGGCGGCGTTTTTTTTAGCGCGGGGAGAGGATCGCCAGGTAGCGGGCGATCGTGGTGGCCAGGCCTTCGTACAGGGCCTCGCCGATCAGCGCGTGCCCGATCGAGACCTCTTCCACCCCCGGCACCGCGTCGAGGAAGGCGCCGAGGTTGGCCTGGCTCAGGTCGTGGCCGGCATTGACGGCGAGTCCGGCGGCCTGCGCCGCCGTCGCGGTCGCGGCGAAGGCGGGCAGAACGTCGCCGGCGCGGCCAGCGGCGAACGCTTCGGCATAGGGGCCGGTGTAGAGTTCCACCCGGTCGGCGCCGATCCGCGCCGCGTGCGCGACCTCGCTGCCGGCGTCGGCGAACAGGCTGACCCGGCACCCGGCATCCTTCAGGCGCGCGACCAGCGGCGCCAGCGCATCGGCATCGCGGGCGAAATCGAAGCCGTGGTCGGAGGTGATCTGCGCGTCGTCGTCGGGCACCAGGGTGGCCTGCGCCGGCCGCACCGCCTCGCACAGCGCGACGAAGCCGGCGTACCCCTCGCGCGGCGGCGCGAACGGGTTGCCTTCGATGTTGAACTCGACGCCGTACTCCCTGCACACCTCCGCCAGGGCGAGCACGTCGTCGTAGCGGATGTGGCGGGCGTCGGGCCGGGGGTGCACGGTGATGCCGTGGGCGCCGGCGTCCAGGCAGGTGCGCGCCGCGCGCACCACGCACGGCTCCGCGCCGCCGCGCGAGTTGCGCAGCACCGCGATCTTGTTGAGGTTGACGCTCAGCCGCGTGCTCACGGGCGCCGGGATCCAGGCATCGCCATGCTCACGACGCGCGTGGCGGGTCGCCGGGCGCGGCCGCCTGCGGCTGCTCGGCGCCGGCACGGCGGGCCTCGGCCAGTTCCCGCATGCGCTGCAGTTCGCGCGGGTCGAGCATCTGCGCATCGTCGCGGCTGCGCGTGTCGATGCGTTGCGACAGCAGGCCCAGCACCCACAGCACCAGCAGGACCATCGCCGCCAGCAGGCAAACCACCACCACCGCCATGGACGAGGCCATGAAGGCGATCGCGAGCGCCGCGACCGCGAGCAACAGGAACAACCAGGGCATGCGCAGGCTCCGTTGCGGGGATGGCGCAAGTCTACCGCCTGTCGCTGCGCGCGCACGCCGTCCGGCGCCGCGGAGCGACCGCCCGTGCCGTGGCGGCGGCCCCGCTTCGGCGACCCGTGGCCGCGCCCGCGCCGGAGCGGTACCGTCGCGGCCGGCGCCTGCGTCGGGACGTGGCCGGCGGCAGCGGCGGGCGAGGGTCCGGGCCGCGGCTAGAGCAGCGGCGACAGCAGCCGCGCCAGGGCCTCGGGCAGGCGCGCGCCGAGCAGGCTGCGGCGGCGGCCCTGGCGCACGCGCGGGGCGCTGGCCAGCTCGCCCTCGATCAGCTGGGCCAGCGCCGCGCCCATCGCCGCGTCCTCGAACAGCACCGACACCTCGAAATTGAGCCGGAAACTGCGGTGGTCGAAATTGGCGCTGCCCACCAGCACGGTGCTGTCGTCGACCAGCAGCGCCTTGGTGTGCAGCATCCGCGGGCCGTATTCGTAGATCTTCACCCCGGCCACCAGCAGCGGACCGAAGTAGGAGCGCGCCGCCAGCGTGACCAGGCGCGAGTCGCTCATCCGTGGCACCAGCAGGCGCACGTCCAGGCCGGCGAGCGCGGCCGAGGTCAGCGCCATCATCGCCGCCTCGCCGGGCACGAAGTACGGCGTGACCAGCCATACCCGCTCGCGCGCGGCATGGATCGCGCCGACGTGCATGCGGTGGATCGCCTCCCACGGCGAATCGGGGCCGGACGGCACCACCTGGGCGCAGACCGGGCCGGTCGGCTGGCGCGGGGTCTGCCGCGCGACCTCGCCGATGAAGTCGCGTTCGCCCGTGGCGTAGGCCCAGTCCTCGACGAACACCAGCTGCAGCGCGCGTACCACGTTGCCTTCCAGGCGCAGGTGCAGGTCGCGGTAGGCCGCCGGATCGACCCGCTCGTTCTGGTCGTCGGTGATGTTCATCCCGCCGGTGTAGCCGATGCGCCCGTCGATCACCACCAGCTTGCGGTGATTGCGCAGGTTGGCCCACGGCCGCTGCCAGACGCGGCCGAAGCGGGTGGGATGGAACCAGGCCAGCTCGCCGCCGGCCTCCACCAGCGGACGGAACAGCCTGGCGCACTTGCCGCCGCCGAAGGCGTCGACCAGCAGCCGCACCTTGACCCCGGCCTTCGCGCGCTCCACCAGCGCATCGCGCAGCGCGGTGCCGGTGCGGTCGGGGTGCCAGATGTAGTACTCGAGGTGGATGTGCGCGCGCGCCGAAGCGATGTCGGCCAGCAGCGCGTCGTACTTGGCCGCGCCGTCCACCAGCAGGCGCACGTCGGTGGCGGTGGTCATCGGCAGACCGGTGACTTCGTGCGCCATGCGCGCCAGTTCGGCCACCTCCTCGTTGTCCACCAGGTCCTGGGTCGGCAGTTCGCCGCGCACCTTCGCCCGGCGCAGGCGCTGGCGGCGGATCCGCTGCGGGCCGAACACGTGGTAGACCAGGAAGCCGACGTAGGGCAGCAGGGCCAGGCCCAGCAGCCAGCTCAGCGTGGCCACCGGCTCGCGTTTCTGCAGCACGATCCAGCCGCCGAGCAGCAGCAGGTACACCGCCCAGCCCAACGCGAGGTAGAGCCGCAGGTGCGGCACCGCCGCGAGCGCGTCCCAGCCCTGTCGCAGGAGATCGAGAATCGGCACGGCAGGCCCGTCGTCGCGTCGGCTGCGACGCCCCGGCGCTAGGCTAGCGGGATGTCGATGGCGACGAAAGCCAGGGCCCCGGCCACCGCCCCGATCAAGGGGCGCGGCGCGGCCTCGTACGTGCCCGGCCGCTACGAGGCCACCACCATCGAGGCCTGCGACGACGGCTGGGACGCGCGCGACCCCGGCGACGACACCGCCCCGGCCCCGCACCCGGACACCCGCGTCCACGAAGAGGCCGCGCGCGGCATCATCAGCCGCAACCAGTCGCCCGACCTCGGCTTCGACCAGTCGATCAATCCCTACCGCGGCTGCGAGCACGGCTGCGTGTACTGCTACGCGCGCCCGTCGCACGCGTGGATGAACCTGTCGCCGGGGCTGGACTTCGAGACCCGGCTGTTCGCCAAGACCAATGCCGCCGAACGCCTGCGCGCCGAACTCTCGCGCAAGGGCTACCGCTGCTCGCCGATCGCGCTGGGCGTGAACACCGACGCCTACCAGCCGATCGAGCGCCGCTACCGGATCACCCGCGAACTGATCGAGGTGCTGGCCGAGTTCCGCCACCCGTTCCGGCTGGTGACCAAGAGCGCGCTGGTGCAGCGCGACCTCGACCTGCTCGCGCCGCTGGCCGCACAGGGCCTGGTCAATGCGCATGTCTCGGTGACCACGCTCGACAACCGCCTGTCGGCGCGGATGGAGCCGCGCGCCTGCGCGCCGCACACCCGCCTGCGCACGATCCGCGCGCTTGCCGACGCCGGCGTGCCGGTGGGGGTGCTGGTGGCGCCGGTGGTGCCGGCGATCACCGACCACGAGCTCGAATCGATCCTCGAAGCCGCCCACGAGGCCGGCGCCCGCGCCGCCGGCTACGTGCTGCTGCGGCTGCCGCACGAACTGGGCGAAATCTGGAAGGAATGGTTGCAACTGCACTTTCCCGACCGCGCCGCGCACGTGATGAGCCTGGTGCGGCAGATGCGCGGCGGGCGCGACTACGACGGCGGCTTCGGGCGGCGCATGCAGGGGCAGGGGCCGTTCGCGCAGCTGCTGGCGCAGCGTTTCGCGCGCACGCGCAGGCGGCTCGGGTTCCCCGGACTGCCGCCGCTGGACACGTCCGCCTTCGGCGTCCCGCCCGCGCCCGGGGCGCAGGGCCAGCTGTTCTGAACCGTGCCTTCGGGGCGGCCTGCGCGCCCCGGCCCTGCACCGCGCATCCACCCCCGGGTCTCGTAGACTTGCCGCATTGGGCGCGCGCAGCGTGCGCCATGCGGGGAGTCGTGGACACCAAGCCGACGTCGCTGTACCGCCTGGCCTTCGAATCCGCCGATGCCGGGCTGGCCGTGCTCTCGCCCCAGGGCGAGTGGCTGCTGGTGAATGCCGCGCTGGCCGCCCTGGCCGGGCAGCCGGCGGCGGCCTTGCAGGGCCAGCGAGCGCACCGGCAGGTGTTCGAGCCCGCGGTCGCCGATGCCATCGACGCCCTGCTCGCCGCCCCGGCGCAGGCGTGCGCGCCGCGGCTGGTGCTCGAGTCCGGCGCGGACGCCGCCGCCGGCCCGGCCCGCCGGATCGTACTGTCGCCGTTGCCCGGCGATGGCGGCGCGCTGCTGCTGCGCTGCGACGATCTCACCGCCGAGCGCGCGCACCACCTGCGCGAGCAGGACAGCGCCACCCTGCAGGAGTACCTGGCGCACGGCCTGTCGCACGAACTGCGCGCGCCGCTGCGCAGCATCGCCGGGTTCGCCGCCCGGCTCGACGAGACCGGCCAGGTGGCGGCGGACGGCCGGCCCGACCTGGAGCGCATCCGCGCCGCCGCCGCGCGCGCCGACCAGCTGGTGCAGGCGCTGCTGGAGTTCCTGCGCGCTTCGCGCCAGCCCATGCGCCAGGAGCCGGTGGACGTGAGCCTGCTGTGCGAGTGGGTGGCGGCCGAACTGCAGGACCGCGACCGCGGCCGCGCAGCCCGGATCGAGGTGGCCCCGGGCCTGTGGGCGCGCGGCGACGAGCACTGGATCAAGGTGCTGCTGCGGGAAGTGTTCGACAATGCATGGAAGTTCTCGGCCGACCGCGACGAGGTGCGGATCACGGTCGAGGGCGCGGTCAGCGACGGGCGCCTGCAGCTGGCGGTCACCGACCACGGATGCGGTTTCGACATGCGCTATGCTGACAAGCTGTTCCTGCCGTTCCAGCGCCTGCACGGCAGCAACCAGGGCGGCGGCCACGGACTCGGTCTCGCGATCGCGAGGCGGGTGGCCGAGTGCCATGGCGGGAGCATCCGGGCCGAGTCGCGGCCCGGGCAGGGCAGTACCTTCTTCATCGAACTGCCGGCGGCGTCCCCCGGCGCTGGCGCGGAACCAGGGCAATGAACCAGAACGACATCCTGCTGATCGAGGACAATCCGGACGATGCGGAACTGACCCGGATCGCGTTCGCGCAGGCCGGCATCGATCGCCAGCTGGTGGTGGTGCGCGATGGCGCCGAAGCGCTGGACTACCTGTTCGCCAAGGGCCAGTACGCAGGGCGCGACGTGCGCCAGCTGCCGGCGATCGTGCTGCTCGACCTGAACCTGCCCAAGCTCGACGGCCGCGAGGTGCTGCAGGCCATCCGCGGCGACGCGCGTACCCGCTCGCTGCCGGTGGTGGTGCTCACCACCAGCGACGAACCCTTCGACGTCGAGGCCACCTACGCCCTGGGCGTGAACAGCTACATCCGCAAGCCGGTCGACTTCGAGCGCTTCGTCGACGTGGTCAAGCAGATCGGCCTGTACTGGCTGGTGCTCAACCACCCGCGCGTCGCGAGCTGACCGCCAGCAACCCTCCGCCACCCCTTGTAGGAGCGGCTTCAGCCGCGACCCGCCGCACCGCCCGCCACCGCGCCGCTCCCTGCCGCCGCGCCCGATGTCGAGCGCGCGCGAACCCGCTCCGGCGCCGCGTCATGCCGATCCGGAATGTGCACCCAACCAACCGCCTGCGCGGATAACGCGCGCTTCACGCATCGCCTCGCCCGGCTGCGTAAACAGTGGCCCGTTGGCGACAGGAGCAGGTCATGCGGATCACCATCGTGGGAGGCGGTTTCTCGGGCGTCGCGCTGGCCGCGTCGCTGCAGCGCATCGCGCCGGACGACGCGCGCATCCACCTGGTCGGCGTGGACCGCGGCTTCGGCGGCGGCGTCGCCTACGGCGAGGCGCGCCCCGAGCACGTGCTCAACGTGCGTGCGCGCGAACTCGGGCTCGACGCCGACGACCCGGAGGACTTCGCCGACTGGTTCAACCTCGGCGACCGCGGCCGCAACGCCTTCCTGCCGCGCCAGCTCTACGGCGACTACCTGCGCGACCGCCTGCACGAACTGCTGCAGGCGCCCGGCGCGCGCGTGCACGCGGTGCGGCGCGAGGCCGTGGCGATCGAGCGCGTGGACCGCGGCTTCGCGGTGCGCATGGACGACGGCGCGGCGATCCTCGGCGACACTGTGGTGCTGGCGGTCGGCGCGCTGCCGCCACCGCCGCTGGCCGGCGTGGGGCCGCGCCTGGCGGTGCACCCGTCCTACATCGGCTGGCCCTGGCAGCAACACGCGATCGAGCGCATCGATCCCGATGCGCGGGTGCTGGTGGTCGGCACCGGCCTGACCATGGCCGACGTGGTGCTGACCCTGCACCAGCGCGGCCACCGCGCGCGCATCGACGCGCTGTCGAGGCACGGACTGCTGCCGGCCGAGCATCCGGAGCCGCCGCTGGCCCCGGTGTCGCTGCCGCCGGCGATCCTGCAGGTGCTGGCCGGGCACGACCTGCGCGAACTGGTGCGCCGGATCCGCGCGCTGTCCAACCTCGTCGACTGGCGCGCGCTGGTCGATGCGCTGCGGCCGCACACCCAGGCGTTCTGGCAGGGCCTGCCGGAACGGCAGCGCGGCCAGTTCCTGCGCCACCTGCGCTCGTGGTGGGAGGTCGCGCGCCACCGCCTGCCGCCGCAGGTGGCCGGGCACCTGCGCGCAATGCGCGGGAACGGCCAGCTGCGCATCCTGCGCGGGCGGCTGGTGCGTGCCGGCCGCGCCGACGACTGCGTGTCGGTGCTGCTGCGGCCGCGCGGCGCCAGCGACGTGCGCCACGAGCGCTACGACATGCTGCTGCGCGCGACCGGCCTGAACACCGACGTGGCCCGCACCACGCACCCGCTGCTCGCCCAGCTGCGCGAATCGGGCATGGTGCGCCCGGACGCGCACGAGCTCGGCCTCGACACCACCGATGCGCTGGAAGTGGTGGACGCGCGCGGCAGGGTGGTGCCGGGGCTGTACTGCCTCGGTCCGCTGCTGCGCGGCCGCTACTGGGAGATCACCGCCGTGCC
>Ga0123333_10004705_pt1 | contig 12669 bp, 9 predicted proteins | sample BioC12SIPDNA_3_FD_89957 | JGI IMG/M metagenome (GOLD analysis project Ga0123333, IMG submission 89957) | Anaerobic biogas reactor microbial communites from Washington, USA - Biogas_R2_B C12 SIP DNA | ecosystem: Engineered > Bioreactor > Anaerobic > Unclassified | place: Washington, USA...
GATCATTTTATACGGAAATATCATAATGGTGACGAAGAAGAAGCGTTCTTCGGGTTGGTCGACCTTGGGTTAGATGTTCTTCCTGACCTATTGGCGAGATTCCATGCCGAAGTTGATTTCAGAGAACGTGCTTTTCTGCTGAAAATTTCACGAAACATAGGAGAGCCGACATCTGTCTCGCTTATGGGAGAAGCTCTGCATGACCAGAATCCAGACGTATGGAAGGAAGCGTTAGACGGTTTGGTTACGCTGGCTTCGCCGCAAGCATTAAACGTTTTGTATTCGGCACGATCAAACAGACTTGACAACGACGACGTTTTTCAAGAATGGCTCGATGAAGCAATCGAGCAAATTGAAGCAACACAGCGAAACCATCGGCAGGCTCTTCAAACACTGAAAACTGATAACTGACAACTGATAACTTCCCCATGCAAGATTTTCGGAAATTAAACGTCTGGTGCAAATCACATCAACTCACGCTCGATGTATACGCGGCCACAAGAGATTTCCCTAACGACGAGCTTTATGGATTAACAAGCCAACTGCGCCGGGCCGCCGCTTCCGTTCCGGCAAACATCGCCGAAGGATGCGGCCGAGACGGCGGGAGTGACTTTGCCAGATTTTTGCAGATTGCCACCGGCTCCGCCAGTGAAGTTGAATATCACCTTCTGTTGGCTCGCGACCTCAATTATCTCAATACTCCAAACTGGCGAAGGATTGACGCATCCGTTAGGGAAATTAAACAAATGCTGGCGTCATTGATACGAACCATCAAATCCGGCAACACCTCACGCCCTACCCCCACACGACATCGCAATAACCAACTGACAACTGATAACTGATAACTGAAAACTGAAAACCCCCATGCCCGACGAACTACTCCCCCACGGCCATTCCACCCGCGCCCCGGCCAGTCAACGCGGCCGCACGGCCGAGGTGCTCGAACACGCCAAGGCGCTCGGCAAAGAGATCGAAGTTACCATCGACGGCGGCAAGGTAACCGTTCCTTTGGGAACCACGATCCTCGAAGCCGCTCGAAAACTCGGCATTCGCATTCCCACGCTTTGCTATCACGAAGATTTATGTTTGGCGGGCGTGTGCCGGATATGCGTTGTCGAGGTCGAGGGTCAGCGCACCTTGCAGGCATCGTGCAGTTACCCGATCACCGCGCCGATCAAGGTAAAAACTCACACGCCCGGTGTGCGCAGGGCCAGACGCCATATCCTCGATCTGATGCTCTCGAACCACTACGGCGAGTGCTACACCTGCGCGCGCAACGGCAATTGCGAGTTGCAGTCGCTGGCCGAGGAGTACGGCGTCGATTATTTCCGCTTCGGCCGGCTGGAAACGCCGCCGCACAAGATCGACAATTCGAGCCATTCGGTCGTCCGCGACATGAACAAGTGCGTGCTCTGCCGCCGCTGCGTGCGGACCTGCATCGACTTGCAGGAGGTGGGCGTGTTGGAGGCCGTCGATCGCGGCGACCGCCTGCACATCGCCACCTTCGGCGACAAGCCGCTGGCCGACGTAATCTGCATCAACTGCGGGCAGTGCATCAACCGTTGCCCCACCGGCGCCCTGAGGGCCAACGACAACACCGACGACGTTTGGAACGCCATCGACGACCCGGCAAAGCACGTCGTCATCCAGACGGCGCCGAGTCCTCGGGCGGGGATCGGCGAGTGTTTCGGCCTGCCGCCCGGAAGGCCCTTGACCTTCCAGATGAACACCGCCCTGCGCCTTTGCGGGTTCGACCGCGTGTTCGACACCAACTTCGCCGCCGACCTGACGATCATCGAGGAGGGGACGGAGCTGCTCATGCGGTTGAAAGCCGCCATAACAGGGGACGGGGGGCGAGGGGCGGGGGACGGGGGAAACACTCGGGTCTCTAATCCCCAATCCCCAATCCCTAATCCCCATTTCCCCGGCCCTCTGCCGCAGTTCACCAGTTGCTCGCCCGGCTGGATTAAATTTGCCGAGCATTTCTACCCCGACTTTCTCGACCACATCTCCTCCTGCAAGAGTCCTCAGCAGATGTTCGGCTCGTTGTTGAAGACGTTTTACGCCGAGCAGTCGGGCATCGACCCGCGCGACATCGTCACCGTCGCCCTAATGCCATGCTCGGCAAAAAAGTTCGAGTGCAACCGCCCCGAAATGTGCGCCAGCGGATACAAGGACGTGGACTACGGACTAACTACCCGCGAACTGGCCAAGATGATCCACGAGGCGGGCATCGACCTGCCGAACATCGAAAAGTCGGACTTCGACGACCCCTTCGGCACCGCCACCGGCTCGGGCGTCATCTTCGGCGCCACCGGCGGCGTGATGGAATCGGCCATCCGCACCGTCGTCGAACTGGTGACCGGCAAGAAGGTCGAGAGCCTTTTCGACCACGCCGAGATCATCCCGCTCCGCGGCTTCGAGGGCATCCGCTACGCCGAACTGCCGATCGCCGAGGTCGGCCCCGTGCCGGCGATCCTCGCGCACCTGTTCGACGATTGGAACTGGCTCAAGGGGGCGACGCTCAAGGTCGCCGTCGCCCACGGCACGGCCAACGCCAAGCGGGTGATGGAAGACATCAAGGCCGGCGGAAAACTGAGCCAGTGTCACTTCGTCGAGTTCATGGCCTGCCCCGGCGGATGTCTCGGCGGCGGCGGCCAGCCGATCCCCACCAGTCCCGCGATCCGCGCCGCCCGAGCCAACGCCATCTACGAAGAAGACCGCGCCTATTCCGTCCGCAAGTCGCACGAGAACCCGGCGCTGCTGCAAGTCTACGCCGACTTCCTCACCGACGGCCCCTGCGGCAGCCGCAGCCACGGACTGCTCCACACCAGCTACACGCCGCGGGGGAAGTATATCGCCTGAAACCGCCGCGCGGCCGGCCGCGTTCACCGGGGACTGTTTCAATTTTCGCGGTTTACCACGAAAACCGGACTGTACCTCTACGCCGGCATTACGTTTCACGCATGCGCCGGCCGATTTCTTCGATCGGATGCGATTGCCGTTTGCGCCGCAATTGCTCGAAGCGCGCGCCGCCGGAGCGGCATTCGTCGATCCATTCGCGGGCGAACCGGCCGTCGCGGATTTCGTCGAGAATTCGCCGCATTTCGGTTTTTACCCGCTTGTCGATGATGCGCGGGCCTCGGGTGAGGTCGCCGTATTCGGCGGTGTTCGAGATGGCCCCGCCCATGCCCGCCGGCCCGAGTTGCTGGAGCAGATCGACCGTCTGTTTGATTTCGTGGACGGTGGCGTTGTAGGCGATTTCGGGTTGGTAGCCGGCCTCGACGAGCGTATCGAACGCCGCCAGAACCAAGGCGTTAATGCCCCCGCAGAGGACCGCTTGCTCGGCGAACAAGTCGGTTTCGGTCTCCTCGGCAAAGGTCGATTCGATCGCGCCGGCGCGGGTAGCGCCGATTGCTTTCGCATAGGCGAGTGCGAGCGGTTTCGCCGCTTGGGCACCCTCGGCCGCGGCAATCAGGCAAGGCACGCCGCCGCCGCGCTGAAATTTCTCCCGGACCAGACTCCCCGGCCCCATCGGCGCGACCAGCACGGCCGCGACGCCCTCGGGCGGATCGATCAAGCCGTAGCGGACGTTGAAGCCGTGGGCGAAGATCAGCACGTCGCCCGGCGAAAGCCCGCCGCGGATTGCATCGCGGAACACTTCCGGGGCAATCTCGTCCGGCAACAGAACCGCGATCACGTCGCTTTGCTCGACGGCCTCGGCCGCCGAAACCGGCCGAAAACCGTCGGCCGCGGCCTGGCGATGGTTATCCGCATCGGGCAACTCGGCCACGATCACGCTAAACCCGCCGTCGCGCAAGTTCAGCGCCTGAGCGCGGCCTTGGGAGCCGTAGCCCAGGATGGCTATCCTCCGCTGCTCCAGCGGTGAAAGTGCAACGTCGGCGTCTCGATGGATTATGGCTGTCATGGATGATGCTCTATCTTGCAACCGACGGCGGCAGCGCGCGCACGTCCAAATCCTGACGCCGGCCGCCCCGGGCGTCGAGCGTGTCGTGTTCGGCCAAATATCGCTTCAACCGGGCGACCTTCTCCTCGGCCGGCAACTCGCCCGCCGCGTTGGCGCCGGGGGCGTAACCCCATAGGATTTGTGTTCCCACCGGCGTGACCAGGGCGAAGAACGGCTCGACCGATCGGCCCGGAGATTGTCGCAGCCGGCCGTCGTCTCCGTGGTGATTGTACGCCGCGCCGCCGACCGGCGCGGCGGTCGGATCGGCGGCCAGGGCGACGATCTCCTTAAGCCCCAATCCGCCCCAAGCGGCGCCGATCGCCTCGGCGATTTCCGCCGCGCCGATCACCCGCGGATCGGGCCAACGGCGGCCGGGGGGCACGCTCGGCATCTGATCCACGCCGGCAAGCCGCGGATAGCGGGCGGCCTCGAGCGGCGTGAAGCCCTCGGGCGGAAGCAACACGCCCCGCGCGTCCACCGGCAAACGACCGCCGGGAACTTCAACCATGCACGCCGGCCGACGATACTGCAACTCGACCAGCACGGACGCGGGATGACGCTTGGAAACTCTGTCGACCTTCTCCACCCACGGATGACGCTCGAAGGCCAGTGCGATCCGCTCGCACAGGTCGGCTTCCAGTATCGACATGCCGGCGTCGAGCGTCGGGTCGCGGAACACTTCGCCGCGGAGATCGGAGCGAATCCAGTCGGGCGGGGGCGGGCTGATTTCCACCTGGCCCGGTCCGAGAAGATATTCCGGCGAGGAAAGTATCCGGTCGCCCAGCTTCGACCAGGCGAAGGCGAGTCCGCCCACCGCCGCCGCGACCACGGCCGACGCCAGCAGCACCGTCCGGCCCGGCCCGAGCAGCCAAGTCGTCGCGCCGCGAATCGGCGCGGGAGATGTCGTGTTTTTTCGCTTCTTGGCGGCGCTCATCGACTACCAGATTTCCAGTTCCAATTCCAACTCGATGCCCATGCGGTCTTGGATCTGACCGCGAATCAACTCGATCAGCCTCAGCACGTCCTGGCTGGTGCAATCCGCGTCGGCGATGATGAAGTTGGCGTGGCGTTCGCTGACCGCCGCGCCGCCGATGCGGGTGCCTTTCAGCCCGGCGTCGTCGATGATCTCGCCGGCGCTCATGCCGCGCGGATTCTTGAACACGCAGCCGGCGCATTGGTGCCCCAACGGCTGCGACGCCTTGCGGACGATCCAGTGTTTCTGCATCCGCTGGGCGAGTTCGTGCGGATCGTCTTTTTCCAACTCGCAGCGTGTTTCCAGGATCACCAGATCGTCGAGGCTGCTGCTGCGATAGCCGAACGATATTTCGTCGCTGCCGCGCTGATGCACCTCGCCGCCGGCGGTGACGACCGTGGCCTGAAACGCCCAGTGTCCGATGCTTTCGCCGTGCGCGCCCGCGTTTCCGTGCAGCGCGCCGCCGACGGTGCCGGGGATGCCGATCAGGCTCTCCAAACCGGCCAATCCGCGATGGACCGACGTTGTGACCGCCCTGCCCAGCAAAGCCCCGCCGGAAGCGATCAGCGTGCGTCCTTCGATGCCGACGCCGCAGAAGGCGGGCGAGGACAGACGAACCACCATGCCCGGCACTCCCGCGTCGCGGACGAGAATGTTCGAGCCTTGGCCGAGAATCCGCGCCGGCACGTCTTCTTCCTGACAGCGGCGGAGCAGCGCGATCAGTTCATCCACGTTTTCCGGCTCGGCGAAATACTCGGCCGGACCGCCCAACTGAAACCAAGTGTGCATTGCCAGCGGTTCCCGCTGCCGCACGATCCGCTCGAATCCTTGCATTATGCTCATTTAACGTCGCCTCGTAATTCGTTTCAGTAGATGCAAATGTGACCGCCGGAATCTGCAAAACTCCTCGCGGTTGCGGTTGCGGGAGTACGTTGTCGTATAACCGTTCTCGGGGGATAGTACCGATTTTCGCGGTTTATAGCGCGTCGGGACACAGCGGCGACCGCCTTACCCCCCCAACCGTACGCGAACTCAGAGAAAAATTCAAGTGGACCAGCCCCCGAACCTGTGCTCTGTCAATCTTGGATTGATGGGTTGGGTGCCACTGCTGGCTTTTGGTGCCTCTGCTGGCTTGTGGGTGCCACTGCTGGCTTGTCCAGCAGTGCCGGAAACACGGTTGGACAAGCCAACCGTGGCACCCGTAAACTCAATTTGGGCAGAGCCGAACAGGTCGAACGTCGGCTGAAACTATTCGAAAAAGCGTAACCCGACCGGATCAATGTGTCGCGGTTCTATGTGAACGAAAAGCAAGGATTGGTCGTTTGCATCGGATTGATAACGTGATAATGGGGGTCGGGGATAATGGGGGTCGGGAGTCTTTATTATTGTCGAGCAAGGCCCGGGGCATGAGACGCAGGGTGGCCGCGGATAATGGGGCGTTGTCCCAATTTTCGCCCAGGTCGTTCCCTACGATTCGGCCTACTATGTGAACCTCGACATGTACGAGGCCGCCTTCTGAAAAACCGATTCGCGTCGGCATTCTGTTGGTCTGCGCTCGTGGGGAAATTAGCACATTTTTCCGCACGCAGCCACGCCGATTAGAACCTTCTGCAAAGACCTTTCCCGCCTCCCACAGCACGCTTGACTCTCCATTGCCAGAAGGGATATACTCAATCGCATGGAAAAATCAAATTTCCTATCAGTCATTCCCAAAGCCATGCCTCGACCGGAAGAAAAAACTCTATTCGACGCGCTGTGCCGGTTCGCCGAGTCGGTTTCGTCCAAAATGAACGCCGTGACCGCTGGAGAGCCGGAAGATCAGCTCCGCGCGCCGTTCGAGGTCTTCATGGAGGAAGCCGGACGCGGACTGGCCCAAAAAATCGTTTGCACGGGCGAAACCAAGCTTGCCGGTCGATTGGGAAAGCCCGACTACGCCGTTCACACGGGCAAACTACTGGCCGGGTTCGTCGAGTTGAAGGCCCCCGGAACGGGCGCGAATCCGAACCGCTTCTCCGGCCACAACGCCCGGCAGTGGAAACGATTCCAAGCTCTGCCCAATCTGATCTACACCGACGGCAATCAATGGGGACTCTACCAATCGGGCCAACGTCATCGGCCGATCGTCCATCTCTCGGGCGACGTCGCCGCCGACGGCCGCGAAGCGGCGACCGAGAAAGACGCGAAAGCCCTTCTCGGACTGCTGACCGACTTCCTCTCCTGGCAGCCGATCATTCCCAAGAATGTCAAAGACTTGGCCGACTTGCTCGCCCCCTTGTGTCGTTTGCTCCGCGACGACGTGACCGACGCGCTGAAAAGCCCTCAATCGCCGTTGGTCCAACTCGCCAAGGATTGGCGGCAACTGCTGTTTCCCGACGCCGACGACGGGCAATTCGCCGACGCCTACGCGCAGACGGTCACCTTCGCGCTGCTTTTGGCCCGCAGCGATGGTGCGGACCCGTTAAACCTGAAAAACGCCGAGGCCGCCCTGGCCGCCGAACACAGCCTCCTCTCCCGGGCATTGCAAGTCTTGACCGATCCGAACGCCCAAGCGGAAATTTCCGCCTCGCTGAATCTGTTGCTGCGAGTGGTCGGAGAAATTCCCCGCGACGTCCTGAAGTCCACGGACAAGGGCGATCCGTGGCTGTATTTTTACGAAGATTTCCTGGCGGTCTACGATCCCAAGTTGCGCAAGGACGCCGGGGCCTACTACACGCCGGTCGAAGTGGTCCGTGCCCAGGTCCGGCTGATCGACGACCTGTTGACCAACCGGCTCGACAAGCCGCTGGGATTCGCCCACCCGGACGTGATTACCTTGGACCCGGCCTGCGGCACGGGCACGTATCTGCTCGGCGTCGTCGAGCACGCCTTGGCGAAGGTCGAGGAGCGGGAAGGCTCCGGCGCGGTACCGGGACAAGCAACATCCCTGGCACAAAACATCCACGGCTTCGAGATCATGGTCGGCCCGTTCGCCGTTTCCGAGCTTCGCATTTCCCGGGCGTTGGCCGACCGCGGCGCGAAGCTGCCGGCCGACGGCACCCACATCTACCTGACCGACACGCTGGAAAGCCCCAACACCCCGCCCCCGGCGCTGCCGTTTTATCTCAAACCGATCGCCGAGCAACACGCCAAGGCCCTGAACGTCAAGGCCAAAGTGCCCGTGATCGTCTGTCTCGGCAACCCGCCCTACGACCGACACGAGGCCGCCGACGAGACGAACAAAGCACGCACAGGGCATTGGGTTCGTTGGGGCGACGAAGGAAAGAGAGAAGTCGCGATATTCAAGGACTTTCTCGAACCGGTTTTAGCCGCCGGACACGGAGTACACGTAAAAAATCTTTACAACCTATATGTCTACTTCTGGCGTTGGGCACTGTGGAAGGTGTTCGAAAGCAAGATGGCCGCCGGACCGGGCGTAGTGAGCTTCATCAGCGCGTCGAGCTACCTGGATGGCGACGCTTTTTGCGGCATGCGCGAACACATGCGCCGCTTATGCGACGAAATCTGGATCATCGACCTCGGCGGCGAGGGTCGCGGAACGAGAAAAACCGAGAACGTCTTCGCCATCCAGACGCCTGTGGCAATCGCCGTCGCCGTTTGCTACAGCAAGGCCAACAAGGACGTCCCCGCCAAGGTGCATTATGCTAAAATCGACGGTCCGCGAATAACGAAACTCAAAAAGCTCGACGCGATTTCCGATTTCTCACGCATGAAATGGAAATCGTGCCCCAAACAATGGCAAGCACCTTTCCGGCCATCGTTGAAAGGCAAGTATCGCACTTGGTCGTTGCTAAGTGATTTGCTACCCTGGCAACATTCCGGTGCACAATTTAAGCGAACTTGGCCAATTGCTCCAAATACAGCTACGTTAGAGGCTCGTTGGCGGACGTTGTTGAATTCGGAACAACAGGCTGATTACTTCCGCGAAACTCGGGACAGAAAAATCACCTCGCCTTGTCCTTACGCTCCTCCCAACGGACGCGGCGATAAACCATTGGCCGATCTGCCGAAGGACGCCCCGCTTCCGCGTATCGAGAGATATTCTTATCGTTCTTACGACAGGCAGTGGGCGCTGGCGGATCACCGCTTGGGCGACTTTTTGCGACCCGCGCTTTGGTCGTCCTTCGGCCGGAAACAGGTGTATCTGACAACGGCATTTACACAGGCTTTGTCGCAGGGACCTAGCGTTTCAGCCGCCGCGCATGTTCCGGACTTACACTATTTCTGCGGCCGCGGCGCCAAGGACATTGTTCCCCTTTACCGTGACGCCGAGGGCAAAGAGGCAAATGTTCTGCCGGGGCTGTTGGAATTGTTGGCGAAAACTTACGGGCGGAAAGTGACGGCGGAGGATTTTCTGGCATACGTCTACGGCGCGCTCGCCCAGCCGGCCTTCACGGAACGATTCGCCGAGGAATTGGGCACACGCGAGTTGCGCGTCCCTTTGACCAAAGACGCGGCCTTGTTCGCCGAGGTCCGCGACGCGGGGGCGAAACTGCTCTGGCTGCACACCTACGGACAGCGCTTCGTGCCGAACGGCAAGCGCGCCGGTCGCGTGCCCCGGGGCGAGGCCCGCTGCACTAAGCCTGTCCCGGGAGATGAGGCCGGATACCCGGAAACATTCGAGTACAACGACGCCGCGAAAAGCCTCCACGTCGGCGCGGGGCGCTTCGCGCCGGTAGAGAGGGACGTGTACGAGTTCGAGGTGTCGGGATTGAAAGTCGTTCAATCCTGGCTCGGCTACAGGATGAAGCGTCCGAAGGGTAAGAAGTCGTCGCCGTTGGACGAAATCAACCCCGACCGCTGGCCGAGCGAGTTCACCACCGAGTTGCTCGAGCTTCTTTGGGTGTTGGAGGAGACGACGGCCGGCTATCCCGCTCAGGCCGAGTTGCTCGATGCAGTGGTGAAAGGCGAGTGTTTCTTGTCCGACGACCTTCCGGCCGTTCCCGATTTCGCCCGCAAGCCGCCCAAGCAGTCGCCCCCGGGCCTGTTCGATTGAATCGCGCGAACGTCCTAACCAAACAAAGGGACCAAACAAATTGTGCCTGTCACGCGAGTTAATGCTTTTCTCTACGATTATCGTCAGGACCAGATGATTGGGCTGGGCGAACCAACCGAACACAGCGAAGCCTATGCAATCAACGAAAATAGCGTTGTTGTCGGCGCTGTGGGTTTCGCGTCCAATCATAAGAAAGCATTTGTCGGCGGCCGCGGCTTTATTAATTTCTTTTCCGCGCCCAGCGGGCCAATCGATTCCAGCGTTGCGAAAGACATCAACGACGCGGACGTAATCGTCGGCTACGCATACGAGATTTCTTCTTACGGCAGTATCGAGCGGGCTTTTCTGCTCACGCCCATCGAAGGCGTGACGATCAACGCTTCGCTGATAAATCTTACGCGGGTGCAGCACTCGATGGCTTCCACCGTGCCGGAGCCGGGAACGATGGCGCTGTTGCTTGGCGGAGGCGTTTCGCTCGCCCTGCTGGCACTGCTGCGACACAAGCGCCGCCGCTAATAATATTGACCGCCCCGGTAATCGGCACATGGCATTTCGCCGCTTGACATTCGAACAAGAGTAAAAGCTGTCAGTACTATTTATCGTTCAGGCCGGCGTGTTTTCGGGCGGGCTAGGGGACGGATTGCCGGCTCAATCGGTCCAAACGGTCGAGGCGTGCCGGCAGTCTGACCGATTTCTTTACTCTCCGCAAGAGGCTAATAGTTCCGAAGGGTTATTGCTCTCCATCGGCAGCCCGAAGGTTTTACGGAAGCGTTCGTCGTAGATCGAATTGTTGAAGACGAGCACCATGAAGGGAAGGTTCAGCAGATACAGAATGAAGCCGAACAGGCCCGACGATATCAGCAGTCCTATCAGGAGGCGGGGTATCATGGCCATAGATACGCTTGAGAAAACCAGGATGAAAACAACCATATAAACAAATGTAAAACCCGTTAAAGTAAGCATCGTCCACAGGAACAGCCAAGCCATGAATCGTTTTGGCGAGTAAGTTTTGCGGCAGCGGCGCGCGCTAAGTATCATCGAGGCGAGCCAGGCAACGATCAATACAAGCTGAGATATCAACATACTTAGCAGACCGCTTGTTTGCATTACGCCGCCGGCGGCGAGGACGGCCGACATCATAACCCAAAGCACCACGGCCGCGGCCGTGAAGTTAAGCACTTTAGATCGACTCTGAAAACGGCCGGCCAGCGACCAGAAAACCGTCCAGGCGGTGGCGAGTGCAATAATCATCACGCCGAAGTATTCGGCGGTGGACGACGACGGCGAGAATAGAAGTTTCATCCAATTCCACAAGACGATAATGACCAGCAACGGGACGAGCGCGGCCCACGCCCGAAAATTCCAATTTTCTCGGGCAAGCACGAGCGGCAGCAGCGCCAAGACGCCGAACACCAAGCCGGGCAGATTGTAATACCATTTCCACTGAACCGTGGTCGGGAGTCCCTTTGCATCGCCTAGCGAGCCGATGTTTTGGCCGGCGACGATTTGCAGTTCTCCGTTTCCCGCGCTGAAGGGCACTCGCCACGAGCACCCGCAATAGCCGCCTCAGCCATAGTCGAACGTGCCGCCGCCGATTTGTTTCCCGTCTTTTGTGACGATGAAGCTCGGCGGATTCGAGCGGTCATTGCTCCGATAACTTCTGCCTGCCGCGTCTTGCAGTTTGTAATTCAGTTCGAGAATTCGGCCGCGTCTTTCGACCTCGACGCGGGATGTCAGCGGCGAGCCGGCGCGAAGGCGATGCTGTCCGCCGGGAGCGAGAGTGAACCATTGAGAGACGGTTCGGAAAAGTCCGGAATAGGTGTAACCGCCCTCGATAGCGATTTCGGCGACACGGTATCTTCCCGGTTCTAACGCGACGCTCTCGCTCGGCTTGATGAATATTTTTTCTTCGCCTCGATCGGATTCCAGGCTCAGTTTTTCGATGCTGCCGCCGTCGAGAACAAGAGTGCAAACCGCATCGTCCTTGGGCGGATCGTCCGCCGTCGGGGCCGCGGCGCCCAGAATCGCCACGAGCATGAATGGAATGCAGAGTCGCATATCAATCCTAAGGGTTCATTCACAAGTCAGCATATAATTCCCCGAGTTTCCGACGCCATTCATAACCAGCCGAGACTTTCCCGGCCTTTTTTGCAAAGCGCAACTGTCCCACCCTTACGCCAATCAATCTTACGCCAATCACTCGACGACCTTGAACACCAGATCGTGTTCGCGGGCGTGTTCGCTCACGTGCATTCCGAACGCTTGACCGACGGCGGCTTCTTCGACAGACTTGTTGTCGATTTGCATCGAGTCGATCTTTTGCATGAAATCGCTGGTGTGGCCCTTGACGTGGATGGTGTCTCCCAGGCGCAGAGCGCCTTGGGTGACCTCGATGGCCGCCACGCCGATCTTGCTAAAGTAATGGGTGACTTTTCCGACTTCGACTTCCGCCATGACACCGCCCTCCTATGAAAAGGGTGAAACGAAGAATCGAATTATACCACCGAGGGCAGAAAAGCAACAGCCGGTGCGGTGGTGGAAACAATTCTCCTTCCCTTGCCGCCGTTTGGCAAGTACACTTGTATTCATGTTTATCGACGAAGCTGAGATACGAGTGTCGGCGGGCAAGGGGGGTGACGGCTGCGTCAGCTTTCGCCGCGAAAAGTACATCCCCCGCGGCGGACCGGACGGCGGCGACGGCGGCGACGGCGGCAGCGTGATCCTGATTGCCGAGGA
>Ga0123333_10004707_pt1 | contig 12667 bp, 10 predicted proteins | sample BioC12SIPDNA_3_FD_89957 | JGI IMG/M metagenome (GOLD analysis project Ga0123333, IMG submission 89957) | Anaerobic biogas reactor microbial communites from Washington, USA - Biogas_R2_B C12 SIP DNA | ecosystem: Engineered > Bioreactor > Anaerobic > Unclassified | place: Washington, USA...
CCCGGCAGCTCAGTGTCCTTGATGTGCAGCCCGGCGCCCTTCAGCTCGATGAGCGAGGACAGGTTCTTCAGGCCGGCCAACCGGCGGCTGACCAGCTCACGCTCGATCCGGTCGACGGGCCGCACCCCCGGGGAGTCCCCGAGCGGCGTGTCCCCGAGCGGCGTCACGGGCAGCGACGGGAACCGGCCGCGCAGGATCGGCCCCAGCCCACCGCCCGGAAGCCCGGGCTTGATCGGTCCGGTGGGCTTGGTGGGCTTCGTTGGCTTGGTCGGCTTGGTGGGTTTCGTGGGCCTGGTCGGCGTGTTGCCCGCCTCGATGGCCTTCCGGATGGTCACGGTGCTGTTGCGGTTGGGGACGTACTTGGCCAGCAGCCCGCGCCCCTCGGTCGCTTTCGCCGCGCGCAGCTCGACCGCGATCTTGCTCCAGTCGATGTGGATGATCGGGCCGCTCGACTTGGGTGGCGCGACCATGATCTTGCCGGGGGTGATGACCGTCCCGGTCGGCACGTTGAGCGTCGCGAGGTCGGTGAGCTTCTCCACCCCGACGGCCCGGATGATGCTCTTGATCGGCTGGAGGCGGGCATAGCCGCTCTCCAGGGCCGGGTCGATCCGGACCTTCTGCAGGCCGAGAGACTCCCTGATCGCCGCCTGGAGCGCCTCGGACTTCTGCAACCGGGCGCTCCTGACCTTCTCGGAGACCACGCCGTCCTTGATCACCAGGTCGATCAGCTGCCCCTGGAACTGGTGGCTCTTGCGGTCGATGGCGGTCCCGACCACCAGGCCGGCAGTGCCCGTGCTGGCCAGCGCCCCGGACGCCTTCCGGCTGCCCGCCTCGGCGCCGTTGACCGCCAGCCGCAGCTCACCGCCCTCGCGGGTGAGCACGATCGAGACCCGCTTGTCGGCGGGCACCGGCTTCTCACTGGTGACCTTCTGCCAGCCGCGGGCGGTGTGGATGGCCCCCACCACGCGGCCGCCCTTGTCGAGGTAGAGCGACACCGGGGGGTCCGCGCCCTCCACGATGCTCTGCCGCCGGTCGGTGCTGCCCGCGACGAGCTCGGCGGTGACGCTGAACTCCTCGAAACTGGCGGACTTCTCCGGTGGCGGCACCTCGATATAGGCCCCCTCGGTGAAGCGCACCGCGCCGGTGCCCTTGAGCTGCTTGACCTTGGGGGACACCTCGAGTGCCCGCGCGCTGAGCGAGCCGTCGAACGGCCCCCCAGCGCCAACTTGCAGAGTGAACAGGGTTCGTTCGGCCATGGCCGTGTCCTCGAACGTGGGTGGATCACTGCTTCGCAGCCCGGGACGTTGGGTCCCGCCCGGGCGACACCTTCCTCGCCAACGGTCCAACGTAGTGGAGACACGGCGCTCCGTGGCCGGTCTGCCCACGAGGGCAACAGGTCGTGCCCGTCCGGGCAACAGGTCGGGCGTCCTGCCGCATCTCGAGCCGATTCATCCCGGCGTGATTACAGTGCGGAAGCATGTGCTTCGACCCCGCGGCGACGCCGCCCGCCATCCCCGCTGACGTGCTCCCCCAGCCATCCGCCGTCCGGTCCCAAGCACTCACCCTCACCACCGAGGACGGGGCCAGCCTCACGGCATACTCCTCGGTTCCGGACGCCCCGCGGGAGGTCGCGGTGGTCGTCCTGCCCGACGTGCGCGGACTGTTCGACTACTACAAGAGGCTCGCGGACCGGCTGGCCTCGGCCGGGCACCACGCGGTCGCCATCGACTACTTCGCGCGGACCGAGGCGTCGACCGATCGCGGGCCGGACTTCGAGTTCATGCCGCACGTGCGCCAGCTGACGGTCGAGCAGGTGCTGGCCGACGCGCGGGTCGCGGCCACGCACCTGCGGGAGGTGCACGGCATACGGGATGTCGTCACGATCGGGTTCTGCCTGGGCGGGACGCTGTCGTACTACGCGACCACCGACCCGGCGCTCGGGGTGGCCGGCGCGATCGCGTTCTACGGCGGGCTCGACGGGAGTCGGCTCGGGGTCTACGAGGATCCGGCCGAGCATGCGGACCGGATGCGGGGGCCGCTGCTCGCGATCTACGGCGGCGCGGACCAGTCGATCACGCAGGAGATGCGCGAGCGGTTCGACGAGGCGCTGACCGCTGGCGGGGTGGAGCACGAGTTCGTCGTCTTCGACGGCGCGCCGCACTCGTTCTTCGACCGCACGCACGGCGACCACGCGGAGGCGTGCGACGAGTCGTGGGGGCTGGTGCTGCGGTTCCTGCAGGGCGTAGGCAACGGGGCGTAGCAGCCCTAGGATTGGGGCATGTCCGCCGACACCTGGACCGCGTCGCAGGAGGCCTTTGCCGAGGCCGCCCGCTGGTTCGCGGAGACGGTCGCTGCCGTCGGGGAGCGCTGGGAGGACGCCGGGCTCGGGGAGTGGACCGTGCGCCACCTCGTCGGGCACACCAGCCGCGCGATGCTGACCGTGGAGTCCTACCTCGACCCGGGCGCGGGCGCGGCGGACGAGCAGGTGGAGTCCGCGGTCGAGTACTTCCGGCTGTCGATGACCCTCGCTGACCCCGCCGCCATCGCGCAGCGGGGACGTGCCGCCGCGGTGTCCCTCGGGGAGGATCCGGTCGCGGCGGTCGCGGAGATCGCCGAGCGGGTGGTGCCGCTCGTGTCGGGCCGCGCCGCGGACGACGCGGTCACGACGCCCGTGGGCGGGATGCGGCTGGGCGACTACCTCCCCACCCGGACGTTCGAGCTCGTCGTGCACACGAGCGACCTCGCGACGGCGCTCGGGCTGGTCGCGGAGGTGCCGCCGACGGCGGCCGGCGAGGCGCTGCACCTGCTGGCCGACCTCGCCCTCGCCTCGCACCAGAGCGCTCCCCTGCTGCTCACTGCGACGGGTCGCGGGCCGTTGCCGGAGGGGTTCACGGTGCTGTGAGCCGCCCCGGACGGAGGCCCCACGAGTTGGGTGGAGGGTGAACGGAACCGCTTCGAACGTGGGTCGAAGGTCAACGAAACCACTGCGAAAAGGCGGGCAGGACCGGCAAAAACCCTGAGAAGATACGTGGAGAGCCAGCAAAACCCCTGAACTTTTACGGGCGGCGGGGGTCGCGCTGCGTCACGACGTACAGCGCGGCCTGGGTGCGGCGCTCCAGGCCGAGCTTGCCGAGAATCCCCGTGACGTAGTTCTTCACCGTCTTCTCGGCCAGTCCCAGCACCTCACCGATCTGCCGGTTGGTCAGCCCCTCGGCGATGTGGTCCAGGATGCGGCGCTCCTGCGGGGTGAGCAGCGCCAGCTTGGGGTCGCGCGACTCGTGCCGGGTCCAGGAGTCGCGCACCCGGCGGACCCGCGCCGGGTCCAGCAGGTTCTGGCCCGAGGCCACGGCCCGGATCGCGTCGATCAGGCCGTTGCCCCTGATGTTCTTGAGCAGGTAGCCCGACGCCCCCGCAAGCACCGCGGTGCTCAGCGCCTCGTCGTCGTCGAAGGAGGTGAGGATCAGCGCCCTGGTCTGCGGGAACTGCGAGCGGATCTCGCGGCAGATGTCGATGCCCGAGCCGTCCGGCAGGCGCGCGTCCAGCACGGCGACGTCGGGCCGCACCGCGGGCACGATCCGGCGGGCCTGGGCGGCCGAGCCGGCCTCGCCGACGACGCGGATGTCCGGCTCGGTCTCCAGCAGCTCACGGATCCCGCGCCGGACGATTTCGTGGTCGTCCAGCAGGAAGAGGCGGATCGTCATGGGTGCCTTCCGTGACGGTGAGTATGCCGTGAGCCGGCTCCTCGAGCCTGCCCACCGCCGGGGAGCCCGGCAAGGGTCGTTGGTCCCGCACGAACGTCATGGTCGCCTCACCGGTGCGGCACCGGCACGCGCCAGAGCAGCCGGGTGCCCCCGCCGTCGACCGGACCGGTCTGCAGGGAACCGCGCCGGGCCGAGGCGCGGTCGGCGAGGTTGGCCAGGCCGCTGCGGCGCTCGTCGCGGCTGCCGATCCCCCGCCCGTCGTCGCGGACCTCCACGGACACCTCGCCCCCGGCGCGGCTCACGGTGACCTCGGCGGACCCGGCCTGCGCGTGCCGGGCGACGTTGGTGAGGCCCTCGCGCACGACCGCCAGGATGTCGGCCTCCAGGGCACCGCCCAGCCCGTCCAGGTCGCCGGGGAGCCGCAGCACCGGGGGGAAGCCGAGTCCGTCGCGCGCCTCCTCGACGACCTGCGCGAGATCGGCGCGGACGTCGCTCGCGGTCCTGGTCCGGTGCAGCTCGAAGATCGTCTGCCGGATGTCCTTGATCGCGGTGTCCAGGCTGTCGACCGCCTCCTCCAGCCGCTCCATCACCAGCGGGTGCGTGGCGAACCGTCCCGCCGCCTGGAGCGAGAGCCCGGTCGCGAAGAGCCGCTGGATGACGTGGTCGTGCATGTCGCGCGCGATCCGGTCGCGGTCCTCGACCACGGCCAGCTGCGAGCGGTCCCGCTGGGCCCGGGAGGCGGCCAGCGCCAGCCCGGCCTGGTCGGCGAGCTGGCCCACCAGGTCACCCAGGGACTCGGCCCGGCCTTCCTGCCCGGCCACCCAGCCCAGCGCGAGCAGGCCCACCCGCTCGGCCCCCACGGTGATCGGCGCGACGGCCGTCGGCCCGGGCCCGGCGAGGCCCATCACCTCCCGGGCGGCGACCTGCAGCTCGGTGCCGGAGAGGTCGAGGTCGAGGGTGTCCGCCCCGTGGGAGGGGCCGACGACGCGGAGGTGACCTGCCACGTCATACAGCGCCACGAGGCCCGCCTCCGACCGGGCGAGGGTGCGGGCCTGGTCCACGAGGAAGGCCATCGCCTCCTGCTCGTGCGTGCCCTCGACCAGGCGGTGGGTGAGCTCGGCGGAGGTCGCCGACCAGGCGGCCTGCCGGCGCGAGCTCTCGTAGAGCCGGGCGCTCTCGATCGCTAGCCCGGCCGCCGCGGCGAGGCCGACCAGGACCGCCTCGTCCCCGACGGTGAACGGCCGGCCGTCCCGCTTCTCGGTGAGGTAGAGGTTGCCGAACACCGTGTCCCGCAACCGGACCGGAACGCCGAGGAAGGTGCGCATGGGCGGATGGTGCGCGGGGAAACCGACGGAGTCGGGATGCGCGGTGATGTCGTCCAGGCGGAGCGGCACCGGGTCGCGGATCAGCAGCCCGAGGACGCCGCGGCCGTGAGGCAGGTCGCCGATGGCCGCGTGCTCGTCCGCGGTGATGCCGTGGGTGACGAACTCCGCCAGCACGCGGCCCTCCGGGTCCAGCACCCCCAGCGCCCCGTAGCGGGCGTCGACCAGCTCGCACGCGGCCGACACGAGGCGGGAGAGCACCTCGGCCAGCTCGGGATCGGCGGCCACCTCGGTCACCGCCTCCAGCACGTCCTGCCGGACGGCGTCGCGACCCTCGGGACCGGACATGGCCCCATGCTAGTGAGGCCGGCGGGACCAAGGGCCCTGGCGGGAGAGGCCGCCGGGTGGTTGCCTGCCCCCATGACGGTGAGCCGCTCCTCCTCCGCGCCCTCGACCACTCCGCCCTCGACCACCACGACCGGTCCGGTCGCGCTCACCTTCGCCGGGGCGACGGGGACGGTGACCGGCAGCGCCTTCGTGATGGAGCACGCCGGACGCCGGGTGGTGGTGGACTGCGGTCTCTACCAGGGCGAGCGGCAGTGGCGGCGCCGCAACTGGCAGCCGCTGCCCTTCGCGGCGACGTCGGTCAACGACCTCGTCCTGACCCACGCTCACCTGGATCACTGCGGGCGGATCCCGCTGCTGACCCGGGAGGGCTACACCGGCCCGGTCTGGTGCACCGAGGGGACCAGGCGGCTGGGCGCCGTCGTGCTGCGGGACAGCGCCCACCTGCAGGAGGAGTATGCCGAGTCCGCCCGGATCGGTGGCTTCAGCAAGCACGACCCGCCGCAGCCCCTCTACCGCGCGGCGGACGCCGAGGACGCGATCCGGCTGATGCGCCCGGTCGACTACGACACGGCGCACCCGCTGGAGTGCGGCGGCACCCTGCGGCTGACCCGCGCCGGCCACATCCTGGGCTCGGCGTGCGCGCTCGTGGAGCTCGGGGAGGCCAGGGTGCTCTTCTCGGGCGACCTGGGACGGGCCACCCACCCGCTGCTGCTCCCGCGGCAGCCGCCGCCGGCGGCGCGCACCGTCGTCCTGGAGTCCACCTACGGCGACCGCAGCCACCCCGTCTCCGAGCAGCCGCACGCCGCGATGGCCGCCACGATCCGGGACGCCGTCGCGCGCGGCGGGTCGGTCCTCATGCCGGCCTTCGCCATTGACCGAACCGAGGTGGTGCTGCGCACGCTCAGCGAGCTGCTGCGGGACGGGCTGATCCCGGACGTGCCGGTGCATGTGGACAGCCCGATGGCGCTGAAGGCGTGGGACATCTACCGCGCGGCGGACCTGCGGCACGAGCTGCGCGCCGACCTGCCGCCGCGCGTGGTGGACAACCTGGACCTGCACTACGCCCACAGCGCCCAGGAGTCGATGCGGCTGAACAACCCCGCCTCCCCCTGCATCGTGGTGTCGGCCTCCGGCATGGGCACCGGCGGCCGGGTCGTGCACCACCTGCAGTCGATGCTCCCGGACGGTCGCAACGCGGTGGTGCTCACCGGCTACCAGGCGGTCGGGACCCGCGGGCGGGCCCTGGTGGACGGTGTGCGGCAGCTGAAGATGTTCGGCCGCTACGTGCCGGTCCGGGCGGAGGTCGTGATGGACGACGAGTTCTCGGTGCACGCCGACGCCGACGAGCTCCTCTCCTGGCTGGAGGACCTGCCCGAGGCTCCCGAGCAGGTCTACCTGGTCCACGGCGAGGAGGACTCCCGGGAGGCGCTGGCCACCCGCATCCGGAACGCCACGGGCTGGCTGGTCATCGTGCCCCGGCTCGGCGAGCGGGTGCGCGTCGACTGAGCCGCGGCTCCGTGAGCGCGTGCGCATAACCGCGTGCACGTCCTGGGCCCGGGACCTTCGACCCTGCCGTCCGGCGCCCGCCGCGAGAAGCATGGGAGGGCAAGGAACTTTACGGACGCAGGAGGTGCGTCATGGCACGGGCAGTCGTGGTCTACGAGTCGATGTTCGGCAACACCCAGGAGGTGGCCCGAGCGGTCGCCGAGGGTCTGGCGGCCCACCTGCCGGTGGAGACCGTGGAGGTGTCCGACGCCCCCGTGACCGTGGCCGACGACCAGGTCCTGGTCGTCGGCGGGCCGACGCACGCCTTCAGCATGAGCCGCGCACGGACGCGGCAGGACGCCGCGGCACAGGCCACGGCCTCCGTGGTCAGCCGGGGCACCGGCGTCCGGGAGTATCTGGACCGGCTGGAGGTCGCCCCGGGGCAGCCGTGGGCGGCGTCCTTCGACACCAAGGTCGAGCGCCCCCGACTCCCCGGCTCCGCCGCGCGGGCGATCGAGCAGCGGCTGCGGCGCAAGGGGTGCCGGATCGCCCACCCCGCGCAGACGTTCCGCGTCCGGGGCACGACCGGCCCGCTCTCCGCGGGCGAGCTGGGTCGGGCCCGCGGATTCGGCGAGCGCATCGGGGAACGGGTGACCGGCGGCACCCAGCCGGACCAGACCAAGCCGGACCAGACCAAGCCGGACCAGACCGAGCCGGGCGGGTCCGGGCACCGGACCACACGGCATACTCTCCTGGCGCTCCTGGCCGCCCTGATGGCGGTCGGCGGGGTAGGTGGCGCCGTCGGGCTGTTCGTCGGCGCCCCGGACTTCTTCGGTCCGGACACCGCCGAGATCTATAGTCGGCTCCCGTTCGAGAGCCCGCAGTTCGCCGGCGCCGCCCTGCTGGTCGCCGTGGTCCTGCCGATGGCGGTCACCGCCGTGCTGGCCTGGCGCGGCAGTCGCCACGCCGCCGCCGCGGGAGCCGCGGCCGGGACCGTGCTGGTCGGCTGGATCATCGTGCAGCTGGCGTTCATCGGCGCCGTGTTCTGGCTGCAGCCGGCGTGCGCGGCCGTCGGTCTGGTCGTGAACTACCTGGCGATCACCCTGAACCGGTCCGTCGAGCCCGCCCGGCCGCTGCGCCGGTCGGTGGCCTCGAGGCGGTGAGCTGAGATGACCGCCTCGGGCCCACCCAGCTATGGCGCACCAGCCAGCTATCCGGTCCACGTCAGCGCCGACCCGGTCGCGGACCGGCCCTCAAGCTGGCTGTGGCTGGTCAAGTGGCTGCTGGTCATCCCGCACGGTCTGGTCCTGATGCTGTTGTGGCCGGCGTTCCTGCTGCTGACCGTGGTCGCGTTCTTCGCGATCCTGGTGACGGGCCGTTACCCGCGGGCGATCTTCGATTTCAACGTCGGGGTGCTGCGGTGGACCTGGCGGGTGGGCTACTACGCCTACGGGGTGCTGGGCACCGACCGCTACCCGCCGTTCACGCTGCGGGACGACCCGGGCTACCCGGCGCACCTGGAGGTGGAGTATCCCCAGCGCCTCTCCCGCGGGCTGGTGCTGGTCAAGTGGTGGCTGCTGGTGCTGCCGCACTACCTGGTGGTCGCGGTGCTCACCGGCGCCGTTGCCCGGGCCGCGCGGGAGACCACGGGCGTCGAGTGGGCCTGGGAGGGCGGGCTGGTCGCGCTTCTGGCGGTGATCGCCGGAGTCATCCTGCTGTTCGCCGGGCGCTACCCGCAGGGGCTCTACGACCTGCTGCTCGGCCTGAACCGGTGGGTGCTGCGGGTGGCGGGCTATGCCGCGCTGATGACCGACGCCTACCCGCCCTTCCGCCTGGACCAGGGCGGCTCCGGCGCACCGGCCGCTCTCGCAGGCACCGACCCGCTGCGCACCACCCCGGCGGTGCGCCCGTCGCCGTGGTCCGCCGGCCGGACGGTCGCCGTCGTCGCCGGGGCGCTCGCGGTCGTCACCGGCCTCGGCCTGGCGACCGGTGGTCTCGTCCTGCAGACCTGGCGGGAGGACGGCTATCTCACCAGCCCAACCAGGACCGTGCAGACCGACGGGTATGCCGTGGCGACCGAGAGCCTGGAGCTCCGGGGCGTCGCCCTGGAGCAGGGGGTCGGTGAGATCCGGGTCCGGGCCGAGGCGCTGGACGGGGGCGAGCTGTTCATCGGGATCGCCGAGGCGGAGGATGCTGCGGTCTACCTGGCGGGGGTCGACCACACGGTCCTCACCGGACGCCTGATGGGCGGTGACCGCCACGTCCCGGGAGATGCCCCGCGCACGCCCCCGGAGGACGCGGACATCTGGCTGGGGAGCGCGATCGGGCCAGGACGGCAGGCGGTCGAGGTGACCGCGGAGCCCGGCGACTGGGTCGTCGTGGCCATGCCGGCGGACGGCCCCGGACTCGTGGCCACGGCCGACGTGGGCGTCACCCTGCCGTGGTTCCCGCAGGCCACGGCCACCGCGATCGTGCTCGGGCTGCTCCTGCTGCTCAGCGGGGCCGCGGCGATGGCCGTGGCGCTCAACAGCACCCGGGGGCCGGAATAGCCACCCCGGTCAGCGTCCGGCGGGTGTCTGGCGCCCCGCGGTCATCGGGCATGCGGTCAGCGGCCGCCTCCTGGGCCGTGCCGCTGGTCGCCGCCGTGATCCTGGGCGCGGCCGGAGGCCTGATCCTGCCGCGCGGTGCCGTCACGACACCGCAGGCGCTGCTCACCGTGGTCTGGTGCCTGCTGCTCGGCCTCGCGACCGGCCTGCTCATCCGGTCCCGCTGGTCGCTGCTGGTCGTGCCGGCGGTGTTCGTCGCCGCCAATGAGCTCGCCCGCCTGCCGGTGGCGGGGCCGACCATCGACGCCGGGTGGCCCGAAGGTCTCTACGGCCTCCTCGTGCTGGTGGTCGGCCGCGGGGTCGACGCGCTGCTGACCCTCCTGCCGTTGCTGGTCGGCGTCGGCCTCGGCCGGGAGCTGGCGCGCCGACGGGACCCACGGCCCCCGGGACGGGCGGTGCGGCCCGTGCGCCACGGCATACTCATCGTCGGTTGTCTCGCCGTGCTGGCCCTGGTGGCCGGGCTGCTCCGGCCGGCCGGGACCGACCCGATCGTCGGCGCGGACGGGGAGCCGGTGGCGGCGTCGGTCGCCGAGCTGGTGACCGTGCGGGTCGGCGGGCTTGACCAGCACCTGATGATCCGCGGTCATGACGCGACGGCTCCCGTGCTGCTCTTCCTCGAGGGCGGTCCGGGAGGCTCGGCGCTGGGCCGCATGCGGCGCTCGGCCGGGCCGCTGGAGGAGCAGTTCGTGGTCGTCACCTGGGACCAGCGCGGGACCGGCAAGTCCTACGCCGCGCTGGAGCCGACGGCCACGCTGACCGTGGAGCGGGCGACCGCCGACACCCTGGAGGTCATCGACCACCTGCGCGACCGCTTCGACCAGGACCGGGTGTATGTCGTCGGCAGCTCCTGGGGGTCGATCCTCGGGGTGCTCACCGCGCGGCAGCGGCCCGAGGTCTTCCACGCGCTGATCGGCACCGGCCAGATGGTCGACCCGTTCGAGACCGACGAACTGATGTATGCCGAGAACCTTGCCCAGGCGCAGCGCACCGGCGACACCTCGCGCGTCGAGCGGCTCCGGCAGCTGGGTTCCCCGCCGTATGACGACCCGCTGGACTATCTCGAGGCGCTGGCGGGCAACCCGGAGTGGATGGGTTTCCCGCACGGCGCGGACTACGACCCGGCCTCGGAGTATCCGATGGCCTTCTTCGTCCGCGAGTACAGCCTGATCGAGCAGTTGCGTGGCATGGCGGCGCTCGCGGAAACCTTTGCGGTGCTCTATCCGCAGCTGGCGGAGGTCGACCTGCGGCGGGACGCTGTGGAGCTGGACGTGCCGGTCTATCTGCTGCAGGGCGAGCACGAGGCCGACGGGCGCGAGGTGCTGGCGCGGGAGTGGTTCGGGATGCTGGACGCGCCGGAGAAGGAGTGGGTCACCCTGGAGCGCTCCGGCCACACGCCGCCGTATGACGAGCCAGGCCGGTTCGCGGAGATCCTGGCCGAGGTGGCGCTGCAGAACCCCTGAGAAAAGACGGGGTCGAGCCGCAAGACCCCTGAGAAAAGACGGGGCGTAGGCGCAAAACCCCTGAGAAAAGACGGGGTGGACCAGCAAGACCCCTATCTTTTTAGGACTGTCGGTAGACCGCGTCCGGGACGTCCGTGACGAACATGTGCCCGGGCGCGTGGGTGATCGCGAACGGCGGCTTGGAGGCCATGAGCGCCGCCTGGGGCGTCACGCCACACGCCCAGAAGACCGGCACGTCACCCTCGTGCGCCTCGATCGGCTCGCCGAAGTCGGGGGCACCCAGGTCGGCGATCCCGAGCGAGGCCGGGTCGCCCACGTGCACCGGCGCCCCGTGCACCGCCGGCATCCGCCCGGTCACCTGCACCGCGGTCGGCACCAGCGCGGCCGGCACCGGGCGCATCGAGACGACCAGCTCGCCGGAGAGTCGCCCGGACGGGCGGCACTGCCGGTTGGTGCGGTACATCGCCACGTTGCGCCCCTGTTCGATGTTGCGCACCGGCACGCCCGCGTCCAGCAGCGCCCGCTCGAAGCTGAACGAGCACCCGATGAGGAACGACACCAGGTCGTCCTGCCAGAGCCCGGAGATCTCCGGCACCTCCTCGACCAGCTCGCCGTCACGCCATACGCGGTAGAGCGGCAGGTCGGTCCGCAGGTCCGCGCCGGGCGCCAGCTCGGTGTGCGGCGACCCCGGCTCGGTCACGTCCAGCAGCGGTACTGGCTGGGGGTTGCGCTGGCCGAACAGGAGCATGTCCCAGGCCCAGTCGCGCGGCAGCATCACCAGGTTGGCCTGGGTGAACCCGCTCGCGTGGCCGCTGGTGGGCACCACCGCACCGCCGCGGTATGTCGTGCGCGCACCGGCCGGCGTGTCCGTCCCGTGGGGCGTCGTGTCGGTCATGCGGACCGCTCCTTCTGCTCGAACGCCGCCAGGATCGCGCCCTCGGAGTCGCCGAGGTAGCCCTCCAGGAAGTCCGCGCCCTCCTCGAACCGGCTCTTCACCATCAGCGCCAGGAGCTCCTCGTTGCGCCGGACGAACGGCTGGTAGAGGTAGCGCGGGTCGTCGATCACGGCGAACAGCAGCCGCAGCTCGGCGGTGAGGCGGCGCATCGTGACGTCCAGCCGGGGACTGCCGGCGAGCGCGACGAGCGAGCGGTGGAAGTGCATGTTGGCCGTGCCGACGCTCGGCCAGTCACGGCCCTGCGCGGATGTGCGCGCCTCGGCGACCGCGGCCTCGAGCGGGCCCAGCCGGTGGACGTCGCGGGGCGTCAGGGAGCGGACGACGCCGGGCTCGATGATCAGGCGCAGGCGATAGACGTCGCGCACGTCGGCGCTGGTCACCTGCGGGACGAAGACGCCCCGGTTGAACTCGTGGACAAGCAGCCCGTCGTGGGCGAGCAGCCGGAAGGCCTCCCGCACGGTGTTTCGCGAGACCTCCAGCTGCGAGGCCACGGAGGTCTCGGACACCTTGGCCCCCGGCGGCAACCTGCCCTCGGTGATCCACTCGCTGAGCTGCTCGCTCACCGCTCTGGCGGTCGATCCCTGACCCATCCCGACATTGTGCAGGGAGGTAAAGAATTGTTCAACACTCTGGACAGATTGTTGAACAATCTCTACCGTTCGATGGAGAAGCGGTTTCACGTTCGATGACGAACCGGCCTCCTGCGTGGCCGGCCTGACCCGGAGGAACACATGTCAGAGCACACCGGCGCGACCACGACCGAGGAGCCCACCAAGCTCAGCGCCACCAG
>Ga0123333_10004709_pt1 | contig 12664 bp, 15 predicted proteins | sample BioC12SIPDNA_3_FD_89957 | JGI IMG/M metagenome (GOLD analysis project Ga0123333, IMG submission 89957) | Anaerobic biogas reactor microbial communites from Washington, USA - Biogas_R2_B C12 SIP DNA | ecosystem: Engineered > Bioreactor > Anaerobic > Unclassified | place: Washington, USA...
CCATGATCCCCAGACCAATGAATCCAATCCTCATCGCCACAATCTCCTTTTCCTCAAATCCACCTGGCGGACGCGCGCTTGGAGAGGTAGGTCTCCAGCGGCGCCCAGCCGGTCTCGTTGAACTGCGAGAGCAGCTTCTGCGTCACGCCGTAGGTGATGAACTCCCGGGGCTGCATGCCGTCCGGCTCGTAGGCCCTAACAAACTCCGGAATGCGCTGAAGCTGCCGGATCACCGCTTCGTCCATCGGGGTGTCGATGCCCGGAACCTGCTCCGGATCGGCCTCGAGGATCATGTCCTGCACGCGGGTGTTGATCGTGTAGATCACCCTGCCGCCCGCCATCCCGGTCACGTGGTAGGCGCCGCGCAGCCCCGCGGGCATGATCACGCAGTCGCTGCCCATCTCCTCGAGGAGCGCGTAGGTGCGCTTGGCCACCGCGAGGCCCGCCATCGTCACGACCTCCTCCGGGAGGCCGAGCTTCATGTCCATGGCGACGTCGCGCAGGTAGTCGTCCAGGCGCCCCACCTGCTGCACAACGATGCACAGCGGAGGCTTGACGCCGCTCTGCATCGCCTTTTTCTTGCCGCGTTCGTACGCCGCGGCCACCGAGAGCGCCTGCGCCACCGACACGTTGATCGTGGCGCAGATCGGTATGCCCTCCTCGGCTAAGTGCTCGATGACCTCGAGCCCGGCGGCCGTGGTCGGCAGCTTCACGGCGATGTTCTCGCCCCAGGAGCGCACGCGGCGCGCCTGCCGAAGCATGCCCTCGGCGTCGCCCGCGCGGGCGGGGTTCAATTGGCCCAGCGCGTAGCCCTGGCGCCCCCCGGTGGCCGCGTAGATCGGGCGCACCCTCTCCGCCGCGTAGCCTGCCACCAGTTTCAACAGCGCCTCGGCTCTCGCCTCCGGCTCGAGGTCGTCGCCCAGCGCGCGCACCTTGGGCAGCCAGAAGTCGGGCTGGCTCTGGAAGGAGCGGTAGGTCAGCACCGGGTTGGTCGTGACGCCGGTCGCGCCGCGGCGGATGGCAAGGTCGATCTCGTCGGGGTTGCCGGAGTCGTGCCACCAGGCGGTGGGAGTGCACTTGCCGAGCCATTCCAAGTAATTCACTGCGGCGCCCCCTTAATATTGCATGTTGAGGATGGGATTCCATCCGTCGTTGATGAACTGGTCGGTGGTGCGGTTCGTGGAGCCGAAGGTGATGAACTCCTCCGGCTTCATGCCGTCCGGCTCGTAGGCCTTGCGGAACTCCGGCATGGTCATGAGGCGGCCGATGACCTCCGGATCGACCGGCTCGCCGATGCGCTCGGCGAAGTCGCCGACATCCGACAGCATTTCGGCGATCTTCGGGGCGATCGACATGAGCATGCGCGCGCCCGCGAGATCGACGATGTGGTTCGCGCCGCGGCATCCGGCCGGCATCAGGAAGGTGTCGTAGCCGCGCTCGTTGAAGATCGCGTAGGCGCGCTTGATGCAGGCGGTGCCGGCCTGTATGACGTCGCTCTCCCGGACCTGCGGAGCGGAGTCGTGCGAGACGTCGCGCAGATAGTCGTCCAGGCGCCCCACCATCAATACCGCGATGCCCAGGCCCGGCTTGACGCCGTTTGCGGCGGCGCGCCTCTTGCCGCGCTCGCGGGCCTCGGCCACCCTGAGCACCTGCGGGACGGTGAAGCTGACGGTGGCGGCCACGTTGCAGCCGAGCGCCACGCACTCCTCGTAGGCCTCGATGCCCGCGCGGGTGGCCGGGAGCTTGACGCAGATGTTCCGGGCCCACTTCGCAAGGCGGGAGGCCTGTTCAACCATATATCCGGCGTCGCCGGTGCGGTTGGGGTTCGTCTGCGCGCAGACGAAGCCGGTGCCCTTTTCGAGGTTGTAGAACGGCTCGGCGGCCTCGGCGAAGAACGTGGTGACGCACTGCATCAGCGCCTCGACCTTTTCATCGCCCTTGAGGCCCTTCGGCACGGTGGCGAGCCGCTCGCGCCAGAAATCCGGGTCCGAGGACAGAGTCTGATGGACGAGGAAGGGGTTGGTGGTCATGCCGACCGCGCCGTTTGCGAACGCCTCCAACTGCTGGGAGCGGATCGCCGAATCGTGCCAATACACCGACGCGGTGCTGCCGGACAACCACCGAAGAAACCTGTTTTCCATCTCTCATACCCTCCTGTAGTCCTGCTGTTCGATCTGAAGGATCGTCTCCAATGCCCTCAGGTACTGAAGTCCGCGCTCGCCGCAGGCCCTTTCGCTGGGATAGGGCTGGCATTCAAGCGTGATGTAGCCCCGATAGCCGACCTCCATCAGCGCGCGCATGACGGGTTTGAAATCGATGTTTCCGGCGCCGGGATACCCGCGGTTGGAGTCGGGGAAGTGCACGTAGCCGAGGACATCCGCCGTCCGGCGGACGCTCGCGGCCAGATCGCCGTCCTCGAGGATCATCGAGTGGGTGTCTATGTGCAGCGCCGTGCGCTTGAGCGGCAGTTTGCGCAGAAACTCCGCCGTCTCGGGGGCGCTGTTGAGGTAGTTGTTGATGTAGCGCAGGATCGATTCGACCACGATGCTGCCGCCGCAGGATAAGGCGTATCCGTCCAGCTCCACGAGCGCCTGCGAAAAGCGGTCCTCGTATTCCTGATAGCGGGCGAAATCGGGGATGTTGCCGCGCATGATGCCCACGACGACCGGGCAATGGAGCGCCGCGCCGAGCTCGAGGTGCTCCTTGAGGCGATCGACCGCCGCGCGACGGACGGATGCGTCGTCCGAGATCAGGCTCAGGCCGTTCATGGTGTACTCCATGCCGGTGGCGATCGCGCAGTACTCGACCCCGGCGCGGTTGGCCGCCTCGATCATCTCCCGGCGGTCGTACCGCGCGGGAGCGCGGATGAACAGCTCGACGCCGTCCAGCCCGATCTCCGCCGCAACCTTTGTCACATGCGCGATGTCGCCCCTGAGGACCACCGGGTGCCGAAGCGGCAGCGGCTCGAGCGCGCAGGAAATGCCGTACTTAAACATAATGTCTCCTCATCCCATGTACATGCCGCCGTTGACGTCCAGCAACACGCCGGTGACAAAGGCCGCGTCGTCCGAGGCCAGATAGGCGACCGCCGCCGCCACGTCCTCCGGCTTTCCCAGCCGCCCCAGCGGCACGCGCGCGTAGAGCTTTTCAAGCGCCTCGGGCGTGAATTCCCTCGTGATCGGCGTCTCGGTCGTTCCGGGGCAGACCGCGTTGACGTTGATGTTGAGCGGCGCAAGCTGGCGGGCGAAGCCCATCGTCAGCGCGTTGATGCCGCCCTTCGAGGCCGAATAGCCCAGCCCCGTCTCGAAGCCGCCCATGCGCCCGGCGAGGGAGCCGATGTTGATCACGCGGGCAGCTCTGGATTCCTTGAGGTAGGGGATGGCTTTCTGCACCATGAAGAACACGCTCTTCAGGTTCACGGCCATGATGCGGTCCCACTGGGCCTCGGTCGTTTCGAGTATCGGGGTGTTGTTGAGTATCCCCGCGTTGTTGACCACGATGTCTACGCCGCCCAGCATTTCGGCCGACGCACTGACCGCCCGCGCGATGCTCTCGACGCTCGACACGTCGCACATAAACCACGGACAATCCCCCAACTCCCGGGACGCCTCGCGCAGCTTTTGCTCGTTTACGTCCAGTATGCAGACCCTGCAGCCCTCGTCGCGGAGCCTCGCGGCGATGGCATAGCCGATGCCCTGCGCCGCCCCCGTGACGATGGCGGCCCGCCCCTCCAGCCTGCGCATGCGCAATCCCTCTTCCGTCGGAAATCGGTCAGAGTGCAGATGTAATACATCCAATCTGTTACAAGTGAATCTTATCACATGCCCCTCACCTTGTCAACACATTTTTCGCCGCTGCCACAACTTTCTGCGCGGCTTTCTGCCACATGCGCATATTGTGTTCCGCGTCGGCAAAGGCGCTCGGGTGCAAAAAACGGCCCGGGAGCGAGCGTCCCGCGCCGTTGCGCGATTTCATGTCAATGGTCGGCCTTGTCCAAGGGGGCGTTCCGGTCGTAGAGGCTGAACGCGCTCTCCAGATGCTCTCGCATCATCTCGCGGGCCAGCTGCGCGTCGCCCTTCTCGAGGGCTAAGCATATCTTCCGGTGGAAGGAAAGGCCGTCGTTGGCCCCGACCGCCTTGGTCAGCGTGCTGATGCTCTCGAAGAGCACGTCCTTCATGATGGTCTGCGTCTGAATCAATATGGGGTTGCCGGTCATGCGCGTGACGATGCGGTGGAACTCGAAGTCCACGGTCAGGCAGCTGTCCACATCGCCCTGCAGGGCCGTCATCCGCTCGAGATTCGCGCGCAGCAGCTTCAAGTCCTTCGGCTTTGCGCGCTGGGCGGCCAGGCCCGCGCTCTCGACCTCGGTGATCAGGCGGAACTCCCAGACGTGGCGGATGGCGTCGTCGCTCAGATAGATCGCGGGCAGCAGGGTATTCGCGCAGCTGCCGATGTCCACCTCCTTGACGAAGTTGCCCTCTCCCCAGCGGGTCTCGACCAGGCCCATCGTCGACAGCCGCAGAAGCGCCTGCCGCACGGTCGCGCGGCTGACGTCGAACAGGCTCGCCAGCTCGCTCTCGGGCGGTATGCGCTCGCCCGGCTTCCACTCGTCGTGCAGGATCATCTTGCGAATCTGCTCGAACACCTGCTCGCTGGGGCTTATGCGCTTGATCGGATCTATCACCATGGATGAAATCTCTCCTCGACGCGTGCTGCGCCCCCGGCGCCCGTGCGCCGGAAGGTTGCCACTTAATTATCATACATTTGATGTCAGATGTCAATGCGGAATTTAAAAGAGCCGCCGGTTCCGCGAAGGAACCGGCGGCGGGAGGGAGGGCCCTTAGTTCAGCATGCTGAGGATCGCGCTCTCCACGTGTTCGGCGGTGAGGCCGTAGTAGTTGAGCACATCCTGATAGCAGTGTCCGGAGCCGCCGAAGGTATCGTTGACGCCGACGAACTCGATGGGCAGGCGCTCCCGGCGAAGCGCCTCGGCGACGGCGCCGCCGAGCCCTCCGACGACGCTGTGCTCCTCGCAGGTGACGACGCCCTTCATGCCGCGCGACAGCTCGACGATGCGCTCGCCGTTCAGCGGCTTGATGGTGTGCACGTTGACCACGCGCACCGACGCGCGGTCCTCCAGCCTCTCGGCGGCCTCGAGCGCGAGGTTGTTCATATAGCCGGTCGCGAACACGACGACCTCGCTGCCCTCGCGCAGCACCTTGGGCTGGCCGATGACGAAGGGCTCGCCCTCGGCGGTGGTGTTGGGATAGTCGTTGCGGTTCAGGCGCATGTAGACGGGGCCTTCGTAGTCTACGACGGCCTTGACCGCCTCGACCGTCTCGTTCGCGTCGGCCGGGCTCAGCACCGTCATGTTCGGGATGGCGCGCATGATGGCGATGTCCTCGATCGACTGGTGCGTGGCGCCGTCCGCGAAGTCGGAGAGCCCGCAGGAGGAGCCGCAGAGCTTGACGTTCAGCCTGCCGATGGCGACCGCCTGGCGTATCTGGTCGAAGGCGCGGCCCGCCATGAACACCGCGAAGGTGTTGGCGAAGGGCACGAGGCCGGTCTGGGCCAGCCCGCCCGCGGTCGAAACCATGTCGGCCTCCGCGATGCCCATCTCGATGTGGCGGTCCGGGAAGGCCGTCTCAAACATCTTGCCCATCGTGGACGCGCACAGGTCGGCGTCGAGCACGACGATGCGCGGGTCGACGGCGCCCAACTCGACGAGGGTCTTTCCATAAGCCGTTCTCTGGTTGGTGTACATCGGATTCTCCCTCCTTATGCTTCGCAGGAAAGCTCTTCGATCGCCCTTCGGTAGGTCTCCTCGGTCAGCACGCCGTTGTGGTAGGAGACGACGTTCTCGGCAAAGCTGATGCCCTTGCCCTTCACGGTATGGGCGATGATCACGGTGGGCCTGCCGTTGTATCGGTCGGCGCGGTCGAGCGCGTCGAGGATCTGCTCCATGTCGTGGCCGTCGATCTCGATCACGTTCCAGCCGAAGCTGCGCCACTTCTCGGGCAGCGGGTTCGTGTCCATGCGCTCGGACACGCAGCCCATGGCCTGCAGGCCGTTCTGGTCGAGTATGCCGATCAGGCGGTCGGCCTTGTGGGCCTTGGCGGCCAGCGCGGCCTCCCAGATCTGGCCCTCGGCGATCTCGCCGTCGCCCATCAGCACATAGACGTTGCGGTCGATGCCCTGGATGCGGTTGCCCAGCACCATGCCCAGCCCCAGCGACAGGCCCTGGCCCAGCGAGCCGGTGCCCGCCTCGATGCCGGGGGTCTTCAGTACGTCCGGATGCCCCTGCAGGTGGAAGCCGATCTCCTTGGTATGCGCAAGATCCTCCACCGGGAAGTAGCCCGCCTCGGCCAGCGCCGCGTACTGCAGTATCGCCACGTGGCCCTTGCTCAGCAGGAACCGGTCGCGGTCGCGCATCTTCGGGTTGGCCGGGTCGTGCCGCATCTTGCGGAAATACAGCGCGGCGACGATGTCGGCCGCCGAGCAGGAGCCGCCCACGTGCCCGGGGACGCCCACGCCCACGCTGACGATGACGTCCCTGCGGAGCTTGCGCGCCATGTCCTTGAGTTCCTCGATGCTCTCCAATCGCTTCATCATATTGATCTTCCCCTCTCAAAGGTTTTGTCTGAAGAAATTCAGCGCCATGGGCGCCTCGGCCTCGGGATCGGGGCTGTACGCCTCGAGGCTCATGCGCGCATCGTAGCCGACGGCGCGAAGCGCGTCGAAGAAGGGGCGATAGGCCGCGTCCTCGGCGGCGTCCCGCGGGAAGGCGCGCCCGTTCACCCGCGCGAAGTGGGTGTGGCGCAGGTATTCCGCGCCCTCGTCGAGGAGGTGGGACACGGGCTCCGCCTCGGTCATGAAGTGGTAGTAGTCGACCAGCACGCGCACGGCGGGGTCGCCGACCGCCTCGGCCAGCCGGCAGCCCTCGTAAAACGAATTGATCAGGTTGCACTCGGCGCGGCGCAGCGGCTCGATGGCGATCGCGATGCCGCGCTCCTTGACGAGCGGCGCGAGCTCCCGCAAAAGCGCCGCCACCTGGCGGAAGCCCTCCTCGAGCGGGAAGCCCTCCGGCACGTTCTTCGCGCCGCCGCTGCCGAACACCACGACCCGCGCCCCGAGCCTGGCGGCCCTGTCCAGCGCCGCGCGCGCGTAGGAGAGCGCCCCCGCGTGGTCGGCCGCGGCGCCCGTCAGCCGCATGGTCTTGGGAAAGAAGTTGTTGCAGGTCTCGCAGGGGATGCCCGCGGCTTTGACCCGCGATTCCAGCCGCTTAAACGCCTCGTCCGACAGCGCCGACATCTCGGCCAGCGGCAGCTCGACGTAGTCGAAGCCCGCCGCGGCCATTTTCTCGACGGCCTCGATGCCGGTGCCGTCCGGCCCGGCGGCGTTCATGTTGAGGCAGATACCGAACTTCATAACCGAATACCTCCTATGTCCGCTGTCCTACATGTATGGGCGGGAGGGGCGCCCGCGCGCCGCTCCGGGGGGAGGGGAGAACTCCGGGAGGTCATTGGCCCTCGAACAGCTTCAGCGCGTGGGACAGGTGGTCGACCATCAGCGCCTTCGCCTGCGCCGCGTCGTGCGCCTCGATGGCCTCGATGATCCTGCGGTGGTACAGCAGGCCGTTTTCGCGCCCGACCTTGACCGTGATGCGCTTCATCGTCTCCTTGAGCACGTCGCGCAGCAGGTAGTGCACCTGCGTGAGCAACTGGTTTCCGACGATGGTCGTCAGCATGCGGTGAAACCGGAAATCGTTGCCGATGTAGACGTCCAAGTCGTCCTGCTGCTCCCGAAAGCTATCGTAGGCCTCCCACAGCTCGCGGATGTCGGCCTCGCTCGCCCGCTGGGCCGCCAGATAGGCGGTCTCTCCCTCGGTCATCATGCGGAACTCCCACACGTCGCGCACGGCCCTGTCGTTGAGGTAGATGCTGGGCAGCAGCTCGTTGAGCTTGAGGCCGACGCTCAATTCCTGCACAAAGGAGCCCTCGCCCTGCCGGGTGCGGATGAGGCCCGAGGCGTTCAGCTTGATCAGCGCCTGCCGGATGGTCACGCGGCTGACGCCGAAGGCCTCCGCGAGCTCGTTCTCCGAGGGGAGGCGCTCTCCGGGCTTCCAGACGCTGTTGAAGATCATCTCGCGCATCTGATCGTAGACCTCGGCGCCCACGTCCACCTTGCGCACCTTATGGATGGCCATCCGTTTTCACCTCCGCCGCATGCCGCTCCGCTATCTGGAGGGGTCGATGACGATTTTGATCAGGTCGTCCGGGTTGTTGAGCAGGTCCTCGAAGGCCCGCGGGGCCTCCTCGAGCGATACCACGCGCGAGAGCAGTTCGCCGGTGGCGAGCGCGCCGGAGCCGAGGAGCTCCACGACCTCGCCGAACTCGCGGTGGGTGTAGTTGAACGAGCCGACGACGCTGCGGGCGAAGCAGACGATGTCCTGCATGTTGATCTCCATCTCCCGCTGGTTCATGCCCACCCACATGGCCTTGCCCGCCACCTTGAGCGCCTTGACGGACAGGTTGGCCGTGGCTTCTACGCCGACCGCCTCGATCGAGACGTCGATCATGCCCCCGCCGGTGTACTCGGCGATCTTCGAAAGCGCGTCCTCCCTGCCGGAGTTGATCGCGAAGTCCGCGCCCAGCTTCAGCGCCTTGGCGAGCCGCTTGTCGCTCATGTCGACCACGATCACGCGGCCGGGTTTTTGCAGCTTCACCATCTGCAATATGCACAGCCCGATCATGCCCGCGCCGACGATCAGCACGTCCCTGCCCGCCAGATCGCCGGCCTTGACGACGCTGCCGTAGGCGACCGCGTACGGTTCGGCCATCGCGCCCGCCTCGAAGGAGCAGCCCTCGGGCAGCGGGTACAAGAGCTTTTCCGGCACGGCGACGCACTCCGCCATCGCGCCGTCCACCGTCAGGACGCCGAAGAACCTCTTGTTCAGGCACATGTTCGTCAGCCCGGCCCTGCAGTTGACGCACTCGCCGCAGAAGTTGATCGGCTGCACGACCACGCCGTCGCCCGTGCGGAATTTCTCCACGCCCGCGCCCAGCGCCGCCACCTCGCCCGAGAACTCGTGGCCCATGGTCATCGGCGGAATGCGCCGGCCGGTCTTGCCCAGCCAGCCGTGCACGTCGCTGCCGCAGATGCCGCAGCCGCGCACCCTGACCAGCACCTCGCCCGCGCCCGGCACGGGCGCCTCGACCTCGCGCAGCTCCAAATGCTTCGGCCCCAGAAACTTCAAGCTCTTCATAATGACCGCTCTCCTCGACGATCCGCGGCCGCGCACCCCGCACGGCGGCAAATCGGTTGTATGTTGTACTACAGGTAAGCCGGTACGCCCATTCTAGCACAAATATAGCGGTTTGTCACCCACTTTGCAGAAAAAAATGCCGGGTTTATCCGGAATTGTGTTAATTCTTATGTCATCGGGACGGCGGATCGGCTCCGCGACGCAAAAAAACCTGCCGAAGGGACCTCTCCGATCGGCAGGAAGTGTCTTGGATGGCGATTTCAGTTGATGACCGTGCCGCTGTTTACGTGGAACACCTGGCCGCTCACATTCGAGGAATCGCCGCACGCGAGATAGACGTAGACCGGCGCGAGCTCGCACGGCTGCGCGGCGCGCTTCATCGGCGAGGCGGAGCCGAACGTGCCCACGTCCTCGCTGGAGAAGCTGGACACGATCAGCGGCGTCCACACCGGCCCGGGCGCGACCGCGTTGACGCGGATGTTCTGCTGCATCAGCGACAGCGCCATCGAGCGGGTGAAGGCGACGATCGCGCCCTTCGTCGCCGAATAGTCGATCAGCTTCTCATCCCCCTCGAAGGCGGTGATCGAGGCCGTGTTGATGATGGACGCGCCGCCCTTGAGCTTCGGCACGACCGCCTTCGTGACGTAGAAATAGGAGAAGAAGTTGCTCTCGAAGGTGTGCATCAACTGCTCGCGGGTGATGTCCATGATGCTGTTCTGCACGTACTGCACGCCCGCGTTGTTGACCAGCACGTCCACGCCGCCCAGCTTCTGAACGGCCTCCGCGACTGCGCGGCTCGCCTGCTCCTCGCCCTTCAGATCGACCGGGATCGCGTGGCACCGCCTGCCGAGCGCCTCGATGTCGCCGACAATCTGCCGGGCGTCCCGGTTTTCGTTCAGGTAGAGGATCGCTACGTCCGCACCCTCCTTGGCGTAGCACAGCGCCACGGCGCGGCCGATTCCGCTGTCGCCGCCGGTGACGATCGCGCGCATGCCGTTCATCTTCCCGGCCGCCTTGTAGTTCGGGTTGTCGTACTGCGGCTGGGGGTTCATCATGGCCTCCGAGCCGGGCTGCCGGTTTTGGTGCTGCTCAGGAAAGGTCGGGGATTTCGTTCCCTGCAAATAAATCACTCCTTTTTTGAATATCCTCCCCCGAAATCCGCGGATGTAGTCGCGCAGCCTCCGCGGGACCGCACCCGGGGACACCCGCACAGAGGATGTGGCATATGATCCATAGGTCTTTCAGGAGGATTCAGGAGGTTCATTATGAATATGCGCGACGTCTACAATCCGCTGCCCAACCGCAGGCCCGTTGCGACGGCGAAGCTCCGCGGCAGCGATCAGGTGCCCGGTTTGAACGGCGATATCAGCTTTTATGCCGCCCCGGAGGGCACGATTGTCTCGGCACGGGTCAGCGGACTGCCCCCGATTTCGATGCCGACAGAACAAAACCCCATGCAGACGGGCCCGTTCGGCTTCCACATCCACGAGGGCGCCGCCTGCGGCCCGTCGGCGGGCGAACGGGCGTTTTCGGAGGCGGGAGGGCACTACAATCCCACGAACGAGCCCCACCCGCTGCACGCCGGGGACCTGCCGGTCCTCTTTCCGAACGACGGGCGCTCCGAAATGCTGGTCTATACGAACCGCTTCCGCCCGCAGGACGTGATCGGCCGGACGGCGGTCATCCACGCGATGCCCGACGACTTTCGCAGCCAGCCCGCCGGGGACTCGGGAATGCGGATCGGCTGCGGCGAAATCACGAGGCCGTAAAAAAACAGGGGTGCGAGGCTTTCACGCCCGCACCCTTTTCCTCCATCGGGAACCGGATTATGTGGCGAATCCGTCGGATAGGCCTCTCTCCAAAATTCGGACGGAGCGGTTTGAGACGTCGATCAGCCCCTCGTCCTTCATCCGCTTCAGCTCCCGGAACAGCGAGGGGCGCTGGACGCCCATGTGGTCGGCGAGTTCCTTCTTGCTGATCGGAAGCCGCATGTCGGGCGTGCCCTGGGCGAGCGCCTGATGCCGGAAATAGTCGAGCAGGTTGCCGCGGAGCGTCTTCTGCGTGAGCGCGATCTTCCGGTTCATGCCCTGCGAGTTCAAAGACAGCGATTTGACGTATTTGAGCACGAAGTCATAGCCGCGAAGCAGCTCCAGCACCGCGCTTTTCGCGATGTGCAGGAGCTCGCACGGCGTCACCGCGTAGATGTTCAGCGGATATATGCCGCTGTCGCCCAGCAGGAGGTTCGCGCCGATCATGCCGTTTTCCCGGAACTCGAACATCGTCACGGCGGAGCCGTTTTCCGACAGCGAGTACGCAACAAGGGTTCCGGACAGCACGACGTCCAGCGTCGCGCAGGGGTCGTGCTGGCGGTGCACCGTCGCGCCCTTCGCGTATTTCCTCGAGAATATCCGGTTTTCCGTGGCGCACCGCGTGAGCAGGCCCGCGTCCGCGCCCGAAAGCAGCGGCACCCGGCGCAGCCTCTCGATCTTCATCTGCATCCCTCCCCGCCGATTATAGCAAAAGGAAACATCGGTGTCTATTCCTCCCGGGAGATTTCCCGTATAATCGCGATTATCAGATTTGGGGAGGCGCGTTATGGACGTATTTACGCTGGCCATTTGGGTCGGGACGGCCGTGTTCCTGGCGGTCTCGTTCTTCCGGGACAGGGGCAAGACAAAACAGGCGCTCAAGGCGGCGCTCGGCATGGGGAAGGGGATGATGGGCAGCATCCTGTCGATCATCTTCCTGATCGGGCTCGTTCTGACGGTGCTGCCGCCCGGGCGGATCGCCGAATTCGTCGGCGGGCAGTCGCCGCTGTGGGGCACGGTCGCCGCGGCCGCGCTGGGGACGATCACGCTGGTTCCGGCGTTCATCGCGTTCCCGCTGGTCGGGACGCTCGTGCACGCGGGGGTGGGGATCGTCCCCTCCGTCGCGTTCCTGACGACGCTCACGATGGTGGGCATCGTGACCTTTCCGTTGGAGAGGCGCGAATTCGGCCTCAAGTTTACCGCCGTCCGAAACGCGCTGAGCTTCGCGTTCGCCATCGGCATCGCATTCATCATGGGGGTGATCATATGAGGGCGCTCAAAATCCTGAAGCAGAACCTCTTCGCCGCGCTGGTGGCCGCCGCGTACATCGCGCTCTTCATCGTCCGGGCGGACATGGGCGCGGCATCCCTCAAGAACAGCGCCTATTACATCAAGGAAATGCTGATGATCATGCCGGTCGTGTTCATTTTGACCGCGCTGTTGGACCTCTGGGTTCCGAAGGACAGGATCATCAAGTATCTGGGGAAGGGTGCGAAGGCGAAGGGCATCGTCTTCTCGCTGGTCCTCGGGAGCATCTCGGCGGGGCCGGTCTACGCGGCGTTTCCGCTGTGCGTGATGCTGCATAAAAAGG
>Ga0123333_10004713_pt1 | contig 12660 bp, 8 predicted proteins | sample BioC12SIPDNA_3_FD_89957 | JGI IMG/M metagenome (GOLD analysis project Ga0123333, IMG submission 89957) | Anaerobic biogas reactor microbial communites from Washington, USA - Biogas_R2_B C12 SIP DNA | ecosystem: Engineered > Bioreactor > Anaerobic > Unclassified | place: Washington, USA...
AAGATTCACGTCTTGTCCAATGCGATCCAACTGCGACTTGACCTGGCCGATCTTTTCCCGAAGGTTTGGGTAGCCGACGTAACTGGTGTCCTGGTCGGCGCCCAACTGCCACCAGCGAACCTGGGTGGCCAATCGCATCATCACAAGCTCCAGCGAAGGATACCAGACCTCGGGTTCCGGTGAGAAGATCTCGGCCGCCGTCAGCAGACTCCGCGCTTCATAGCGTTTGGCCAGATCGGCGGGTGGTTCACAGAGCAGGCCGACCAGTCCGATTCCCTGCGCGGACAACCGCTCGGCGAAGCCGACCAACCGTGCGACGTCGTCGTCCTTGAGGCTCTCGTCGTACCAGAGCGGAAACTTGACCCAGTTCACTCCCGCTTGCGGAAGCAGTTTTCCCAACTCGGGCAGATCGAGCGGGCGGGCTCCTCGTGGAAGGCTCCAGCCGAACTCGCCTCCCACCGGCACGCTTTCGGGGTGAATGACCGCGAACGTGGCGCAATGGCGATAGACCATCGTCTCGCCGGACCGAAGCGCCGCCCAGAGACGATAGAACCCGGAGCCCGTTACCGGAAGTTGCCAGGTTGCTTTGCCGACTCGCGGCGGTGCATCCAAGTCACCGGGCTGGGGCAAAAGCTCTTCAAACCTCTGTTCTTCGATCTCCAGCGGAGGCTGCGCTTCGGCAATCGGATTGCCCAAGACGTTTTCCAGAAGAAAGGTCACGGTCGGGTTCCCTTCGGCGAAACCCGAGGTGGTGCAAGTGGCAGAGATCGGCTGGCCCTCGAAGTAGAGGTGATACGGACTGTTGAGTTCAAACTCCATTCGCGGCAATCGGCCCAGCCAGATGTCGCTGAAGGATGCGGAGCCGGTGAGGTCGGCGTGGTCATCAGGTTCCAGGTGCAGCCCGATCACCGCCCAGCAAGCCTTGCGGCTGCTGGGTGAAATCGGCCCGATCCGAAACTTCGTCCACTGTTCCACATGGCGGACGGATTCGGAGGTGTACACCTCCAGGCGCTGCCGCTGGTCGTCGAGCAGCGCGAGCGAGAAACGGGCCCGGTCATGTTTCAAACCTTCGGTTTTCAGCCGGCCCTCCAGCACGTAGCTGTGCCGATCATCGACCGGGATCGGAGGGCTGCAAGCGACCGCCGCTCCCCCGTTGAGATCGATTCGAAGGCAGCGGCCGGCCTTAACCGTCGGATCCTCGCCGATCACCGCTTCCACATAATGCGGATAATTGCGACCCCGGCGGCGGGTCCATTGATCCGGCCATTCGTCAAAGTTTTCATCCCAGGAGGCATCGAAATTGCAGGCGAAGATTTCCGTGGCCGCCGGGTAGCGTGAGGCGATAGACGCGTCCGGCTGAATCGCTACAATCAACAGCGCCAGAGGGAGGATCATCGATCACCTGGTATCGTGCCGAGCAAACCGGTCCGTTTCCACTATCGTCTATCGGGCCGCGCCGCTCGACGAGGCTCCCGTTATCCCCTACAAACCGCAGGAGTTGCCTGTGTTCGCGCTAAGGGTCGGCCTGGATCTTCAATCGCTCGCCATACCGCTACGGGAGGCGTTGCATGCGGCAGCCGGGCTGGGGGCCGACGCGGTCGTGATCGACGCCCGTGGTGCCGTCAGGTCGGGGGAGTTTTCGCGCACCGCGGTGCGGGAACTGCGGAAAATGCTCGAAGATTTCCGTTTGCGGGTGGCGGCAATCAGCTACCGAACGCGGCGCGGATTGGTGACCATGGACGAGTTGGATCGACGGGTCGATGGCACCAAGGCTGCCATGGAGATCGCCCACAGCCTGGGGGCTAACGTCGTCATCGGCACTCTCGGGCCGCTTCCCCCACCCGATTCGGATTCTTGGCAAGTGCTTGCAGCCGTGCTCGACGACGTGGGGCGGCACGGCCATCGGGTCGGTGCCATGCTCGCCGCGGAGACCGGAACCGACGGTGGCGAGACACTGGCGGGCCTGTTGCGCGTGCTGCCTGAGGGCACACTGGGTATCGACTTCAATCCCGGCAATCTGGTCATCTCCGGGCTCGACCCGCGCGAGGCGGTCGATGCGTTGGGGGCCTGGATCTTGCATGTCCACGCCTCGGACGCCCTCTTCGGACTGACGAACTCGCGCGGTGTACGCGTGCCGCTTGGAGAGGGATCTGTGGATATGCCGGCGCTACTGGGCGCTCTGGAGGAGTTTGGCTATCGGGGATACATCACCATCGACGTGCAGCCGGCCGACGACGCACTCCGTCAGGCTGCAACCGCGATTCGGTATCTTCGCCGTCTGTGAAAATCGCCGGTAAGCTCGCGTTTGCAGTGTAGGCGGGGCACTCCGTGGCCCACCATGCTCACCCCATGTAGCGAAATCGCTTCAATTCCCTCGTCCGGCTGCGAATTACTCTCAACCGGCTGACTCGGGCGATCCGGATGCTTCGTTGGGCGTCTGGCGGTCCGCTCTTGCCCGCTCCTCACGGACCGCCATCCGCAGCAATCCGGCGGTCGTGCTGAAGGAGTCCGAACGCCGCATGCACGTAGCATCGGGAATACTCTGAAGAAACGCCTGTCGCAACGAAGCTTCCAATCCCCCCTGTTTAAACAGGTGCTCACCAAGCCGATTCCATTCGTCCAGAAACTCACTCTGCATTTCCGTCGGAGTGCAGTAGCGTCGCACGTAACGGGCGATGCGAGCCTTCAGTTCTCTTTCGAGAACCACCCGTGCCGTTCGGTAACGATTATCGACCGAGGCAAGCGATAGCCCGAGAAGTTGGCTGATCTCCTCACGCGTCAGATCCTCGCAGAGACGACCGTAGAGCACCCTGAAATGGTCGCCTTTACCGCGGCGGAACAAGTGATGTCGGAGCCCTTCCATGCTCTGCTGCAACAGATCCTCCACCCAAGCAGCGTAGAACAGGTCTTCCGGATCGGCGGAAACTTCCCAATCTTCGCGATTCAGTACGGACCGATCGATCGCGTCTTGCCGAATCAAGTTCTGCAGAAGTTCTCTGCGCTCGTTGTCCGTGCGAAAAATCGTGGCGAGTTGCTTTCGCACGACGCCGCAGATCAGATTGCGGAGTCTGGCCGAGCGATCGGCTTGCCACTGCGCGAGCAAACGGTTACGCAAGAGAATCTCGAACGTGGCCGAGGCGACGTCCTCGGCGTCGTGCCACGACATCCCGGTCCGCCTTGTCACGAATCGACAAATGGGCCCCCAGTAATCTTCAAGGAACTGCTGCCAGTCTTCTTCGCTGCCGCCGGCCGCGATGCGGCGAACCAGAGTTAATCGGGTTGGAGGGAAGCCCATGATCGATACCGAGCCAAAGTACGTCAGGCTTTCCAGCCTGCTGAGCGGGTTCCAATCAGGCTGGAAAGCCTGACGTGTACTGCACCGCTTCCATCCATCCAGTATCTAACATGCGACATCCGGGAACCAGCCCCCATTCCCGGGCTGCCCCAGCGGTCGCAGCGGCGGTCTACCGCCGCCGAGATGCTTGGATTCCGGGCCAGACCCAGGTAGAATGGCATCCATTGCTCCGGTCTTGTTCCGTTTCAGCAGCCCCCATGACCCCTGCAATCGGCCAACTCGCGTCGCAGCGATCCTCTGCCGACTCGCGATTCAGCGCGGGCCCAAGCGGCGGCGATTCATCCGTCGCCCTGGTGTCCCGGCTCGCCAGGCAAGTTCAAGCTCTTCATGCGGAGGGTCGAATTCATCGGGCGATCGGGTTGAGTGCAATTCGGATGGACGCATCGCAGTCGCCGAGTCTTTCCGAGCCGCCGGAGATTTGCCGTTTCGGCGGCCATTACGCGGATCCGGATCGCTGTCCCCCGGAACTGATGGAGGCGGACGAGTTCGAACTTCCCACGGATTACCGGGCGGCGGAGGCCCGGCTGAAAGACGCCGGCCACCGGATCAACCCGCGGCGTGTCGACGTGTACCAGTTGGCCACGCTGTTGATTCAACTTCTCTGCCACAAGTCAGTTTCCACCTATTTGAGCAGCCCGAGAGCTGCTGCGGCGGTTCCGCCATCGCTCCGCCGCGCGATCGACCGGGCCTTGGGGCACCGCGCGGCCGACCGCTTCGAGACCGTCGAGGAGTTGCTCGACGAATTGTCGCTGGCGCTTCCGCGGACCGACGGGGAGACACCGCCTGCAGGACGCCGGCCGACTTCGTTCCCGCTGGCGAACCAGCGAACGTCGCCGCTGCCCTTTAGCAGAATCGATCGCTACCGGATCCTCGATAGGATCGGGCAGGGAGGCATGGGCGACGTTTATCGCGGGCGCGACGATTCACTCGACCGCGATGTCGCGGTTAAGGTTCTCGCCCCGCACTTGTCCCGCGACAGTCCTTTCGTGTACAGGTTCCGCAGAGAAGCCGCCGCGGCGGCTCAAATACACCATCCCAACGTCGTGCAAGTCTACTTGATCGGCGAGGAGGACGGGCAACATTTCTTTGCGATGAAGTTCATCGACGGCGAAACGTTGGCTGAGAAACTTCGCCGGCTTCGCCGATTGCCGCACGGCGAGGTTCTCGATCTGCTGGGGCAGTGTTTGGCGGGTCTGGCAGCCGCCCACGCTTGTGGCCTGGTCCACCGTGATGTGAAACCGGCGAACATCCTTCTGGAACACGGTTCCGGGCGGGCGATCCTGGTCGACTTCGGTCTCGCGCGCCGGGCTGGCGACGGCAACCGCCTCACCGCGGACGGAACCGTGATGGGTACCGTCGACTACATTGCTCCGGAGCAGGCCGTCGGCGTAAAGGTCGACGCACGGGCCGACATCTACGCTCTCGGCGTCATCGCCTATCAGATGCTGTCGGGCCGGTTGCCGCACGAAGCCGATTCACCCACGGCCGTGCTGTTCCAGCATGTCCATGAGGCCCCTGTTCCGCTCGAGGAAATCGCGCCGGACGTCCCCGCGGCCCTCGGTCGGATTGTGGCCCGAATGATGGCGAAGCAGCCGCAAGATCGCTATCAGAGTTGTGACGAGGTAGCCGAAGATCTGCGTGTACTGGGCAATGCGCCTCTGCCCGGTACGGAGCGATCCGGGGATGTCGATCGAGACGAGAATCGCACCGCCGTTGGACGGCAGCCCGGCCGCTACCGCTTGCTGCTCGGCGGCGGACTCGCCGTTGCGGTCGCAACCGCCGCGTTGGTGGTTGGCTCGCGGCAGCGAGGCTCGGCTTCGTTACCGGCGAGCCCCGCCGCTGCCCGCGTGGAGTCGACAATTTCCGAAGTGGCCACGGAGTCTCGCCTGATCGATCCGACTGCCGGCACGTGGGTCTCGTTGCTCGACCATTTTCGTCGGCAGAGCGACGTCGTTTCCGGAGACTGGTCGGTCGAGAGCAATGGCGTTCGCGTCGAATCGGGCCAGGCCGCCCGTATCATGGTTCCCGTCATCGCAGCGGGGCGTGACTACAGCTTGGAAATCGAGTTCACACGCAACGCCGGCAACGGCAGTGTCGTGATCCTCTTGCCGGTCGGCGAACGAGCCTGCGGACTGACGCTGCACGGATGGGAGGGGATCGACGGCATTGAAGTGATCGATGGTCGTCGCGCGAACGATAACGCGACCACCCGCTCCTCCTTCTTCGAGAACCAGAAACGCTACCGGCTTCGCGTCGATGTCCGCGTCCAAGGGGAGGATGCCTCGATCCACGTTCTCGTTGACGACGAACCTTATCTCGAGTGGCGGGGAAAAGCCTCACTTCTGGCCACGTACTTCCATTGGGATCTTCCGGAGCCGGTTCGCCCGGGACTAGGCGCTTGGGATGCCAATGTCACCTTCCACAGTGTGCGGTTCCAGAGCGGCTCTCAGTAGGTTCCGCTTGCCGAGGGGAACCTCGCGACACGATCCCGTTCGGCAAGCGGGATCCACCGGGTGCGATCCGGTCGCCCCAAAACGTGTAGCGACAAGATAAGGGATGCTGATGGGGGATAGCCCCTGTTGTCTTAACGCCGCGGCCTTTTCGGCTTCGCCATCGGGAAACGCTTTCGGTTTGTCGCTTTCCGGTGAATTTCCATGGAGAATCTGCCGATGAGCGAGGTTGGTACGACTTTACCGCTTGCGCTGCCTTTGCCGGCTGCGTCTGGATTGGGCACTGGGCTAAGACTATGGCGAAACCGCTCAAAAAAGAACTGCGGTATGCCTCGGCGGGCGCCGACGCAATGGTGTCCACTGATCGGCGGGTAGACGCCCCCCATGTCATTGGCCAAGGCGTTCCAGCGGGAAATGCCGCGGAATGTGTAGGTTCAAACGTTCCCACAATTCAGGAGGGGGTACAGTCAGGGTGCCAGGACTCGCAGCCAGGAGGCTCCGATCCATCCCCCATAGTCGGACCATGCCCGGAATCGGCGCCGCTTCCCACCCAGTTTCGTCTCCAGGCAAGTCAACTGGCCGAACACCTGCGTCTTCGGCAATGCGAACTCGACCATCGCGAATCCCAAATGAACGCCCGCTGTGCGCAATGGGACAACTCAGCGCGTTCGGCTCGGCTCTGGCTGAGCGAACGCGAGGAGGAAATCCGCGATCGGCAGGTGGCGTTGGACCGACGCGAGGGTGAGTTGCGGGCGCGGCTCGATCGGCTGGCGGAGGCCGAAAGTGCATCGGAGAAGGCAAGACGCGAGCAGGAGCATCGCCTCGCCGGCCGCGAGTCGGACTTGGTGTCCGCAGCGGAGACGCTTGCGGCGGAACGCGCCGCGCTGGCGGCGGCTCGGGCAGCGTTTGGCGAACAGCAGACTCGGGCCGAGGACGATCTCCGACGCCGGAAGCAGCAGATCGATCTTCGACGCGACGCATCGCTAGCGCTCGTTCGGCAGTTGACGGCAGGGCTGCAAGGACGGCGACCGGCGAACCAATGCCCGGACGACCCGGCGCCGACCGAACCGGCAAGTCCCGACAATCGACTCGAGGATGAAGTCTGCCGTCTCGAACTCCGGCGTCGGCAACTGCAGGAGGCCGAAGCCGAATTAACGGCTTCCCGAGAGGAGTTGGCGCAACTTCGCGAGCAGGTTCTCGAACAACGTCGAAAGGACCGGCAGTTGGCCCGCGACGACCGGCGACGAATGACCGTCGAACATCGCCGGATGCTCCGCGAGCAGGAAGAACGACGGCAAGCGATCCAGCGTCAGAGCGAACAGGTCGACAAGAGTCGGAGGGCACTGGAGCAGCTCCGGGGCGAACTCGCCCGCATGCACCGGGAGACTCTGGAAATCCGCTTGGCGAGCGAGGAACTCTGGGCCCAGCTCGCCGGGTCGGCGCCACCGGCCGCCCTTACACATTCTCTCGGCCAGATCCGCAGCAAGTTGGCCGACCAATACCGGGCAGCCGCCGCCGAACTGAGCGACAAGAAGCGGGAACTTGAGTCTCTCTGCGTCCAATTAGCCCAGCAATACGAGAGACTTCATCGCCGGAAAGACGAGTTGGAGCGATGGGCGGCCGCCCGGGAGGAAGAAATCCAGCAACAGGCTCGGCGGCTGGTTGCGCGCGAGGAGGAGATCCAGACGGAGCAGGAGCGGCTGAACGAGCGCTCTCAGCAATGGCAGACCGAAGAACTCGGCTACCGGCAGGAGATCCGGCAGCTCAGGTCGAAGGTTCTTAGTGCTTAGAACTTAGAGCTTAGGCGACCGGCAGAAATTCGTAGCCTGACTCTCGGAGTCGGGCCTGGCTTCCAAGACCCGACTCGGAGAGTCAGGCTACGTCCGAGCGGGTAGATTCCTTTCTGCCGCTCGCCTCAGGGATGCAGAATCACTTTCAAGGCGCGCTGGGCTTCAATCTCGGCGAATGCGGTTTCCCACTTGCTCAGCGGCAAGCGATGCGTGATGATTTGCTCGGCAGGGATCCGGCCGCCGGCGATCAGATAGATGGCCCGATCCCAACTGGAGTAGCTCGTCGACAGGCAGAAATGGATGTCGAGAACTTTGAAGGCCGCCTTTTCCCAGGGGAAGTCGACGTTCTTGCCGGCCGTCAACCCGATCGCGCAGATGCGGCCTTTCTTGCGGACAAGATCCACCGTGCCGGCGATGGCGGCCGGCGCGCCCGAGCACTCGATCACCAGATCGGCGCCGTATCCGCCGGTGAGGTCAGCCACGGCCTGCGGCACGTTGTCTTCGCCGACGTTGAGCACGGTTTGGAAGCCGAGTTGCCTGGCCTTGTCGAGCCGCATGCCCTCATCCTGCGGCGCCCCGACCATGACGATGTGCCGAGCCCCGGCCGCGACGGCGGCCAGACCCGACAAGAGCCCAATCGGCCCCGGTCCAAGGACGACGACAAAATCGCCCGGGGTCACTCCCGCGCGTTCGTAGACATCGTGTACGGCGTTGGCCGTCGGTTCGACGACGGCAGCGGTGTCGAAATCCATCGAGTTGGGGATGCGGTGCAGGAGTTGCTCGGGCATCACGAGCAGCCGGGCCATCGAACCGTGGATCCCCCAGCCCGGGCTCCGCTTCTCCGGGCAGATCTGCACGTTGCCACTACGGCAAACAGGACACTGTCCGCAGTGGCGGGTGTGCGGTTCGCCCACCACCCGGTCGCCCACGGCCACGTATCGGCAGTCCGGCCCCAGTTCGATCACGGTTCCCGAGAATTCGTGGCCGAGGATCACCGGGGGCCAGTAGGGGAAGCGGTCGTGCTTGACGTGGACGTCGGTGCCGCAGATCCCGCTCGCATGAACCTCGATGAGCACCTCGCCCGCCTGAGGCCTCGGCTCGGGCATGTCCAACAGGGCAAGGTGGCCGATCCCTTTAGCGGTCTTGACCAAGGCTTTCATGGGGATCCTCTTGTTCCACTTCCCGCGAGTTCAGAACACGAACATCATTTGTAGACGGGCCATGGCAGGCGCCAGCCGTTCATAGTTGCGGGTCACAACGGCACGATCGCGATGCTCCAGCTTGCCGACGTGTTGTTGCAGCGATTCCCAGGCGACCGACAAGCGCTCGGAGTTCTTGCGGACAGACTCCGAGCGGGGGTGGCGCAGCAGGTCGTCATGAAGTTGATGCGCCGACTCGTGAAGGGCTTCCGCGGCAGCAGCCGCTTCGCGGCGGAACTGTGGCGGGTAACGCGACGACGGGCCGAGCCGTTCGGCGAGATCGCGGAACAGCAGGTCCGTCAGCGAGTCCACCTGACCGGCCAATTCGACGGCCTGCTCGACATCGACCAGCGGCGCGATGCCCAACAGATCCTGGACCGCCTGAATGTTCTCGTCCGTTTGGGTCAACTGCTGCGCCAGTTCGGGCGCAGTCAGACCCTGGAAACCAGTCCGAAACTGCTGCCACTGGACATCCAACGGCCGAAAATCCCATCGCAGGGAATCGAGCGGGTCTTGGCCGGCAGCGGCTTTGCTGAAGTCCGCACACATCGACCGCAGTTCCCGTGCGGCCTCGACCGCGCCCGCAGCGTCCGGTGTGGCGAGCAGCATCTTCAGGGAAATGCGCTCACACACCGCGTCCACGTTTCGACTCAACGCTGCCGCGCAGCGTGCCAAGCCACCGCGGTCCATTTCATAGGGGATCCAAAGAACTTCGTGCAGTTGCCGATGCACGTGATTGATGCGCCGAATGTGCCGTTCGCTCTCCTGGGAATCCAGGGAGCGAAGCCGGTCCGCCAACGCCCGCCAGTCTTTATGCACCGTCCGATACTGGTTGAGGAATTCGTCGTACGGGACCGGACGGCTGGCACTGGTCGTCAGGAAATTCACCTGCATCTGAAGTCGCTTCCCCTCGATCAGCAGAACTTGGCTGTCGCGCGAACGCTGCAGCGAGCCGGCGACGTCGTCGAGCAGACCGCGCAGGTGCCCGGTTAACGCACCCAAAAGCTGCACGATCTGTTCCCTGTCCACTTGGGGACTAATGGCCAAACGTTGGCAAAGGCGGCCGCTGGACGCGTTCAGCTTGCGGACGCACTCTCGGCAAGTGGCAGAGATGGCAAAGGAGCCTTCCAGACGCGTGGCCAGAGTCCGCCAATGCCGGTCCACCACCAGAAAACCATCGGCCAGCAGCGCAGGTTCCGACTGGGCTTCCACCCTCCGCACCAGGCCGTCCGTCATGGCTTTGACGGCGATTGCATCACCCAGCAGCGGACGCAACTCGGGACGTACTCCCACTTCCTGACGCAAGATGGCGACGAGTTCGCCGGAGTGCATCGCGAACTCTTCCAGGGCGATCCGAGCGTCGCGAGCGCGTGGATCGACGGGAGGCTTGGCAGCGGGTGGCCCACCGGGCGGTCTGCCAGGCGGCGGCTGACCGTCACGCGTCAAATGCGGCAGCACTTGGGTTTCAATCAAAACTCGCAACACGCCGTCGACAAAATCCCGTCGCCGATCGTTCGGCTGCGCCGCCGACACTGTTCCAAGCGGGGCGGACATCAATCCGATGCCGACAACTGCGATCACCAGGCAACGCATGTTTTTTACCTCCTTGTGGCGGTTACTTGTGCGCGTCGTGACATGCCGCACAGTTGGCAACTCGATTCAATTCCGCGGCCGCTTCGGGCTTGTCCTCGGCTGCAGCCCGGGCGGCGGCCAGCAGCGCCTTGGTCTTTTCTTCCCAGCTCGCCGCTTCGCCACGCGGCGGGCGCAGGGTAGCCAGCGCCTGGTACAACTTGACCAACTCGACCTTCTCGGCGCCGGTCGCCACGCCGGTGGCAACTTTCTTTAGCAGTTCCTTGGGCTTCTTATGCGCAGCCTTCATCACGTCTTTGATCGCGGGTTTTGCATCCGCCCCCGGCGCGATCTCCGGCGCCGCCAACGGCAGGGAGAACAAACAGCCGAACGCGACAAGCCACGAGCCAAAACACTTCATCGAACAACCCTCCGTGAAGAACGAACATTTGCACACATCCGCACCGTCCTTCGGGATTCTAACGGATGGAGACTCTCAGGTCCACTGCTGGCAGGCGTTCCGGAGTGAGGAAGACCTGTCGGCGGCTTAAACCCGCGGCCGGTTGCCCAGCCCGCCGTCGATCGACAGCCAAGAAGGGGGTCGGGAGTATTCTCCCGCACCCGGCCGAAATAATAGCGGAGATTCAAGAGCCCCGTGTCGTGAGCCGATCGGATGGCTCGACTCTCGACAATCCACTCTCTTCCTCTTAGAGCCTATCCCAGAACCGTAGGGGACTGGCTCATTTTGCGGAGTCTTCGGAGCAAAATGTGCCTGTCCCCTTCTCCTCGGTTTTGGGGTAGGCTCTCAGGCCGATTGCAGCCGTTCCAATGCCGCGGTGACCGTATCGGACCAATTCCCGTTGTGGAAATACCCGCGGTTCCCACCGGCCTTGATCGAGGCCGAGAGGGCCTCTTCGGCGCGGCGGAGCAAACTCTTGGTGTCGTCGCTCTCGCTGGCCTCCGCGCCTCCAATGCTGATCGTAAGGCGGTGCTCACGGCCGTCGAGCGACAGTTTGCACTCGGCCACGGTCTTGCGAAGCCGTTCCGCAATGGCGATCATGTTCGCCATGCCCGCGCCCGGCAGAAGCACGCCGAACGTGTTGTCGTCATAGCTGCCGACGCCGTCTTCGTCTCGGGTGGCGGCGGCGAGATACTTGGCCGTCAGGTTCGTCAGCAGGTCGGCGGATTTCTGCCCGTGAGTTTCGCCAACCCGGTCAAGGTGATCAATGCGAACCAGGATGACCGACGGCGCCGCTCCACCGCGTTTGAATTCGGCGATGCGATGGCGCAAGAGCGTGCAAAACTGCATTCGGCTCGGTGGCCAGCTCTCGGCCGTACTCTCCTCCTCGCAGTCTTCACAGGAAGTGTCGCGGCGATCGCCGTCGGCCGTTGCGGATGCGGCCGGTTTGGGCTCCGGAAAACTCTCGGGAGAAGGCCGGTTCGGGACGGGTTGCTCAGGGAAGGCGTTCGGGTCGCGGGTCAGCGGATGGCTGGTGCGGCCGTCGTGCCACCATGTGCGATTTCGGCCCGCCTCCTTGGCGGCGTAGAGCGCAAGATCGGCTCGTTCGATCAAGGTCGTCTCGCTATCCGTTTCGAGCAGTTGGGCGATGCCGAGACTAGCGGTAACGCCCACTTCGCTTCCCGCGAATGTAAACCGCAGCGCGGCGATGGCCTGCCGGACCCGTTCGATGTGCGCTTCGGCGTCGGAGACGGTCTTTCCCGGCAGCACCAGCACGAACTCCTCGCCCCCGAATCGCGCGGCCATGCCATGCTGGCTAGCGTGGTGCGCGAGCACTTGGGCCACCTCGATCAGCACTTCGTCGCCGGCATGGTGACCGTAGGTGTCGTTGAATCTCTTGAAATGATCCACGTCGACCATGGTCAGGCACAGCGGGTTTCCGGTTCGTTCGAACTCGGCAAGATTCCGGCCGAGTTCGGCGTCCAGCGCGCGGCGGTTCGGCAGCCCGGTCATGGGATCGGTACGGGCCTCCGCGGCATACGACGCGATTTCTTGGGCTTGCTCCTGCAGGCGGCTTTCGGCCAAGGCAAGCTGTTCCTGCATGGCGTGGTTCGCGTCGAAGAGCTTGGCGACGGCACGAACCACCGCCTGCGAATCCCCTGCGCCGGCGGCCAATTCGTCGTTGGCCTCTTGCACCTTGCTGCTGTGCTCGCCGACGTCGCTGGCCATACGCGTGGCCAAATCCTGCAAGCGGGAAAGAACCTCGCCGGCCCGCTCGATGTTGCTCTCCGGCTCCGCGTCGGTGTCGACCGTGGCCATTCCGGCGTACCTGCCGCCG
>Ga0123333_10004715_pt1 | contig 12654 bp, 10 predicted proteins | sample BioC12SIPDNA_3_FD_89957 | JGI IMG/M metagenome (GOLD analysis project Ga0123333, IMG submission 89957) | Anaerobic biogas reactor microbial communites from Washington, USA - Biogas_R2_B C12 SIP DNA | ecosystem: Engineered > Bioreactor > Anaerobic > Unclassified | place: Washington, USA...
TCGATGACGACCTCGCCGCCTCTGAACATGACCCTGCTGATGCTGGCGTGCCTGAGGTAGATGCGCTTGCGCCACCTGACCTTCTCCACGCCGAGTACGTCGGCGAGCAGCATCTGGATGGTGCCAGAGTGGGTCACTGCGACGACGTGAGCAGGCCCGTCGGCAGCCACTTCGCGCATCCACTCTGCCGCCCGCTCGCGTAGCTGCGAGTACGACTCGCCGCCTGGCGGCGCCAGTTCGTACGGGTCGGTCATCCACACGTCCCACGCCGGGTCGGCCTGGTTCTCCGCCTGGGTCTTACCTTCGAAGCGCCCGAAGTTCAGCTCCTGCAGACGTTCGTCGAGCCGCAGGTCACGACCGGGGAACGCGAGGCGCGCCGTCTCGACAGCCCTGATGAGCGGGCTGGCGTACACCTTCGCGTCGTCCTCCAGCCCAGCGACGTACCGCTCCAAGCGCCGCGCCTGACGGCGCCCCTCGTCGTTCAGGGGGACGTCGGCGACGCCTTGGAAACGGCCGGCCAGGTTCCAGTCGGTGACAGCGTGCCTGATCAGGGTGAGGCGCCGCACAGGTTCGAGTGTAACAGGGTCGTGATAGCCTCCTGCATGGACGTGAGCGGCAAGACCGCGTTGGTGACGGGAGCCAGTAAGGGCATCGGGTTGGCGACGGCGCGGGCGCTGGTCGGCGCGGGCATGAACGTGGCCGTCAACGCGCGCAGCGAGGCCGAGCTGAGGCGCGCTGCGCAGGAGCTGAACGAGTCGGGGCCAGGCAGGGCGTTCGTCGTCGAGTTCGACGTGCGCGACCTCTCCGCCCAGCGCGACGGGGTCAAGCGCACGGTCGCCCAGTTCGGCGGCATCGACCTGCTGGTCGCGAACGCGGGGGTCGGCGCCAGACGCCCCGTCGACGAGCTCGACGCGGAGACGTGGTCGCGGATCATCGACACCAACCTCACCGGGGTGTTCTACAGCGTGTCGGCCGCCGTGGAGGAGCTCAAGCGGAGCCGAGGGATGATCGTGACCATCGGCAGCCTGGCAGGCACCAACTTCTTCGCGGGCGGAGCAGCGTACAACGCGAGCAAGTTCGGTCTGCTCGGCTTCACGCAGGCTGTGATGCTCGACCTGCGCGAGCACGGTGTCAGGGTCACCACCATCATGCCTGGCTCGGTGGCGACCGGGTTCGGTGACCGTGACTTCGGTCACGCCGACTCGTGGAAGATCCAACCACAGGACATCGCCGAGACCGTGCTGTACCTCGTGCGGATGCCCGCACGGACGCTACCGAGCAAGATCGAGATGAGGCCGGCCCAGACGGGGCCGACCTGAACGACGGCAGCAGCGTGTACCAGCTCATCAGGCCGCTGTTGTTCAGGCTCGACCCCGAGACGGCCCACGAGCTGGCCATCGGAGCGCTGCGGCTGGCCGCGCGCAGCCCTCTGGTCACCGGTCTCCTGAGGGCCCTCTACGGCGGCGGTGACGACCCGCGCCTGTCGGTGTCCGCGTTCGGTCTCGAGTTCCCGAACCCGATCGGCCTCGCGGCCGGCCTCGACAAGGACGGTGTCGCCGTGCCCGCGTTCACCGCGCTCGGGTTCGGGTCGGTCGAGGTCGGCAGCGTCACAGCCATGGCCCAGGACGGCAACCCGCGCCCGAGGCTCTACCGGCTGCCCGCCGACGAGGGCCTCATCAACCGCATGGGCTTCAACAACGGCGGCGCAGCCGCGCTGGCCGAACGTCTGGCGGTGACCGCCCCGCGGCCAGACTCGCCGCGGTCCGACTCGTGGCAGTCGGGCGGGCAAGGGCCCGGCGCAGAGCGGCCCGGCACGCAGCGTAGGGTTCCCGTCGGCGTCAACGTAGGCAAGTCACGCTCGGCCTCACTGGCTGACGCGGAGGACGACTACCGCGCCGCGCTGCGGGCCGTGTGGCGCCAGGCCGACTACCTGGTCTTCAACGTGTCGTCGCCCAACACCCCCGGCCTGCGCGACCTGCAGGAGAGGGAGCCGCTCGAGCGCCTGCTGGGGGCGGCGAGGACGCTGGCCGACGAGCTCGGCGCACGGCCGGTGCTGGTGAAGCTCTCCCCCGACCTGTCGACCGAGCAGATCCTCGCCGTCGCAGACGTAGCGGCTGCCAACGGCGCTGCGGGTCTCATCGCCACGAACACGACCGTCTCCCGCCCTCCCCTCGCCTCAACCCACGCGGGTCAGCCCGGCGGACTGTCGGGCTTACCGCTGGCCGCCAGAGCCGTGGCGGTGCTGGAGACGCTCACCGCGCACACGGCGCTGCCCGTCGTCTCGGTCGGCGGAGTACGCACGGCCGTGGACGTCCGTGACCGGTTACGGGCCGGCGCCGTCATGGTGCAGGTGTACACAGGGTTCGTCTATCGAGGGCCGGGCATGCTCAGGGAGCTGAAGGATGACCTCGTGACGCTCCTGGACCTCGAAGGCGTCGCGGACGTCTCTTCCCTGAGGCCCCGCTAAGGGTTCGGATCGCGTCTGCGCGACACCCACGGAACCTCTGACGCGCCGGCCGCGAGGTTCGCATGGCGGGCGAGCACGAACAGCAGGTCGGAGAGCCGGTTGAGGAACACCTGTGCCAACGGGTTGACCTCGACGGCGCGGGCCAGCGCGACAGCCTCACGCTCGGCGCGGCGCGACACGGACCGCGCCAGGTGCAGCGACGCTGCGGCCGCGGTCCCCGCAGGCAGGATGAACTGCGTCAGTGGCTGCAGTTCGGCGTCGTACCGATCGATGAGGTCCTCGAGCCGGTCGATGTCGGCCTGGTCGATGGGCCTGACGTACTCGCGCGTCTTGGCCGTCAGCGGGGTCGCGAGGTCGGCCCCCAGGTCGAACAACAGGCTCTGTATCTCGGCGAGGTCGTGGTCGAGCGAGGCGGCCCAGCCCGTCGCCTCGCCGCCGTCGCGCGTCGACAGCTGCGCGCGGGCGAGCCCGACGGCCGAGTTCGTCTCGTCGACGGTGCCGTAGGTGGCGACTCGCGCGTCGTCCTTCGGCACGCGCCCTCCACCGAACAGACCGGTCTGTCCGGAGTCGCCGGTACGCGTGTAGATCTTCATCTGGCCACACCGTCCCCGCCGCCGGCAGCGGGCGCGACCGCACCCGTCCCGAAGCGCGTCCTCACGTACTCGTCGAGCATGGCGTTGAACTCCTCGACGATGCCTGGACCCTGCAGCGTGCCGACGAGCTGACCGTCACGGTACACGGGCGCGCGCGGCGCCTCGCCGTTGCCTGGCAGGCTGATGCCGATGTCGGCGTGCTTCGACTCGCCCGGCCCGTTGACGACGCAGCCCATCACGGCGACGCGCAGGTTCTCGACGCCCGGGTAGAGGTCACGCCACGCAGGCATGCTGGCGCGAAGGTACGCCTGGATGTCGCGCGCCATCTCCTGGAACAGCGTGCTGGTGGTGCGGCCGCAGCCCGGGCATGCGGTGACGCTGGGAGCGAAGCGGCGCAGGTCGAGGGCCTGCAGCACCTCCTGCGCGATCTCCACCTCGCGCTCGCGGGGAGCGCCGGGGTCGGGGGTGAGCGAGACCCTGATGGTGTCGCCGATGCCATCGGCGAGCAGCGGAGCGAGCGCGGCCGTGCTGGCCACGGCTCCTTTGAAACCCATGCCCGCCTCGGTGAGGCCGAGGTGGAGCGGGTAGTCGCAGCGAGCGGCAAGGCGCCTGTACACGTCCCACAGGTCGCGCACGGTGGAGACCTTGGCGCTGATGATGATCGCGTCGTGTGGCAGACCGCGGCTCTCCGCCAGCTCGGCCGACACGAGAGCCGACGCCAACATGGCTTCGATGAGCACCTCGTGCGCCGACTCGGGTTCGGCGCGGCGCGCGTTCTCGTCCATCATGGCGGTGAGCAGGCTCTGGTCGAGCGAGCCCCAGTTGACGCCGATGCGGACGGGTTTGCCGTGGTCGCGGGCCACGTCGATGATGGTCGCGAAGTTCTCGTCATGACGCCTGCCAGGACCGACGTTGCCCGGGTTGATGCGGTACTTGTCGAGTGTCGCCGCGGCGTCGGGGTGGTCGACGAGCAGGCGATGGCCGTTGTAGTGGAAGTCGCCTACCAACGGGACCGTCACACCCATGTCGAGCAGGCGCTCTCGCACCTCTGGCACGGCCCGCGCTGCAGCCTGATCGTTGACGGTGATCCTCACGATCTCGCTGCCTGCCCGTGCGAGGTCGGCCACCTGCGCTGCCGTCGCGGCAGCGTCGCCTGTGTCGGTGTTCGTCATCGACTGCACCACGACGGGGTGGCCGCTGCCGACGGGGACGCTGCCCACCCAGGTGGTCGGCGTGCTGCGCCTCAGCGAGAGGTTGGTCAGGTCGTTCGGTGGCATCGGACTCATAGTACGTGCGCACGACGCGGGGCGAGGTGTCGCCTGATGGTCTGGAGCCGGCCGGCGACGTCCGCCGCCGCTCACGCCTCCAGGAGCCGCAGCATGTCAGGCAGCAGTGCGGCCGTCACGCTCATGCCCTCTGCGGCATGGATGCCGGGGTTGCCGGCGAAGTCGCCGAAGTAGCCCCCCGCCTCGGGCAGGATGATCCCGAACGGAGCGGCGTCGTGAGCGTTGAGGATGGGGTCGAGCATCGCCTCGAGCCTGCCAGTGGCCACCAGCGCGTGACCGTAGGCGTCGGACCAGCCCGGTCGGTGGTAGGTGGCGTCCATCACGCGCCGCCACGCGGCCCCGCGTCCGTGCCGCTCGAACGACGCGGCGTCGGTGAAGCCGACCATGGCGCGCGCAAGGTCGGTGGTGTCGCGCACCATGCAGCGCCTGCCGTTGAGGTGCGTGCCGTGTCCCTTGGCTGCGTGGACCATCTCGTCGAGCGCCGGGAAGTACGCTGCCCCGAGCACCACCTCCCCCTCGACCTCGAGGCCGAGGAGGACGGCGTAGAGCGGCACGCCGCGGATGAAGCTCTTGGTGCCGTCGATGGGGTCGATGTACCAGCGGTGTGTCGCCCCCTCACGACTGACGCCGTGCTCCTCACCGACGATGCCGTGATCGGGGAACGCGGCCTCGAGCCGCGAGCGGATGAGCTCTTCCGCCTTGACGTCGGCGATGGTGACGGGTGAGTCATCGCCCTTGTAGTCCACCCCGACACCGGTACCGAAGTACCCGAGGGTCAGACGACCGGCGTCGTGGACGGCCTCCAGGCACACCTGCATGGCTGCTGTCAGGTTCACGGTGATACCATACCGCTGCCATGCTCATCTCCCGCGAGAGGCTCGAGAACAACGAGCGCGTGACGCTCGCACCCTACGCGTGCCTCGCAGTCGAGTCCAGGGGGCGCATCCACCGCGAGAGCGAAGGCGCGCACCGCACCGCGTTCCAGAAGGACCGCGACAGGGTGCTTCACACCAGCGCGTTCAGACGCCTCGAGTACAAGACGCAGGTCTTCGTGAACTACGAAGGCGACTACTACCGCACACGCCTCACCCACACGCTCGAGGTCGCGCAGGTCGCGACCAGCATCGCGCGGGCGTTGGGGCTCAACGAGGACCTGAGCGAGACCATCGCCCTGGCACACGACCTCGGCCACCCGCCGTTCGGCCATTCGGGCGAGAAGGCGCTCGACACCCTCACCAAGGAGCACGGCGGCTTCGATCACAACAGGCAGAGCCTGCGCATCGTCACCGAGCTCGAACGGCGCTACCCCGACTTCCCAGGCCTCAACCTCACCTGGGAGACGCTCGAAGGCATCATGAAGCACGAGACCGAGTACGACGTGCCCGACGCCGACTGGGAGCCCGACGCACAGCCCTCCCTCGAGGCGCAGGTCGTGAACGTGGCGGACGAGGTGGCCTACAACGCCCATGACCTCGACGACGGGTTGCGGTCTGGGCATCTCGACGCGCGTTCCATCCACCAGGTGCCTCTCGTCGGCTCCCTCATGGACCGGCTCGGCATCGACCGTGACGCCTTCACGAACACGCAGCGGTACCTGCTCATCCGCGAACTGCTCGGCGCCATCATCACCGACGTCATCACGGCGACCGACGCCCGCCTGAACGACGAGGGCATCACGGACCTCGCCGGCGTGCGCTCCCATCACTCCAAGCTGCTGGGGCCGTCAGAGACGATGGCCGCGGGCCTCACCGAGCTGAAGGCGTTCCTGTACGAGAACTTCTACTTCCACCACAGGCTCATCAGGATGTCCCGCAAGGCGCACCAGATCCTCGAGCGCATCTACAACGCGTACATCGAGACGCCGACCATGCTGCCGCCTGCCGTGCGGGCCCAGGCCGAGGACATCGGGCTCGAGCGGGCGCTGACCGACTACCTGTCAGGCATGACCGACCGGTACGCCAACGACGAGTACAGGAAGCTGTTCGATCCCACCGCCCTGACCTGAAGGCGCGACGTGACCGTGCGCGACGGTGTCGCGCGACTCGGGCGCGGCCCGGTACCGGCGGTTACTGCACCGCGCGCGCTGCGCCCCGCAGGGTGCCGTCGGCGACGTCGCGTACCCACGCGACCTGGAAGCCGCCCCTCAACACCCGCACGAGGGTCCAGGGACTCGTGAGCGCCTGCGTGGTGATGGCGCCCGCCGCGGGCTCGGTGAACTCCGTGTCGAGGTACAGGTCGCCGGCTTCAACCGAGACGCGCTTGACCGCGACGCCGTAGCCGCCCGTCGAACGTCTGCCGAGGAAGATCGCGACCAGCGTCTCGCGCTGGAAGTCGACCTGCGGGAGCGCGGGCAGCTGCAGTTGCGAGGCGTGGACCTGGTTCCACAGGCTGATGAGCTGGTCCGAGTTGGTGATCAGCTGGTAGCGGGCGCCGTCGACACCGGTCGCCTGAGCACCGCTCGCGATGGTCTCCCATGCCAACTGCTCGGCAGCCGGTCTGAACGCGGCTTCGGCCGTGCCGATGTCGGTCTGGACGTACACACCCGTCATGAGGTGCTCCGCAAGACCGTCGATGGCCCTGACGGGCAGCGACTCGGTCGTCAACTCGGTGAGGACGAACGGCCCGCCACGCTCGAGGGCGTCGGCCAGCGCGTCGGCTTCGGCGTTGGTGAGCATGCCGATGCCGCGCAGCCGGTTGAAGCGCGGCCGCGGCACGACCCGCTGCACGACGCCGCCGTCGCCTCCCTGGACCAGGATGAGGTAGCTGGTCCCGTCGAAGTACACGACCTCACCGACCTGCTGCGCCAGTTCGAGCTGCATGTCGGTGGTCTGAGGGATGCGGCTGACGGTGGCAGGCGGGCCAGGCAGTTGCGGTGTCGGCGCGACCAGGTGGGGAGCGTCCGCGACGAGCAGGGTGCCCTGCACGGCGAAGTCCCCCGTCCTGCGATCGTCGTTCGCGCGCGCCTCCGTCAGCTCGACGTCGGCGCCCTGGTACGAGAGCGTGCCTGGGCCGCCGTAGAAGTACGTGACGCGCCTGTCGAGCGTGCCGTACACGTACAGGTCGTGGACGCTCCGCTCGGCCTCCGGGGCACACCCGGTCACCACAGCGGCGACACACAGCAAGACGGCCGTGAACCTCGCGACACGCATCCTTACCTCCGCCCGGCATGGTACCACCGGCCACCTGAGAGCCGCCTGAGGACACGCAGGACGCCCTGGTATGCTCGCGGCCGTGCCTCACGCGTCGGACCGTGTGCTGATCCTCTCGGCCTCGATAGGAGGCGGGCACGTCGCCTGCGGTCGCGCGCTGCACGCGGCGTTCGAGCAGCTCGGCGCCACCGCGCAGCACGTCGACCTCCTCGAGCACACGGCGGCCCCGTTCAGGAGGCTGTACAGGCAGGCGTACTTCGACCTCGTCCGCAACGTGCCCGACCTCGTCGACTGGGTGGGCAAGCGCATGGACCGTAGGCCCACCGAGGTGGCGACCGTCCAGCGCAGGCTCAGGTCGCGCGTCACGCGACTGCTCTCGTACGAGCTGCCGCGTGTCATCGACAGGTTCGGGCCGGGCGCCCTCGTCCACACGCACTTCCTCGGGCCCGAGATCGTGGCTGGGAGGATGCGGCGCCGCCAGCCGCTCCCGCAGGCCGAGGTGATCACCGACTTCTTCGCCCACAGCCTGTGGCTGCAGCCCGGCATAGCCCGTTACTACGTGGCGTCAGAGGAGGTGAGGGTGCACCTGGTCTCGGCGGGGGTCGACGAGTACCGCATCAGGGTGAGCGGCATCCCCATCGACGCCCGGTTCACCAGCCTGCCTGACACCCGCACGGCTCGCGAGCTGGTAGCGCTCGACCCCGAACGCGACGTGCTGCTGATCATGGCGGGCGGCATGGACGCCGCCGACCTGCGCAACCTCCTGACGCAGCTCGTCGGCTTCCGCTGGTCACTGAGCGTCGTGGTGATCTGCGGCCGCAGCGCCGAACTGTCACGCGTGGCGCACGACACCGTGGCCGAGGCCGCTGGGCCCGTGCACTTCAGGGTGCTCGGCTACGTCGACGAGGTACCGAGCTACATGGCCGCCGCGACCCTCGCCGTCACCAAACCGGGCGGTCTCACCTCGAGCGAGGCGCTGGCGGCGGGACTCCCGCTCCTGCTCGTCAACCCGTACCCGCTCCAGGAGGAGGCGAACGCCAACGCGCTGCTCGAGAACGGCGCAGCGGTGCGCGTCGAGCCCCTCTCCACCTTCGGGCTCAAGCTGAGGCGCCTCTTCGAGGACCAGGAGCGGTTGACCGCGATGCGGGCTGCCTCGCTGCGGTTGGCGCGGCCCGACGCAGCGGCGACGGTGGCGCGCTCCGTGCTCGACGAGCTGCTCGCCAGACCCAGCGAACGGCGGCCGTCGTGAGCCGCGCGCCCGCGGCGACACTTATGAGGCGGAGCATCGCGGCGGCCCTCCTCGTCCTGCTCCTTGGTCTCGGCTCAGCCCTCGGCAACCCGTTGGGGTTCGACGTACTGGTGTACGGCAGCGAACCGGAGGCGGTGGTGGCAGCGGTAGCTGCGGCGGAAGAGGGCGCGAGCGTCGTCCTCGTCGCCGAGGCCGGTCGCCTTGGCGGTCTGTTCGTGCAGGGCGAACTCAACGTCCTCGACCTCAAGACGCAGCCGCACGACTACCAGCTCGGCCTGTTCGAGCGCTGGTGGGCTCTCGTCGGGCGCGAGGAGGCGTTCGACGTACCGCTGGCCGAGGCCGCGTTCCATCGACTGCTGGCGGACGCAGGCGTGAGTACCTACCTTGGCGCGCGTGACGTCGTCCCTCACATCGTGGCGCCGGGGCTCGTGACGGGTGCGAGCTTCGTGAGCGCCGCAGGCGCCAGCGTCACCGTCGAAGCGCGGCAGCTCATCGACGCCAGCGGCGACGCGGACCTTGCCGCGAACGCAGGTGTCGGCTTCGATCTCGGCTGGCGAGCCTTCGGTGTCGACCAGCGCATGGCCGACACGCTGGTGCTCAACGTCGAGGGAGTGGACTGGACCGCGTTGACCGAGGGCGTTCGGGAGCGTGGGAGGTCCTACGCCATCGCGAAGGAGTGGGTGGTGTGGGGCCACTTCGGTGGCGTGCCCGCGGCCTACCAGCCGACGCAACCCGGCATGCGCCTCAGGGGACTCAACCTCGGCAGGCAGCACGACGGCACGGTCTTCATCAACGCGCTCCTGCTCTACGGCCTCGACCCGCTCGACCCTGCCAGCCTGGCCGACGGCAGGGCGCGGGCTCTCGTCGAGGGGGAGCACATCGTCGCGTACCTCGCGCAGCACGTGCCAGGGTTCGCCCGGGCGAGGCTGTCGGTCGCCGCCGAGACCCTCTACGTCCGCGAGAGCAGACACCTGCGCTCAGACTGCACGCTGAGCGCCGACGACGTGTTCGACAACCGCGTGACGCCGCTCGACGTCGCCGCAGGCGGGTACCCGATGGACGCACAGAGCTTCACCGCGCACGACAGCGGCTTCGTCTACGGCGTGCCGGAGATCTACGGCGGCCGACTGTGCATGATGCTCCCCGATGGCGGTCCTGCCGGCATATGGGTGGTGGGCCGCAGCGCAGGGTACGACCCTGTCGCGTTCTCGAGCGCGAGGGTGGTGCCGTTCGGCATGGCGATGGCTGAGGCCGCAGGCGTCGCGGCGGCGCTGTCGGTCGCGGCCGACCGGCTGCCGCAGTCCGCTGCCGCCGACGACACGTTCGTCGCCGCGGTGCGGGAGCGCCTGCGCGCGCGTGGCGCGTACCTTCCCGACGTTGCAGACCGTCGACCGATCGGACCGCATGCAGCCGAGCACTACGACGCCTTCAGGGTGCTGGTGGCGCGCGGCCTGTCGGTCGGTGGCTACGACAACGACCCGCGGCTCACCACCGACGTGTCGAGCCTGTCGTTCGCGTACCTCCTCAGCAACGTCGCGACACGCTTCTTCTACCGGCCAGACGTCGGCCAGGCGATCGTCGACGTAGCGGTCGTCGCGTCCGGTGACGACGGCTCGAAGCCCCTCACCGCCGACGTCGCGGCAGTCACGTTGCACGCCGCTCTGTGCCTCGTCGGCGCCTGTCCCGAACTGGACGGATGGCAGGGGTTGAGCGCTGCAGGCCTCACCTGGACGGACGACCCGCCGGTCCTGCCGTTGAACCGCGGAGAGGCGTACTCGCTCGCAGCAGCCATGGCCCGGATCGGGCTCGCTCTCGACTGACACGGAGGCAGCGCCGGCCCTCACCCGCCGCCGAGCCACAGCCACGTCACCGAGTGACTGCCTACCGCAGCTCCTCGGCGACACCGCGATCCTGCAGCAGCGTGTCGATGAACTGCCGCGCGGTGCGGCCCGAGTAGCCGTTCCCCCACTCCGCGAAGCGGATCGCTCGTCGCTCGAGGTCGTCGATCGTCAGCGACCGAGCGCCCGCCAGCGCCGTCACCAGCTCGAGGTAGCGGCGCTGCCCCGCGTCGGGGAACGTGAGCGTGAGCCCGAACCTGTCCGCGAGGGCGAGCTTCTCGTGCTGCGTGTCCCAACCGTGCACGTCGTCGTCGAGGGGGTCGGGACGGTCGCTGAACCGCTCCCTCACCAGGTGCCTGCGGTTGCTGGTCGCGTACAGCGCCACGTTCGGCGGCCTGCCTGACAGGCCACCCTCCAACAGGGTCCTGAGCGGGCGGTAGCCGGAGTCGCCGTCCTCGAAGCCGAGGTCGTCGACGAACAGCACGAACGACTGCGGCAGCGTCCTCAGCTCGTCGAGCAGGTGAGCGAGGTGGTGGAGCTCGTCGACAGGCAGCTCAACGAGCCTCAGCCCCGAGCGTCCGTACCGTTCGAGGAGGCCCCTGACCGCCGTCGACTTGCCGCTACCTCGCGGACCGTAGAGAAGCGTGTTGTGCGACGGTCGGCGAGCGATGAGGGCTTCGGTGTTCGCCGAGAGCCGCGCGAGTTGGTCGTCGAGCCCTACGAGGTCGTCGAGCGAGGCTCCATGAGGCGCAGCGACTGCCGTCAGCCTGCCGCCCGTGTAGCGCAGCGCGTGGTTGAGCGCAGCGGGACCGCTGCCATGCCCCCGCAAGACGGCGATGAGCGCCTCGGTGGCCTCGCGGGCGGCTCCTAGCCTCAGTGCCGTCGCCAGCCCGCCTATCACCGTGCGCCGCTCGTCGTCCTCGGCCGGGAACGCCAGGTCCCGCAGGTCGGGCGCGTCGGTCGTGCCGAGCGCTCGTACCTCGGAGGCGTAGTCGCGTGACGCGAGACCTGCGAACGTGCGCATGTCGAGGTCGAGGAGGGCGAGCACGCCTACTGACGGCGCGCCGTCGGGTCCGACCTGGAAGGGGGCGGGCTCGTCTATCAACGCGGCCGCGATGATCGTGGCGAGGTCGGGCCGACGCGCTGCCGAGATGGCTCCGGCCAGGGCTCGATACGCGTCACCGACGCCGGCCGCGCGCTCCGGCCCGGGTCGGTCGAGTGCGTCAAGCAAGCGCGCGAGCGCCAGCCACCACGCGGTGTCGAGGAACGCGAACCGAAGGTACGTCATGCTCACAGTCTCTCCCCTGCGGGATCGTACCGTCCACCCTCCCGCGGCTCGTGCGCGTCTGGCAGGGCACGAGTGAGGTCGACGCGGGCCAGCAGTTCGGCCACCGCGCGCTCACCGGCCGCGATCGCCTGCGGCGAGCGGTGGAAGTCCCACCACGCGACGTCGGGGCTGACCGACACGAGATGCGCACCCGCCGGTCCGCGCACCGATCGACTGTACGAGCGCAACGACACGGCAAGACCCTTGACCACTTGGCCGAACGGTCCGCGTGGGACCATGGTGCGCGTCGCCCGCTGCAGTCGCCTGCCGCGTCTCGACGCGTTGAAGCGTCGGATCGCCATGATGAGGCGCGAGCGGCTGACGTCGACACCTGCGTGCACGCCGATGCTCACGTCGACGGGGAGCGCGGCGAGCGCCTTGAACGGGACCGTCTCGAACAGGCCGCCGTCGATGAGCACCTTGCCTGGCAGGCGCACGGGAGCGAACACGCCTGGCAGCGCGCAGCTGGCTCTCACGGCCTGGGCGATAGAGCCTTCACGCACGACGACCAGGCCCCCGCTGACCAGGTCGGTGCACGCGATGGCGAGAGGCAGCCGCGCGTCGGCGAACGTGGCTCCGAAGAAGTACTTCCTGTCGAGCCAGTCAGCCAGCCGCCTGCCGTGGATGAGGGCGCCTTCGTGCAGTCCGACGTCGAACGCCTGACGCCAAAGCTCGCCCACGTCCTGGGTCCTTACGACACGCTCGAGTTCGGCAGCGGGCCCTCCGAGCGCGTACAACGCCGCGA
>Ga0123333_10004716_pt1 | contig 12654 bp, 9 predicted proteins | sample BioC12SIPDNA_3_FD_89957 | JGI IMG/M metagenome (GOLD analysis project Ga0123333, IMG submission 89957) | Anaerobic biogas reactor microbial communites from Washington, USA - Biogas_R2_B C12 SIP DNA | ecosystem: Engineered > Bioreactor > Anaerobic > Unclassified | place: Washington, USA...
CATACAGCGCGGCGCGGGCCTCCGGGTGCTCGAGCACCAGCTGATCCGACTGGACGGTCGGCAGCTCGAGGGGGATGACCCAGCCGTCGCCGTCGGCGGCGGAGGCCCGCCGCGACTCCGACAGGCCCGCCAGGAGGGACTCGTCGTCGAAACGCACGGCGAGGCGGCGGGTGTCCGCCAGCAGCTGCCGGCCGAAGGCCTCGGACAGGGAGCTCAGGCGCTGGTTGATCTCGGCGAGGCGCTGTTTGCCCGCCCGGTCGAGGCGCGCGCCACGGCGCTCGAAACGGCGGACCAGCAGGTCGCGGAGTCGGGCGGACTCGGGGTCGGCGGGGACGGGGGCGTCGATAAGTCGCTGGTAGAGGGCCTCGTTCTGGTAGATCGCATCCGAGTGCGCGGACAGGCGGGGGACGATCTCGGCGATGGCGGCATCCATCTCCTCGTCCGCGTCGGTGCCCTGCAGGTTGAACAGCCAGGAGGTGACGCGGTCGAGGGTGGCGCCGGAGACCTCCAGGGCCTCGACGGTGTTCTCCCAGGTGGGGGCGGCATCGTCGGAGACGATCGCGGCGATCTCCGCCTGCTGCTCCGCCAGCGCGACATCGACGGCCTCGACCGCGTGCTCCAGGCGGATCGCCCGGAAATCGGGCAGTTCATAGGGCAGTGCGGACGGGGCGAGCAACGGATTCGAGGTCATGGCTCACGAGCCTAGTACCGTTGGGCTCATGAGCGATCCAGCACGTGTGACCGTGACCTGCCCCGCCGGGAAGATCACCGGTGTCGGCGACGGGGAGATCAACCGCTTCCACTCCATCCCCTACTCGCACATCCCGGGGCCGTTCGAGGACGCGGAGCGGCTCACGAACAGCCAGCTGGTCGACGCCACCGTCTACCGCCCGGACACCATCGCCCTGTCGATCGTCACGCCGGCCGACGCCCGGGAGCTCGCCGACCTGCCCGTCGTGGTTTATATCCACGGCGGCCGTTTCGAGAACGGCACCCACGGTGACCGCCGCGCCGACGGCGCCCCCAACGCCCGCGAGGGCATCATCACCGTGCACATCGGCTACCGCACGAAGCTGCAGGGCTTCGCCCGCTTCCACGACGACGAGCCCGACCGCTTCCGCGGCATCGACGACTGCCAGTTCGCCCTCGAGTGGGTCCAGCGCAACATCGAGGCCTTCGGCGGCGACCCGACCAACGTCACGCTCGTCGGTCAGTCCGCCGGGGCCACCACCGCCCTGTGGCTCATGCGCCGCGACCACTACCGGGGTGCTTTCCGACGCGTCATCGCCCTGTCCCCCTGCTTCCCGCGGGAGAGCTTCGAGCAGCGCAAGTCCTCGCTGCGGATGGTGTTGGGCAAGCCGGTGACCCGCGCGTCGCTGACGCAGCTGGCGGAGGAGAAACCGGCGGTGCTGGCCAAGGCCTACGCGCGTTTCCGCGGCATCCACGGCCTGGACATGGCGCTCGGCCCGACGGGTTTCGACGGTGCCGAGCTCTCCGACATGCCCCTGCTGCTGGCCTCCACGCGCGACGAGCACTACGACATGCCCGCCGGGAAGAAGATCGACGCCCGCGGCCTCGGCGCCTCGGCGGTGCGCCTGCTGGCCCGGCGTATGGGGATCCGGGGATCAGTGAGCAACTATATCCGAGAAGTAAAGACAATTGACCCGGCGCGTCCGATGGGGCGCCTCATCGGCGATGCCGCGAACCGGCGCTGGGTTTCCCAGGCCGGCGACGAGGTCCCCGGGCCCGTTTGGATGGTCGAATTCACTTCGGATGTGGGCCCATCCGTGCATTGCGCGGAAATCTCCCCTATGTTTGGTGTGACAGAAAGCACTTCGGAGTCGATTCGGGGGTTGCTCGTCGACTTTGCCCGTGGCCAGTCCCCCGATTGGGAAACATATGACAAGTCGACCAAAAGACAGGTTCGCGAGCTCTCACTCGACTCCGATCGCGTAGGGTTGTCTACAGATCCTCTCCGGATGATCCGGGAGGCTTTCAACCCCTGAGAGATGGAAAGGTGCGGCCGATGGGACTACCCGCGGGCCACGCTTTCGGCGACGCTATCCCGGATTACGATGACCTCCAACGGGTGAGCATCCACCGGTTCCCCGAAGGTAACCACGAGATCATGGAGCTCAAGGAGGGGGCTGACGGTTCCCTGTACCAGTTCCTCGTCGACGATGAGGGTGGCAGCATCGACGCCTCCGCCATCGACAGCTCCAGGTTCCTCGCGGTACTACATGACGGCAAGGCGGTCGGCGGTGGGGTCTTCGTCGGCAACGCCCCCACGGAGCTCTACTACGTCGACTACTACCGGGACACCTACCGGGTGGACCTTTTCGTCACCGACGACCGCGAGAACCCCACCGAGGCGAAGTTCGTCCTCACCCTCTACCGCCACCTCTGGCCGGGCCTGCCCGCCGAGGTGGAGGCCCTGCGCATCCTCACCGGCCCCTACTCCCCCGATCTGCTCGGGCATTTCGAGTACCGCCACAACAACCGGACGTTCGTCCTGGGGGCGATCCGCCGCCTGCCGACGGGCGTCAACGCCTTCGAGCAGACCCAGCAGGATATCGCCGCCCAACTCGTGTCGCACACCCAGTGGTCGGGCCTCGGGCAGACGCTGCGTTACATCCACGATTCCTCCCTCATGGCCTTCCCCTACGAGTGGGTCCCGGCCGAGACCGTGGCCGAGCGGCTCATCGACCGCCTGGATTTCTTCGTGCAGGCTGCCCCGGAGCTGGAGCCCTATGAGGCCTGGATCCGCGAGTGGTACGAGCACTTGAGTGGTGAGATGCTCATCCAGCGCCTGCACGGCAACGTCGACCTGCGGACGATGTGGGTCGAGGATGACCAGAGCTGGTTCATCGGCGGCTGGGAGGGCGATGTCCGCCTGCCCATCGAGCAGCGCACCCTGAGCGGCTCGCCGCTGGAGGATCTGGCGACGTTGCAGCGTTCCATGTTCTGGGCGTGCGGCGGCAACAAGCCGTGGTGCATCCAGGCGATGAGCGCCATCTTCGAGGGGTACGGCGATCCCATGATGACCATTCCGTTCAGCGCCTTCGTCCTCGACCGGGCCTGCGAGGAGCTGATCTGCGAGAAGGATCTGGACGACGGTCGCCCCGATCTCCCCCTGGCGTTCCTCGACTGGTTCCGTGAGACCGCCCTGGACACGCGCCCCGAGATGGAGCTCTCCGAGTTCATGTGCTAATTCTGCGCACGGCATCCGCTTAATCTGCACTCAGTATTTGATAAGGTGTTGGCACCAGTATCCTTTCCCGAAAGGCGACCACACGGTGCCCACCGCTCACCAGCCCGTCCAGCAGCTGACATCGGGACGCCCCACGCCCGATGACGTGACCATCATCGCCAGCGCCGACATCCCCGGCGGCCGCCACGTCGCGGGGTTCTCCCAGGACCCGGACGATCACGCCCTCTACCAGTTCCTCCTCGGCGACGGCTCCGAGCCCATCAGCGCCGATGTCGTCGCGACAGGCTTCGACATCGCCCGCGAGGTCAGCAGCGGCGATCTCGTCGGCATCGGCACGTTCCTCGGCTCGCTCCCCGAATCGCTGTGTTTCGTCCGCAGCACCCGGGACGACTACCGCATCGACATCTACCTCACCGATGACGAGGAGTGGCCCGACATCGAGAAGTACGCCCTCACCTTCTACCGGCGTGTCTGGCCCGGCATCCCCCACGAGGTGGAACTGCTCTCCACCCTCATCGGCAGCTACTCCCCCGACCTCATCGGCCGCATCGAGTTCACCCACGAGGGCCGCAGCTACGTCCTGGGTACCCTCCGCCGGCTCCCCATCGGGATCAACGCCTGGCACCGCGCCCGCCACGACGCGCAGGCCCAGATGTACTCGCACTCCGAGGGCGTGCAACTCGGTAAGACCCTGCGGCTGATCCACGACTCGATGCTCATGGCCTTCGGGTACGAGTGGGTCCCCACCGCTTCGGTCGCCCGCCGTCTGAGCAAGCGGCTGGACTACTTCACGGAGGGCACCCCCTCCCTCACCCCGTTCATCCCGCTGATCCGGAAGTGGTACCAGCTTCCCGACGGCGAGGTCCTCGTCCAGCGCGTCCACGGCAACATCTGCCTCGAGCAGCTGTGGCTGGAGGAAGACAGCTGGCTCATCGGCGGCTGGGAGGGTGACATCCGCCTGCCCATGCCGGAGCGCATCGTCCCCGGTTGTTCCCTGGAGGATCTCGCGTCCCTGGTGCGGTCCCTGTACTGGGCGTCCGGCGGCAACACCGCGTGGTGCACCGAGACGATGCGGGCCGTCACGGAGGGTTACGGCCATCCCCTGCTGTCGCCGCTGCTGTTCGCCTACGTCCTCGACAAGATCTGCGAGGAGATCTACATCGAGACACACCGCCCCGACGGGCAGCCGGACGTTCCCCTGAGGTTCCTCGAGTACTTCCGGGCCTCGGCACCGGAACCGCCGCTGGACAATCCCGGGTCGGAGTTCCTGCGCCTATCGCCGTAACGCGTCCCGCAGCCGCTGGTCGGACAGTTCCTCCACCAGCCAGGGGCTGAAGGCGAAGGGGGTGGCGTCGGCCGCGGCGATGAGGTCGGCCGGATCGACCCACGCGAACGAGTCGATCTCGTCGGGCCGCGGGTCGGGTTCCTCGCCTGCCCGCAGGCGGGCGATGAACACCGGGCAGAACTCATTCTCGACGATCCCGCTCGAATCCACCGCCCGGTAGCGGAACTCCGGCAGCACCACGGTGATGTCCTCCACGGCGCCCGGCGCGAAACCGAGCTCCTCGACACTGCGCCGCGCCACCGCCTCCTCATTTGCCTCCCCCGGCCCGGGGTGCCCGCAGAAGCTGTTGGTCCACACCCCCGGCCAGGTCTTCTTCGACAGGGCGCGCCGCGTGATCAGCAGCCTGCCCTCCGCGTCGAGCAGCCAGCAGGAGAAGGCGAAGTGCAGCGGGGTGTCCCCGGTGTGGACGGTGGCCTTCGGCGCGGTACCGGTGGCCTCACCGTGTTCGTCGGCCAGGACCACCAGTTCAACGTCGTTTGTCATGCCACCACCCTACCCAGGGTCATCCGCGGGCCCACGCTCCGATCACGCCGGGCACCACGGGCTGCCGCTCGCCGAGCAGCGCGGACACGTTCGCGTCCTCCTCCACCGCCGACGTCACCGTCTTCACCTTCGCGGATTTCTGTGGCTGCTGCGCGCCCATCGGCGCGCCCATCATGGGCATCATTCCGCGCCCCATGGCGCCCGTGCTTCTCGACGCCCCACCCCCACCGTTTCCGGCCCCCGTCACCGGGGCAGCCGCCACCGGTGGTGCGGCGATGTCCCCGACACCCGTGCCGATCCCGCGGCCGCGTGCCGCCTGCCCGGCCCCGATCGGACCGACCCCGCCGAGCGGCACACCGCCGCCAAGCCCGGTGCTGGTGCGCCCCGTGCCCGCACCAGCGGCCGTGGTCTGCGACTGCCCGAGCGACACCGGCATCCCCGGCATCGGCGTCGCCAGTGCCGGCGCACCCAACGGCCCCGGGGTGGGGACACCACCGGTGGCAGGCCCACCCGGCGCCCCGATTCCCGCGGGCATGGACACCGGTGCATGACCCGCCGCCCACGTCCCCACGTCCCCGGCCCGCACCGCCTGCTCCAGGCCCGCACCGTTGACACCCGCCAACTGCTGCACACCCTCCTGCACGTTATTGAAGCTGCCCGCCTCGATCGCCCGCTGCAGACCACCGAGGATCTCCAGCGGCGCACCCGGCGCCCGCAGGCCCGACGCATCATGCTTGCGGCCGTTGCCCTCCACCGACCCCATACCGAGGGCAACCTCCCCACCACCATCCGGCGCCGGGTCCATCACCATGAGATTGCGGATCGGCGGCACACCCGTCGCCACCGCCGGGTTATAGCTCGCCGGGAACGACGCCAGGAAGGAACGTTCCGCCGCGGCCCGCGCGATCGGGTTGGGGATCGCGTTGATCACCGGCATCGCCGCCGCCACAGTCACCGCCCCCTGCTGCTGGATGACGTTGATCGTCTGCACCGTGTTACCCATCGTCGTCGAGTTCGCCGCGAACGTCTCCCCCGCCTGGGCCACCTCGGAGATCTTCCCGATCGCCGCCTCAATCACATCGCCCCGGTTCCGCGCTGACAGGTCCGACGCCACCGTCTGCAGACGACCCGCAATGCCCGCCACATCAGCCGACATCTTGTGCCACATCTGCGACGCCTGAATCAGCTCCCCGATCCGCGTCGCCATGAAATCGTTGTTCAACTGATTGATCGACAGCGCCGGCATCACCACCGGCGGAGTGAACGAGAAACTCTCGAAACGCGGGGTAGGCCGCGGCGGGAAACTCACCCCACCATCACCCACGACACCACCCTCATCGGCGATATCCATCCCCCGCGTCACAAACGCATTCTGCCCCGTCAACGCCTCATAGCTCGCAGCGAGCGCCCCACTGAGCCACTCCACCTGCTCCGCATACGACTGCATCACCGTGATCGCCGACCCCGGTCCCCCATTGATCACCCCACCATGACTGCCACCAAGCTGATCCAACCCGGACACCCCCGAAAAGCTGGCGTTGAGTGAGTTCTGGAGTGCTGATCGCGCGACGTTGGTGGCGTCAGCGCCGATTATCTGCAGTTCTGAGACACCCGCAGTGATAGAAGCTGAATCAATGTAGATTTCCATTTCTTTCCCCCATTGTTGTGACGATGTTGTCTATTGTTCCGATTGCGACTTCACACATGTCGTCCCAGGAGCGACCTGTCAGTGCCTCCCCGTATGCGACGCCAAAGCGACCTTGAACGGTGTGAACAGCTGCGTAGCAATCTTGAGTGGTATCCCCCGGCATCGAATGCACGTAGACCCCCTCGGTGCGACTGCTCGTTACCTCTTCGACTCTTGCGCCCCGTTCCTCGAGCTTCTCTTTCGGGTTGCGGTCACCAACCATTGAAAAAACCCCTGGATGCTGTTCACCATCTTGAGCTCTAAACGAACACATCGCTGAGCGGTTCCCGTCGTAGTACGGCTCCCCGACCGCTTCCCCAACCCCGCTTCCGCGAGCACGTCCGCCGGGATTTCGGTGCACGGGTCGAACACCGTGAAGGTGCCTTCGGGGTCGAAGTCCCCGAGTTCGAGGGCGGGTTCCGCAGCGGCTGTGGTGGTGGTCGCTACGTTGGTGGTGCTCTCGGCGGGTTGGGTGTCGGTGCAGGCGGTGAGCAGGAGTGCTGCGAGGGTGCAGGCTAGGGTGCGGCGGACGGGCATGGAGTCCCCTCTGGTGGTGGTCGAGGGTGCGGAGGGATTCCGCACCCGACACACTTAGACTCCGAAAATGGCCGAAAGGTTCCCTGGGCGGGTGAATAAGTTTCGTTGAGCGTGAAAAGCCGACGTCGTGAAGCAAAAGCTTTCAGGAGCGGCTAGAAGTTGAGGTTGCCTTCCCAGATGACGTTGCCCACCTGAAGTTTGGCGTCCCACATGTTGCCGGGGCTGACGTTGAAGGCGTAGCGCAGGTTGGTGGAGGCACCGGGGCCGAGGGGCAGGTCGAGGCCGAGGGGGAGGTCGGTGTCCTCGTTGGCGACGGGCTCGGCGTCGACCATGCTGCCGCCGCCGGAGTTGTAGCTCAGGGTGGGCTGCGGGATGGCGGACGGCGGGAGGGGTTCGTCGTTGAGGTTGGTCACCAGGACGGTGATGACGCTGCCGCCGGTCGGGCCGGAACGAACACCCTGGTAGACCCACTCGACGTTCAGGCCGGGGTCCTCGGTGGATCCGCGCAGTGTCTCGGCTTCGACGGGTTCGACGGCCGCGGGTTGGGCCTCGGGGGTTTCGGAGGTGGTGACGACGATGCCCTCCTCGGGACTGTCCGTCTCGTCCGTCCCGCAGGCGGTGAGCAGGAGTGCGGATGAGAGGATGACAAGGGCGGGGCTGAGTCGTGACACGATGCCTGCCTTTCGTACCGGCCTAATATGTTCGGGGTAGCTACCACAGTCTAGCTAGCGTCCCGCGGTCGTCGAGCATCAACTCGACACGCATGTATTGACAACAAAAGTATTTGGAGAACGTTGAACTCTCTCGCCCGCATCATCCGCAGCGCGTCCGCTCTCTGGCCCTTCTATCTGGGGGTGGTGCTCATCTCCACGGCGGCGGCCGGCCTGGCGCTGGTCACCCCGTTCATCCTCCGGGAGGCGACGGACACGATCGTGTCGGCGGTGCACGGGGACGTCGCGCCGGCGGACGTGACGATGACGCTGCTGTGGCTGGCGATCGCCCTGTTGGTGGCGGATCTGGTGGGTACGGCGATGCGCAACGTCGGCGGTTATATCGGTGACGTCATGGCGATGCGGATGCGCCAGATCCTGTCCACCCGCTATTACGCGAAGCTGCTGGCCCTGCCGCAGAAGTACTTCGACAATCAGGTGACGGGCACGGTCATCGCGCGTCTGGACCGTTCGATCACGTCGATCACGCAGTTTTTGCAGTCGTTCTCCAACAGTTTCTTCCCCATGCTCATCCAGGTGATCGCGGTGCTGGCGATCACGGCCTGGTACTACTGGCCGCTGACGATCCTGCTGGCGCTGCTGTTCCCGGTGTACATGTGGTTGACGACGCTGACGTCGAAACGCTGGCAGAAGCTGGAGGGTGAGAAGAACGAGCAGATTGACCTGGCGAACGGCCGTTTCGCGGAGGTCATCGGCCAGGTGAAGGTGGTCAAGTCCTTCGTCTCGGAGGTGCGCGAGCTGGATGAGTTCGGGCGTCGTTACGGGAAGACGGTGGATATCACGCGCCCGCAGTCGCGGTGGTGGCATTCGATGGACACCGCCCGCGGTGCGGCGCTCAACCTCATCTTCTTCGGCATCTACCTGGTGTTGTTCTTCCGCACCCTGAGCGGGGATTTCTCGCTGGGTGACATGGTGATGCTCATTCAGCTGGTGAACATGGCGAAGCAGCCGGTGCAGATGATGAGCTGGATGGTCGACGCCGCGCAGCGCGCGATGGCCGGGTCGAAGGACTACTTCAAGGTGATGGAGGAGGAGTTCGAACCGACCGCGAACGCGGAGCTCATCGCCGCGACACAGGCCTCGGGAGTGCCGGAGCTTGACCTCACCCCGGTCCCGCCGCTCGCGCCGGCCGCCCCGGTCGTGCGTTTCGACGACGTGACCTTCGCCTACGCCGATGATCCCGTTATCCGTGACGTCTCCTTCACCGCCCGGGAGGGCGAGAAGATCGCCCTGGTCGGCGAGTCGGGTGGCGGCAAGTCCACGCTGGTCAACCTGCTGCTGGGCCTGTACCCCATCAACGAGGGCACGCTGGAGGTCTGCGGCCGCGACGTCCGCGACCTGTCGGCGGCGGAGCTGCGCGCCAGCGTCGGCGTCGTGTTCCAGGAGGCGTCCCTGTTCTCCGGCACGGTCCGCGAGAACATCGCCTACGGCCGCCCCGGCGCCACGGAGGAGGAGATCGTCGAGGTCGCCCGCCGCGCCAACGCACACGATTTCATCATGCGCTTCCCCGACGGCTACGACACGGTCATCGGCGAGCGCGGCCTGCGCCTGTCGGGCGGGCAGAAGCAGCGCGTCGCCGTGGCGCGCGCCATGCTCAAGGACGCGCCGATCCTGCTTCTCGACGAAGCGACCTCCGCCCTCGACACCAAGGCGGAGCGCGCCGTCCAGGCGGGTCTCGACGAGTTGATGAAGGACCGCACGACGCTGATCATCGCGCACCGCCTGTCGACGATCGCGAATGTGGACACCATCGTCACCCTCCGCGACGGCGAGGTCGATGAAATAGGTTCACCGGACGAGCTGGCCTCCTCCGGCGGCATCTACGCGGAGCTTCTGCAGCTCACGGCCTCCTCCTCCGCCGCGGACCGGGCTCGCCTCAAGCGCTACGGGCTGGTCGTCGATGGCCACGAGGACGAGGAAGAGGACTAACCTGTCGGGCATGCAGTTCCCCACCCTCGACCAGCTCAAGGACCGTCGCACCCGCAAGTGGACGGTCTACGACGATGACGTCCTGCCCCTGTGGATCGCGGAGAGTGACTTCTTCACCTGCCCGCCCGTGAAGCAGGCCATCGCCGACGCCATCGACCGGGAGTCCTTCGGCTACACCCCGGCGACCTCGGACCTGCCGGATGCGGTGTCGGATTTCTACGCGGAGCGCTACGGCTGGCGCCCCGACCCGGAACTGATCGTCGCGGTTCCGGACGTGGTGCGCGGCCTGGCGCTGGCCATCGAGTACATGACCCGCCCCGACTCGGGCGTCATCGTGCCCGTCCCGGCCTACCCGCCGTTCCTGGAGCTGCCGGAGGCCACCCGTCGCCGCATGCACCACATCGACGTGTACGGGGGGATCGACCTGGGCGACGTCGAGAAGCATTTTGCGGACGGTGCCGGCTCGATCCTGCTGTGCGCGCCGAACAACCCGCTGGGCTACACGTTCGACGCGCAGTTCCTGGAGGAACTGTGCGACCTGGCGCAGCGTTACGACGCCCGCGTCCTCGTCGACGAGATCCACGCCCCGCTCGTCTACGACGGCCGGCACGTGTGCGCCGCCGCGATCAACCCGGATGTGTGCATCACCGTCACCGCCACCTCCAAGGCGTGGAACATCGCGGGCCTCAAATGCGCCCAGATGATCTTCTCCAACCCCGCCGACCTGGACACCTGGAAGAAGATGACGGGCGTGGCCAAGGACGGCACCTCCACCCTGGGCATCTGGGCGGCGATCGCCTGCTACCGCGAGGGCGGGGACTTCCTCGACGAGCAGGTCGCCTACCTCAGGGCCAACCGCGACTGGCTGGTCGAGGAGCTGCCGAAACGCATCCCGGGGATCCGCACCACGAACCCGGAGGCCACCTACCTGATGTGGCTGGATTTCTCGGACACCGCGATCGGGGATCAGGAGCGCCCGGCGATCTGGCTGCGGGAGCACGCGAAGGTGGCGTTCAACGACGGCTTGCACTTCGGGCCGGGCGGGCTGCACCACGCGCGGCTGAACTTCGCCACCTCCCGGGAGATCCTCGAGGAGGCGGTCGAGCGGCTCGCGTCTGCACTTGCTGAGTGATTTCCCTAACCTGGATTGCATGACCGAAGAGCGACACGACGACCTGACCGTCACCCCGACCGCGCCTCCCGGCCCCGGCCTGTCCATGGGCCCCCTGGGTGAGGGACCCGAGCCCGACAAGACCCCGGAGCGCCCGCGGACCGACGCCGAGGGCTATCTCGTCGAGCGCGAGTCCGAGGAGTACGAGACCCCCACCCCGGCCCCGGGCGACGCCCCCTGGGAGCGCCCCGAACCGGAGTGGTACAAGGAGGCCGTGTTCTACGAGGTGCTCGTCCGCGCCTTCTACGACCCGGAGGGCACCGGCTCCGGCTGCCTCAAGGGAGTGACGGAGAAGCTCGATTACCTGCAGTGGCTGGGCATCGACTGCATCTGGCTGCCGCCCTTCTACGATTCGCCGCTGCGCGACGGCGGCTACGACATCCGTAACTTCCGTGAGGTCCTGCCTGAGTTCGGCACCGTCGATGATTTCGTCGAGCTCATGGATGAGGCCCACAAGCGCGGCATCCGTGTCATCACCGACCTGGTGATGAACCACACCTCCGACCAGCACGCCTGGTTCCAGGAGTCCCGCCGCGACCCGGAGGGCCCCTACGGTGATTTCTACGTGTGGCGCGACAACGACGACGAGTACTCGGACGCCCGCATCATCTTCATCGACACGGAGGAGTCCAACTGGACCTATGATCCGGTGCGCAAGCAGTACTTCTGGCACCGTTTCTTCTCCCACCAGCCGGACCTCAACTACGACCACCCGCCGGTGCGCGCCGCGATGCTCGACGTCATGCGTTTCTGGCTGGACCTGGGCCTGGACGGTTTCCGCCTCGACGCGGTGCCCTACCTCTACGAGCGGGAGGGCACGAACTGCGAGAACCTGCCGGAGACCCACGAGTTCCTCAAGCAGGTCCGCGGCGTCATCGAGGACGAGTACCCGGGTCGCGTGCTGCTGGCCGAGGCGAACCAGCTCCCCGACGACGTCGTCGAGTACTTCGGCGAGCCGGATGTCGGCGACGAGTGCCACATGGCGTTCCACTTCCCGGTGATGCCGCGCATCTTCATGGGCGTGCACCAGCAGTCGCGTAACCCGATCTCGGAAATCCTGGCGGACACCCCGGCGATCCCGAAGACCGCCCAGTGGGGCATCTTCCTGCGTAACCACGACGAGCTGACCCTGGAGATGGTCACCGACGAGGAGCGCGCCTACATGTACAAGCATTTCGCGCGTGAGCCGCGGATGCGCGCCAACGTGGGCATCCGCCGCCGGCTGGCTCCCCTGCTGGGCGGCGACCGCAACAAGCTGGAGCTGGTCCACGGCCTGCTGCTGTCCCTGCCGGGTTCGCCGGTGCTCTACTACGGCGACGAGATCGGCATGGGCGACAACATCTGGCTCTATGACCGGGACGGCGTGCGCACCCCGATGCAGTGGTCGAATGACCGCAACGGTGGTTTCTCCAAGGCCGACCCGGAGCGCCTGTACCTGCCGGCGATCCAGAACGACCAGTACGGCTACCAGACGGTCAACGTCGAGAACGCCATGAAGCGCGACAACTCGCTGTTGCACTGGGTGCGCAGCCAGATCAAGGTGCGCCAGCAGTACAAGGC
>Ga0123333_10004719_pt1 | contig 12650 bp, 12 predicted proteins | sample BioC12SIPDNA_3_FD_89957 | JGI IMG/M metagenome (GOLD analysis project Ga0123333, IMG submission 89957) | Anaerobic biogas reactor microbial communites from Washington, USA - Biogas_R2_B C12 SIP DNA | ecosystem: Engineered > Bioreactor > Anaerobic > Unclassified | place: Washington, USA...
CATGGCGGCTGGCGTAGACAGCATCTTTCGCCACCGGACGCCGGTGTTCTCGCCCAGAGCCCGTGTACTCTCCCATGGCTTTGCGCTGACTGCCACGGGGATCATCCTTGCGGGATCATTCTGGTCCCTGGACCATCTCTATAACGACCCGGCGTATGCTCGTGACGATTACCGGGGCATAGTGGCCTATGTCCATGCCACCGCCGATGACGATGCTGCAATACTGATCAATGCCCCTTCGCAAATCGAGACGGTCGACTACTATCACGACGAGCCCCCGCCCATGTACCCTCTGGCCCGGGAGCGCCCCATGAACGCCTCGCAGACCATTTCAGAACTAGAGTCCATCTCCAAACAGCACAGTCAGCTCTACGGAATCTTTTGGGCAACTGCAGACAGCGATCCCGACGGCCTGATCGAGGACTGGCTCGCCGAGCATACCTTCAAGACCATGGATCGCTGGTACGGGAACATTCGCCTGGCCGTTTACTCGACTGCGGCAGGGCTCGAGCAGATCGAGTACACGCCAATCGAAGCTCGCTTTGGTGAGGACATCTGGCTCCGCGGATACCGGCTATGGCCATCAAATCCACGCAGCGGGGAGATCCTCCAGCTCTCGCTCGAGTGGGATGGTTCTGCCCAGATCGAACGGCGCTACACGGTTTTTGCGCAAGTCCTCGATTCGCGCCAGCACATAGTTGGCCAGCACGACTCGGAGCCGGCGGGAGGAAGGCTGCCTACCGATCTGTGGGAGACCGGCCACGCAGTCGTGGATAATCACGGGATACTCGTTCAGCCGGGCACCATTCCTGGCGACCATACGCTCCTGGTGGGGCTCTATGATTCCAACACGGGCGAGCGCCTGCCTATCGCCATCCACGGAGAACCCATCGGGGATGCCCTGGCCCTCGCCCAGATGGAGATCGCCGGGGCGGTCCGTCTCCCAACGGAACAAGAGTTGAGCATGGAACAGCAGCACCAGGGCGACTGGGAAGGGCTACAACTTGCCGGACACAGCCTGTACCCCGTAGGAGGCGCGCACCTGGACGATCCCTCGATAAACCCCGGCGATGCACTGGAGCTGGTCCTCTACTGGCGTAAGGATGAACCGGCGGAGCCCCCCGAGTCTCTCCAGTTGTCGCTTTGCGACCTCGTGGGTCGATGCGTCTGGAGCGAGAGCATCACGCCGTGCTACGGCCAGTATCCCTGGGACGCCTGGCGCCAGGGAGAGATCGTCCGTGACATACGCCATATCCGCCTCCCCTCCGAGCCGGGCCGGGGAACGCTCAAGCTCGTTGTTGGCCCCGAGCCACCTGAGACAGGCGATCGCGTGACGCTGGAGAAGCTTCGCATCGGTCCTCGATAGGGGGCAGCCTACTATCTGCGCCGGTGACCGGCGCAGAGCAAAAAAGAGAGGGCGCAGGATCATCAGATCCTGCGCCCTCTTTGTCGGGTGCGAGTGTCTAGTTGCGCACAAAGCGCTCCAGGCGCTCTCCGTTCGCATCCGTGACCTCGACGATCAGCGGCATCTGCCCCACCGCGTGCGTGGAACAGGAGAGGCACGGGTCATAGGCTCGAATCGCGGCCTCTACGCGGTTCAGCATCCCCTCTGTAACGTCGCTGCCCTTCACAAACTCCTTGGCCACCATGTCCACGGCGTTGCTCATGGCCCAGTTGTTGTTTCCGGTCGCCACGATCAGGTTGACCCGCGTGATGACACCGTTCTCATCAGTGTGGTAGTCATGCCAGAGAGTGCCGCGCGGCGCTTCGATGACGCCCACGCCGTGTCCGGTGATGTGCGTGCGCGTGTTTCGGATATCCTCTGAGAGGATGTCCTCGTCATGGCACAGGACCTGGATCTGCTCCAAGCCGTACAAGGCCTCGATCAGTCGTGCGTAGTGATAGTACAGCGTAGCCTGAACCGGTCCCTCCGCCAGCGCCTTGAAGGACTTGAGTTCCTCGTTCGCGAGCGGTGTTGTGATATGGTCAGCGATGTTCAGGCGTGCGAGAGGCGCAACGCGGTACACGCCCTCAGGCCAGCCCATCGCCTTGTAGTAGGGGAACTTGAGGTAGGTCCAGTCCTCTGTGCGCTCCTGGACATGGTCCAGATAGTCGGCACCATCGAACTCCACAACCTGGTTGCCCTGTGCATCAATCAGGCGCACCGGGCCATCATAGAGCTCGAGCGCTCCCTGGTTCGTCATCCCCATATACATGCTGGGGAAGTTGGCAAACCGCTGGACCACGTCCTGATTGGCCCCCAGCCATTCCTTCGCTACCGAGATGCCCGCCTGAGCGATCCCGATCATCTCTTCGACGTCGCCGAGGATTGCATCACGCGACGCCTCGGACAGCGGCGCGCTGACGCCTCCCGGTACGGCCCAGTTCATGTGGATCTTTCGGCCGGAAAGATGCCGGATGACTTCCTGCCCGTACTTGCGCAGCCGGATCGCCTTCAGGGCCAGATCCGGGTTGACCTGCACGAGCCCAGCCACGTTTCGGATGGCGGGGTCGGCGTCAAAGCCAAAGAGCAGGTCCGGTGAGGCCAGATGGAAAAAGTGCAGCGCATGCGATTGCACGATCTGCCCCATATGCAGCATCTGCCTCAGCAACGTAGCCGGTCGGGGCGGTTCCACACCAGCAACCACATCGCAGGCCTTGGCCGAGGCCAGATGGTGGCTGACCGGACAGATGCCACAGATGCGCGGCGTGATGGAGGGCATCTCAAAGAACAGGCGCCCTTCAGAGAACTTCTCAAAGCCCCGGAACTGGTCGATATGCAGATACGTCTGCGAGACCTGGTTGCTATCGTCTAGCTGAATAGTCACCCGGGCGTGGCCTTCCACGCGGGTTACGGGATCAATTGTGATCTTTTGCCCCATGTTGCTTGTCTCCTGTCACCTTTTGCCGTTGCTATGCTCCGAGCTCACCCGTATCGAAGCAGTTCGTCTGTCCACTTGGGTTCGCGCCCGGCGACCAGTTCGGTGAGAACATACGCGATCGTGTTCGCCGAAGGAGGACAGCCCGGAATGTAATAGTCCACCTTTACCACATCCCGGAGAGGTCTGACCTTCGGATAGAGCTTGGCGATCTCAGGCGACCGAGGGACCTGCTGGCCGGGAGCGGTGCTGTCGGTCTCGGTGTATGCGTACTGGAGCACCTGCTCAGCGTCAAAAAAGTTCCTCATGGCGCAGATTCCGCCAAACACGGAGCAGTCGCCCATCGAGATGAGGATCTTGACCCTCTCCCGCATGCGCTTCGCCACGGCCTCTTGATGATCGTTGGACACAGCCCCGGTGAGGATGCCGATATCGGCACCCTCCTCAGGCGGGTGCTTGAGATCGGTTATCGGCGTCGAAAGAAGCTGAACGCTGTCCAGCAGGGCTACCAGCACCTCATCGATATCCAGGAGAGACATGTGGCAGCCAGAACAGACATCCAACCAGTCCGAACACAGTGTGAGCTTGGCCATGTATACCTCCACGTTGATCGCCTGAGCCGGGCTGATGATTGCGACATCGCCTCGGCCGCGGCGCGATGGTCGAATCTACCGGATCGCTTCCGCGACCATACCGATGGTCGCTTCCAGAGTCGGTACGCGCGTGCTCATAGCTGCCACGACCTGGCCCGCCTGTCCATCGGCACACACGGTTGTTCCACTCTTCTCGAACGCCGTCGGCATGGGCAGGATCACATCAGCAACCTGATCCCACGGCTCGCGGTAGCTAGCGACAACCACCACGAACTCTTGTTTCTTCAGCGCATCCAGCAACCCGGGCTCCACCTGCGAGGTCTCGCCAGCCACGACCACAGTGACCTTGGCCGCGTCCCCCGCATACGTCTGCCCGAATCCCGCATCGCAAAGCCCTCGCCCGTTTCCGCCAGGCGCGAACGAGGCGAGGCTGGCAGCCGGCACCGCCGATACGATCTCTCGCGCTGCCGCAAGACCCGCTGGCCCACTCACGACGACCGGTCGCTCGGCGCTCTTGGCCATCGCGATCACCTTTGCCAGATCGGCCCTTCCAACCCTCATCGAAGCCCAGTCAGCCAGGCCATTCTCACCTTCACCCACCAGAATGAGCCGCGCTCCGCGCTTCCGAACCCCGCGCTTGACGGCCATCCCGGCTACCTGGAAATCGAGCGAGAGATCCATCTCTGTGACGATAAAGAGATCGGCCTCGTCGAGGTCAGCCATAGTTGCCGTGCGATCCGTCTGCGGCAGGTCATACATGTAGAACTTTCGGCCACGAACAGCGCTGCCCAGCGCCTGAGCCTCCTCCAGGGTCACAAAGCCCGACGCAACTGTGGCAACACTATCGCCAGCAGCAGCGACCTTCTCGGCGACCAGGCCATAAGCAGCCTCTCCGTCAGCGATCGACCAGGCATCACCCTGACGTACGAGCGGCTTGCGTACGCGCTCACGCACCTCATGCTGCGGATCAAACCGGCCCACCACGCACAAAAGCCCCTTGTTGGGCTCGGCGTCCCAATCTCCTTCGACGCGGATGACCTGACCGTCGCGCACCACCAACTCGGTGCCGCACCCAACCGGGCAACCCATGCAGCGGCTCTTGACGCGTTCTACCTGGTCCGAAGCGCCCATGTAGGCAGACGCACGGTCCATCAGTGCCCCCGTCGGGCAGACCTGGAGGCAGGTGCCACAGGAGATACAGCTCGATTCGCCAAACGGGACATCCAGGTCCGCGATAATCACGGCATCTGCCCCGCGGTTCTTCAGGCCAAGGGTGCCGTTACCGACCAGTTCATCACAGACACGGATGCAGCGCCGGCAGAGGATGCACCGGTTGTGATCCATCACAAAGTACTCGCGCGACGCGTCCACGGCGTACGTGGGCATCGGCCGGTTGAACTGCCAGTGATCCAGTTCGTACTTGTAGGCCAGATTCTGCAGTTCGCAGCTTCCGCTCATCTGGCAGAACATGCAGAAATGGTTCCGCTCGGAGAAGAGCAGCTGAAGCACGAACTTGCGGGCGCCCACCACCTTCTCGGAGCGGGTGTGCACCACCATTCCATCGGATACTGGAAAGGTACAGGCCGGCTGCAAAGCGCGCTGCTTCTCGACCTCTACCAGACATATGCGGCAGGCGCCGATCGGCTCTATCGCGGGATGATCACACAACGTGTCGACCTCGATCCCCGCAATCCTGGCCGCCTCGAGCACCGTACTGCCTGAAGGCACCGCGATCTCGGTACCATCAATGGTAACGTGTACATCGGGCATGTTCTCTGTCCTCCTATGCTGACGTCCCGATCAGTGTTTTCTTGGCAGACGCGCGTCGGCGTGCCTATACAGGCCTACGCCCGTGGTCGTGGACCACCTGAACCAGGCGATCCACTGCCTCCTGCGCTAACGTCTGCGTCTCCGGCGATAGTTCCTCGCCAAAGTTAAAGTCGTGGCCCAGAACGGACAACATGAACGCGTCCGGCCTGGCTCCATAAAGGCTCTCGGCCAGAGCGACTACCACACTGGGCTTGAGATGGTGGCCTACCATCCCAGCCTCCACCGCAGCCTCGATTGGCTGCCAGCAGAGCGGAGCCCATCCCGCTCCGTCGACGTGCGCGTCGATAAAAACAACTGTGTCGTACTGAGCCACGAGCTCGGCCAGTTCCGGAGCCAACTGATGGAGGAACAGTACCTTCAGCCCCGGACCCGGTTCGATATCGTCGTCTCCGCCAATCACTTCCGGGCTCATGCCGAGCCTGAGGAGCAGGCTCTCCAGTATGTGTGCCGCGGCCCCATCATCTCGCCGGCTGGTGTTCCCATACCCCACGAGCAGAAGCGACTTTGCGGCAAGCCCATCGACACTCACGTTGGCACTCCCTCATCCGCTTGCTCGCGCCCCGGCCTTGATCCCGGACGCGAGCAAGCGCCACAATCGCTACTTGCCAAACGAGCCCACCGGAATGAGTTCCGTCGGGACCTCGATCGTCTCTCCAGAAAGCTTGATAACCGAGTCAAACGGGCAGACCTCCTGGCAGGTGCCGCACTTGATGCAGCCATCCTGATTGATGATGTGAATCATCCGGCGATCGCCCTCGATAACCTGAACCGGGCACGCCCGCTTGCAGATGCCGCAACCCTTGCAGGCTGCCGGGTCGATGTAGAAGGAGGTGAGCGCGACGCACTGCTTTGCTGGGCATCGGCCCTCGAGCACGTGCGCCTCGAACTCGTCGCGGAAGTACCTCAGCGCGCTGAGCACCGGGCCTGGCGTCAGTTGGCCAAGCGCGCAGAGCGAGTCCGAGTCCATGCCGCGAGCGATCTCCTCGATCATCTCGATGTCGGCCATCGTGCCCTGTCCCTCGCTGATTCGAGTGAGCAGCTCCAACATGCGCCGCCCACCAACACGACAGGGAACGCACTTGCCGCAGGACTCGGCCGTCGCAAAGGTCAGGAAATACTTGCAGAACTCCACCATGCAGGTGTCTTCGTCCACCACGATCATGCCGCCCGAACCCATCACGGCCCCGGCTGCACGGAGCGAGTCAAAGTCCACCTGAAGGTCCAGCCCTGAAGCCGGCAGACAACCACCCAACGGCCCGCCAGTCTGAACTGCCTTGAACTGCTTGCCATCGGGCACGCCGCCACCGATGTCGTAGATGATCTCGCGCAGGGTGATTCCCATCGGGACTTCGATCAGACCGGTGTTCTGGACCTTTCCGGTCAGCGCAAAGATCGCGGTACCGGGGCTCTTGGGCGTACCGATCTTGGAGAACCATTCGGCCCCGTTACGGATGATCTGAGCCACGTTAGCATAGCTCTTGACGTTGTTCACATTCGTGGGCCTGTCCCACAGACCCTGGTTTGCGGGGAAAGGAGGCCGAGGCCGCGGCTCGCCGCGGCGACCTTCGACGGACGCGATCAGTGCGGTCTCTTCGCCACAGACAAATGCGCCGGCACCTTCCTTGACGATGAGCTCAAAGTCAAAGCCAGAACCGAATATGTCCTTGCCCATCAGGCCATACTCGTGAGCCTTCTCGATGGCCAGGTGTAGCCGCTTGATCGCAAGCGGGTACTCGGCACGGCAGTAGATGTACCCCTCGTGCGCTCCGACGGAATAGCCGCAGATCATCATCCCCTCGATGACCGAATGCGGATCACCCTCGAGAATCGAACGATCCATAAACGCACCGGGGTCGCCCTCGTCTGCATTGCAGACAACATACTTGATGTCGCCCGCCGCTTGGGCGGTGAACTGCCACTTGAGGCCGGTCAGGAAACCCGCACCGCCGCGGCCGCGCAGGCCGGAGGCCTTTACCTCATCGATCACCTGCGAGGGCGTCATCTCCTGCAGTACCTTGCCCAGCGCCTCATAGCCGCCGCGGGCGATGTACTCGTCAATGCTCTCGGGATCGATCACGCCGCAGTTGCGCAGAGTGATGCGCTGCTGCTTGGAATAGAACGGAATCTGCTCATAGAGCGGCACTGCCTGCTGCGTATCCGGGACTTCATACACCAGCCTGCTGACAACGCGCCCCTTGACCAGCGTCTCCTCCACCAGTTCTTCAACATCCTCGGGCTTGACCTGGCAGTAAAAGATGCCTTCCGGGTACACGATCACGATTGGGCCCATGGCGCAAAAGCCGCGGCAGCCGGTCTCCACCACGCGCACTTCGTTCTGCAACCCGCGCCGCTGAACTTCGGCTTCGAGAGCCGCCATCGTCGACCGCGAGCCCGATGAAGCACAACCGGTCCCAGCACATACCAGGACGTTTGCCCGGTATATCGGTTCCGTCATCTTTTCTCCTCCTGACCTGATTGGGTGATATGCACGACTATTCCACTGCCGGTTCAGCTCAGGAGCTCTGCAGCCGGCCGACAACCCACTCCTCTACTACTTGCCCCTTGACCAGATGCTCCTCGATCATCCTTGGAACCATATCGGGAGTCACATTCCCGTAGGTTACGCGCGGCTGCCCCGCCTGCTCAACGTCCACCAGCGGCTCCTTGGCGCACATACCGATGCAGCCCACGGTGGTGACGTTGGCGTCGATTTCCCGCTTGCGGAGCTCCTCGAGGATGGCGTGCATGGTATCCCGCGCGCCCGCCGCGATACCACAGGTACCCATGCCCACGATGATGGTGGTGCCCGTATGCCTGCGGGTGCTGATATCGCGCTCCACTTGTTGCCTCAGGTTGCGCAGCTCATCCAACGACTTGATCTGTGGCATGAATGTCTCCTTTTGTATGCTCTACCGCACGGGTCGAGCGCTAGCCGGCCCCTTGCTCGTATAGCTCCTCGTAACCTTGTCGCAGATAGGACTCTAGCCACTCGCGCACGGCAGGATGCGTCAGCGGCACATCGCCCAGCAATTCTCGGGCCTCGGACGTATCCAGCCCAAACTCGTGCTGGTCGAAGCGGTGCGTGAACACCAGATCCCATCCGCGCCGGCTCGAAAGAAGTGCTCCCATCAGGGTACTGACAAGATCACCCATCGGTGCACGATCTATGTGGTCCCGCTGAAAGGACACCCGGACCGTCGTGCCGACGCCCACTTCTGAGTGGAGCTCTAATCCGCCCTCACAGCGTTCGGCCGCCGCTTTGAGCAAGGGCAGCCCCAGTCCAACGTGTCTCGTCGTCCTGGTCGTATAGAAGGGATCGACCGCCAAAGCCTGCGTCTCACGATCCATCCCCCGACCGTTATCGGCCACCGTGATCACCAGAAGGTTCGCTCGCGTATCCTCTTCAATACCCAGGCGAATCTGGCTCGCGCCCGCCGCCAGCGAGTTCTCCAGCAAATCGAGCACGTGAAGGGAAAGCTCTCGCACTAGTCCAGTTCACGAACGAGCTTCAATACCTTTTCAGGCACCAGGCGCCCATAGACCTGGCCGTCGATGACCGCCATCGGCGCGAGCGCGCAGGATCCCAGACAGTAAACAACCTCCAGCGTAACACGATAATCGGGACTGGTCTCACCCGCCTTGATGCCGAGCTCCTCCTCCAGCGTGGTGACGAGCCGCGGAGCCCCCTTCACATGGCAGGCCGTACCATCACAGATGTTGATCACGTGCCGCCCGCGTCGCTGCAAGTAGAACTGCGAGTAGAAGGTCGCCACTCCGTATAGCTGCGCCAGCGAAAAGCCCGTCCGCTTTGAGATCATCCGCAGCGCTTCCTCGGGAAGGTAACCGTAGGCCTGCTGCGCGCGCTGCAAGATCGGAATCACCGCGCCTTCCTGCGCGCTGAACGAGTCCAGAATCTCCTCCAATGGTCCTTCATCAAACGCTGCGCGGTCCTCGGTCTTGGTCTGTTCAAGCACCACGTTTCATCCTCCCAGTAGTAGATTGCCTCTCGCAGTCTTTCCGAAAGCTTCCTGCTAGTCCTCGACGACCAGCCCACGCCCCAGCTCGCCCCGCAGCGCCAGCTCCAACTCCCCGATCTTCCGCCCCGCCATCTTGGCCTGCGTTCGAGGACGCATGTCGCTCAGCTGATGCGCATCGCTGGAGCCGATCAGTGGCCATTGAGCCAGATGTGGGTGCTCTTTCCTGAACCCCTCCACCGTTTGCCACCGGCTGATCTCCAGCCCCGCCAGAGCCAGCCCCTCGGGTACGAACCCCAGATTCGCCAACAGACTGAATGTCGGCCGGTCCACGTGAGCCGCCAGCGGCAGCCCCCCCATCTCCCTCACTCGAGACACGATGGTCTCTGTGGACATCGTGGTTGAGGTCAACAGCAGTCGATCATTCTCCCGCAAATAGTCACCCGTGTGATTGACCACGTACTGCGCGCCAAACACCTCAGACCGGTTCTTCTCCGCAGGCAGACTATCATATACGATGGCCTGCCATTGCAACGCCTGCGCAAGAGAGTCAAAGAGACACAAGATGTGCACTTCTTCGCGACTCTGCACTTCCATACCGGGAAGCACCTTTAGCCCGGTAGTGGCAGCCGCACGCTGAACGGCTTCCACCATCTCCGCCGTGTTGTGGTCGGTAATGGCGATCCAGTCCAGCCCCAGTTCCACCGCCCGCTCCACGATCAGCGGCGGAATCATCTCGATCTCCGCACAGGGCGAGACCACCGTGTGGATGTGCAAATCGATCCGGTGGGATGTTAACACATCGCGATCGATGTCCCGACCCTCCTCTGCCATCAGCGCGCGTGCTTCGGGCTCGCGCCCGATACTCCTTGCCCCACAAGACCAGCAACCACGGTGAAAGTCGTCTCAGCCGACGAGAGAATCGGGATGCCTCGCTCATTCGCCCTCGCCACCGTGGCCTCATCCGGACGCACGTTCTCGGCGATAATGACACAGGCCAGACCCAGTAGATCAGCCACGGCCACCACATTCGGGTGGGCCTGCAACGTCACCCAGACCTGGCCGGCAGCCGCCCCGGCCATGACGCAACTGAGCAGGTCCGAGGCATAGCCCCCGGTCACCTCACGATCCAGGCCATCGGCGCCACACAAGACCTCCAGACCCAAAGACGAGACGACATCTGCTACGTTCACTCGCCGCTCCCCACTGTGAGATCGAACACCATCTCAAGACGTGTGCCTTCGCCCATCACTGAAGTTAACTGCATGCGATCCGTACACGATCGGATATTCGCCAGTCCCATTCCGGCTCCGAAACCCAGTTCGCGGATCCAGTCGGGCGCGGTGGAGTAGCCGGCCAGCAGGGCCTGCTCCACGTCCTCAATGCCTGGCCCCGTGTCGACCGCGACAACCTTGATAGCGTTCGGCTGCGCCTCGACGATGATCTCTCCCCCGTGCGAGTGGATCATAATGTTCGTCTCTGCCTCGTAGGTGGCCACCGACACGCGCCGCAGAAACTGCGGATGCGCGCCGAGCCTCTCCAGGGCACGCTTGACTTTGCTCGAGGCCTCCCCACCGTGGACAAAATCCTGCGCCTTGACGTGGTAGCGCAGGATCAGCGTCGTCTGTTCGGACTCGATATCCTCAAAGATGTGGCTCGCACGGTAACGGCGGATCTCCTCCGAGTGCCAGAGCGTCTCCAGCTGCCTGAGCAGCCCGCGAACGATGTCTCCCTGCGTCAAAATGCCGACCAGGTTTCCGTCGGCGTCGACCACCGGGAAGCGGCCATACTTGAACCGCGCGAATAGCGCCACCGCCCCCGCCAGCGTGTCATCCGCCCGGACGGACTGATAGCGGCGCGTCATCTTTTCACCGATCAGGTGGTCGGCCTCTCCCTGTTCCAGAGCCTTGATCAAGCTCTCGACGCTGATCATACCCACCATCTGACCTTGATCGACGATTGGGACGCCCGAGATGCGGTTCAAGCGCAGCACCTCTTTGAGGTCGCTCATCGTCTGATCTGGCGTACAGGTGATCACATCCCTTGTCATCACCTGCTCTACCCGGAGTTCGTACACGAGCTCCTGAACCTTGGTCAGCTCGGCTCGTTCGATCAAGGGCTGCTTCCGGACAGGTGCCTCCTGAGTCTCTCCCATCATGAGCCTGTTGATGCCTGCCCGGAGCCAAGTCCGTCACGCGCGGCCGCATCGCGCTCCCGTATATCGCAGCTCGCCAGGCCGCTCGCATAGAGCAGTCCGCAAACCTCGTACATGGTCAGATGAGAAGCCATTAGAGGTATGCCCTTGGAGTCAGCCAGAGCCAGCGTCTCGGGAGGGGGGTTCTTGCCGCGCACAAATACGATGGCCTTGATTCCTGCCATCTCGCTGGTTCTGATCACCTGAGGGTTGGTCAGGCCAGTCATCAGAAGCGTCCCCGAATGCGTAAAGGCCAACACATCGCTCATCAGATCGGCACCACAAGCCATTTCTACTTCAGTGGAGAGATCTGCGCTGTCTGAGATTAGCCGGCCATCTATCACAGAGAGAATCTGCTTGAGGTTCAAGACGCACTCCATTGTGGAATCTACAGGCCGCACACCTTGTGAATCATATCACTACTCTCGAGGCACTGTCAAAAGCTGCACGGCATGATCGGAACGATCATCGATGCCCGGCACGATCATCACATCGCAGAGGCTCTAGACACCCTCGTCAGCCCACCGGACGAGCCCCGGGAGCTGTGCCCCAAGAACATCCGGGTGGCGCGGCAGGATCCGCATGGTGTACCCACTCAAGCCACTGGTATCAAACTGAGCGTTGGCTTTGTAGACATGGTTGCCATCATCCTCTGTGCCGGAATGTACCATGTCCACAATGTGATAGTCGGTGATCTCGCCGGCAGCGTCTGCTCGTCCAAGGCACACCTGGACCACCACGTCGGCAGGATCGAGCGCACCGAGGTACACCACACAGCCGAACACGAGCTCCTGACGTACGCTAATACCGTCCTGCGCCTCGGAGTGTATGTCTGTAAAACGGACCTGCGGCCAGGCCGCGCGCAGTCGCCGTACCCACTCTGTCAGCGAGATCGCGCCAGCTGCCTCGTGCTCGCCAAGACGGGCATGCCGCCGAATCGCAGGGCAGTACATGCTATCGGCGTACTGGTACAACATCCGCTGTGTGTTGAATCGGGGACCTACCGCCGCCATGGAACGCTTCATCCGCGCGACCCAACTGTGAGGAATGCCGTTGCTGCCGTGATCATAGAACAGCGGGACAATGTCCTTCTCCAGGAGATCATAGAGCGCTTCGGCCTCTACCTGATCACCAAAGTTCTCGTCCTCGTAGACCTCCCCGCTCCCGATCCTCCAGCCGA
>Ga0123333_10004720_pt1 | contig 12649 bp, 8 predicted proteins | sample BioC12SIPDNA_3_FD_89957 | JGI IMG/M metagenome (GOLD analysis project Ga0123333, IMG submission 89957) | Anaerobic biogas reactor microbial communites from Washington, USA - Biogas_R2_B C12 SIP DNA | ecosystem: Engineered > Bioreactor > Anaerobic > Unclassified | place: Washington, USA...
AGCTCGACCCCAGCATCGAGGGTGCCCGCAACATCAACCAGATCAACGACGAGGAGGCGGTGCGCTGGCTGATGTCCTTCCTCTCCGCCGACAAGCGACGGACCTACTGCCTCTACGAGGCCGAGTCTGCCGAGGCCATCCTGAGCGCGGCCAAGCGAGCCGGTATCCCCGCGGACCGGGTCGTCGAGGTCGACCAACGGCTCCTGCCCGACGGCACGACGGGGCCGGTGCTGTCAGGTGCCCCCGTGGAGCCGGTGCGCTGAGTCCTCGCCGAGGAGTCCGTGCACCTGGGCGTAGCGGGCCGCGGCGGTCCGGTTCGTGACCTGCGTCTTGGCCAGGATGCTCCGCACGTGATTGGCCGCGGTGTGTTCGCTGATGAACAGCGACCGCGCGATCTCCCGGTTGCTGTGACCGAGGCCCACCAGACGCAGCACCTCGACCTCACGCTGGGTCAGTCCGTCAGGAGCGACCGGCGCCCGCCCCGCCACGCCCTTCAGCAGCCGTCGCACCCGCACCAGGTCGTGGTGCTCTGCCAGGTCCTGCGCGGAGCGGACGTGCTCGGCGACCCGCTCCTCCGGTCCCCCGCGGCGCCGCAGGTGCTGAGCCCACTCGGCGTGCGTCGTCGCGACGTGGAGGGGCGCGTCCATCGACAGGTCCATCTCCAGGGCTGCGGCGAAGTGCTCCTCTGCCGTCGCATCGCCCAGGACCGATTTGAGCCCGCCGATGAGTCGCTCGGCACTACCGAACGGTGCCAGGAGCTCGGCAGCCGACAGGTTCAGGCCACTCAACGGCTCCGCCTCCGCGAGCAGGACCTCGGCCGCCGGCCGGTCCGCGAGCCACACCGCGGCGTCACCGAGCAGCGCCAACGACGCCGGCCAGGTCTCGGAGGCCCGGAGCTCGTCAAGATCCTCCGCCAGGGTCCGCCGGAGTTCGGCGCGGGCCGGGTCGGCCATCTCCAGCTCGCGGTACATCGCGACCATGCCGGGTGGCCAGGGGTATCGGACGACCTGCGGTCCCGCAAGCATCGCGCGCGCAAACTCCAGCCCACCGGACTCCCGGCGGTAGGCGAATGTCTGCATGCTCAGGGGCCCGTCCAGCAGCTCCGGTGAGTGCCCGACCGACAGTGCGACGCGGCGAGCCTCCTTCACGGACGTCTGCGCCGACTCGAGGTCACCCCGGACCAGGTGCCTCGATGCCCAGAGCACCTGGGACCGGTACTGCCAGAAGGCGTTCTGGGTGACCGTGGCGACCTGGTCGAGGGCGTCGAGGGAGACAGTGAGGGACGTCGCGTCACCCAGGACGTAGGACACGATGTGCGTGCTCTGTGAGGCATTCCCCAGCTTGTCCAGATCGCCGGCGGCACGCGCCAGCCTGCTGGCCTCGATCGCCCGGCGCTGGATGCGGAGCAGCCGCTCCGCCCCGTGGTCGCCCCGCACCCCCAGTGCCTCGACGATGGCCAGGTCGAGGACAGCGAGCAGGAGCTGTGAGTCCCCCTGCTCGCGAGCCACGTCCAAGGCCCTGTTCATCATGGACTCCCCCTCCGCAAAACGGCCGGTGGAGGTGAGTTCACGTCCGAGGGCAGCGGTCGCCCGGATGCGCGCCGGATCATCGGCGTCTGGCGAGTACTCCCGGAGCGCGGCGCCGAGCAGCTCCACCGCTCTCGCGGCGCCGGTCCGGTTGCGCCAGGAGATGGCCTCCAGGCACAGTGCGGCCTCCAGCCGGACACCGGATGCTGCAGAGGTGGCCACGGCCTCGCCGAGCGGCCAGGCTCGGTCGAAACGTCCGGCACGCACGTACGACTGCGCTGCGCGGAGTCTGAACTGGTCCCGCGCGTCCATCTCGGGCGTCAGATCGGCGGCGCGTCCCAGCAGTGCCCCGGCGTCCGAGTAGGCCATCCGGGCGACGGCAACCCCTGCCGCCGCCGCCAGATAGTGCACCGCCCGCGCCTCGTGCCCGAGCCCGGTGGCCATCGAGTAGTGATGCGCCAGGGCACGAATGCGTTCTGGGTCCCGAGTGTCCCCCTCTTCCAGAGCACGCGCGATCGCGGCATGGGTGGAACTGACGGCATAGGGCTCCATCTCCGCCAGCACCGCCTGCCGGGCCAGAGCGTGCGGGAAGGCGTAGGTCCCCAGGTTGTCGGGCACCGCCCTCACCAGTCCGGCGGCGGCCGCTGCACCGGCACCGCCGAAGGTGTCCTCGATCGAGTCGGAGCCACCGGCGACGTGCACGAGGTTGAGGTCGAAGCTCTCGCCGATGACGGCACCCACCTCGACAAGACGCTGATCGGCTGGCCGCAGTTTGCGAAGCCGCGTATGGACCATGGACTGCAGGGTCTCCGGAACGGTCACCTGCTCCGCCACGAGGCGATCGAGGCCGCCCTGGTTCCGCACCTCGCGCCAGACCTCCCCGAGAAGGAAGGGGTTGCCTCCGGTCCGTGCCCTCAGCACCGGTGAGGTGCGCTCGATCACGGCGGGGGCGCCCGCGTTCAGCGCCGTCAGGTAGGAGGCCACCTCGGACGTCCGAAACCCTGCCAGGGAGACCCGGTGCGCGCCCGGGATCCGCAGGACCTCCGCGGCGATCGAGGACAACGAGTCCGAAACGTCCGGCGGGCGGTCCCGGTGGGTCCCGAGCACGAGGAGTGGCAGGTCGCTCGTCCGCTCGATGATGTGCCGCAGCCCCCGGAGCGCCGACTCCCCCGCCCAGTGCAGATCCTCGAGCACCACCACCAGCGGACCGGTCGCGCACGCACTGCTCAGGGCCGAGACCACGGCTCCCAAAGCCATTGCGGGGAGACTGACCGAGGACTCCTCCGGCGCTACCCCGGCCGTGAGCTGCGCCAGAAGTCGGTTGGCCTGCTCGGCGTCCTCAGCCTCGGGGAACTCCAGCTCGCCCTGGGCGATCGCACTCATCAGCGCGCGGATCGGCGCGACGAGCGGGTCGAAAGGTAGACCCAGGTCGGAGGTGCACTGCCCGACCAACACCGGAACCCCCTGCCGGGACAGCGCCGAGGCGACCTCCATCACCAGCCGCGACTTCCCCGCACCCGGCTCGCCCCCGACCAGCACCACCTGACGGGCCCCGTGCTCGACGGCCTCCCAGGCGCGCTCCAGCTGCTCCAGTTCGCGCTGCCGACCCACCCAGGGCGGCAGCTCCGCCGCCCAGGTCCACTGCGCCGGCAAGGCGGGTGGGGACCACCCGGTCATGCCCCATGGTAGGGCCCGCAGGTGCGGCCGGACAGGGCTCGACCCCGGCGGTCCATCCGCGTGAGCGTCCTGCTCCGCGAGGGAGCCGTTCAGCCGGTGAAGGGCACCGCCTTGCGGACACTGTCGCCTACGCTGCTCGCCGCCTCGTGGACGCTGCGGCCGGCGGACCGGGCGACGGCCTTCGTGCCGGACAGGAACGACTGGGTCGCCAGGGTGAGACCTGCGCCGACGAGCCACGCATCCTTCGCGAGCGGGGTCCCGGCCTCGGTCGGGCGGATCCCGTCCTCGCGCGTCATGCCGGGCGTGCGCAGGTACATCCCGACGAGGCCTGCGCCGAAGCCGGCCAGGGCGGTGCCGGCCACGGCCGACGGCACCATCGGCGCGAGCAGTGCCCCGCCGAGCGCGATCTCACCGCAGGCCAGCACCTTGGTGAACGTCCCGGCATCCAGGTCCTCGAGGAAGGGGTAGGCCCCGGAGGCCATGCCGTGCAGTCCCGCAGCCGTCTCCTCGTCGGCACCGAGCTTGCTCAGGCCGGAGTTGAGGATGTAGGCACCGGTGACGGCGCGCAGGGGCAGGTGTGTGGGGTGCATGAGGCGATCATCCGACCGCGGCGGACGGGTCGCCACCGGAGAGCACACCCCCGCCGCCGAGCTGGACGCGGGTCAGTCGGTTCAGCGGATCTGGCCGTCGCCCTCCACGACCCACTTGGTCGTCGTCAGCTCGGGCAGCGCCATGGGGCCGCGGGCGTGCAGCTTCTGGGTGGAGATGCCGATCTCGGCGCCGAAGCCGAACTCCCCGCCGTCGGTGAAGCGGGTCGAGGCGTTGACCATCACCGCGGCCGCGTCGACCTCGTTGACCCAGCGCCGGGCCGCGGCCCGGTCCTCGGTGACGATGGCCTCTGTGTGGCCGGAGGTGTACTGCTGCACGTGGGCCAGGGCGCCGTCCAGGTCATCCACGACGGCGACGCTCATCTCCAGGGCCAGGAACTCGGTGGCGAAGTGCTCCTCGGTCACGGTGTCGTGCGCGACCCCGGCCGCCTCGGCATACTCCCCCGCCCGCTCGTCGGTGTGCAGCACCACGCCCGCCCCGGCCAGCTCGGCCAGCGCCTTGGGCAGGAAGTCGGCGGCCACGGCCTGGTGGACCAGCAGGGACTCGGCGGCGTTGCACACGCTGGGGCGGTGCGTCTTGGAGTTGATCGTGATGGCCAGGGCGGTGGACAGCTCGGCACCGGCGTCGACGTAGACGTGGCAGTTGCCCACTCCGGTCTCGATGACCGGCACGGTCGACTCGGTCACCACGGTCTGGATGAGGCTGGCTCCGCCGCGCGGGATGACCAGGTCGACCAGCCCGCGGGCCGTCATCAGAGCCCGGCCGGCGTCGCGGCCACCCTCGCTGAGCAGGTTGATCGCGTCGGCGGGCAACCCCTGCGTGACGAGCGCGTCCCGGAGGACACCGACCAGGGTCTCGTTGGTGCGCCCCGCGGCGGAGCCACCGCGCAGGATGACGGCGTTGCCGGACTTCAGGCCGAGACCGGCCGCGTCCACGGTCACGTTGGGACGGGCCTCGTAGATCATGCCGACCACGCCCATCGGGACCCGGACCTGGCGGATGTTCAGGCCGTTGGCCAGGGTCGAGCCACGGACCACCTCGCCGACCGGGTCGGGCAGCCCCGCCACGTCCCGCAGCGCCTGGGCCACGCCCTGGACCCGCTCGGTCGTGAGGGTCAGCCGGTCCAGCAGCCCCTCGGCCATCCCGCCGGCCCGCTCGCGATCCACGTCCTCCTGGTTGGCCGCCACGACCTGCGGGGCCGCCGCCTCGAGCGCGTCGGCCAGGGCGTTGAGGGCCGCGTCCTTCTGGGCGCGGGTCAGCAGCGCGAGCTCGCGCGAGGCGACCCGCGCGCGGCGGGCGATGTCGTGGACGTAGTCCACGACCTGGGTGTCGATGGCGGTGCTCATGCCAACTCCTACCAAATTTCTCAGGGGTTCTGCTGCTCTCTACCGTATTCTGGTAGCGGTCCTGCTGTCCTACAGGACGACCAGGTCGTCACGACGGATGACGGTGCGCGGCGCGGGGGCCGAGCCACCACGGCTACGCGCACTCGCGGTCGCTGCATCGAGCCTACGTCCCACCACCCGGGCGAGATCGGTCGAGTCATAGCCCACCAGGCCCCGCGCGACGACCCTGCCGTCGGGGTCGCACAGGTCGACGGTGTCCCCGGTGCGGAAGACGCCCTCCACCCGGGTCACCCCCACCGGCAGCAGCGAGGTCTGCCGCTGAACGACCGCCTCGACCGCGCCCGCGTCCAGCACCAACCGGCCGTTGACGTTGCTGGCGTGCGCCAGCCACCGGCTGCGCGCGCGTCGCTTGCGGCCCGTCGGGGTGAAGACCGTGCCGACGTCCTCGCCTGCGAGTGCCTGGGCGACCTGGTCGGCCGAGGTGAGCAGCACCGTGATGCCCTCCGCCGTGGCGAGCTGCGCCGCGGACACCTTGGTGACCATCCCGCCGGTGCCCACGGCCGATCCGGTCGAGGAGATGTCCACCCCGGCGATCTGGTCCATCGAGGTGACCACGGGGATCCGGGAGCTGCCCGGCTGACGCGGGTGCCCGTCATACAGCGCGTCGATGTCGGTCAGCAGGACCAGGGCGTCAGCGTTGACCAGGTGAGCCACCAGTGCGGCCAGCCGGTCGTTGTCGCCGAAGCGGATCTCGTCGGTGGCGACCGTGTCGTTCTCGTTGATGAGCGGCACGATCTCGAGCTCGAGGAGCTTCTCCAGCGTGCGGCTGGCGTTGACGTAGTGCGAGCGCCGGTGCATGTCGTCGGCCGTCAGCAGCACCTGGCCGGTGTGCAGACCGTGCAGCTGGAAGGCGTTGGTGTAGGCCGCGACCAGACCCCCCTGCCCGGCGCTGGCGGCCGCCTGCTGGGTCGCCAGGTCCTTGGGCCGCTTGGTGAGGCCGAGCGGGGTCATGCCGGCGGCGATGGCACCCGAGGAGACGAGGAGCACCTGGTCGCCGGCGAGCCAGCGCTTGGCGATCACGCCGGTGAGGGCCTGGAGCCGGTAGAAGTCGACCCCGCCCTGGGGCGCGGTGATCGAGGACGAGCCGATCTTGACGACGATGCGGCGCGCGCTCTTGATCGCGTCACGGGAGTCGTCCATGACGGCATACTAATCCATTGGACTGCATGTTCATGCATTTCCCAGGTCAGTGCCAGTATGACGACCGCCTGGGCCGGTCTGCCACGCGCGGGCCGCCCCGGGCGGGGTCAGCCCTCCTCGTCCTCCGGATCGGTCCAGATCCCGGCGCGCCGGTCCTCCTCGAGCTCGGCGCGGGCGGCCGCCGCGGCGTCCATCTTCCCGTGGAAGGCCTCGCGCTTCTCGCTGCGCGTGGGCCGGGTCCGTTCCTCCAGCCGGATGTCGGTGCCGCGCTGGCCGAGCAGCTCGGCCCCGGCGGAGATCGTCGGCTGCCAGTCGAAGACGACGGCGTCGTCGACCGGCCCGATGAGCACCGTGGACCCGGCGACGGCACCGGCCTTGAGCAGCTCGTCCTCGACCCCCAGCCGGTTGAGCCGCTCGGCGAGGTAGCCGACCGCCTCGTCGTTGCTGAAGTCGGTCTGCCGCACCCAGCGCGTGGGCCGGTCGCCGATGACCCGGAACGCTTCGCCCTCGGGGGTGTTCTCTCGGCGCACGACGAACTCGCTGTCGTCAACCGCCTTGGGCCGGACCACGACCCGGGTCGGCTCGATGACGATCTGCTCGGCACGGGCCTTGCTGACCGCCGCGGCCAGGGCGTAGGTCAGCTCCTTGAGCCCGGTGTGCGCCACCGCGGAGATGATGTGCACGTCCAGGCCGCGGGCCTCCAGGTCGGGCTTGACCATCTCGGCGAGCTCGCGGGCCTCGGGGACGTCCGCCTTGTTGAGCACGACGATGCGCACCCGGTCGGCCAGCGGGATGCCGCCGAGGGAGGCGTCGGGGACGTACTCGGCCAGCTCGTGCTCGATGACGTCGAGGTCGGTGAGCGGGTCGCGCCCCGGCTCCAGCGTCGCGCAGTCGATGACGTGCACGAGCACGTGGCAGCGCTCGACGTGGCGCAGGAAGCGCAGGCCCAGCCCCTTGCCCTCGGACGCGCCCGGGATCAGGCCCGGCACGTCGGCGACGGTGAACCGCTCGCCCCCGGCGGTCACCACACCGAGGTTCGGCACCAGCGTGGTGAACGGGTAGTCGGCGATCTTGGGACGCGCCGCGGACAGCACCGACACCAGGCTGGACTTGCCGGCGGACGGGAAGCCGATCAGTGCGACGTCGGCCAGGGTCTTCAGCTCGAGGATGACCTCCCGACCCTCCCCCGGCTCCCCGAGCAGCGCGAACCCGGGCGCCTTGCGCCGCTTGCTGGCGAGTGCCTTGTTGCCGAGGCCGCCGCGCCCGCCCCGCGCCGCGACATACTCCGCCCCGGCCCCCACGAGGTCGGCGAGCACCTCCCCGTCGCGGGTGCTGACGACGGTGCCGTCGGGCACCGCGAGGACCAGGTCGGAGCCGTTGGCCCCGTTGCGCTCGTCGCCCTCGCCGGGCTTGCCGTTGGTGGCCTTGCGGTAGGGACCGTGGTGGTACTCCAGCAACGTGGTCACCTGCGGGTCGACCCGCAGGATGATGTCCCCGCCGCGCCCCCCGTTGCCCCCGTCCGGGCCGCCGAGCGGCTTGAACTTCTCCCGGTGGACCGACGCCACGCCGTGCCCGCCGTTCCCGGCCTGCAGCTGCAGGACGACACGATCGACGAAGGTAGCCATGCTTGATCCTCTCAGGGGCGGGGTGTCGGCGCGGCCGGGCCGGTGCCGGACAGCAGAACGCCGGTGGTTGCCCTCGGGCAACGCACCGGCGTCCGGAGTATGTCGTGTGCTCGCCTCAGGCGGGCAGGTCGGCGGTCTGCTCCGCGGCGACGATGTTGACCACGCGACGGCCACCCTTGGCCCCGAACTCGACGGTGCCGGGGGTCAGCGCGAACAGCGTGTCGTCCTTGCCGCGGCCGACGCCCACGCCCGGGTGGAAGTGGGTGCCGCGCTGGCGGACGATGATCTCGCCGGCGCCGACGACCTGGCCGCCGAAGCGCTTCACGCCGAGGAACTGTGCGTTGGAGTCACGACCGTTGCGGGTCGAGGACGCACCCTTCTTGTGTGCCATGGCTGCTGCCTACCTTCTGGTTCTGTTCGGTCCGGGTCTCAGGCGTCGATCGCGGTGATCTTGACCTGGGTCAGCGGCTGGCGGTGGCCCTGTCGCTTCTTGTAGCCGGTCTTGTTCTTGTACTTCTGGATGACGATCTTGGGGCCCTTGGCGGCCTTGACCACCTCGGCGGTGACCTTGACCTTGGCCAGGGCGTCACCGTCGGTGGTCACCGTGGTGCCGTCGACAACCATCAGCGGAGTGAGCTCGACGGCATCGCCGGCCTCGCCGCTCACCTTGTCGATGATGAGGACGTCGCCGACGGAGACCTTCTCCTGGCGGCCGCCAGCGCGGACGATCGCGTACACGTTCAACTCACTTCCTGCAGATCTGGGTGGGGTCGGACCGTTCCGGACCCTGGAGCGGGGTGACACACCCCGATGGCGCCGACGCGGCGCACCGAGGGGATAGCCTACCCCGTCCGGGGGCCCGGAGACAAACTCAGCGGTGAGCTCTCAGGCGACGTCAGTCGGTCCCGGCGCCGGACGGTGCGGTCACAGCCGGTTCGGCGCTCGTCGCACCCCCGGGAGGACCGGCCGGGGCCACGACTCGACCGCGCCGACGGCGCGGGCGACCGGTCGTGGCGGCCTCCGCGACGGGCGGCGTGGTGGGGGCGCCGGAGGGCGCCGTCCGCGACGTTTCGGCCGGGGTGGACTCGACCTGCTCCGTGGCCCCGCCCTCCTCGGACGCGGTGGACGCCACCGACTCGGTCGGCGACGACTCACCGGAGGTTGCCGTGCTCGCGGTCGACTCGCCGGGCGTGGGATGGCTCGCTGCCGGCTCCGCAGCCCCCGCCTCCCTGGTGGGGTCGGGCGCGGACGCTGAGGCCTCTGTGTCGGCCGCTGAGGTGGACTGGGCTGCACCCGCGATCGCGGCGGCGTGGGCCGCTGCCGCGATCTGGGCCGGGGTCGGCCCCCCGGGGGCGGGGGTGGGCCGGGTCTGCGGGGTGCTGTCGCCACCGGAACCGCCGGAGCGTCCCCGACCGCGTCGTCCACCCCCCGAGCCGGACCCGGAGCGACCGTGGTCGTGCCCGTTGCCGTCCGACTTCTCGATCGGCTCGGAGTGGACCACGATGCCGCGGCCGTTGCAGTGCACGCACGGCTCGGAGAAGACCTCGATCAGGCCGGCGCCGACCCGCTTGCGCGTCATCTGCACCAGGCCGAGCGAGGTGACCTCGGCCACCTGGTGCTTGGTGCGGTCGCGGCCCAGGCACTCCAGGAGACGCCGGACCACCAGGTCACGGTTGCTCTCCAGCACCATGTCGATGAAGTCGATGACGATGATCCCGCCGATGTCGCGCAGCCGCAGCTGGCGAACGATCTCCTCGGCGGCCTCGATGTTGTTCTTGGTGACCGTCTCCTCCAGGTTGCCCCCGGAGCCGACGAACTTGCCGGTGTTGACGTCGACGACGGTCATCGCCTCGGTGCGGTCGATGACCAGCGAGCCACCCGACGGCAGCCACACCTTGCGGTCCATCGCCTTGGCCAGCGCCTCGGTGACCCGGTAGTGGGTGAACACGTCCTGCGTGCCGGTCCACTTCTCGAGCCGGTCGGCCAGGTCCGGCGCGACGCCGTTGAGGTAGTCGCTGACCTCCTCCCAGGCCCGCTCTCCCGAGACGACCACCTTGGCGAAGTCCTCGTTGAAGACGTCGCGGATGACCCGCACCGTCATGTCCGGCTCGCCGTGCAGCAGCGCCGGTGCGTTGGCACTCTTCTGCTTGCTCTCGATCTTCTGCCACAGACCGGTCAGTCGTTCCACGTCCGCGCGCAGCTCGGCCTCACTGGCCCCTTCGGCCGCCGTGCGGACGATGACGCCGGCCCCCTCGGGGACGACCTCCTTGAGGATCTTCTTCAGTCGGGTGCGCTCGGTGTCGGGGAGCTTGCGGGAGATGCCGGTCATGGAGTTGCCCGGCACGAGGACCAGGTAGCGGCCCGGCAGCGAGACCTGCGAGGTCAGGCGGGCGCCCTTGTGGCCGATCGGGTCCTTGGTGACCTGGACCAGGACCGAGTCGCCGGACTTCAGCGCGTTCTCGATGCGCTTGGGCGCGTTGCTGTCCAGCCCGGCGGCGTCCCAGTTGACCTCGCCGGCGTAGAGCACCGCGTTGCGGCCCTTGCCGATGTCGACGAAGGCCGCCTCCATGCTGGGCAGCACGTTCTGGACGCGACCGAGGTAGACGTTGCCGACCATGGTCGTCTGGGTCTCGCGGGAGACGTAGTGCTCGACGAGGACGCCGTCCTCGAGGACGCCGATCTGGGTGCGGTCCTCCAGCCCGCGCACGACCATGGTGCGCTCGACGCTCTCCCGCCGGGCCAAGAACTCGGCCTCGGTGATGATCGTGCGGCGCCGACCGGCCTCGCGACCCTCGCGGCGGCGCTGGCGCTTGGCCTCCAGCCGCGTCGATCCGCGGACGCCGGTGACCTCCTCGCGCGCCCGGCGGGACTCGCGGGCCTCGCCGTCCTCCCCGCGGCGGTTGCTGCGACGGCGCCGACGCACGGTGCCTCCGCCGGTCTCCGCCTCCTGGCTCTCGGAGTCGCCGGAGGCGCCGGCCTCCTGGGAGTCATCGGCCCCTCCCTCTGAGGTGCCACCGTCGCTGCCGTCTCCGGAGTCGTCGGAACCCGCACCCCGGCCCCGACGGCCCTTACCGCCGCGGCGGCGACGTCGCCGGGCTCCCTGGCCGTCCGCCTCGTCGTCGCCCGTGCCGTCCTGGGCGCCCTCGGCCGCAGGCTCGTCGGAGGTCTCGCCGTCGGAGCCGCCGGAGGTGGTGGCAGCGCCGGAGCTGCCGCGGGCCGGGCGTCGGCCCCGCTGTCCACGAGCGGGCTGCTCCCCGCCGTCCCCGGACTCGCCCGCGTCGGCCCCGTCGGCGTCCTCCGCCTCGGACCGGGCCGCTGCACGCTGGCCCGCCCCGCCCCGCTCGGCCGGTGCCTCGTCGGACCCGCCCCTGCCGCGCCGGGCCGGTCGCGCCGGAACGGCGCTCAGGTCGGGTGCCTGGAAGATCAGCCCGAAGGGTGAGGTCGCCGCTGCGGGTGCCGCCTCCTCGGTCTCCTCGTCCGTGTCAGGCTGCTCCGCGTCGTCGGACCCCGCGTCATCAGGCCCCGCGTCATCAGGCCTCGCGTCATCAGGCCCCGGGGCGTCGCCGTCGGTAGCCCGGTCCTCGGTTGCCGCAGCGGGTGCGGCCGTGGTCTCCTCGACGGCCGCGCCGTCACCGGCCACCGCCTCATCTCCGGGCTCGGCCGCGTCGACCTCGGGCTCGGCCGGCGCGGCGGTCTTCTTCGCCGTGGTCCTCCCCGTGGCCTTCGCCGTGGTTTTCTTGGCGGCGGTTTTCTTGGCGGTGGTCTTGCTCGCCGTCGCCTTCTTTGCCGTCGTCTTCTTCGCGGTGGCCTTCCGGGCGGTCGCCTTCTTCGCCGGCTCCTCGGTCGGCTCTGGGGCCCGCTCTGGGGAAGCCTCGGCGCTCTCGGCAGGGGCGCTGGGCTCGACGGGCGCACTGGGCTCGGCGTGCGAGAACAGCATCCCGTAGGCGGTGGCGCCGCCGGTTGCTGCTGCGGGGTCCGAGGATGTGTCGGCGTTCGGGTCCATGGTGGCCATGGTGTCCTCTCGTGGCTCGCAGGGAGTCCACACCGAACCCTGAGGTCCACTCCCGCGGAGCGCGGGTTGCGTCGTCGGGTCGGCAGGCTGCCGACCGGACGGAAGTCGTCCTGGTTACGCCGGGCGGCTCGCGCGCTTCGCGCGTCACCGTGGCGGCGCCGACCAGATCCGTGCCCGCCCCGGGTCGATCACCCGGGCCGCTCACTCGCGTGCAGGCTCTGTGGGCCGCACAGCGGAAGATCCGTCGGGTTGGGCGGCTGGTGTGGCCGGTCGCTCAACCACAGCCACTATCTCACAGGTGGCGCCAGACGCTGCCCTCCCGCGCGTCGTCAGCCCAGCGGGTCGAGGACCACGTGGTCCGCCCCGAGCGGGCCCTGGGCCAGCCGCGTGCCGGCGGGCCGCGGCAGGTCCTGCCCGCTGACCTCCCGGAGCGCCTGCCACAGCTCCGCCGGCCGCACCGTCGGGGTCGTATGCCGCACGGTCAGCAGGAGCACCGCCGCCGGTCCCCCGGTGGGGCCTCCGGCGAGGGGCTGGTCGGTCACCTCCGCCACGAGGACCGGACCCCGCACGTCGATCGCGCGGGGTCCCTGCTTCATCATCCGGGTGACCTCGAACGACTCGGCCTCGAGGAACCTCGTGACGGCGGGCCGCAGG
>Ga0123333_10004722_pt1 | contig 12648 bp, 13 predicted proteins | sample BioC12SIPDNA_3_FD_89957 | JGI IMG/M metagenome (GOLD analysis project Ga0123333, IMG submission 89957) | Anaerobic biogas reactor microbial communites from Washington, USA - Biogas_R2_B C12 SIP DNA | ecosystem: Engineered > Bioreactor > Anaerobic > Unclassified | place: Washington, USA...
CCCGCGCAGCTGGCGGACCGATGCGGTATGCTTCGTCCGCAAAGCGCACGTGCAAGGCGGCCCGGTCCGCGTCCGAATAGACGGCCACGGCGCTGACCCCGCGCTCCTGGCAGGCCCGGATGACACGCACGGCAATCTCGCCGCGGTTGGCGATCAGGATCTTCGTAAACATCGGCCCATCACAAAGGGATGTTTCCGTGCTTCTTCGGCGGGTTGGTGTCCCGCTTGTTCTGCAGCATCTCCAAGGCGTTGATCAGCCGCGGACGGGTCTCCTTTGGCTCGATCACCGCATCCACGTAGCCGCGCGAGGCCGCCGCATAGGGATTGGCGAACTTCTCCCGGTAGTCGGCCACCAATCTCAACCGCGTCGCTTCCGGGTCCGGCGACGAGGCAATCTCGCGGCGGTGCACAATATTCACTGCGCCGTCGGGTCCCATGACCGCGATCTCCGCGGTCGGCCAGGCCAGGTTGATATCCCCGCGCATGTGCTTGGACGACATGACGCAGTAGGCCCCACCGTAGGCCTTTCGCGTGACGACGGTGAGCTTGGGCACGGTGGCCTCGGCATAGGCATAGATCAATTTCGCGCCGTGCCGGATGATCCCGCCATGCTCCTGGACGGTGCCGGGCAGGAAGCCGGGTACGTCCACAAAAGTGACCACCGGTATATTGAAGCAATCGCAGAAACGGACGAAGCGCGCGGCCTTGACGCTCGCGTTGATGTCGAGCACGCCTGCCAGGACGGCCGGCTGGTTCGCCACGATGCCTACTGCCCGACCGTCGAGTCGTGCGTAGCCGATGAGGATGTTGCCAGCCCAATTCTGCATGATCTCCAGGAACTCTCCGTTGTCCACGATCTTGCAGATGACCTCATGCATGTCGTAGGGCTTGTTGGGTTCCTCCGGAATCACGCTGTCCAAACGCTCGTCGGTGCGCAGGGGATCATCATCCGAACGCACGATGGGTGGGTCCTCCAGGTTGTTGGAGGGCAGATAGGAGAGCAGCTTCTGGACCAGGAAGACCGCGTCCTCCTCGCCATCGGCCGCGAAGTGCGCCACGCCGGAGGTAGAGGCGTGGGTCAGCGCCCCCCCCAGCTCCTCGAAGGTGACCGTCTCGTGTGTCACCGTCTTCACGACGTCGGGCCCGGTCACGAACATATTGCTGGCGCCCTTGACCATGACAATGAAATCGGTGAGCGCCGGCGAGTAGACCGCGCCGCCGGCCGAAGGTCCCAGGATCATGCTGATCTGCGGCACGACCCCGGACGCCAGGGTATTGCGCAGGAAGATATCGGCATACCCGCCGAGCGAAACGACGCCCTCCTGGATGCGTGCGCCGCCCGAGTCGTTCAGGCCGATCACCGGTGCGCCGTTCTTCATCGCGAGGTCCATCACCTTGCAGATCTTTTCGGCATGGGCCTCGCCCAGCGAGCCGCCGATCACCGTGAAGTCCTGTGAGAAGACATACACCAGACGGCGGTCGATGGTGCCATAGCCGGTCACCACGCCGTCGCCCAGCGCCTGCTCTGCGGCTCCAGCATCGCCAACCGCCCCTCCGCGCTGGAGCACGAAGCGGTCCAGCTCCGTGAAAGAGCCCTTATCCAGGAGCAGGTCGATTCGCTCGCGGGCCGTCAGCTTGCCCTTGGCGTGCTGCGCCTTGATGCGTTCCTCGCCGCCGCCCAGGCCCGAGGCATACTTGAGGTCACGCAGGCGAGAAACCTTCGCTTGATGTGCCATGCTTTTCCTTGCGATGAGCTGACGGTCTTCGAGACCGCTCAGATCTCCAGGCTGGCCCGGCGGCCCAGCAGATAGCCCACCAGGGTCACGATCGCGCTGATGCCCAGTGCACCGCCCACCAGCAGCACGCCGGCATCGAACCAGAAGCGGTCCGGGAAGATGCGGATCAGCGTGCTCGTCCAGTCAAACTGCCAGGTGCCGGGCGGGAAGAAGACGTCGTGCAGGGTAACGAAGAAAGTCCGCCACGACAGCAGAACGAACAGGATAGTCGCCAGGAGAAGCAGCGTGCTGATGAGTCCCCCCATGAACAACGCTGCATAAGCGTCGCGTCGCGTGTACCGGAAGATGAGCAACAGGAGCAGCCCACCGATGACGATCCCGCCGGCTACGGGCAGGAGCCGCCAGAGGGTGTCTGTCAACAGCCGCACGTCCACCATGTGGCTGACTTCGTAGGGAGAATAGAGAGGCTGATCCGTGCCCGGCATGCGCAGCGGCGAAAAGGCGGCCGCGCCTGCCTCGGGCGAGATGTTGCTGTTGTAGTACTCCACCCACTCCAGGACGTATCCGATGCGCTGCTCGTTCGTGAATCCGTAGGAGTCAGGTGGAAAATCCGGTTTGCCGTACTCCCAGTGAACGAACCACGGGTTCCAGACGATTCGTAGGCACAACAGAACGATGAAGACCGGCATCGCCAGTGCAATGAGCCAACGCAGGGCGCCGGCATAGGATCTGTTCAAGAAGGCCTCCGTTCGGCGCGCGGGCAGCTGACGCCGATTCAGATCGACTGTCGCGTTACATCCACTTGTCAAACCAATCCAGGGTGCGCCGGACGTACTCCTCCGGCGCCAGTTCCAACGCCTGCAGATGCCGAGCCCGGGGCACAAGCCACAGGCCGGATCGTTCCCCATCCTCAGGGTTGCGGATCAGCTCGTACGCGGCCTCGCTCTGCCAGGCGGGCACATGCCCGTCCTCGACGCCGTGGATCAGCAGGATGGGCATCCAGGGCCGGTGTGCCTGCAGCGACGGATAAAGGGTATGGTTGCCCACCCGCTGCAACACGGGCTGGATTGCGGCATACAACGGCGCGGCCACCACACCCGAATAGACACCCTTGGACGTCAGGACCGGGCTGTCCAGCACCATCGCGTCATATCCGCCGCCGGAAGGCCGCAAAGCAAGCCCGAGGCCGACCGCAGCGCCGAACGAATGTCCCCACAGCCCGACCCAAAGCTGGGTGTAGGTCTCACGCAGCCAGCGTGCCCACTGGGCCGCGTCCGCTACTGCCAGGGCGCCCGAAGGATCCCAGGGACCATCCGACTGGCCGTGGGCGCGGGCGTCCACGAGTAGAAAGTTGTATCCGCGCTGCAGCCCCTCGTACACCACAGGCCAGGCGCACAGGGACTCCGGCTGCTCGGTCCACGGGAGCGGGACAGCAGCCCGCTGGAAGAGCGCGCGGCGCGCCAGCAGCACGCCGCCACAGCTGTTGTAACCGTGGTGATGGACGATCGTGCGATCGGCGATCGCACTCCTCGAGGATCCGTTCGCCCCAACGCCGGGAATCCAGGTTGCGTGCAGCCGTGCGCCGTCTGCTGCAGTCAACGTGACACTCTTGGCTATTTCCTGCAGGTCCTCGGGCAGCTCGGACGCAACACGCTGGGGGTGGGTGAAGTAGTAGGCGGCGCCACCCACGGCCAAGGCAGCCCCGGCCGCCTGGACCACCAGAGACCGCCGCAATAGCATACGCGTGGCAAGTGATATCTGCATAAGCCTAGCTGAGTTAACCGCCATCAAAGGCTGAAGTCGCGTTGCGATTTTACATCAGGGGGGACGAATGGGCAATCGCACTCGGAAAGAAAAACGGTGCTATACTGCGATAGTGCGAAGCAGCGACTCGAAACCCATGAAGGAGGATCCGATGTCGTGGCAAACGCAGCTCAATAGCGACCTGCTCCCGTGGCTCACCGAGCAAAGCGGGCCCGGCGTGCGCTACCTGGTCCTACGCGACCTGCTCGACCTTGCGCCCGAGGATCCGCACCTCGCGGCCGCTCGCGGCGCGGCGCATCGTTCCGGGCCGATCGCTGCCATCCTTGACCGGATGGATCCGACCGGTTTCTGGGTCAACCCTGGCCCCGGCTACCTGCCCAAGTATCGGTCGACCGTCTGGTCGGTGATCCTCCTGGCGCAGTTAGGCGGCTCCATAGAGGAGGATGAGCGCATCAGACGAACGTGTGCCTACGTCCTGGATCATGCCCTCAACCCGGGCGGCCAGTTCTCGCTGTCCGGCCCGCCCTCCGGCACAGTGGACTGCCTGCAGGGCAGCCTGTGCTGGGCCTTGCTCGAGCTGGGCTACCAGGATCCGCGGTTGGAGAAGGCGTACGACTGGCTGGCAGCCAGCGTAACCGGTGAAGGCATCGCGCCGATGGAGAAGCGCGATGCAGCGGTGCGCTACTACGCAGGCAAATGCGGGCCGGACTTCGCGTGTGGGGCCAACAACAGGATGCCTTGCGCCTGGGGTGCGGTCAAGGTGATGCTGGCGCTGGGCAGATGGCCTACCGGGCAGAGGACACCCGCCATGCAGGCCGCGATCGATCGCGGCGTCGCGTTCCTGCTGGGCACCGACCCGGCTCTGGCCGAGTACCCCAACGGGTACAATGACAGGCCTAGCGGCAACTGGTGGAAGTTCGGCTTTCCGGTCTTCTATGTCACCGATCTGCTACAAAACATTGAGGCGTGGGTCGCGTTGGGCTACGGCTGCGACCCGCGGCTGGCTCATGCCCTCGAGGTGATCCGGGAGAAGCAAGATGCTACAGGCCGCTGGTCGCTGGAGTACGATTATGCCGGCAAGACGTGGTGCGACTTCGGACCGAAGAAGCAGCCCAACCCGTGGGTCACACTGCGGGCGCTCCGGGTCCTGAAGGCGGTGACGCCGACGGCCTGAGATCGGGACCCGAATCGACAAATACATTGCCTCGTTCCCTGCGGTCATCCGGAGCACCCTGGAGAAGCAAGAAGCGATCAACCGAGCCGCTGCACCTGGATCCTAGCGGCTCTGATCCGCGCGCTGCCACCACAGATAGGTCGCAAACATCCCTGCCACAGCGGTCAGTACGGCGATCAGATAGCTGGCGAGCGCGAGGTCGCCCTGGTTCTGCGCATAGAATCCCGGCACAGCCCAGGGAAAGTAAGCGCCCCACCCGAGAATCGCCACCAGATTCGCCGCAATCAGGACGAGAACTGCCATGCCCAGAGGCAGCAGGTACCCTCGGCCCGCGCTGGCAAAAAACGCAAAGGGCATGACGACCAGGATCACCAGGCAGGACGTCACCGCTACCAGTGCGCTTCCCTGCAGCAAAACGCCGGGCAAACCCTGGGGCAGCCCGAGGAGCGCGCCCATCAGCAAGCTGGCGATCAGGATCACAGCGGCCACCACAGCAGACCAGGCTCCGGTCACAACAAACTTGGCCAGAAGTATGCTGGCGCGCGGCACGGGTACGGCTAGCAAATCCTTGAGGGTGCCGTCGACGAACTCGCGGCCAAACACCCAACTGATGATCAGGCAGAAGAGAAAGAATCCGCCGGCCGCGATCATCTGGGCCGTCAGTACGAGGTAGGCAGGCCAGTCCATCGCCGCATAGGCCAGCAAATTGGCTTTGGCGCCGACCAGGCCCAACTTGCGCGAGGACTCGGGGTTCTGCGCGATGAAAATCAAGAGAGCGATGCCCAGCGGCAGAAACAGCGATCCGGCAGCGGTGAACAGAGGTAGCCTGGAGCACACGGCCTTGCGCATCTCGACCCAGATCATGTCCGCGAGCGCTCTCATGTAACGTCTTCCTTCGCTCCCACGAGCCTGAGGAAGTACTGCTCGAGCTCTTCTTCCTCCACCACCAGGTGAGTTGGCGGAACCCCAGCGTCAGCCAGCAGGAGGGCTATATCGTCAGGGGACGCGATCGCGGCCGCGTTCCTGAGTTCAAGCGCCCCGTCCGGCAGCATCTCGACGGGCTGTCCGGCGGCAGCCAGCACCCTGCATGCAGCCTCCATATCCCGCGTCCGAACCAGCAGCCGCCGGCGACGATCCCGCTCCAGATCTTCAACATCGATCTCTCTGATCAGGTGGGCCTTGTGGATGATCCCGATGCGCGTGGCCAGCCGCGCCACTTCCGCCAGAATGTGGCTCGACATGAACACCGTCACGCCTTGCTTGCGTGTCAACTCGAGCAGCAGAGCACGAATTTCGACGATTCCGGCCGGGTCCAGGCCGTTGGCTGGCTCGTCCAGCACGAGCAGTCGGGGCTCATGCAGCAACGCTTTGGCCAATCCCAGCCGCTGCGCATTGCCTTGCGACAGGGTGGCAGCCCGCCGGTCGGCGTCTGCCGCCAGCCCCAGGCGCTCGATGAACCGGCTCACGGCCTGGCGCGGCGTCCCGGGATGGAGACGCCGCGCCACCTCCAGGTTCTCGCGCACGGTTAGCTCGGGATAGCTGTGCGGCATCTCGACGAGGTAACCTACCGCGGCCCGTGGCTCACGGCTGCCCATGCGCACCGAGGTTCCCAAGACGCGCGCGCAACCAGCCGTGGGCTTGATCATCCCCAGAAGCAGGCGAATAGTCGTCGTCTTGCCCGCGCCATTGAGGCCCAGGAACGCATAGAGCTCGCCCTCGGCCACTCTCAAAGAAAGGTCTGCGACCGCTGTGACATCACGGTAACGCTTCGCCAGATCCTGAGTTTCAATCGCCAGGTTCACTGTCGTTATCCTTCTGCCGGCCGGGAGACGATCCGCTTGGATCATCTGAATGATATCACTTGCTATCATGACATGCACGCCCGGAGCAGCGTGCATGCCGCTGTGCCTGAATCCGTACGCAGCCACCATAGTAGCCACTGCTTCCTTTGCCGCGGCCGGTGCGCTTGCTCGCAGACCAGGGCAATGCTAGACTCATTGCTGTTCGCAGACCTGAGCAACCCGATGTCGAACGACCTCTGCCAGCAGATTGAGCGCCAGCTCGTGTGCAACTTCTGGAGGAATTGTCTTGGCCGGCAAAGTACAGACAGGAGGGCAACACATGCATCCGCAAAAGAAGGCCATGTTCTGGATCAACATCGCAGGCGGCGCTGCCGTACTTGGCAGTTACGTTCTCGGCCTGTCGAGCAGTGCCGGAGGCGCCGCGGCGCTCTGGGGAGGTGTGCCGCCGGAGCTTCGATCGCTCTATGCGGCCGGCATGCTGTTTGCCGCCTTGGGCTACTTTGTCTTCACGTACTACTTACTGCTGCGACTCGATCCTGTCGCAGCACGAGTCGGCCGGCGGTTCGGATTCGGGGTGTTCAACTGGATCTATGCTGCGATCCTCGTGCCATCAGCATTGTGGATGCCGCTGACGCGGATGATGGTGGATCAACCGGGAGCAGGACTGTGGTTCGCCATCCGGGCCGTGCTGGCAGTGGTGGCGCTGGCAGCGGTGAGCCTGGTGGCGGCATTGTTGACGGTCCGGCCCAAGGGAGCCAAATGGCCGCACCGGATGGCGGTGATCGGGAGCATCCTCTTCACCGCGCACACCGGGGTGCTCGACGCGTTGATCTGGCCCGCGCTCTTTCGGGGGTGAGGCTTCACTTCCGTTGGCGCGGGAACCACGGCACGAACCCGCTGGTGCTCTCGACGTATTCGCGATAGCCGGGGCGCTGGGCCATGCTCCTCTCCAGGAGCGCCTTGCCCGAAACGCGCACCAGCAGGAATGTCATCAGGAGCGGGCTGAAGACCGTCATCCAGCCGCCCGCTGACAGGGCGATCAGGAAGAATCCCCACCACTGGGCCGCGTCGCCAAAGTAGTTGGGATGGCGCGTGTAGCGCCATACGCCCCGGTTCATCACCTTGCCCTTGTTGGCCGGATCGGCCTTGAAGCGGGCGAGCTGCCAGTCGCCTGCTGCCTCGAAGAAGAACCCGATGACCCAGACGAGCACCCCCAACACCATGATTGGCGCGCCGTCCATCTTCGCCAGGCCAGGTATCGCGGCGACCTGTGCGACCAGGAGCGGCGCAGAGATCAGCCACATCAGGACCCCTTGCAGCACGAACACCTTGAAGTAGCTCTGCCACCACCAGCCCGCGCCGGCCGCCTGGCGCATGGCGACGTAGCGGAAGTCCTCCCCTTTGCCGCGGTTGCGGGCAAAAATATGGAACGAGAGCCGCAGTCCCCAGATGCTGACGAGAATCGCGATGAGCAGCTTCCGTGCCGGCAGGCCTTGGGGCGCGAGCACGAAGTAAAGCCACCCCAGCACGACGAAGCCTGCGCCCCAGAAGATGTCCACGATGCTGGCGTCCCGCAGTGCCAGGCTGACCAGCCACAGCAGGGTCATCAGGCCGAGGGCGACCCCCAGGCCTACCAGGTAAACCTCGATCGCGTTCAGCTCCCACCTCCACCAGACGGTCTCTGTGCGGCCACCACTGCCAGGCCGACAACGCCGGGACCGACGTGCGCGCCGATCACCGGCGTAATCTCCACCGCGGGCAGCGGCCCCGGCGGGAGCCATGGCTGTGCCTGTGCCTGAAACTCGCCGGCGCGGCCGCCCGCCGCCGTGTGTAAGAGGACTGCCTGCTCCACCGGCCCCACCTGCTGCAGGATCTCGATCAGGCGAGCCCTGGCCCGGCTGCGGGTGCGCACGCGCTCCGCGGTCGCCTTGCCGCGGTGCATGTGCATGATGGGCTTGATCTGCAGCAGGCTGCCAAGGCCGGCCATCACGCCGTTCATCCGGCCGCTGTGCTTGAGGTACTCGAGAGTGTCCAGCGCCGCAAAAACGTACGTGCGCTCGATCCGGTCTTCGATCCGCGCCAGAACTTCCGGGAGCGGCAGGCCCTCAGCCGCAGCCTGGGCCGCTGCCTCCACCACGAAACCCACCCCACGGCCCAACTGCCCGGAATCAACCACCGTGACCGGCACCCCCCGGTACTCCCTGGCCGCCACCCGCGCGACCTCCGTGACCGCACTCAGGCTGGCCGAGATGTGGATCGAAAGAATCTCGGATGCGCCTGTGCGTTCGAGCCCGGCATAGGCCAGCTTGAACACATCCGTGCCGGGTGCAGCGGTCGTCGGAGCCGGGTTGCAGCCCGGCAAGCGCGCGTAGAAATCGGCATGCGTGATCTGAACGCCATCCAACAGGCTCTGCCCCGCGAAATTGATGTGCAGCGGGAGGACGACGATGCCGTAGCGATCAATGGTCGCCTGCGGCAAATCGCAGGCGCTATCAGTGACGATGCGGATGGACATAGAGTAAGCCTGATGCTTCTCTCCGGCGAATCGGGCCGAAGTTCCCCAGATCTAACTACTTCGAACGTGCTGATTGCTTACGTGCCGCGTCTGCCAGGCCCCGGTGGACCATAACGCCCACATTATCAGCACCGGCTGGAAGAACAAGCGGATGAAGCGAGCCTGATCGGTATTTAGCCCGAAGGCATCGATCCGGTTGACGTACTGCGAGATATTGCCGGGGAAGATCAACACAAAGAACGCGGCAGCAGCCATGCCAACGAGCACGCGCTGCTTGAACATGAGGATCAATGCTAGGCCGAGCACGATTTCTGCAATCCCGGACAGAACAACCACCAGATCGCCGGCAAGTGGCAGCCAGGCCGGCACCTGGGCGAGGAACTCCGCCCGCGCCACCGTGAGATGGCTGATCCCGGCAAAGATCAGGAATGCGCCCAATAGGACCCGGCAGACCGTCTGTACAACCCCGGAGATCTTCCATGGGCCACCTTGCTGCTCATGCTGAAGGCCCCCTTTCTCCTCGCTCATCATCTGCCCCTTGATTGCCAATCGTTTAAGCCGTTGGTGATTCTATCACATGATATACCCACTATCGTAGGACCGCAGCAATGCAATTCCACTGCGCTGGGACGCGATTTCGCGTGAAGCGGACTCCAGGGTAAGAACGCAGGCGAGCTTCAATACCCTTGCCCCGGGCAGTTCGTCCCTTTCGGTTCAGTTATTCAACGCGCCTTCCGCCACCCACTGCGCGATCAGGTCGATCTGCTCCTGCGGCAGGTCAGGCGCGCGCCTGGGCATCTCCCCCTCTCGGATCAACTCGACCAACAGGCTGTTGTCGGGATCGCCGGCAACGATAACCGCTCCGCTCTCGCCGCCCTTCATCATGTTGTCATACGTCCGCAAGTTCAGATCACCCTCCGTGCCATTCGATCCTCCGTGGCACCTGGCACACGACTTTTCGAAGATCGGCATGACATCACTTGCAAAGCTGACCGTGCTGGCGGCAGGCGCTGGGGCAGGAGCCTCGGTGGACGCGGCAACGGACGCCGTTGGTGCAGCGGACGCTGCTGGTGCAGCGTCCGTCTCTGTCGGGACCGGTGCAGCGGTAGGGGCATCTGTAGCCACTTCAGTAGCCATCGGTGCAGCAGGCGCATCCGTAGCGGCGGGCGCTTCTGTAGCGGCGGGCGCCTCTGTGGCCACCTGCGTAGCTACCGGAGCAACTGCAGGCGCAGGAGGCGCGGCGGCCGGGGCCGCGCACGCGGAAACGATCACCGCCGCGGTCAGCGCCATCGTCAGCAAGGTCAGCCGGCGTAGCCTGCCGGCCCCTTTTTGCTCTGTGACCATGATTCTCTCCTTCTGAGCGATACTCGATTCAAGGCACTAACATCGCATCCCTGCACGCCTCCGTCAGTAAGACAGGTCGCAGATCAACTAATTCATTTAACCAGTTAAAGTATCCTGACAATACCGGCTTGTCACGCCCGCCGCAACCCGCTATACTGCTGTCGTCATCGTCCGCCACTTGAGTAGCCAAGGAGGGCTGATCATGCCAATCGAACGCGTGGGTGTCGTAGGTTGCGGCCTGATGGGCGCGGGCATCGCCGAGGTGTGCGCCAAGTCAGGATACACAGTGATCGTTCAGGAGGTCAACGGTGACCTGCTGCAGGCAGGCATGAAGCGCATCACCGGCTCAATGGACCGGGCGGTGAACAAGGGCAAGCTGTCTGCTGCCGATCGGGATGCGGCGCAGACACGCATCATGGGGGTGACCCAGCTCCAGGATATGCACCCGTGCGACCTGGTAATCGAGGCGATCACCGAGAAGCTGGATGTGAAGCGCAGGGTGTTCGCCGAGCTCGACGCAGTCACTCAACCCCACACGATCCTCGCCTCCAACACCTCTTCCCTTGCCATCACCGAGATGGCTGCAGCCACCAAACGGCCGGACAAGGTGTTGGGGCTCCATTTCATGCAACCCGTGCCGGTCATGCCCTTGCTGGAGATGGTGCGCACGGTGCTAACCAGCGAGGAGACCTTCGCGACCGCCAAAGTCTTCGGGGAGAGTCTGGGCAAGACGATCGTGGTAAGCAAGGACACGCCAGGGTTCATCGTCAACCTGCTGCTTATCCCCTACCTGCTGCAGGCAATCGCGGAGCTCGAAAAGGGCGTGGCAACAAAGGAGGACTTCGACACGGCCATCCGCCTGGGACTCAATCATCCGATGGGCCCGTTCACGCTGCTTGACTTTGTCGGCCTGGACACGACCCTGTTCATTGCGGACGCGGTGTTCGATGAAACGAAGGATCCCCGCTTCGCCGCGCCGCCCCTGCTGCGTCGCATGGTGAGTGCGGGCTGGCTGGGGCGCAAGAGCGGCCGAGGATTCTACGACTATGGGAAGGCATGAGGAGAGACCAACATGATCGCAAGGGCACCATTTGGGCGCACGGGACATGTGAGCTCGCGCGCGGTCTTCGGCGCAGCCGCCCTGGGAAAGGTGTCGCAGGACGTGGCGGATCGCGCCCTGGATGTGCTGCTGGAGTATGGTGTGAACCACATCGACACAGCAGCCTCCTACGGCGATGCAGAGGATCGCATCGGGCCGTGGATGCGGGAGCACCGGAAGCATTTCTTCCTCGCGACAAAGACTGGCGAACGGACGAAGGCCAAGGCGTGGGACCAGATTCGTCGCTCGCTCGATCGCCTGCAGACCGATCACGTTGACCTGCTGCAGCTGCACTTTCTGATCGACGAAGAGGAATGGCAGACCGCGATGGGCCCCAATGGTGCGCTCGAGGCGGTGCTGGAGGCCCAGGCGCAGGGGCTAACCCGTTTCGCCGGTGTCACCGGACACGAGCTCGCCGCGCCTGGTATGCACTTGCGCAGCTTAGAAAGACACGACTTCGACTCGGTCCTGCTGCCGTACAACTACCTGCTGCACAAGAACGAGACGTATCGCCGCGAGTTCGAGGCGCTGCGCCAGGTGTGCAGGAAGCGGAACGTGGCGGTGCAGATCATCAAGTCTGCAGCCGCGGGACCCTGGGGAGACAGGCCAAAGACACGCGCAACCTGGTACGAGACACTGGAGGACCAGAGCGACCTCGACCGGGCGGTGTGGTTCGTCCTGGGGCAAGAGGGTGTTTTCCTCAACACTGCAGGGGACGTGGACCTGCTGCCAAGAGTGCTGGATGCAGCGAGCCGCTTCGAGCGCTGTCCGTCCGACGATGAAATGGAGGAACTGGTGCGGCGGCGCGAGATGACGCCGCTTTTCAGGTAGAGAACCTGGCTCGATCGTCAGGGATCCCCATACGCCAGCCCGGTGCCAACGCGCCGAAACCCGGACCGTTGGTACACCCGGCTGGCGTCTTCATCCGCGGCGGTCAAGAACGCAGTGTGCACGCCGCGTGCAAACGCGTCGGCCGCCAGGATCGCGGTCAACGCACCGGCAATGCCCTGCCGGCGGTGTCCGGGCAGGGTAGCGATGCCGACGAGTTCTGTAAAGCCGTTGAGAGGGGCGGTGGTGGCGCCGGTTGCTACAGGCTCTTCACCCACCCGGGCCAGAATGGCCCCGTTTCCGAGACTGAGCCGCCGCCGCAAATCTGCGATGTGTTCAGTCGATGCACCCCGCCCCTCATCGCCAAAACCCCGGCTCTGGGTTTC